>Ga0123328_1002544_pt1 | contig 16387 bp, 15 predicted proteins | sample BioC12SIPDNA_2_FD_89702 | JGI IMG/M metagenome (GOLD analysis project Ga0123328, IMG submission 89702) | Anaerobic biogas reactor microbial communites from Washington, USA - Biogas_R1_A C12 SIP DNA | ecosystem: Engineered > Bioreactor > Anaerobic > Unclassified | place: Washington, USA...
CTGGACGAGGTGCACGACAGCATCTCCGCCCTCCTCCTGAAGCAGGAGCAGAGAACAGCGTGGGACGCGTGGTTGGCGCAGGTCAAGACTGACCTGGGTGTGGTCGTCAAGTCCGGCTGGGAGCCCACCACAACCACCACGGCTCCGACAGCGGGCGCGGCCGGTGAAGGTTCGAGCACTACTTCCGGCGCCACGACCACCACGCCGTAGCCGGCGCACGGAGCAGGCTTGGATGAGGCGCGGGCGGAGGGCGGTTGCCCTCCGCCCGCAGTTCTCTCGGGACACGTGGAGGCGGTTGGTCGCATGACATTGTGGAGAGAAGGGCGGGCGGCGGAGCCAGGCGCGGCCTCCCTGTGGCGTGACATCTCCCGTGTCAATGATCTCACCCGCTACCAGGCGGTGATCTACTTGGGATCGGGTGAGCCGGGCGGGATGCCCTGGCAGGCAGTGGAACACCTGCGGACGGTAGTGTCCAAGGGTGGGTCGCCACTGGAGGCCTGGGAGCTGCCCCCGGTCGTGGCTGCTGAGCTGGACGCCGCTCTCACCGCGTCGCCTGCGGACACGCGGTCCTCTGCATGGTCTCCTGCATCTGTCGTTCCCCGTAGTGCTCCCCACCTTCTCGTTTGCGCCAATCGTGCACGCTGGGTGGCGGAGCTCCGGGCTGACGGGTCGGACGGCGCTGAAGTCCCCGTCGTGCCCGCGTCCGTGGATCTCGTGCGCGAGGCCTTGGGCTGGGAAATGGGGCAATTGCAGGATCTGACCCTGCTCCTGCGGCAGGAATGCCCCTGGGACCGCAAGCAGACCCGGCAGAGCATTGTGCGCTACACATTGGAGGAGACGTACGAGCTGGTGGACGCGGTGGAGCGGCAAGCGGCGTGGGCGGCCGGGGCCGCGGCCGGGGCCGGGGTCGATGTGCCGGCGGTGGCCGACGAAGACGTGCGAGGCGAGTTGGGAGATCTCCTGTTTCAGGTCTACTTCCTGGCGGCGGTGTCCCAGGAGTCCGGTGGCTACGACCTGGGGCAGGTGGCCCGCGGCATCCACCACAAACTGGTGAGGAGACATCCCCACATCTTCGGGGAGACAGTGGCCGACACCGCGGAGCAGGTCAAGGTCAACTGGGATCAGATCAAGCGGCACACTGAGGGCCGGGAAGGCATCTTCCATCACATCCCCGCCTCGTTCCCGGCGTTGCTGCTGGCGCAGAAGCTGCAGGCCCGCGCGGCGGAGGTGGGTTTCGATTGGCCGGACGCATACGGGCCGTTGGAGAAGGTGCGGGAGGAGCAGCGCGAGCTGGAGGAGGAGCTGCAGGCGCGGAGCAGCTCGCTCCGAACGGAGGGTCATCCGGCTCAACCGCCGCTCCGTGTGGCGGAGGAAATGGGTGACGTGCTGTTTGCGCTGGTCAACCTGGCGCGCAAGCTGAAGGTGGATCCGGAGCTGGCGCTGCGGGCGGCTTCTCTGCGTTTCCGTGAGCGGGTGTCCGGCGCTGAGATCTTGGCGGCGGAGGCGGGGGAGGAGTTCGCCGGCCTCGGGCTGGAGCGGCAGGAAGAGTACTATCAGCAGGCCAAGCAGCGCTTACAGGAACGGGACGGCCGTTAGCCGGACCCGGCCGTGCGTGTGTTCATGAGGGGCACGGTTTACGATATGATGACTTGGCTCGTCGGGGGGACGCTGCGTACAGGCAACCAACCTGAGGGAGAGGCTACACATGACGCTCATCGTCGATATCTACGCGCGGCAGATCCTGGACTCGCGGGGCAACCCCACGTTGGAGGTGGAGTGCGAGCTTGCCTCTGGGGCCACGGGGCGGGCGGCCGCTCCTTCCGGCGCTTCCACCGGCATTCACGAAGCTGTGGAACTCCGGGACGGGGAAGGCCCGTACCTGGGCAAGGGCGTCACCAAGGCCGTCGACAACGTCAATGAGATCATCTCTGATGCGCTGGTGGGCATGGACGCCATCAACCAGCGCGAGATCGACCAGACGCTGGTGGAGCTGGACGGCACCCCCAACAAAGCCAAGCTGGGCGCCAACGCCACCACCGCCACCTCGCTGGCCGTGGCCCGGGCCGCAGCGGACGCTGTTGACCTTCCCCTGTACCAGTACATCGGCGGGGTGAATGCGCACATGCTGCCCATCCCGCAGATGAACATCTTGAACGGCGGGCAGCATGCTCCCAACAACGTGGACCTGCAGGAATTCATGGTCATGCCCGTGGGCGCCGCCACCTATCCCGACGCCGTGCGCATGGGCGCCGAAGTGTTCCACTCGCTGAAGAAGGTGCTCTCCGGGCGTGGCTTCGCCACCGGCGTGGGCGATGAGGGCGGTTTCGCCCCGGACCTGGCCAGCAACGAGGACGCCGTCAAGGTCATCCTGGAAGCCATCGAGAAGGCCGGCTACGAGCCGGGCAAGGACCTGTTCATCGCCATGGATTCGGCCGCCAGCACCTTCTACGACACGGAGAAGAAGCTGTATGTCCTGGCGAGCGAGAACCGTTCGCTGACGTCGGAGGACATGGTTGGCTTCTACGCCGACTGGGTGGAGAAGTACCCCATCATCAGCATTGAGGATGGCATGGCCGAAGAGGACTGGGAGGGCTGGGCCCTCATCACCAAAACGCTGGGCTCCAAGATCCAGGTGGTGGGTGACGACGTGTTCGTGACCAACCAGAAACTGCTGGCTCAGGGCATCGAGCGCGGAGTGGCCAACTCCATCCTCATCAAGGTCAACCAGATCGGCACCCTGACCGAGACCCTGGAGACCATGATGATGGCCCACCGTGCCGGCTACACCACGGTTATCTCCCACCGTTCCGGTGAGACGGAAGACAGCACCATCGCCGATCTGGCCGTGGCCACCAACGCCGGTCAGCTGAAGACGGGTGCTCCGTCGCGCAGCGAGCGTCTGGCCAAGTACAACCAACTGCTGCGCATTGCCGACGAGTTGGGCAGTACCGCCGTGTTCCCGGGCAAGCAGGCCTTCTACAGCATCACGTCGCGGTAGTCGGCGCGCGAAGTGCGAGGAGGCGGCGGGCGGGGCGGGGAGCCCCGCCCGCCGCCTCCGTATCCAGGAGGGCGCGTGAGGGGTCGCTCCACCAAGATAGTGGCCACCCTGGGGCCGGCTACCGGCACGGCGGAGGCCGTGCATGCCGTGATTGCGGCGGGGGCGGATGTGGTCCGGGTCAACCTGAGCCATGGTGACTACGCCGGTCATCGTCGTACCTTGGGCTTCGTCCGCCGTGCCGCCCAGAACTTGGGAAAGCCGGTGGCGCTTCTCCTAGACCTCCAAGGACCCAAGATCAGGCTGGGAAGCTTCTCGCCGGGTGGGGTGGATGTTGCCACCGGGTCGGAGGTGACCCTCTTCCCCAACGATGGCACCCTGGGCACACCGCTGCGGCTGCCTGTCACGCTTCCGGACCTGGCGCGAGATCTCACTCCGGGCGCCCGAGTGTTGCTGGATGACGGACGCGTTCGGCTGCGCGTGGTGGCGCTGAAAGGCCGGGAGGCTCGTTGCCTGGTGGAGGCTGGTGGCACCCTCACCGATCGCAAGGGGGTCAACCTGCCGGATACGCTCCTGGACGTGCCGCCACTGACGGAGAAGGACAGAAAGGATATCCGCTTTGCCGCGGGGGAGGGGGCGGATTTCCTCTGTCTCTCCTTCGTTCGGCGTCCGGAGGATGTGGTCATGCTGCGCCGCGAACTGGAGGGGTGTGGCTGCGGGGCACGGGTGGTGGCCAAGATCGAGAAGCACGAGGCGCTGGAGCGCATGGACGAGATAGTGGCCGTGGCGGATGCGGTCATGGTGGCGCGAGGCGACTTGGGCGTCGAGATCCCGGCCGAGCAGGTTCCTCGCTGGCAGAAGCGCATCATCCGGACCGCGTTGCGGCACGGCAAGGAGGTTATCACCGCTACTCAGATGCTGGAGAGCATGGTGAACAGCCCCACTCCCACTCGTGCGGAGGCCTCCGACGTGGCGAACGCCGTGTACGACGGCACCTCGGCAGTGATGCTGTCGGCCGAGACCGCGGTCGGCCGGCACCCGGCTGGTTCCGTGGCCACCATGGATAGGATTGTGCGGGTAGCGGAAGAGGATCTCGCGGCTCTGCCTCTGTTCGTTGCCGATCCGCTGCCGGAGCAAGAGGATGCACCCAGCGTCTCGCAGGCCATCAGCCGTGCCGCCGTGCAACTGGCTCAGAGCCTGAGGGCTGACGCCATCATCACGCCCACCCAGACCGGCGCCACTGCCCGACAGGTGGCACGTTATCGTCCCTCCACTCACATTGTGGCGGTTACGCCGAGCGAGCAGGTCTGCCGCCAGTTGGCGTTGACGTTCGGGGTCGTCCCGCTCCTGGTGCCGCGGGCCGAGGACACGGATGGCACGTTGGGACAGGCCGTGGCAGCCGCGCGCGCGGGCGGTCTCATCACTCCAGGAGAACTGCTGGTGCTGACCGCCGGCGTCCGTGCCAACTCGGCTGGTGCCACCAACCTCATCAAGGTGGAAAAGGCGTAGCGCGGTGATGCGGGCAGGAGTTGGGACCGTGCTGGACGAAATATGGAGTCATGCATAGAGCTATGGCACCTCACGCCACACCATCCCCCACCAGCAAGGCAAAGCGCCGTCCGGCGCGTAGTCGCAAGGGTCGCGCCCGGACCCGGCGCATCGTGTACGTGGGCGTGGTTGCCCTCCTTCTGCTGATCGTGGTCGTAGCCAACAAGGGACCGGTCACCAACTATCTGGAGGCCAGAGAGGCGCTGGCCGGGGAGAGGGAGCAAGTTGCCCAACTGCAGGTGGAGTTGGAAGCACTGCAGGGACAGGTGAATGGGGCTTCAGATCCCTCTCGTCTGGAGGTCCAGGCCAGACAAGACCTCAGCTACGTGCGACCGGGTGAGGAGATGTTCATCGTGGACGGTCTACCCGGCGAGGAGGAAGGCACACCAGGTGTCTCGCTGCAGAACGATGCCGGTGCAGATGGGCCCGCGGATGACGCCGGGCCGCTGGAGAGGCTCGTTGCGTTCCTCTGCCGCCTCTTCTAGGGGCCGTCGCATCGCTTCTGTGGCCCTCCTGGTCCTGGTGGCGGGGATCGTGGCCCTGGTAGGGGCCCTGGTTGCGCGGGGCGATCCGTCGCGCTCGGCCGGGGTGGTGGCCGCCGGCACCGTCGCCACCTCGTCCGGCGGCGCTGATCCGAGTGTTGGGACCGGTGGGCATCGTGGTCCCGTCACGGTCACCACTGAGCCGGTGGAGCCCGCGGGGGATGCCCCGGAATTGCCGGCCACCCTGCCCGCAGCAGGCGCGGCGGTTCACGCGCCCATCCTCATGTACCACTACGTGGATGATGAGCCGCCCACGGAGATGGGGCCTTACGCTGCGTCGCTCACCGTTGCCACGGGCGAATTCAGAGCGCAGGCGGCCTATCTGGCTGAGCACGGTGTGGAAACCATCGACTTCGCTGAGCTGTACCGGGCCATGGCCGGGATCTCCGCACTCCCCACGCCACGCGTGCTACTCACCTTCGACGACGGTGGCGCGGACCTCTACACTCATGCTTTCCCTATCCTCAAGCAATACGGATTGACCGCGACCTTCTTCATCATCACCTCCGAGATCGGTAAGCCGGGCTACCTCACCTGGGCGCAGCTCGCGGAGATGCGCGAGGCCGGCATGTCGGTGCAATCTCACTCCGCCACTCATCCGGATCTACCCTCCTGCACGGACGAGCGGCTCCAGACGGAGCTGAGGGAATCAAAACGCGCGATCGAGCAGTCACTGGGGGAAGCGACGTTCGTGTTGTGCTATCCGGCGGGATCGTATGACCAGCGTGTCCAGGAGGCTGCCCGTGATGCCGGCTATCTGCTGGCCGTCACCACCGATCCCGGCAAGGAGTCCAGTCCGGCCACGCCCATGGTCCTGCCGCGGGTGCGCGTGCAGCCCGGGTTGTCGGTGGGCCAGTTCGCGGGGCTGATCGAATGAGGGAAGGGGAGTCGCGCCCCCCTGGGGTGGAGTGAGTGCCTGGGAAGGCGCAACTGCCCGGGAGGGAGATTGACGAGGCCGCACGCGCCGTCATCGCCCGCCAGTTGGGTCGATCCCCGCGGGGCTTGGCCGGGGTGGCGGTGTGGTGTCCGCACGGCCGCCCGGCGGTGGTGTCCACCCGTCCCTATCTGGAGGACGGGACTCCGTTCCCCACCGGCTTCTACCTGACCTGCCCCTCGGCGTGCTCGCGCGTGGCGGCCCTGGAGGCCGCCGGCGGCGTTCGCCGACTGCGACAGCGGGTGGCCGAGGAGCCCGGGTTGCGCACCGCGCTGCTCCGTCTGGACGACGTGTGCCGGGCTCAGCGTCAGACACTCCTGCCGCCCGGCCAGAAGGTGGAGGAGCAGGTGGATGGCGGGCGGGTGTTGGAGCGGGGGGTGGGTGGAGCCGCCGACCCGACCACGCTCACCTGCCTACACGCGCTGACGGCGGCGTTGCTGGCAGCGCTCAGCGAGGTGGCGGGCACCATCGAAACATGGAGGAGTCTGTTGGCTGATATGGGGGACCTCTGGTGCCAGGATGCCGGTTGCCTGAGGGGCGAGGGCCAGGTGGAGCGTCGGGCGGCCCTCGATGTAGGGACCAACTCCGTGCGGTTGCTGGTGGCGGATTTGCGGCAAGAGGATGGCCGGCTTATCCCGGTGCCGGTCGTGCGGCGTGCCGAGGTCACGCGCTTGGGCGAGGGTCTCACGGAGGGGGGGTTGCTGGGCGAGGAGGCCAAGGCGCGTACCCGGCAGGCGGTGGAGCGCTACGTGGCCGAAGCGCGGGCGCGTGGGGCATCGTTGGTGACCGTGGTGGGAACCAGCGCCACACGGCGGGCCGCCGACGGAGCGGCCTTCATGCAAGACTTGGGGGCCGCGTTTGGGGTGACGGCCGGAGTGGCCACAGGGAGGGTCGAGGCGCTGATGGCCTACGCCGGTGCCACGCTGGATATCCCCGGCGACGTGGTGCTGCTGGACGTGGGCGGTGGCAGCACTGAACTGGTGCGCTGGGTGGATGACGATCGGCTGGTCGCCGTGAGCCTGGAACTGGGATGCGTCCGGGCCACCGAAGACTGGATCCGCTCGGATCCACCGGCGGCCGGAGAGCGGGCCGCGGTGCGCGAGGAGGCACTGCGTCTGGTTGGCCGGGCGGCCGCCGACTTCAAGGGTGCCGCCGCGCTGGTGGCGGTGGCGGGGACGGCCACCACGCTGGCCGCGCACAGTCTCAAGCTGGACTGCTACCGGCCCGAAGTGGTCCATCTGACCATGCTCAACCGTGCGCAGGTGGAGGGGGCGGCGGAGGAAATGGCGGCCGTTCCCTCTGAGGTGCGCCGGGCCCTGCCCTACATGCAACCCGGGCGTGCGGACGTCATCGTGGCCGGCGCGCACATACTGCTCGCGGCCATGGATGCGTTGGAGTACAGTCTGCTGCTGGTCTCGGAGCGCGACATCCTGGACGGCATCATCCTCACCAACGCCGGCCGAGCCGCCTCCCAGCGGGGCGCCGCCTGAAGCGGGCTCCCACACGGCAGCCTGACCCGGCGTGTCTCTCCTCTGGGTTGCGCTCCGGTAGCAGGTTGCATGGCGCCGGGCGTGGCGCGGGGTGCTAGAGTAGGCGGCGGCCGTGCCGGAGTGGCGGAATGGCAGACGCAACGGTCTTAAACACCGTAGGGCTAAGCCCGTGCGGGTTCGAGTCCCGCCTCCGGCACCTCGTATTTGCAGGAGTTTTCTCGGCAACCGTTGCATCCCGAAGTGTCAGCCTTCGGACTGGTCGGCCAAGTGGTCGGCCAAACTTCGGTCCACGGCATCGGCGGCAGCCTGCCGAAGCTCCGGCACCACGTGGCCGTAGATGTTGGCGGTGACGTGGTAGGAGGCATGGCCCAACACCTCCTGCACCACCTTCAGGGACACGCCCTCGGCCAGCATCATGGTAGCGGCGGCGTGGCGCAACTTATGGAAGGACAGGTCGGGCAGGCCCGCCGCCCGGGCCACGGCCTTGAACTCGTGCGTTACGCGGTCGGGATCGTAGGGGCGGCCGAACTCATTGGTGAACACGTAACCGCCGTCCTGCCACCTGTTGGCCGCCGGTAGGCGCTCTCCGGCCTGCAGGCGGCGCTGCGCACGCAGGGCCTCCAGGGCGAACTGGGACAGGGGAGCAATCTCGCGGCGGCTGGTGGGGCTCTTGGGTTCCTCCAGGTGCAGGCCCTGTTTGGGCGCCCGCTGGTAGGTGCGCACCACGGACAGCGACTTGCGGTCGAGATCCACCGCTTCCCAACGCAGGCCGCATATCTCGCTGCGGCGAAGGCCCAAGGCCAAGGCCAGGCGGAAGAGGCGCTCCATGCGGTGACCGGCCATGGTCGAGAGCAGGGCTGCCGCGTCATCCTTGGTGAAGGCGGCTACCCGTGGTTCGTTCTTCCCCTCCGGCACGCGGGCATGGGTGGCCACGTTGCGCTCCACCTCCCCCCAACGGATCGCATCGTTCAGGGCGGCGCGCAGGATGTCGCGCAGATGCTGGACGCTGCGGGGCTTCATAACATCGCGTCGCCGGTCCAACATGGCCTGCACCTCGTCCACGCTCAGGGCCATCAGCCGGGTCTTGCCCAGCGCGGGAATGGCGTGGCCCTCCACGTAGGTGCGATAGCTCGCGGCGCTACGGGGGCGGACGTGGGCATCCTTCCAAGTGAGCCAGCGTATGAGGAACTGTTCCACCGTCTGCTGGTCGCGGTCGATGCGGAGGCCCTGGGCATAGCGGCGCCGAAGATCGGCCAACTTGACCTGCACCTCGCGCTGAGTGCGGCCGCTCACGGCCTTACGGACCCGCCGGCCCTCCCGCCAGCCAAGATCGAGCTCGCCGTACCAGCGCCCGCGCTCCTCGCGGAAGTAGATGCTGCCCTCCCCCTGGGCGCGGCGTCCTGCCATCACGCTGGCCTAGAACAGCCAGGTCGAGCCGCAGTTATCGCAGTGCGCCTGGGTGAGGTGCTCTTTGCGGGACAACCCCTGCCACGAAGGCGGCAATCTGCTCGTAGAAGTGGTCGTCCAGGGCGGGGTGCTCGATGAACCAGCGACGCACCCGCTCCACCCGGTACTCGCGGAAGTAGTCCGGCCGCACGCCTAGAAGCGGGGCCACGATCTCCATGGCCTCCATGGTGGGCGCGCGGTCGCCGGACAGCATCTGCGACAGGTACTGCGGCGTATAGGGCCACCCGCGCTGCACGGCCGCCCGCACCAGACCGGCATAGGACGGCTTGGGCCTTCCCGTCTGCGCCCGCAGAAGAGCGTTCGCTGTCTCCGCGAAACTCTCGTGGGCATAACTGAAAACATTGTTGTTGGTGTCCATATCCGCAATATACTGCGTTTGAATGCAACCTAGTCATCATCTTTTCGACGCTGCGGCCAACGTGAATCACAGTTGTTGACAGCAAACAGGTCTGTTGTCATGGTGTTCCCAGACCACTGCAAGGAGGGGCACCGTGTCAGACCGGACACCGCAGGGGGACAGGCAGCGCAGTTTCGTGCACTGCCTCATCGACCCCGACCTTCACCGCCAACTGAAGAGCGAGGGGAGGAATACGAGCACCCCGGCCGCAGTCATCGAGCGAGGTACCACGCCGGGTGAGCGTGTGGTGGTTGGTGACTTGAGCGACATCGCGGCCCGCGCGGCCGCTGCAGGGCTGCGCAGTCCCGCCACGCTCGTCGTCGGTGAGGGGTAGGGCTCCGCGATACCGTCATTTGGCACCGCCAGGGGTGTCTGGCAGGGAAGCGCATCCTCGTGCCTCGTGCTTTCGCTTGTACTCTTGATCTGGCTCGGGCACTTTCCGAGGCGGGGGCCGAGGTCACAGTCGTCCCTCTACTCACGATCCAGCCGGAGGTCGCGCAGCCCGACCTCCTCAGCCGCCTGCGGGCGGCCGACCAGGTCGTGTTCACGTCACCCCAGGCAGTCGACGTGCTGCTGGGGCAGTTGGAGCAGCAAGGCACCGACGTTCGGGCATTGACGGGATGCCGTCTTGGCGTGATCGATGAAACCACGCGCACCCGGCTGAGACGGTCACGACTCAGAGTCGACCATGAGTTCGATGCGCCCATTCACAAGCCGCTGGGGCGCGTGCTGGTCGTTGGCAGCGTGGAAGAGATCGAAGAAGTGGTGTTGCGGGTCATCGCACCAGCGCAACCAAGCGACGTCTCTTCGGTCGTCGATCCTCTTCCGCTGTACTCCTACGAGGTGGATGAACGCTTCCCCGTGCCCTTTCTGGACGACCATGATGCTGTGGTTCTCGTCGGCACTGGGGCGGCACGGGCCTTCGTGGACACTTACCCGGGCAATGCCGTTTGCCGGCAATTGGTTGTCGCTACGTGTGAGTCGGCCTCAGACGAAGCGATCATGCTTGGCATCAAAGTGGACCTGAAGGCAAGAGAGGCGGGAGCGCGGGAACTGGTGCGGTTGATCGCCGACCAACTCGGACGGTAGATGGCAGGGCTTGTGGTGAGCCCAAGCGCTACCACTGCGATGAGGTGAGGAGCAGTCTTGAAGTTGTGGCAGAAGGTACTGTGCGCGTCTGTTATCGACGTCCTCATCGGCGACCCTCCGTCTATGCCGCACCCGGTGCGGCTGATCGGCCGGCTGGCAGCCGTTGTCGAGGCTCCCTGCCGCAGCCGCATCCCGAACGAGAAGGCGGCCGGTGTTATGGTGGCCGCTATTGTCGTCTCTGCCAGCACTGCGACCGCCCTGACTCTTGAGCGTGCCGCCCGGCGGCTTGATCCCCGCGTCGGCGATCTGGTTTCCATTGGCCTCATCTACACGTGCTTGGCCGCGCGGGACCTTGCGGATCACGCTGAGCGAGTTCAACAACGGCTGCGAAGTCAAGACCTGCCGGGCGCGAGGGAAGCCGTGAGCCGCATGGTGGGGCGTGACACCGCCAACCTCGGTGTCGATGGCGTAGTGAGGGCGGCAGTCGAGAGTGTGGCCGAGAATACCACCGATGGTGTCGTCGCTCCGCTCTTCCACGCCTTCGTTGGTGGGGCACCGGCTGTCATCGCCTTCAAAGCTCCTAGTACGCTCGATTCGATATTCGGATACAAGAACGCCCGTTACCTACGATTTGGCTGGGCATCGGCCAGGCTCGACGATCTGGCCAACTATCTTCCCGCTCGACTGGCCGTGCCCTGCACGGTTCTGGCTGCCGCCATCCTGAGGTATAGCCCGAGGGGAGCGATCGCCGCAGTTCGTCGCGATGCCAAGAAGCACGCCAGCCCCAATTCCGGGCTTGCCGAGGCCGCCTTCGCCGGCGCTTCGGGGGTACGACTTGAAGGACCCGTGTGCCGGGCCGGACGGCAGGTTTCTGCGCCTTTCTTCGGCGAGCCGAGAAGACCCCTCGAGATCAACGACATCGCTCGTGCGGTCAGTCTGATGTGGGCGACTTCCGGCTTGGCCACTTTCTTCTTCGTGCTGCCTCGGTGGAGAGCAGTCCCGGAGCGGTTTGATCAACGACTGCGGTCGGCCGGTTGATCGAGTCCGATTGGTGGCGGGTCGGAATCGGCAAGCCGCTTGAAACAGTTGAGCGAGGTACGGACGGACGACGAACTGATTGGGGATGACGCAGAGGCCCCGGATCTGCTAATCTCGCGGCCTCTCTGACAGGCTCGTTCGTGCCGCGAGCGGTCGACCCGCAAGCCCGCCTCGCGCCGCCGCCGGGGCGCGTGAGGGAGTGATCGGCAGGCATGGCAGCGGGAGCGTCCAGTACGTGGGCGCACCAAGGGACTGGAGTCATGGTTGGCGCCATTCCTGCCGATACTGTTGATAGTGCCCAACATCCGTGGGGATGGCAGCGTGGCACTGGAGAGGGGATGACGGTCACCACGGAGGCAGTCGCACTCAGTGTCTATTCCGTGGCTTCAGGCATCGCGCTCACGTTTGCGGCAATGGCCGCACGCCTCGCGTGGCGGCGGCGCCACGTCCCAGGAGGGCTCTTCCTCGGCGTGAACATGTTGGGCGCTGCGGTGTGGGTTGCGTGCGCCGTGGCGGAGGTCTGCTCCACCTCCACCGCTGCCATCTTGTTGTCGGCCAAGCACAGGTACCTGGGAATCGCGGTGACGGCGCCAAGCTGGCTCCTCTTCGCGCTGGGATACGCCGGCTTTTGGCCCTCGCAGCGGAAGCTTCGTGCGCTTGTCCTAGGAATGCTTGCCATCATCCCGTTCGTCACCGTGGTTTTTGTCTTCGCCGCTCCGGACTGCCCATACATGTGGTCCGCGATCTACCCGTCCGCCCCAGGGATCGGGCAACCTTTGCTCGTTGAACATGGCCCATGGTTCACTGTGTGGGCGGCTTACTCGTTCTCGTGTACGCTTGGCGGCGCGGTTGTTCTCCTGTCTAGCGTGGTGCGCCGCCGCGGCGTTGCCTTTCTCTCGCAGATCGTCATCCTCATCGGCGCTGTGCTGATTCCAACCGGGGCAAGCATCCTGCGCCTGCTGAAGGGCGACGTCCTCGGGGGGATCGACCTCACGCCGGCGGCTATCGCTGCTTGCGGGGCTCTGGTGTGGCTGGGCCTCTCACGCCACAATGTGCTCTGCACCACACCGGCGCTTGTGCCCATGGCCAACGCGACCATGCTGCGGGACATGCGCGATGTCGTCGTTGTCACTGACCAGCGCTGGGCAGTGGTGGCGGCCAACCTCTCCGCCGAAAGAATACTGGGCAGATCGCAGAAGGCGCTGGTTGGCGAATCGGTGTTCGACCTTTTCGCAGGCATCAAGCAGATGGTTGCGAGCGCCGGCGGCGCAGAGCGGAATACGGTGCCGATTCAGACAATGATCACCGACGTGAGTGGGTCGAAGCGCTGGCTCGAGATCGTCGCGTCCCCGATTGGAAATGGGGGGAATCCGATCGGTCGGGTGCTGGTGATGCGCGACATCACGCTCCGCAAGCGGCTGGAGGAGAAGCTGATACACAGCAGTCTGCATGACCAACTCACTGGTCTGCCCAACCGCCCCGCCGTCCGCAGTCTGATAGCCCAACTATTGGATGAGTCCACGCCCACCTGCGCTACCCAACCTCTCAGCGTGCTGGCGCTGAATCTCACCCGCTTCCGGGTGATCAACGGCACCTTGGGTTATGAGGCTGGAAACATAGTGCTACGCCAGTTCGCGGACCGACTCACCGCGAATGCCGGGGGCGCCATCTATCCGGCTCGCCTGGAAGGTGACCGGTTCGCCGTGGTGCTGGCCGGCCAGGATGAAGTAGCATCGCTGTCGACAGCTGGACTCCTGAGGGAACAACTCGCCGAGCCTTTCCACGTGGGCGGGCAACAGGTCTTGCTGTCGGTCAGTATCGGCATAGCGACCTCCCCGCAGCACGGCTCGGATGCAGAAGAACTCTTGCGCCGAGCAGAAGTCGCCTGCTCCGCAGCCCGGGAAGACATCCAGCGCTTGCGAGTCTATCGGGCTGATACAGACTCCGACACCCGCGAGCGGCTGGCACTGGTTGCGGACCTTCAGACAGCGATCAGAGAAGGATCACTGGAACTCCACTACCAGCCGCAGATCGACGCGGTTAGCGGGCGCTTGGTCCGGGTGGAGGCATTGGCACGCTGGCAGCGTAGCGATGGCGAGATGATCCCACCCTCGGAGTTCATCCCATTGGCCGAGCAGAACGGCTGGCTGCCGCTGCTCACCCAGTGGGCACTGGATGCGGCTCTCCACACGTTTGGTGGAAAGGGAGGGCAGGGATCCGGCGTGGGTGTTGCAGTGAACCTCTCGGCTATCAGTTTGCGGGATCCCACGCTCCCAAGCGTGGTGGAGAAGAGCCTCCGCCGAGCCGGCGTCTCACCTGATGGCCTGTGGTTGGAGATCACCGAGACCAGTGTCATGAGGGACCCAGAGCAGGCGCGGCGCGTCCTCGAAGCGATGCGCGGGCTGGGCGTGCGACTGGCGATCGACGACTTCGGGACGGGCTACTCGTCTCTGTCCTACATGAGCCAGCTTCCTGTCAGCGATGTGAAGATCGATCGCTCCTTCGTGCGCGACGTGAATACGCGGCGCGACCATCGTGCGATCATCCGTTCGACCACCACCCTGGCCCACGAACTCGGCCTCACCGTGACGATCGAGGGAGTCGAGACGGCTGAAGAGTTCGCATGCGCCCGAGAACTTGGCTGCGACTGCATTCAAGGATTCTATGTCGGTCCCCCCATGCCGGCCGACGACTTGGAACGATGGGCGTTCTCACGCTACTCCGCGACGGATTACTGGCCCGACCGTTCCCGTCAGCGAGAGCACTACCTGCGCCACCACGCAGAGCGCTGCGCCGGCCCTGGGCCCACCTCCTCGGGGCTCGCTTCGACACCGACAGGTACTCAACCTGGTCCTGGAAAAGGACCTCAAGCCGGGCATCACGTACCTGGTGCACCTCACCGGCCGCATCCTGGGGCCGCATAAGGCGACCCGTGCTGGACGCGACTGGCCGACATGCCTTACGCGTGGAGCGTTACCAGCGCGACACTGCCCAACATCGTCTCCCGTCCCCCGGGGCTACGGAGGTGCCGCTGGACCACGAGGTGAGCATTGAGTTCGATCTGGCCGTCAGCGGCGCGGACGTGGACAGCGTGCACCTGCAGGGGTGGGCGACGGCAGCTCCGCGCGCCGACGGCGGTCTCATTTCTTGCGCAACGGCGCGCCCGACGTGGGTGCCTCATCCTGGCCCTTGGTGGCGGCCGCAGTCTGACGGTCGAAGTAGAAAGCGGCGCCGATCAGAATGACCACAAAGATGACGAAGACGATGTTCCAACCGCCCAGATGAAAGGCCATGCGCACTCCTCCTGCATGGGGTTGCCCGAATCTGCTGCGGCATAGGTTAGTGGGAAGGCCGTAAGGAAAGGCAAAAGACGGCGGGGATGGGCATAGACTCTTAGTAAGGCGATGCGGCCGCCGCCTCATGGGTGGCCTCTCCCTGCCTGGTTTAGTCCAGCACGTGGGGCCATCTGAACCGGGGCAACCGCGATTGCACCCGCGTGGCGGCGCGCCTGGACGGTAGGGTTGCCGGGGATGGCCGCGAGTGCGGGTTTCCGTCTGCGGTCCGCCGGTTGCTCGGCAGCCGGCTAAGCCGGAATCCACCGACGCCGCAGGGTGACATCAGGTCCTAAGTAGCAGACAAGTGCCCTCTTTCCTGGGAAAATGTGAGTTACGACACGTCACAAACACCCGAAAAGAGAGGCACCTGTCAGATGCAATCTTCCCACAGCCTCGAGCGCCTGTCAGTAGCCTTCTCGGACCCTCACGCGGTTGCCGACGCCGGCCTGCTTTTGCCGGCCATGCTGGCCGAGAAGTTGGGCCTGCGCGACCTCTTCGACCGAGCGGTCGATCTCGGGGGGGCCCCGGGTCGGGGCAACGCCGGGGTGAAGGCGCTCACCCTCATCGCCTCCGCGCTTGGCCGGTGGCGACTGCATCGAGGACGCCGACCAGCTGCGCTCAGGCAAGAGCGCCGCGGTACTGGGCCACGAGGTACGAGCCCCCTCCACCCTGGGCACCTTCCTGCGCTCCTTTCGATGGGGCCATGCCCTGCAGTTGGACGTGGTCAGCCGCCAGGCTCTTAAGCGGGCCTGGCGGGTGGGGGCGGGACCGGGAGAGGGGCCGCTCACCATTGACCTCGACTCCACCATCTGCGAGACCTACGGCCTGAAGAAGGCCGGCGGCAGTGCGCTTCTCCATCACCCTGCCGCTCCACCGCAGCCTTCAGGCCAGGATCGCCGCGCTACCAGAGCAAGTCTGGCCGCCCATCCCCTACGTCTTTGCCGGGGCGGCCGTGGCCGAGTTCCCCTACACCCCCTTTGGGGGCAAACAGAGCTTCCGCCTCATCGTGCGTTGGGTGCCTCCCAGCCCGGGCAGTCAGTTGGCTCTCTTCACCACCTACGCCTACCACGCCTTCGTGACCGATCGCAGAGGTGACACCCTTACCCTCGAAGCTGATCACCGCCGCCACGCCGAGATCGAGAACGTGATCCGTGATCTGAAGTTTGGTGTGGGCCTGAATCACCTGCCCTCGGGCAAGTTCGGTGCCAATGCCGCCTGGCTTTCTCTGCAGGTCATGGCTCACAACCTGGGGCGCTGGGTGACACGGATGATGGGGCAAGGCCGCCTCACCACCGAGACGCTCAGGAAGCGCTTCCTTTCGCTTCCCGGACGCATCACCCGGCGGGCCCGGCGCTTGCTCCTAGCTCTGCCGGCAGCATGGCCCTGGCAGGAGTCCTTCTTGCGGGCGCTCTCCGCCTTGCGGGCCCTGCCGCCGCCGCTTCCGGCCTGAAGGATCTGCTCACACACCAGCCCGCACGCCGCCCGCAGGGCGTCAGCCTGCCCACGACCAGCGCCCAAGGGCAGGACTTCCGCACATCGGCGCCCTGCGGAA
>Ga0123328_1002552_pt1 | contig 16348 bp, 9 predicted proteins | sample BioC12SIPDNA_2_FD_89702 | JGI IMG/M metagenome (GOLD analysis project Ga0123328, IMG submission 89702) | Anaerobic biogas reactor microbial communites from Washington, USA - Biogas_R1_A C12 SIP DNA | ecosystem: Engineered > Bioreactor > Anaerobic > Unclassified | place: Washington, USA...
TCCCACTCCTTTTCGTAGTACTCCTCCAGGAAATTACGGTCGCTGATCCAGCCCAGCTTGCCGATCACCTGCCAGCCTTCCGGCAGATTGTGGCGATGACGCCAATACGCGCGGCCCCGCATGGCCTTCTCCGGCACGACGTGCCGGCGGTTCTCGCCCAGATCGTCAAATCCCGTGTCGTAGATGCCCCAGGCGTCGAACCAGCCGGTCACCGGACCGGGATGCCCCAGCCAGTCGGTCCGATCATAGGAGAAGTTCGTACCCAGCCCCATCCCGCGGTCCCCCAGGTAGTCGGTGCTCAACGACCAGTCGGTGCCGGTGGGCGGGTTCTTGATGCGTAACAGCTGGTACAGGTCCCAGTCGGCCAGGACCTGCACCCCGAAAATATCGTCGTTCTTGACCGAGAAACGCTCCAGATAATAGGACGGCTTACGAAGATCGGTCGCCATGGCCGGCCAGTAGAAGACGGGGAGCCCGCCGATGTACAGAAAGTTGTTGTAGCTCGTCGCCAGCATGCTGTGATCGACGGCCGCTTCCTGGGTCAGCGGGTCCGGCTCCAGCTGCCCGGTCAACGAGTTGATGCGCGGCACCTGCGTGTCCTGGAAGCCAATCTGCTCGGCCTGGAACCAGTACTGGGGCACGCCCATCTGACTGGTCGTGATCGCCGCCCCGTAAGCCTGGAAGAACTGCCGGTTCAGCTGCTGCAACACGTCGGCCTTCAGCCGCACGATGCCCTGATAATCGGGAACCGGCGTGAACACTTCCGCCGCCAGCACGACACCGTATTCGTACGTCGCGTTGTAGTACATCCGGTCGGAGTAGATGAGCCGGTCGCCCTGCCGGAACACAATGTTGCCTTCCATGTACACTTCGATCGGCACATCCGCACCACCGGCGGCTTCGGAACCCTCAGTCGAGAGCGTCTTCAGGCTCGGGCCCCAGAGAACCAGCCGATCCGTCTCGATCACGATCCGGCCGAGGTTGCCAAAACGCGGCGCTTCAACACCTTCGATGACCGCCCGGATCCCGTTGCTGAACACCGTCACCGACTGATGGGGCAACGTGCCCGGAAAGCTCTTGATGTGGATGAGCGCGTTGCTGCGCGGCCCGACTTGCACCCGCTTCTCCGTCGGCATGACCGGCGCCGCAGGGGGCTGCGGCAGGACTTCCGGCGCCGGCTCGGTTACCGGCGGCGGCAACACGGGCGGCTGCAACATGGCCGGCGCCTCGGCAGCGGGAACAGCGGGCGGCAGCACTGACGGCGCAAACACCGGCGGTGCTGGCTGGACAGGCGGCGGCTGAAAAGGTGCCGGCTGCAGAGGCTCTGGCTGAACGGGCGCTGGCTGGATAGGCGCTGGCTGGACAGGTGCTGTGAACTGGGCGAGCTGAACACCGCTCGCCGCCGCGTCCCACGCCTGACGGCCCCGTGCATAGACGGCCGACTGACGGCCCTCAGCTGTCTCGCTCCGAGGTGCACGCACGTCAATTGCGCTGCGGGTGATCAGGCGGCCAAACCACGTGTGATCCCGAATCGACTGAGCAGCGGCACCTGTCGCGGGATGCACGTCACCGTCCCGGCCATAATCCACCGCCGCGGAACCCTCCAGATACACGATCGCCCGACTCACATCACCGCTCCCCGGCGGCGCACGGTCGATCCAGACGACAGCTTCCTCAGCCTGCGCGGCGAACTCGCCCTGGCGAATCACTCCGCGGCGCACGACCCAGGCCTCCACCGCACCCTGCTGCCAGTGTTCGGCAGACGCGCCGTCGATCGTGATCGGCCACTGCGGATCGGGTACCGGCATCTGGATATCGGCCAGCGCCCACGGCGCAGCGCACCACAGTCCGGCCAACACCCAGGCGGCAATTCGCACGATCGAATTACGCCTCACAGGTTGGTGCGGCACCACGGGTCGCCAGCCAACTGCAAAATGTGCGATGTGATGAGACCAGTTCAGGGCACGGCATCCTTGCCATATACGACGCCAACAGTCACCTCATGATTCAGGCGCTGTGACAACGCGAGACGGGTACTCTGAAAAATAGAGCCGCAGGATTATAGAGGTGTCGCCGCTTCGTCGCAAGGCAGCTTTGAAAGCAACACTCGAGGCGCAAAGCATTGCCAGAACACATGTTAGACAAGACAGCCGGAGCCCGCCGAGCGGAGACGCGGGTGCCGCCTCCCCCTGCTGCGGCCTCGGCCCCTGCTCGTGCCTCGTGATCCCGTTCCCGTCCGTGGTTCTTCGCGAACGAGGGCGGAGCGTCTTATTCCCTCGCCTCGTTGCTGCTCCTGGACACCGGCTGGCGGCGGCTGGCGGTATCGCGTCGGATGCCGTCGGCCGCCAGCAGTGCGACGATCGGCATGAGGGGCGCGCGCATCCTGATATTCGACCAGTAGACGGCGTGGACGAGCGTGAAGACGGCGATGCACAGCGCGCCCCATGCCCAGGGGGTACGGAGCAGGTGGCCGCGCAGTCGGTAGGCTTCGACCGCAGCCAGGACGAACACCAGGCCGTACCAGAGCGCGGCCGCCCAGCGCATCGCGGTCGTGGCGCGGGATTCGTGGGGATCGATCTGATGCGCCAGCGGGCTCCACAGCGCGCCCACCCGCACGAGACAGGAATACAGGAACATCGCGGGTTGCTGCCGGATCGTCTGGTGTGCCAGCGCATAGAGGCGACGATCGCTATCGATCTCACTCTCTGCGTGAGCCGGTGGTGCGGCAGCGCCGTCCGGCTGAGTCTGCAGCAGCGGTTCCAGTTCGCGGGCGTCCCAGACGCCGCCTCCGGCCCCGTGCGCAAGGTGCCAGTAGAAGAACGGGTTGTTTGCCAGCAGCAGGGTGTAGCCGCCGTGGGTAGTCGTGACGATGGGTCGTCCGAGCAGGCGCAGGTTGCGTTCGCCCCACGGCAACAGGGTGATGGCCAGCGCGAGTGCGAACACGGCGCTCTGCCGGACGCTCTTCCAGTTCCGTTCGGTCACGACGTAGTAGACGCCGCACAGGCCGGCCCAGATCAGAAAGGTGGGGCGGCAGAGCGCGGCCAGGCCGCTGGCAGCCCCAGCCAGTGCGCCGGCACCAGAGGTCCGGCGCGCGCTCCACTGCGTGAATGCGAGCAGCCCGAGCGTACCCAACAGGGTGGCCAGCGTCTCGGTCATCACTTCGGCAGTCTGGTTGAGCAGGATCGGATCGGCGGCCACCAGGAATGCGGCGAGACCACTCCGCCAGCCGAGTCCCCAGTGCTGGCCGAGGATCCAGACGAGCAGCACGGTGAGCGTTCCCGTCGCGATGTGGATGACGGCCACCGTGGCGGGAGTCACCACTTTGTGGCGGGCGGCGGTCGCCAGCAACAGTGGGTAGACGGGAGGGCGGAACGCAGTCGGCGCGGCGGGCAGATCGGCAGCGCTCCGGCTGTACGCGCCGCGCTGCGCGACGTTCTCGGCGATCAGCCGGTAGGCATCGGGGTCTGCGCTGAGTCGTTCCCAGCGTACCAGCACAGCGCCGGTGCGCAGCGCGAGGGCCAGCGCCAGCAGCGACAGCAGCACTACAACGGAGCTGGTGGTGGTCCGGTGGGGCCGCGTTCGGTCCTGCATGGTGCCTGCCATTTCGTCACTGCTGCAGCGCGAACAGAATGATGTTGGTGCCCAGCCTGGCCGCGTCCTCTTTGATGTATCCCTTGCACTGCATCGCGGAACTGCTCTCCAGCGCGCAGCTGATGTCGTAGGGTGAGAACACGACCGCATAGCGGTCGTCGATCTGGAGTCCTTCGAGCATTGGCGCAGTCCGCGTGCTGCGGGCTTCCAGCCGTTCGCCCTCCGGCGCCAGCAGCGGATCGTTGATGGTTACGCGGCTCAGATCGAACCCGCTGAAGTCGTCGGAGAAGAGCGGGTGGTTCGGCGGGATCGGCTGGAGCTTCTGATCGGGAAAGATCGCCTCCAGCTCCTGGCGGAAGGCCTTTGCGAAGTCTGGACTGGCGCAGATCGCGTCGGCGAAGATGAATCCGCCGTGGGCGACATAGTCTGCCAGCGCCTTGCGCTCGGCGGCATTCCAGCGGAAGCTGCGCCGGCCGTGCACAAACAGGATCGGGTACTCGAACAGATCGCTGGCGGTCGCGGAGACCAGGCGGTGTTCGGTCAGCGCGCGCAGCTCCACTTCCTGCCGCACATACTGCATCAGGTTTGCCAGCGCGTGGGGCGCGTCGTCGCTGCCCCCTCCGTGCTGCAGCTTGGGGATCACCAGCACATCGCGGGATCCGGGTGTCACCGAGCCATCCTCGACAGCGACATTGGGGCGGTCGAGTTTCTCTTTCAGGGTGCGATTGGTGGCATAGGCCACCACATTCTGGCCGATCTGCACGCGTGCTTCGATCGCCTTCCGAACGTCGTCCGGCGCGTTGAGCTCGCGCCCTTCGGCGCTGAGTTCCCAGTAACACGACAGATTCGTCGGGCAGTACACCACGCTCGTGCGGCAGCAGGCATCGACGCCGTAGAGTTCCTTGATGTAGGCGGGATCGACTTTGGCTTCGGCGAACCATACGGGATGATCGGGTGGCAGCAGGCGGAACCCGGATTCGGGAAACAGCTCTTTCATGAGCTGGCGGAAGGAGGCATCGAAGGCCTGCCCATCGCATCCGTCGCCGTCACAGGCTTCGGCAAAAATGAACCCTCCCTGTTCCACATATCTGCGCAGCTGCTCCCGCTGCTCCCGCGTCAGCGTCAGAGGCTGCCGACCGCTCAAGAACAGCACTGGCGTTTCGAGCATGTCTCCGACCGTAGCGGCCCGCAGGTCGATCGTCTGCCAGCTGAGTTCGCGCAGCCACGCGCGTTCGATGTGGCGGGTGAGGTTGGGAACGCCGCCGGGGTGGAGGTCCCATTCCCGCCCATCTTCGTATTGGGCTTTGGCAATCACCACCGGCCGGCGCCCTTTGGAAAGGAACAGCAACGCGAACGACGTGGCGACCAGCGCATTGCTTTCGGATGTACCGACTCCGCGCCAGCTGCCGCCGATCTGGTCCTGTTCGTTCACCAGCAACTCGGCCCCCTCCCGGTACCAGTCGTGTCCGCCGATGAACCGGCGCCCGGTCAACCGACCGGTTCGTTCCAGGGCGTAGAGGTAGTACAGCAGGTAGGATCGGCTGCCCGGGTTGGCGTGCACGCTGAAGTGTCTTCCGAGCCAGGACAGGCCGCGTTCCACGCTGGTATCCGGGTCGCTTTCCCCGCAGCACGATACGCTGCCGTTGTCGCCGATCCTGGCGCTGCCCGAGCTGAGTCGGCCGCTGGCGATCACCACCGAACAGACGCCGGCACACGTCATGCTGCCGGTCGACGCCTCGCGGGGAGTGTAACCCCACGCACCGTCTTCTTTCTGCGTCTGCTGCCAGTGCTCCAGCGCCAGCCGCCAGGTGGCCGGATTGACCTGCACGCCCACCCGGTCGGCTTCGTTGAGCGCCAGCAGGGCGAACTGCGTATTGGAGTTGTCGCCGGCATAGAGGTTGTCTCCGGGCGCTCGCAACGAGTAGGTCCACATCCCTTTGCGGCCACGGGCTGAACTGGTGGCATCGGTCAGTTGCGCGGCCTCAAGCCATTTGACATTCCCGCGAATCGTGAGCAGATCTTTCCTGGGTTCCGCCGCGCACAGCACCATGGTGCGCAGCGCGACGGAGTAGGTCATATCGGGCGCATTGAAGCTGCGGATGTAGTCGAGCGCTTTGACCATGGCCGGGTCGTCGACAGTCACTCCGGCGTTGAGCAGCGCCAGGGTGCACAGCGCCGAGAGCCCGCCAGGCTGCGCGGGATGCTCCGACCATCCGCCGCGCACCTTGTCCTGATTCTCCTTCAGGAACTTGACTCCCTGTTCAATCGCCTGCCGCACGTCCCGATCCGTGACTTCGCCCACTACGGGGGCACCGGCCAGTGCGATCGCTACGGTCGCCATGACCGCAACTTGGATTCCGCGCTTCATAACGGCTTTCCCTCTCCCGGACTCACCCCCGTCGTCACAAATATCTTAGGATTCCAGAGTTAGGGCGGCAACACGGATCGCCAAGCATTGCTGGCCGCCAGTACGAGCGATAGAATCTACGACTTCCAACCTAAGGGGTGTTTTGAGAAAGCAGCAGGGTCGTGTCCACGAAACAAAGAAATCTGGGTGAGATCCTCCAGGAGTTCAGCCAGCACCGGATCGTGATGCAGCAGGAGCTGCAGAAGATCATCATCGGCCAGAACGAGGTGATCGAGCAGTTGTTTGCGGCGATCTTCACGCGCGGCCACTGCCTGCTCGAAGGCGTGCCCGGCCTGGCCAAGACCTTGATGGTCAGCACCCTGGCCCAGATTCTCGACGTCGGCTTCAAACGCATCCAGTTCACGCCGGACTTGATGCCCTCCGACATTACGGGCACCAACGTGCTGGAGGAGGACGAGCGGGGCAAGCGCGTCTTCCGGTTCATGGAGGGCCCCATTTTCACCAACATCCTGCTGGCGGACGAAATCAACCGGACCCCTCCCAAGACCCAAGCGGCCCTGCTGCAGGCGATGCAGGAACGGGAAGTGTCGGTGGGGCGCCAGACGTACGAATTACCCGACCCGTTCTTCACGATTGCCACCCAGAACCCGATCGAGCAGGAGGGGACCTACCCGCTGCCGGAAGCGCAGCTCGACCGGTTCATGTTCAACATCAAGGTCGGCTATCCGACCGCGGAGGAAGAGGAGAAGATTCTGTCGGTGGGCAGCCGCAACGAGAAGACCGAGGTGCGCAAGGTGCTCTCTGGCCGGGCCATTGTGAACCTCCAGAAGCTGGTCAGCTCGGTGGCGGTGAGCGAGTACATTGTCAAGTACGTGTCGCGGCTGGTGCGTGCCACGCGCCCGCGGGACGAGACGGCACCGGAGTTCGTGCGCGACCTGGTGGATTGGGGTGCCGGGCCACGCGCCGGCCTGTTCCTGATCAACGGCGGCAAGGCCCTGGCGGCCATGGACGGGCGGTTCTCGGTGGCCATCGCCGACATCCGCCGCATCGCCATCCCCGTGTTGCGCCATCGCGTGAGCACCAATTTCCAGGCGCAGGCCGAAGGCATGACGACCGAAGATCTGATCCTGCGCCTGCTGGACGAAGTCCCCGAACCGGAAGTGCCCAAGTTCGCTGAACCGACCCGACGGCGGCCGTAGCACACATCTGGGGGAGCGCCCGACTGGCGCGTACGGATCGCCATGTCATCGGTTGAGAAATACCTGAAGCCGGAAGTCATCAACCAGATCAAGCGGCTGGATCTGCGCGCGCAGTTCGTGGTCCGCGGCTTCCTGCAGGGTCTGCACGCCAGCCCGTTTCAGGGCTTCTCGGTGGAGTTCAGCGAGCACCGGAAATACACCGCCGGGGACGATCCCAAGGACATCGACTGGCTGGTCTTCGCCAAGACCGACAAGTTCTATGTGAAGAAATTCGAGGCCGAAACCAACATCACGGGCTACCTGGTGATGGACCTCAGCCGTTCGATGGGCTATACGTATCGCCAGGACCTGTCGAAATTCGACTATGCCATCTGCCTGGCGGCATCCTTGTGCTACCTGATGATTCACCAGCAGGACCCGGTGGGTCTGATCACGTTTGACCAGCGGGTGCGGGACAGCCTGGCGCCGCGATCCAAGCGGGCACACCTGGGGAACCTGCTGTCCCATCTGTCGCGGCTGCAGCCGGCCGGTGAAACGGATGTGGCGCACAGCCTGATCCAGATCGCTGCCATGCTGCGGCACCACAGTCTGGTCATGATCTTCTCCGACCTGCTGGTGGACACGGAGCCGGTGATTCGTGCGCTGCGCCAGCTGCGGCATGGCGGCCACGACGTGATCCTGTTTCACGTGCTGGACGAAGCCGAGGTTCAGTTCCCCTTCCAGGGCACGGTGGAGCTGGAGGATCCGGAGACACAGCAGCGGGTGCGGCTGGATGCCGACCATTTCCGGCGCGACTATCTGCAGGAGGTGGAGGCGTTTCGTGAGACTTACCGCCGCGCATGTTTCCAGAGCGGCATTGACTATGTACCGCTCGACACGAGCATGCCGTTCGACAAGGCGCTGTTGGAGTATCTGCTGAGCCGGCAGGCGCGCTTCTAGCGCAATGGCCGCTGGCGAAACTGCGCGCGATGTGGCAATGGAAGAGGATGGAGAGAGAGCGTCCAACGCAATGAGTCGACTGTCATGGCGTTTGTGAACCTGTCACTGGTGCTCGGTACGATGCTGGTCGGCATCCCGATCGTGTTGCACCTGGTGATGCGCCAGCAGCCCAAACGGATGGTGTTCCCGGCCGTGCGTTTCGTCCAGCGGCGGCAGGAGTCCAATCGCCGGACGCTGCGCCTGAGGCACTGGCTGCTCCTGCTGCTCCGCTGCCTCGCCGTGGCCCTGGCCGCGTTGGCGCTGGCGCGCCCGAGCGTGAGTTCCAACCTGTTCGGCAACTGGATCATCATCGCGGCGCTGACGCTGCTCGTGCTGCTGATCGGCGTCCTGCTGCTGGCCGGTATCCTCACGCGACAGGGGCGTCTGCTCCTGACCAGTCTGGGCGTCGTCGGCGCCGTCGCGTGCGCGGGGCTGCTCACCATGCTCATCGGCACCCTGCGGCAGAGCGATACGTCGCTGATCGGCGATCGTCAGACGCCGGTGGCGGCTGTCATGGTGTTCGATTCGTCCCCCCGCATGCAGTACCGCCACGCGAATCGTACACGGTTGGAACAGGCGCAGACGATTGCCGACTCGGTCGTCCGGCAGCTGCCTCCTGACAGCCAGATTGCCGTCCTGGACTCCCGCGCGATTGCCCCGGTGTTTTCCCTCGACCTGGCTGCCGCCCGCAAGACCATCGAGCGGGTGCGGCCCACCGGCGTGCCTCGGTCACTTGACCAGCTGCTGACCACCGCGCTGCAGGTGCTGGATCCGAACAGTCTCAAACGCAAGGAAATCTACGTCTACACCGACCTCACGGCGGCGGCGTGGGAGCTGGACGACACCGCGCGGCTGCAGGCCCAGTTCGCACAGGCGGCCGAGGTCGCCTTGTTCTTGATTGACGTGGGTGTCGAGCAGCCCCGGAACGTCGCGCTCGGGACCGTGCAGTTGTCGGCCGAGACCATGCCGGAGAACAGCGATCTGGTGATCCGCACAACGGTATCGATGACGGGGCACGCCGCGGCGGGCGACGCGGAGGAGACGGCGGTGGAGCTGTGGGTGGAAGACTACGACCCTACCCTCCCGATTCTGCGCGAACGTGAAGTGGTGCTCCCCACCGCGCGTGTACTGAACCGCCACGAAGTCGCGCTGAGTGGAAACGACTCGGAGACGGTCGAGTTCTCGGTGCGCGGCCTGACCAAGGGGACGCGGCACGCCGAACTGCGCCTGGTGAGGCAGGATGCCCTGCCCATCGATGATCGGCGGTATCTGACCGTCACGGTCTGCGATCCGTGGTTCGTGCTCGTCGTGGCGCCCAGCGATGTCGATACGTCGGCGCTGGTCGAGGCGATCGCGCCGTATCAGTACCGTCTGGAGAACCGCGCGACGTACGTCTGCAAGACCATCACTCCCGAGGAGCTGGTCAACCACGATCTGGCCGAGTATGCGGCGGTGGCCATCCTGGACCCGCCGCCGTTGAGCGGCAGCAGTTGGGGACAGCTGGGCACGTATGTGCGCGACGGCGGCCAGCTGGCCCTGTTCCTCGGCCATCACGCCGGCGATGCGAGTGCCTTCAATTCGGCGGACGCCCAGGAACTGCTGCCCGGCAGATTAGGGCGCCAGTACCGTGTGGCAGGGCGCGACGAGTATCTGGCGCCTCACGGCTATGAGCACCCGATTCTGCGGCCGCTGCGTTCCATCGCCACTTCGGTGCCGTGGGGAGACTTCCCCGTCTTCCGCTATTGGAGCCTGCCGGAGCTGGCCAACGATGCCGTGGTCGTCCTGCGGTTTGGTAATCAGCACCCGGCCCTCCTCGAACGTCGCGTGGGACACGGCACGGTGCTGACCATGACCACTCCCATCACCGAACGCGAGCGTCCTGCCGGGCGGCAGGCCTGGAACGAACTGGCTGGCCCAGGCGACTGGCCGCGCTTCATCCTGGTCAACGAGATCATGCGGTACCTGACCCAGCACGACGCCGGGCGGTACAACTATACGGCCGGACAGGACATTGCGCTGGCGAACCATCCGGACCAGGACCCCAGCCGCTACCTGCTGTTCACACCCGGCGGGGAAACGCAGCCCGTTCAGGCGCGCGACGACAAGGTGACGATCAGCACGGCCGAGGTACCCGGAGTCTATCGCCTCAAGGGGGAGCGGGATGGGCCGGTGACGCGCGGATTCGCGGTCAATCTGCCGGCCAGCGCCAGTCGGCTCGAACGGACGACGCGTGAGCAACTGGACGCCGTGCTGGGAGCCGACCGGTATCAACTGGCGGTCAATCAGGAACAGCTGGTGCGCGAGCAGGGCCGCCAGCGCGAGGGGCGGGAGTTCTTCCCGTTTCTGGTCGTGCTGGTCACCGTGACTCTGATCCTGGAGCAGCTGCTGGCCAACCGATTCTATCGCGACACGGACACCGGCGCATCATGATGAACTGGTCTTTCCAACCCATCCTCAACAGCTACTGGGCGGTCGCGGTGCTCGCCCTGGGGCTGGTTCTTGCGCTGTGGGTGAGGCCATCGTATCGCCAGCTGTCCGCCGCGCGGCGGCGCGCGCTGCTGGCCCTGCGATGCCTGCTGACGCTGCTCGTGATCCTGCTCATGCTGCGCCCGACACACGTCAGCACGCAGTCCAAATCCCAATCCGCCGCGCTGCTGGTGCTGTTCGATCAAACGCGCAGCATGCAGCTGCCCAACGCCTCGGGCGACATCTCGCGTTGGGAGGCACAGTGCAACACGCTGACCCAGATCCAGCCGCTGCTGGCAGATCTGAACCGCGACCTGGAGGTCAAGGTGTATGCCTACGACGCCGGAATTCGCTCCCAGGTGTGGCAGGACCAACGACTCCAAATGCCCACCGCAGCGGAAGGGGAGCAGACCGATATCGGCACGAGCCTGCATCAGGCGATCGAACAGGAGCTGGGCAAGCGGCTGGTGGGGGTCATCCTCCTGGGCGATGGGACGCAGACCGCCTTCCAGCCGGAAGTGGAGATCTACGATGCGGCGCGGGAACTGGGGAACCGGGGCTATCCGCTCTACACCGTGTCCTACGGACCCGCCGGCGATGGCACCCAATCGCGTGACGTCGCCGTGGAAAATCTCCCGGAACAGTACACCGTGTTCGTCAAGAACGAGCTGCCGGTGCGGGGGCTGATCCGCGTACGCGGTTATACCAACCAGGAGATCCTCGTCACACTGACCGTCGAAGATGACTCTGGTACCCGGCAGGATGTCGGGCAGGCGCGTGTGCAGGCCAGCCAGGACAACCAGCAGCTCGACGTGAATTTCTCGTACGTCCCCCCACGGCCCGGCCAGTATCGGCTGATAGTCAAGGCCGCGGAGCAGCCGGGTGAGCTGGTGACGAAGAACAACCAGTTGTCTGCCTTTCTCACGGTGCTGGAAGGCGGGCTCCGCGTGCTCTATCTGGAAGGTGAGCCACGCCAGGAACAGAAGTTCATCCGCTGGGCCCTCGACGCCTCGCCGGACATCGACCTGGATTTCCAGTGGTTCCCCAGCCGGTTGCGCGATTCGTGGCCTGTGCCGCTGGGGGACACGTTCACGGAGGGCAATTTCGACGCCTACATCCTGGGCGACTGTGACAGCCTGGCACTGGGCGACGAGAACCTCCAGCAGTTGGCCGCCGAGGTGGATCGCGGTAAAGGTCTGATCGCGCTGGGAGGCTATCACAGCTTCGACCCCGGCGGGTACCGGAACACCCCGCTGGCCGATGTGCTGCCGGTCGACATGGATCGGTTCGCGCGGCAGGACTTCGGACAGCCGGATGTCGCGCGCTGGCACGTTCCCGGACCGCTCGTCATGCTGCCCGCGCGCGACCACCCCGTGACGATGCTGGCCGCCCCGGCTGAGAACGAACAGGTCTGGCGCGGGCTCAAACCGCTCAAAGGCGCCAATCGCTGGGCGGGGGTCAAGGACGTGCCGGGTATCCAGTTGCTGGCCCAGAGCCCGGACGGCGTACCGCTGCTGGTGGCCGGCGAATTCGGTGGCGGTCGCGTGCTGGCCTTCGCGGGCGATTCGACATGGCAATGGTGGCGGCAGGGTCAGAGCGCGGTGCACCGCCGCTTCTGGCGGCAGATCGTGTTGTGGCTGGCGCGGCGCGACGATCTCACACGCCACGACGTGTGGGTCGATCTGCCACAGCGCCGCTTCTCGGCCGGCAGCCGCGTCGCCTTCACGGCCGGTGCGCGCACTGCCATGGGGGACGCGATTGCCGACGCAGTATTGACCGCCTCGCTGCGGGGACCCGACGGTTCGACAACACCTCTGCGTCTGTCGCGTCAGGCGGCCGACTACGCCGGCACCATCGACCGGCTCACCCGCACGGGAGACTACCAGATTGATGTCACTGCCGTGGACAGCGCCGGCCAATCGCTGGGCACGGCCACGGCCCATTTCGAGGTCCTGGACCAGGATGTGGAATTCGCCAACCCGGCGGCAGACCCCGATCAGATGGCCCACCTGGCCGACCTGACGCGCGATGCCGGCGGGCGGGCGGTGGCACCGGAACAGCTCGCCGCACTGCTGGACGAGATCAAGCAGAACCCGCCCGAGCTCGTCGAAGAGGTGCTGACCCGGTGGCAACTGGCCGACACCACGTGGGATGCCTGGTCGGTTCTGGGCGTCTTCGTGGGACTGCTGACTCTGGAGTGGTTCCTCCGCAAACGCTGGGGGCTGGTGTGACCTGTACCGGCCTTGGGCCACCGCGCCCAACTGCGCCACGTTCCACGGCGCCGCACCCGACTGTGCCGCTCCGACGTTTCTAGCGCGCGCTGAGGTGCGGATGGCCCGGCCACGCCGAAAACGGCGGACCGGCGGGAAATCGGCCGGACTCTGGCGTCATAATAGTGGATGCAGTGGTTGTCCCATCTGATCCCGGCCAGGATGTGGTGGTCCATGCGCGAGTCGATTGACCCGGTATTGCTTGAGCAATTGATCTGCGAGCACGGGGCTGCGCTGGAACTGTATGCCGCACAGTGGACAACCATGCCGGACGACTGTGTGCAGGAGGCGTTTGTGAAGCTCGCTGGCCAGCACCCTGTCCCCGACCAGCCGGTGGCGTGGCTCTATCGCGTGGTGCGTAATCGCGCGATCAGCGTGCGGCGGTCCCAGGAGCGCCGGCGGCAGCGTGAATCGCAGGTGGCGGCCCAGCGTCCGGAGTGGTTCACGGCGTCGCGGTGGTCGGCCGACGAGTTGCAGGAGGTGACGGCGGCACTGCGCGCGATCAAGTTCGAGTGGCGGGAGGTAATCATTGCGAGGATCTGGGGCGGCCTATCGTTTGAGCAGATCGCGCAGGTGATGGACGTATCCACAAGTACAGCACACCGGCACTACCAGGCCGGTCTCGCCAGGCTGCGGGAAAGGTTGGGAGTCTCATGGAACCGCAATTCCACGTCAACGACGAGGTGAGCGCCCTGGAACGTGCGCTCAGGGAACTCGTTCCGGCTCCAGCACGGCTGGACGTGGCACAGACCATGTTCCGGGCCGGGCAGGCTGCCGCCAGCCGCTCATCCCCCTGGCGGCGCGTCTGGCCCGCGACCACCGCCGTCTTCGCGCTCGTGTCCCTGGCGCTGGCCACGCTGTTGGCGCTCCCGAAATCGCCACGAATCGTGTACGTGCCGGTGGGCGCCGCGACGGAGGATGCCCGCGTCCCGCCGTCTGCCATGCTCGCCACAGACGGCGCTGCGGGCGCTGGGCACGCGCTGCCGGCAAGCCCGACCGGGGAACAGGCCGAGATGGCCCGGTCAGACATGTACGCGCCGAGCTCGTTCGGCTATCTGCGTTCGCGTGCCCTGGCACTGAACGATTGTTGGGACACCGCTCCGGCTGTTTCGCCACATGCGCCGATCCCGGCGCCGCGTTCGGGAGACTGGCGCGCCATGGTCGGGGACCAGGGCGCGCTGGAGCCGTTGCGACCGTTCGATTCATATCTCCCGTTGGACTGGACCCGCCTGTTGAACATACGAGGTTCCTGATCATGATGCACAATCTTCTTGCGACGCGCGTCGCGATACTGTTGGCAGTCTGCGCCTTCTGCAGCACTGGATATCCTGCGGGTGCCCTGGAAACGGGCACCTCTCCCCAGGGCGGCGCCGACGCGATGCCTGTTGTCCCCCTTTCGTCGGTCCCGCAGGTGGAGCCCGTTCCACCCCTGACGTACCAGTTGGTCCCCAGCTACAGCCAGCTCACGCCGGGCAACGCCGCGACCAACTACTACCGCGCAATCGTGATGCTGCCGCACGACGAACAACATCAGTTTGACGAACAACAGTTCCAGTGGCTGGAGGTACCGCTGGCGGAATTTCCCCGGGACGAAGCCCGCAAGTGGCTCAAGGCGTACGGCAATGCGCTGAACGAAGTACACACCGCGACCTGCCACGAGGATTGCGACTGGGGTTATCGCCTACGGGAGCTGGAGGGGTTGGAGATCGTTTCCTTCCTGCTGCCGGAATTGGCGGAGGTGCGGACGATCGCCCGGGTCCTGCGGCTCCAGTCCCGCGTGGAGATCGCCGACGGCCGGTTCGAGGATGCCTTGCGGACCATCACCACCGGGTACCGGCTCGGCGAGAACGTCGCTCGGACCCCCATCCTCGTCAGCGCCCTGGTGGGGGTGGCCATTATCGGGCAGATGAATGCGTCCGTGCTGGATTGGATTGAGGCAGGCGGGCCCAACCTGTACTGGGCGCTGGCCGGCTTGCCGGACCCCCTGGTCGACGTTCGTCTGGCGGTGCAGCAGGAGTCGTACTTGCCGGTGCAGATCTGCCCGATTCTCGATGATCCAGAGCATGCGACGCACACGGCCGAGGAGTGGCGGCGGCTTCTGGGCCAGTCGATCCAACAGCTTGAGCAAATGACGAATTCGGGCAACGAATCATCGCACCTGCGGTCCGAGACCATAGCTACCGGACTGCTCCTGGTCGGCTATTCCACTGCGAAACAGGAGTTGATCGACAGCGGCATGGACGCGGCGCAGGTAGAAGCGATGCCCGTCGCACAGGTGGTCGCCATTCTATCGGCACGCGCCTACCAGACAACATATCAGGAGCTGATGAAATGGACGCTACTCCCATATTGGCAATCGTATCGCCAGATGCGGGCCACATCAGCTGACCTGCGGCGCCGAGGTCTCCTGGGCACGACGTCACACCAACCGGTGTTGCCGGTGGCGAACCTGCTGATGCCCGCCGTCGACTTGGCCGTCTTCGCTCCGGTGCGGATGCAGCGGGAGATTGCCGCCCTGTAGACCATCGAAGCGCTGCGGATGTTCGCTGCCAGCCACGACGGCCAGTTCCCGCAGTCACTCGAGCAACTGCAGCAGTGCCCTGCCCCGTGGGACCCCGTGACCGGCACGTTCATCGACTATCGGCTGCAGGACGGCGCCGCCGTTCTGACGCTGCCGCCGCCCGAGGGCCAGTCGCCGCGGAACGAGGGCAAGCGTTACGAGTTGCGATTCCGGCAGCCCAGCGGCCAGTAAAGGCCAGACTGGTTTTCACGACAGCAGATCTTCATAGCCGAGCGCCACTGGATGTGCCATCACAGAATCCAAACACCCTCCTCATGACAAGGTAGATACGTATGCACTGTCTCATTCGAAACTGTCTCGTCACCGGGCTGCTCTCCGGACTGCTCATCATCTGTGCCGTTGCCCGCGCGGCGGATTCCCCGTTCCATGTGATCCTGCCGTACGTCGACGGTCAGACGTTCCTGATCGGCCGGTTGGACGTGCAGCAACTGCCACTGCGCGATCTCAAGTCGCGGCTGCAGCAACTGCTGGCGCAGATCACGGACGATCCCAGCGTCTTGCCACAAAACATCGCCTCGGCAGTGGACAACGCGATACGGCTGCGCGACCGATTCCTGGAGGTCGGCGGACAGGATCTGTTTGTGATCGCCAGTGCGGCGGACATCCCGCAGTTATTCCCATTCCTCGTGGTGACCGTCAGCGATCCGCAGAAGGCCGGCGATCTGGAAGCCCTGCTGAATGAGCTGAACGACCTGCTGGGCGACGCTTGGTCGGTCCAGCGGGCTGGTGATCGCGTGTTTCTGGTCGGATTGCCACGCACGCTCGAGCGGCTCACCAGTCCGCAGACCGCCGCGCGGCCCGAGTTGTTGGCAGCCGCAGATGCTACCGCCGCGGTCTCCGCACCAATCCAGCTGTTGCTGGTACCGAGCGCGGATCAGCATCGCGTGCTCAAGGA
>Ga0123328_1002554_pt1 | contig 16341 bp, 10 predicted proteins | sample BioC12SIPDNA_2_FD_89702 | JGI IMG/M metagenome (GOLD analysis project Ga0123328, IMG submission 89702) | Anaerobic biogas reactor microbial communites from Washington, USA - Biogas_R1_A C12 SIP DNA | ecosystem: Engineered > Bioreactor > Anaerobic > Unclassified | place: Washington, USA...
AACCGTGCACGGGGCGTTCGGCGGAACCTTGCCCTCCTCCACCATCATCCGCACCCCATACCCCTCCGCCATCGACGGCAGAATCGCCGCCATCACCGAATCCTCGAAATTGCTGTGCATCAGTACCGCGTCGTATGTCCGGCACATCCGCAGCCAACCGGCGGGCCACAGGCCGCTCGGTGAGTCCCAGACGTCCAGCGGCCAGGGCATCCCCATCTTCAGAAAGATCGGCCGCGTCGCGTCGAACCGCCGGATTGTCCGGCACAGTTGGCTGTAAACCTCAACCGCCCGCTCCTTGCGCATCTTCATGAAGGCAAGAAAGTAGTCGTCCACGCCATGCTCGCCCACGTACGCCACGTCCGGCGCCTCGATTTCGCTCCAGTCACCGACCTGACGGCCCAACCGCTGCGACACCGCCTCCAGCGTCCAGCCGCGGGTAAACAGGTAGTCCCGCCACGCCCGATGCAAAGCCGGCGTCCGATCGCTCTCGATGAACCCGACCGGGTTGTCCTGGTGGCAGATCGTCGGACACCACGCGAACACCGTCGGCTCGTCCTGGTACCGCTGCACCAGGTTCTGCCACAACAGCGTATACCGCGCGACGAACTCGTCGCTGAAGTTCGAAGGATTCCTGCCGTCGGTGATGTCCTCGGTCAGCCACGGAACGCCCAAAAACAGCAGCGTCTTGATCTCGACCTTCAGCCCCGCACGTTTCGCCCGCTCGATGAACCGATCCACCAGCGACCAGTCGTAGACGCCCGGGCTCGGCTCGATCGCCGCCCATTGGATGTCCAAAGCCACCCAGTCGAACCCTCCCTCCCGAATGCGGCGAAACGCCGCCTCGTCCGGCTCGCCCACGTACATCATCCCATAACCCCACGAGTCGGTCGCACTGACCTTCGCCCCTTCAAACTCCGCCGGCATCACGCCGACCGGCGTCGAAACCTCGGCCCGCTCCTGACCGCTGGCCGCCTCGCATACCAGCCGATAGCTACCCGGCTCAACGTCGAGGGCCTCGATGCGATACTCAATTCGCCCGACCTGACCCGGCTCGATCGAAAGCTCCCGCTCCAGCGCGTGCAGCGGCTTCTGGCTGCGGCTGCCGCGATACAGGGCCACGCGGCATCGGACCTGCCGCGCCGCCTGATCGCCGTGGTTGATCGTAGCCGCCGCGGTCAGCGGTTCGCCTCGCCGCACCACCACGCCGTCCGGCGAGATCGCCGCCTGCAGACTCGAACCCTCCGCGCCCGGCATCGGACCGCCCCGCTGCGTGGTGATCCCGCAAATGCCCAGCACCACGCCCGTGCTCCGCAGCACGATCGCCCGCACTTCCTTTTCCGGATGCGGGTTCGGCCAGCTCAGCAGCCACACGCCGACCAGGTCGCGGATCGCGTTGCCGCCGTACCACGCCACCTTCGCCTCCGGCAGGTCCACCGGATGCCACCAGTCCGCTACGTGACGGCTGGCAATCACGTCGAACGCCGCCTCGCCGCCGTCCGCGTATTCCAGAACGTAGCTTCCCACCTGCCCGTCGTTCAGCCACGCCGCCGCGTGCAGCACGTGCAGCACGTCGAACCGCTGCGGCACGTTTTCGATCCGCGCCTCGTTGCCGAACCCGCGGCGATCGCCCAGCATCACCACGCTTTTGGCGCCGTACTGGTCGTCCAGGATCTCGAATGGCACGCCCAGAAACTCCTGTCGCCCGCGCGGAAAGCGCCGCAGATCATTGTCGCCCTGGTCGGTCCAGCCGCCCGCGCCGTCGCCGTCGTGCTGGTCGGTGAAACTGCGGGTCGCCGCCTTCAAAAGGTCCACCGGCACATACACCGCTTTGGTCGCCGCCTGCGCTGCCGGCGTCTGAACCCTGGCCATCGGCGTCTCCCGTTCGCTCGTCCCGCTCGTCTGAAGCACGCGAAGCTCGTCGATTCGAACCGTCCCCGCACCGAGCAGTTCGCAATGGAACCCCAGCCGCGCCGCTCCGCCCGGCGGCGTCAACGCGCAGCGGGTCTGCGTCCATCCTTGAGCTTGGATCGGCAGCTCGCAGACCTGCGATCCGACATGCCGCACCGACTGGTCGAACCAGTAGACCACCACCCGCGCCGGCTTGGCCACCGCCTCCGCTTCGCTCCAGACTGCCAGCTCCAGCTTCATGCCCGGCTCGAACGCAAACGTCGTCGCGGTCATCACCTCCTGCCGCTCGCCGGTCGAGCTGAGCATCAGCGATCGTTTGCCGTCATGCGCCGACGCCGCATCGGCCCGCACCGGGCCGCCCGCCAGTCGCTGCCAACCGTCCGGCGCGCCGGCGTCGGCTGCGTGAGCGACCTCAAACGAACCGTTGTAGACAGCCACCGGCTGTCCGTCCGCCACCATTCCACCCCCCGCCAACGCGCATACCGCAACCGCGAAAATCAGCATCGAAAATTTCTCCACCATTACCAGGGAATTTCTTCCGGCGGCGTATCAGTTGGACGCAGAAACCAGAGATCATATCGTCTGTCGAAGTTCTCCGCCGGAACCAGGTCGTTCCACTTCATCAGTTCCAGATGGCCGTCGCAGAAGCTCACGTTCGCTCCACCCTGATGCCGGTCCGCCGGCCAATAGCGGGCGTCCCACCCGCCCAGCAAACCCGACACCACGTGCCGCCACGCCCCGGCCACCCACCACTGCGAGTCCGTCATCAGCACCGTCGTACCCGGCCACTCAATTTCCGGCAGCCGATGCTTCTGCCACTCGGGAAACGGACACGGTCCGCTCTCGTTCACGCCGTAACTCATGTTGTGAATCCCGATGGCTTGGCCTAGGTTGATGCTGTTGTCGCCGGGGCAGATGAGCATCTTCGAGTCCGCGACCACCGTCGCCAGATGCGTTCCCGCCGCCGGCTGATACCAGTAGGCCCCGTGCCACCGCGACCGCGGCAGCCAGCCGGCGTTCTCCTCCGCGTCGGACAGAATCGCCATGACAAGCTGCTTTTCCTGGGCCGCGCAGGCCACCGTCTTGGCCGCCTCCCGCGCCGCGGTCAGTGCCGGCAGCAGGATGGCCACCAGCACCGCGATGATCGCGACGACCACCAGCAGTTCGATCAGCGTAAACGATCTCGAATTTGAAGGAGCAGCCAACCCGTTCATGTTCGTGCTTTCCTCAAATCAACAATCAGCAATCAACAATTCCCTTACGGTATCCTGAACTCAGCCAGGCCGATGCTGCATGGCGGCAGCGTGCACCGCGCGGTTCCCGGCCCGGTCATCTCGATCGTTCCGTCGGTGATCCGGATCGCCTGCGGATGCTCAGCGTCGTTGATCGCGTCGGGCGGCCCGCTCATCAGCGAGAGCCGGCATGATCCGCCCGCAAATGCCTCGTCGGCCAGCTTGATCGTCACCGCCGTCGGCCCATCGAGCGCGCGGTTGACCAGCAGCACCGCGATCCGCTTGCCCGCGGCGTCCACCGTCGCACCGGCGGTCAGCGACGGATGCGCCGGCCGCTTGAATTCCTCCCGCCGCGAGTCGTTCAGGATCAACTGCCCGCACCGGACCGCCGTCTCGCACACGTGATCCTGCTTGTAGTCCGCGAACAGCCGATACGCCACGTAAGCCCCCTGCGGCACGATCTTCCCGTCGTAAAGCTCCAGCACCGACCACTCCCAGCCGCGAAGGGTCCAGTAGTTGCTCACCGCCACCCGCCCCTCCTCCAACGCCAGCAGCGTATCGGCGAGAAACACCGCTGATTGCTGCGAGCGAATGTGCGCCAATACCTTCGGGTCCTGACTCATGCACCCCAGATTGCACGCCATCTCCGTGATCGCGATACCCACTTTGCTCCGGTCGCCGGTCACCTTGCGAATGGTCGTCTGAATGTCCGCCAGCCTCCGCCGGAAACGATCCGGGCTGGCCAGCGTGATCCGCGTGACGTCCCTTGTCGTGACGTCCCCGCCGCCGTCGGGATTGATCCCCGGCAGGTAGAAGTGGGCGATCAGGAAATCCACGTCCCCCTTCGTCCCTTCCAGCAGCGCCCGGTTCCACGGGCTTTCCGTCATGTGGAAATCCAGATCGTTGCCGACCACGCCGATCCGGATCGTCGGGTCCACCGCCTTCATCGCCCGGGCAAACTCGCGGCACCTGGCGGCGTACCACGCTGGATCCTTGATGGTGACGAAAATCTCGTTGCCCAGCTCCCAGTCCTTCACGCCGTAAGGCCTTTCGCGACCGTTCGCGACGCGGCGCTTCGCCCAATCGCCGGCGGTGCCCCAGTCACGGCCACGGGCATCGGTGCCGATCGGCGTTTCCTGGTCCACCGCAGCGTTGCAGTAGGCCACCCACGCCGCCGCCTCCTGCGCCGTTCCCATCCACGGCTCCAGCTCATCGCTGGTCGGCATGTTCACCGTGATCATCGCCTCGGCTGCGCCGATCCCCTCGGCGAACCGGAAGAACTCATCGGTGCCGAATTCCATCGACCACACCTGCGGATGTCCCGCCCAGTCGGCATAGCCCGTTCCCCTTCCTTCGACCGGGCCGATCCCCTCCGCCCAGTGGTGATACTGCACCAGGTTTCCACCGGGGTATCGCAGGCTCTCGATCTTCAGCGGCCGCAGAAGCTCATCCACACCCGCCAGCACGCTTTTCTTCTGGTCATCCCAGAGCCCCTCCCCAAATCTGATGTACTCGATGTTGTGCCCCATCCTTGAGACCCACGGCCGCGTCGTCCGCCCCACCGACACCTCCGCGCGATCCGCCCCTTCTTCGCGCGTGCTGTCGGCATGGACGTGTCCGGCCCAACTCAACACCACCGTCACGCCGACTACCATCGGCCAACTCAGAAGACCCGCGTTATTCCGCATTCCGCGTTTCCCTTTCCGCTACGGTTTCGCCTTCCATCAACACCGACGCCGCCTCCCGATGCTCCACCACGCCTTCTTCCACCAGGCGCTTGAGCGCGGCAAACGCCCCCTTGCCCATCGCCTCGAAGTCCTGTCGCATGAACGTCAGCCGCGGCTGGCATCCGCCCGCCGATCGAAGCCCGCCCATGCCCACCACCGACACGTCCCGCGGCACGTCCAGGCCCACCTCGTGCGCCACCTCGATCACCGTCCGGGCGTGGCCGTTGCTCGCTCCCACCACCGCGGTCGGACGATACGCCGCGGTCAGCAACTGCCGGTACGCGTGGCGTTCCGGCTCCAGGTTCCGCGGTTCGCCTTCGCGTTCGGTGTAGTGGCTCACCAGTTGCACCAGGGCCGGATTGGCCCCGATGCCCCGCTCATAGAGGGCCCGGGCATAGCCTTCGTACCGCTGGCGAACCGAGATCACGGAGAAGTCCTCGCCGACGAACGCAATCCGTCGATGGCCGCGTTTGCACAGCATCGAGGTCAGCGCATAGCCGGCCGCGACGTTGTCGCTGGTGACGTGCGGCGCCTCCAGGCCTTCGTAGTAGAGGTCCAGGAACACGAAGGGCAGCCGCCCTTCGAGCTTGAGCCGGAAATACTCCTCGACGTTCGCCGTGCCGCCCAGCGGCAGGATCACCGCCCCATCCGCGCCCATCTCCGCCAGTTCGCCCAGAAGCTCAGCCTCCCTGGCTGGATCGTTGAGCGAACTGGTGACCACCACCCGAACACAGGCCTCACCGGCCGCCTGCGAAAGCCCGTGAACTACGTCGCTTTCGAGTTCGTCGTTCAGGAGCCGGCCGATGAACACCAGCGACTTGAGCTTGCGCGCGCCTCGGCTGACCGGCTCGCCGGAACCGGTTTGGGCGGCGAAGGTTCCCAGTCGCGGCCGGCGCACGACGAGGCCGCGGCTGCTCAGTTCGCGCATGGCGCGTTTGACGGTGATGCTGCTGACCTGATACTCGCGGCAGAGTTCCTGTTCGGAAGCGATTCGCTGACCGGGCGCGATGACCCGGCGGCTGAGTTTCTCCCGCAAGTCTTCCGCCACCTGTTCGTACAAGGGCTTGGGCATCATGAACCTTTCGGCGATCCGCGTTCATTAAGCATAGCTGGGTATATTTGTATCTTTGAATATACCAAGACGCTCGGTGACTGTCAATACCCGACCCGTAGGCCGCTGGAATTCCTCTTGCAGAGAATGCCGGATTCCGTTACACTACCCAATTGGATAATCCACTTTGGTCAGTCAGGAGCGTCACATGGCATCGGCTCAACCGGCAGCTCCAGTTCGCAGCGGCTATCAGCACGTGCAGGAGACGATTCGCCGTCGGATTCGCAGCGGCGAGTGGCGTCCCGGCTGTAAGATCCCGTCGGAGCGGGAGTTGGAGAAGGAGTTCTCGCTGAACCGTCTGACGATCAGCAAGGGGTTGGCGAATCTGGCGGCTGAGGGGCTGCTGGTCCGTCGTCGGGGTCAGGGGACGTTCGTGACGGAGCGTGATTCGGGGCGTGCGGCTCAGCGGCGGCTGATCAAGTACATCTCGCCCATGCCGTTCAGCGAGGACGTGGTGATGCGGCCGGGCGTTCTGGAGGGGATGCACGAGGTTCTGGCGGAGCGCGGCTATCATGTGGGGGTGGACTTTTTTCATGATGCGGACGAGATGGTCAAGCGCCTCCAGGGCGATTCGGATGAGTACCATGCGGGATTTGCGATCTGGTACGACCCATCGGAGGCGGTTGACGCCGAGTTGGCCCGGCTGAGCGACGAGGGTTATCCGTTCGTTCTGCTCGATGCCGTGCCGACCGGTTTCGAGGGCGACTGCGTGGTGACCGACAACGTCGAAGGTTCGCTGATCGTGGTCAGGCACCTGGTGGAGGCTGGGCACCGGCAGATTGCGTACGTCACGCGGCGGGTCAACCGGACCAGTCTTGAGGAGCGGTTGACCGGTTTTTTGCGGGGCATGGTGACCTGCGACTGCCCGATCCACACCAATTCGGTGTTCAAGCTCAAGGGGGTTCGCGAGGAGGCCCGCGGCGAGATCGACGGCGTGATCGACAGGCTGATCGACGACCCGACGCCGCCGACCGCCGTTCTCTTCAGCAATGAGGACCTGGCGGTGGCGGCGATCGAACGGCTTTGGAGCAGAGGCCTGCGGGTGCCGGACGACGTCTCGGTGGTCAGCAACGACAACCTGGACGTGGCGAAGTCGCCGCGGGTCGCGATGACCACCGTGGTTCAGAACTGGTTCGAGATGGGCAAGGTCGCAGCGGAGATACTCCTGGACCGGCTGACGAACCCGCATTCGAGGCCAACTCAGGTCCAACTTCATCCGCGGTTCATTGAGCGGGCTTCGGTGGCCACGAGGAAGGGCGATTTCTGATTTTTGATTTATGATTTATGATTTGAGGAAGAACATGAGCATCGGCGGCCAAACAGTCCTGTCCGCAAAGTCGAAATTCGAAATCCGACATTCGAAATCGTTCACGCTCATCGAGCTGTTGGTGGTGGTGGCGATCATCGCCGTTCTGGTGGCGATTTTGCTGCCGGCTCTGGCCAGCGCCCGCGAGGTGGCGCGTCGGGTGCAGTGCGCGAATAACGTCAAGCAGCTTGGCGTGGCGGTGGCGATGTACGGCGATCAGTTCAACGGGACGTTCAGCGTTTCGCTGGCGGATTCGTTTTGGGGCGACGTATCGTCGTGGGCGAGAGACCAACTGACGGCGGCGGTGGGGTGGAGGAACGATCTCGGCGAGCCGCTGCATTGGAATCGGGACGGCGACGGGCGGTACATCCACGTCTTTCGCTGTCCCTCGTCGGGCGAGACGCAGGGCAGCGGGTCGTACAACGTCAACTCGGGCGTGGTGACACCGGCGAGCGCGCATCCGGATCCGAACTGGCACATCTCGGTGTGGTGGGGCGATGCGCCGGAGACGAACGTCAAGGGCGTGCTGGACCATATCGTTCGGCCGTCGGAGACGTGGCTCTGGCTCGACGGCGACCGCAACGGATCGGCGCGTCTGCCCGGCCAGCCGTGGTGCGAGAACTACGGTTTCTATCCCTCGTTGTATCGCGAGACCTGGCTGTTCCGGCACAACGACGGGCTGAACGCGGTCCACGCCGACGGCCACGCGCAGTACTACACGTACGCTGAGCTGGTGCAGGCCCGGCCCGCGGACGTGCCGATGAACGTCTGGCTCAAACGTTGGGTCAGTGGAATTTGAATCACCCGGAACATCGCACATGAACGTAACGCTCTTTTCGCTTCTGTTGCTGCTGTCGACGGGCGCGTCGGCGGAGACTCAACCCGCGACGCATCAGACCCGCGTGTTCTGCGATCAGCCGATCGGCTGTATCAAGCCGATGCTGGCCGGGGCGTCGCTGGGCGGCAACGCGCTGAGCTATCAGAAACCGGAGGCGGTGGCGGCGGCCAGGGACGTTGGAATCCGCTTCGTCCGGCTCGAGGGCGTCACCGGGGCGTACGATTTGTACGATCCGAACACCGGGCGGTACGACTGGACGCGTCTGGATCGTGAGATCGAGAACATCCAGTCGACCGGAGCGGAGATCATTGCCGACATCATGTACACGCCCAAGTGGCTGAGCCGCGAGTCGTCGGGCGAGTGGTACTACGCGGAGCCGGCGGACTATCAGAAGTGGGCGGAGTACGTGGCCGAGATCGTCCGGCACGTCAACCACGAGCGGAAGTATGGCATCAAGTATTGGGAAGTCTGGAACGAGCCGTCGGGCGGGTATTTCTTTTCGGCTTGGCATCAGGGCAGGGAGCGTTTCTGGCGGCTTTACGAGGTGACGGCGCGGGCGATCAAGGAGGCCGACCCGACGGCGCTGGTGGGCGGGTTCGGCGACAACATGGACTATCCCGAGGAATTCAAGGCGTTCTTCGAGTTCGGCAAACAAAACGGCGTGCCGATCGACCTGGTGACGGTCCACTGGTACGCTGAGTGGTGGCCGGGCGACGGGCCGGAGCGTCCGGACCTGTACTATCATCTCTCGCGGCAGATCGAGGCGTTGTATCGGAGCTATTTCGAGAAGACGCCGCCGATTTTCCTGACCGAGTGGAACCTGAACGCTGAGCACCCCATCGGCACGCCCGTCCAACAGGCGGCGTTTGTCGGCAGCGCGTACTTCTGGCTGCAGGAGAGTCCGGTGCTCGGGGCGGGTTTCTTCCGGCTTGAGGACTATAAGGGGATGGGCCGGGCGATGTTGGACGGGCAGTTCGGGCTGCGGCCGGCGGGGCGGGTGGTGAAGATGTTCGCGAGCCTGCCGAGCCAGCGTCTGTCGGTCTGCGACATGCCGTCGGGCATGGTGATGCTGGCTGGGCGGGATGAGGATCGGATCGCCGTGATGGCGAGCCGCTACGAGCTGCGCGAGTCGGCTGGTCCGATCCGGCAGCAGATTGTTCTGAAGAACCCGGGCCGTAAGGGCGAATGCCAGGTGACGATTTACGTCGAAGACGCGGGGACCGCGGATGCGTCGGGCGATCTGAAGCCGCTTAGCAGGACAACGATCACGATCGACGGCGACGATCTGGCGCTGCCGGCGGTCGATCTGGAGCGGTACGCGGTGGCGCTGGTTGTGGTGGAGTTCGCAAAGCGGTGAAGGAATTGCTGATTGCCGATTGTTGATTGCTGATTGAAGAAGAGGACGAATATGAACGGACGTACGGTTTCCCCAAACTCGAAATCCGGAATTGGAAATCCGAAATCGTTCACGTTGATCGAGCTGCTGGTGGTGGTCGCGATCATTTCCGTGCTGGTGGCGATCCTGCTGCCGGCGCTGAACCAGGTTCGCCAGGCGAGCATTCGGCTGACCTGCGCCAATCAGATGCGTCAGCAGGGCATGGCGTTTGTTGCGTACGCCCAGCAGGAGAACCATGACCGGTTTCCGAGACTTCCCTGGCGGCTTAACACCAACTGGTGGTACTATCCGTGGGACGCGAACGTCGTAATTCCCATTGTCTATCCTGAGTATGTCAACGACCTTCGCATATTCTACTGTCCCGCCAACCAGCGGATTATACCGGCTCACTATCCACATCTGTGGACCTACCTGATAAACAGCGACGGGCGGATAACGTTCGCCGTCGAGGACGAGGCGGGCAACTATTCCGGATATGGCGCGCACCAGCTTCTCTGGGACGCGGCGTACCCCACCTGGGGCGACGGCAGTTTTTCAAACCATTCCGACGGCGCCCACAGTATGTATCATGACCTGCACGTCGTCTGGTATTTTCGCGGCCAGGCCGGCTTCCCGGGAGGACCTGCGGAGTGATTTCTTCAAGAGGCCCTTTGAATCGTTTCGCCGCAACATGTGTCGCTACGCTCATCTGCCTGAGCTCGACTTTGGCCGTCGGGATCGACGACTTTGAGGACGGGTCGTCGGCTGGGTGGAACGTGGTTGGTCATGGCGAGTTGCTTTCGCGGTATCACCAGTCGGTGGCCAGTCCCGGCTGGGAGAGCGGCTATGGTTTGCGATTGACGCGGGACGTGGCGGAGGGCTGGTGCGGTGTGAGCATCGGCGGGCTGAGCCGCGTTGGATTGACGGAGGCGAGCGCGGTGGGCCTGTCGGCCCGCAATGGGGCCGGCTTGAAGAACATGCTGGTTGACGTTCACTGCTCCGACGGTTCGCGCTGGTGGTGCAAGCCGGAGTTGGCGGCGGATGGGAGTTGGACGCGGATCGAGCTGACGCCTGAACATTTCTTCGCCGTGGCGAATCCGGGCAACCTGCCGAAACTGGATTTGACGAAGATCGCGTCATTGTGGCTTGCGATGGACACGCTGACCGAAGACGACGGGCCGTGGCTTTTGGAGATCGACAACGTCGAGATTATCGGCAAGAGCGGTCTGCCGCAGGCGGCGGCGTTGGCGGACCTGCCGACGACGAGTTGGACGGGGCCGGATGTCGGCGTGGCGGTGTTCGATAGCGATGTGTTTTTGCCCAGCGTTCCCGCGCCCGGCCCAGCGACGAGATTTGCCGACGCACTGGCTGCTCTTGGCTGCCGCGTTCGGCGCATCGGGCCGGGCGAACTGAAGGGCGGCGAGACGGATATTCTGATTCTGGCTGGCCCGAAGTTCGCAGCGGGCGACGAGGTCGCCGTTCTGGACCACCTGCGCAAGGGCCGGGCTCTGTGGCTCGTCGGCGCAACCGCGCCGTTGTCCCAGCCGATGGTTCGAAACGGCGCATCGTGGCAGGCGGCCCGCGACTATCGGGCGTCGCCGGAATTGGACCGCATTCTCGACGCGAGTCTGCTGAGTTCGCACTGGCTGGAACTTTCGGAGCCGACGTTGGAGCTGACCGGCGATGGGCGTGGGTGGTGGCCGTTTGCGCCCGCGTCTTTGCCCGCCGTCAAGTGCGCGTACGTGGCGGCTGACAATTCGATCTATCACCCTCACGTTCCGCCGTGGGTACGACTGACGCCGTTGATGGCGGTTCGCTACGAGCAGACCAATTGGGTCAGCATCGCCGATCGGTTCATCGGCTGGCCGGTGGTGATGTACGAGCACCAGGCCGGCGAGTTCAAGGGCGCTCGCGTGCTCTTTGCGGGTCTGGCTGACGATCGACGTTCGATTCTGCATCCGGAGAATCCGGCGTTTGGGCCGGCGGCGATCGCGTGCCTTGCGAAGCTTGCCGCTGGGGTGGCGGACCTGTGGCCGTCCGATCCGGCGGCGCTGCTTGACGGACTGCCGCAGATCGGTCGAGCCGGTTTCTTTGAGTATCCCGGTCCGATTTTCGCGCCGCTGCACTTTGGCCGTGTGCCGCCGGACGATCCGACGTTCTGGCAGGACACGGAGCTTGCCGGTTTCAACGCGATCCACGTCGAGGTGCCGTTTTTCGATGAGGCCGACACCAACGGTGAGATCATCGATTACGCACGCTGCGACGTCGAAGTGGCGCTGGCTGCGAAGCACCGCAAGCGGATCATCTTCGATCCACTCAGCTTCAACTCGCACTGGCGATGGCGTTGGGCGGGTCAGCAGTCGAATCTCAACACTGAGTTTCGCGACCGGTTCGCGGAGGCGTTGGGCCGGCTTGCCGCTCGCTTTAAGGATGATCCAACGGTGGCCGCGATGTTCGTCACTCCGCTGAGCGTCGGGTACGGGAGTTTCGCCGTCGACGAATCGGAGCTTGGGCGGCAGGGCTGGCAGCGGTTCGTGCGGGAGGAACTGGGACTCTCGCTCGAAGAGGCGGCGCAGCGGTACGGCCAGGCGATGGCGGCGTGGAGCGAGTTGCCTTTGCCCAAGCCGGGCAAGCAAGGCGAGTTGAATCTTGGGCCCATCTGGCCGGACTACCTGCGGTTTTTCGTCCAGTCGCACTATGAGTTTCTTCGGCCGGTGATCCGCGGCATTCGTGCAGCCGCTCCGGACATGCCGCTTCTGATGCGGGGGATGTACCTCGACGTGGGCATTCATATGAACCTCGCCGCTGAGTTCGCGAACGTCGCTCCGCACTGCGAATGCGTTGAGACGACGGTTGATACCGAGGCGTATTTTCGCGGTCTGGCCCAGACCTTCGGCGTGCCGATCTCGGCTGAGAACGGCTGGCCCAAGTGCCCGCGCGGCCCGCTCCGCATGGCGCTGGGCGACTATCTGCTGGGCGGGTACGCGGCGTACTTCCATTCGTTCGGCGGGCCGGTGCAACTGCGGCGCGGCTTCCTGGACTTTTACCAGGCCCAGAAGGCGGCTCGCGTGTTGCGGACGGCGCGGTATCCGCGGACCAATCTGGCGATCCTGATTCCCGATACGACGCTGTACGCCTCGAACCCGCCTTCGTTCTTCGCGCTCGAGGCGAAGCCGCATCTGGAGTTCGCGATGGAGCGGTCGGGTTTCGCGTTTCGGGCGGTGTCGGCTCAGTTTCCCAAGCTTGACGGGCTGAGCATTATCGTCGACGACGGTCAGAACCGGGTGCTGACGGCGGAGTGCCGGCGGCAACTGGTCGAGTGGGTCCACAAGGGCGGGACGCTGGTCGCGTTTCCCGACACCGGCCGGCATGATTTTGCCGGAACCGGAGCGAGCCTGGCTGATGCGCTGGGCGTTTCGTTCGTGCTGCCGGAAGGCCAGTCGCACGCCATCACGCCTTGCGGAGACGGGCGCGTGGTTGCTTTCTCGCCGTCGCTGCTGACCGGTCGGTTCGCGGTCGATCCGGCGTTGTGGGAGACGTTCGAAGCGGTTCTGGCCGAACTCGGGGCGCCGCGTGACGTTATCGTTCAGCCGCGGGTCAATACGGCGTCGTTCCGCGGTGACGGCAAGACGTACGTGGTCCTGTGCAACAAGTCGCCCGAGTACGTCGGCGCGTACTTCAGGGAATCGAATCTGGCTGCGGTTGAGGCTGGTTTGCCCGATCTGGACCTGATCGTTGCGCCGACGTTTCCCGTCAGCCGCGTTCGGGACGTGCTGACCGACACCGAGCTGCCGATCGCCGACGGCAAGGTCAGCATTCATCTGCCCAAGACGACGTATGCGGTTCTGGAGTTCCAGTATGAGGAGGGCGCCACACATGAGCACTGAGATGCGAGCGGCGGGCGGGCGATGGGCCGCCTTTACGCTGATCGAGCTGCTGGTGGTCATCGCGATCATCGCGGTGCTGGTAGCCATTTTGTTGCCCGCGTTGGAGCGGGCTCGGGGGCAGGCCCGTCAGGTCGCGTGCATGTCCGGGGTCCGCCAGGCGCACCTGGCCCTCAACGGCTATCGCGCCGATTTCCAGGACCATCTGCCGCTGGTGCTGCATCCGCCGGCGGCGGTGGCGAACACCGAGTACTGGTGCGACTGGATCTCGCTTTTGGCCACGACGGGTCATCTGCCCGATCTGGGTCTGCTGCGATGCCCATCGGACATCCACGAGCGCGACCATCTGGTTCTGGGCGATCCGGACGTGCAGGTCTCCTACGGCATGAACGAGTACCTCACGCACGACTGGGCGGATTGGCGGCCGGCGGTCGATCGCGTCCCATCCGAGCTGCGCAGCGTGATGCCGGTTCTGGCGGATTCCTGCTATCCGTTGATCAGCGGCTGGGATGTCTTTCAGCGGCGCGCGGCCAACGCGAACTGCTACAGTACCGGGTATCCGCCGCCGCCCGATCCCGTGTTCCAGCGGCACGTGGGCGGCAGCGTGGTGCTCTTCGTTGACGATCACGTGGCGGTGCTCGACCAGACCCAACTGATGGATCACGGCCAGATGCGTTACAGCGTCTTCTGGTGGTAACCGCCGACCCCCTCGTCGGAGTCCATGGTCATGACGATGAGTCTTTCATTCATTTCCTGTCTTTTCCTGGCCGCAGGCTACGCATCCGACGTCTGCCCGCAGCATGGGTCGAGTTCGAACGCGCGGACCGAGGGTGACATGGTTGTTTTCGACGCAGGCGAGGTCGCCTACCGTCTCGAACCGGCCAAGGGATTGTCTTCGATTCAGGGACGATTCAAGGACGGCCGATGGATTGCTCTGGCCGAGGGCTTTGTTGTGAACGTCACCGGCGTCGGTCCGGTCGAGACTCTCACGCATGCCAAAATCAACAGAGAAGACAGTTCATGGCACGGGCGTTATCGCTTTCCGAATAGCTCCGACGAGATGATGGTTCGGATCGATCTTTCGGGCGGGACGTTGCGCGTCCGCCTTTCGGCTGAAAAGGGTTGCCCGCTGGCCATTCCGATGCCCGAGCCGGCGGGTTCTCGCGGGCTGGATATCCCGTACCTTCGCGGCTACGACGGGACGATCCGGTATCTGGACGACGACAAGCTGTTCTTCTCGTACCTGGTCGACTGGACGCAGACCAACAGTGCGGTGCCGGTGCCGAATATTTCCTACCGGCCCAATCTGGCCGGGCAGACCCCGCCGCTGGGCGAGTTGATCGCGATCACGCTCAGCGACGAGATTCACGGGGTGCTGCCGTCGATCCCGAATTCCGTTTCGCCGTATCGCGCGGAGATCGCCGACCGCATGGTCGTCGAGTTCTGGTACGGCAACTTTGACCGGATCGGCGAGACGCTCGATCTCTACCACGGCTACGGCATGGACCGCACCGCTGCGATCATCCACCGCTGGCAGCGTTACGGCTACGACTGCAAACTGCCCGACATCTTTCCGCCCGACCCCAAGCGGGGCGGGCTGGAGACACTCCGCGCTGCGGTGCGCCGCGCCGTTGGCTACGGGATGCGGGTCGCCCTTCACGAGAACTACTGTGACGTCTATCCCGACGCCCCGAGCTACGACGAAGCCGACCTGATGCGTTTAGAGAACGGCGAGTTTCAGCCCGCCTGGACCAACTCCAAACATTGCAGCCCTTCGAAAATGAAGCTCCACGCGGGAAAGGTGATGCCCACGATCCGGCGGGAGATCGGCTCGAACGCGTGCTTCCTTGACGTCCACAGCGCTCAGGCCCCGTGGTTCCGTCCGGACTTTCGCCCGGACGCGCCCCATTCGGCCCAGATGAAGGGGACGCGGCTGTTCACCAATGAGCTATGGAACTACGCTCGGGAGACCTACGGAGGTCCGGTTTTTGGCGAAGGCGCCTACGACTGGGTCCACGCCGGCTGCCTCGACGCCGCCAACGCCAGCCTCAGCGTCCGCGAGCGGTTCTTCGTCGATTTTATTTTGTTGCGGATGCGGCCGCTGGCGATCAACCACGGAGTCGGCTACTACGAGCGTTGGAATCGGTTCGGCTATGAGCCGAAGGACTGGATGCTGCAGACGCCGTGGCCCGAAGAGATGGACGAGTATCGGGCGATGGAGATCGCCTTCGGCGCCGCCGCCAACGTCGGGCACCAGGCCAACCACGTCGTCGAACTGGTCGCCAAGGAGTACTATCTGGTTCGGCCGCTGGTCAGTCGCCAGGCCGACTCGCAGGTGACCGAGATCGCCTATCATGACGGGCAGGCGTGGCTGACGCCCAGCCAGGCCATCCTGTGCGAGCAAGACGCGGTGCGCCGCGTGCGGATCGCCTACGACAACGGGCTGGTCGTCCACGTTAACCGCAGCGGCGAGGCGTGGCGGATTGACTCGGAGACGGCGGTCGGACCGCTGGGCTTTTTCGCGCAAGGCCCCGGTGTGCTGGCCTACACGAACAACCACAAGGGCTACTGGTGCGACTACTACGGCGACGGCGAGCTCTTCTACCTCGACTCTCGCAACAGTGACTGGCACGCCGATCCGCTCGGCCAGCGATGGAGTCCCGACAATCCGCGTGCGAACGACGGAGAGCTGTTGGTTGCGGAAGGCCCCGTCGAGACGGACACCGCGGTTGCCTGTATCCGCACCGGCGAGGCGTGGCGGCTCTTTATGATTCCACAGGGCCGCGCCGGCCATATCCGACTCCGTTTGACCAACCCGACCCCTAACCCGCATTTCGCACCAGTTCAGCGGATGAGGTGGTTTTGAGGGGATGGGGGGCGGGGTCGGGACGGAGGCGGGCCGAATCGCGGTCACCGTAGGTGCGATGGCCGCCAGGCGCCATGATTTTTCGGGGGTTGTG
>Ga0123328_1002560_pt1 | contig 16319 bp, 1 predicted proteins | sample BioC12SIPDNA_2_FD_89702 | JGI IMG/M metagenome (GOLD analysis project Ga0123328, IMG submission 89702) | Anaerobic biogas reactor microbial communites from Washington, USA - Biogas_R1_A C12 SIP DNA | ecosystem: Engineered > Bioreactor > Anaerobic > Unclassified | place: Washington, USA...
CGGCGTCGTCGGTGCGGGCTGCGTCTTCGTCCATTGCTCTTCCTCCTTCCGCCTTCGCCCTTCCTCCTTCCTCTGTTTCAGACGCCGTGATGGCGGAGTTGGGCGGCGATTCGGACGAGGAGGCGAGCATCGACGAGCCGTCGCCCTTGGTAACGTGCCAGGACGAGGAACCGTTGGCGGCCGTGGCGGACCGCGCGAGCGAAGAATCGACGCAAGCGAAGGTGTTGCGGCGGAGCCGGCTGCAGCGGTACGAACGAGAGGCGGACGCCTGGTTTGCGGACTTGGCCGCTGAGGAGGCCGGTGAGTAGTGTGTGGGCCGTGGCCCCCGGCACCTCGCCGGGGGCCTTCCCGTAGGGTGGGTCAGAGCGGACCATCGGCACGGTCGCCCGCACCGCGCCCGAAGTCACCACCACCGCCGAGCCGGAATGCCGCATTGCGCAGCGCCGGCCCACCGGAACACGGCCACCATCCCCCGGACGCCGCATCCAACCCACGCCGCCGCCATCCGTGCCCCGATGCGGCTGGGTTGCCGGTGGTGACCGTCTCCCGGTGGGCCGCCGCTGCCTCGCAACGCTGCTGGCCCTTCCCCCGGCGTTGACGTGCTTGGCGATTCCAGCCGCCAGGCAGTGGTCCGCTCTGGCCCACCCTACGTTGATCGAACCGGCCCACCGGAACACGGCCACCATCCCCCGGACGCCGCATCCAACCCACGCCGCCGCCATCCGTGCCCCGATGCGGCTGGGTTGCCGGTGGTGACCGTGTCCCGGTGGGCCGGCGCTGCGTGGGGGTAGTTCAGGCGAGTTCCCCGGCGTTGACGTGCTTGGCGATTCCAGCCGCCAGGAAGTGGTCCGCTCTGGCCCACCCTACGTCAGTCGGCCCATGTAGGTGTAGGGTGGGTCAGAGCGGACCATCGGCACGGTCGCCCGCACCGCGCCGGCCGCGCCCACCATCGCCGAGCCGAAATCGCCCCTTGAGCAGCGCCGGCCCACCGGAACACGGCCACCATCCCCCGGACGCCGCATCCAACCCACGCCGCCGCCATCCGCGTCCCGATGCGGCTGGGTTGCCGGTGGTGACCGTCTCCCGGTGGGCCGCCGCTGCCTCGCAGCGCTGCTGGCTCTTCCCCCGGCGTTGACGTGCTTGGCGATTCCAGCCGCCAGGAAGTGGTCCGCTCTGGCCCACCCTACGTTGATCGAACCGGCCCACCGGAACACGGCCACCATCCCACGGACGCCGCATCCATCCCACGCCGCCGCCATCCGCGTCCCGATGCGGCTGGGTTGCCGGTGGTGACCGTCTCCCGGTGGGCCGCCGCTGCCTCGCAACGCTGCTGGCTCTTTCCCCCGGCGTTGACGTGCTTGGCGATTCCAGCCGCCAGGAAGTGGTCCGCTCTGGCCCACCCTACGTCGGCTACAACGGCTGGTGGTGAACGTGTGCAATTGGCGTCTTATCGCGGGGGCGGAAGGGGAGGGCGCACCGCCGACGAGCCCGTCAGCCCGGCGGCCGGACGTGTACACGTTCGGCAGCGTAGTGTGCCGGTTGTTACCGTTGGTAGTCAGTTTTTCCGTTACGACCTGTTGCTTTTGTTGGTCAGGCTGTTAAGCTGGATTAACGATCTGTGAACGGACGGAGGGTGCTTGTCGACGATCGTTGGCGCTCCGTGTCCGGTTGAGCGGTTCGTCGCCGGTCGCCATTCACGCGAGGGCTTCGCGGCCCCCAGAGGCACGAAAGTCGTTTTGTCCGGGCCGTGCCGAGTTTGGTGCGCGGAATGGAATCGGTGCGGTGCCACGGCCCATTTGTCTGGATCTTCGGCGCGGGAGGACCCCGCGGCGGAGCTGTGTCTTCAGCGAAGCAACCGGAAAGCTCTCGCCGAAGGTGGTTTGCAGGAACCCGCATCCCCGTTCATCTCCAGCCACTCCGGCTCGTGAGCGCCGATGCGCGCAAACAAGCGGTCCTGTCCGGCCTTGAGCGTCCTTTCCTGCTTCTGGCTTCAGCAGACCACCGGCCACGGACAAAGACTCGTGAAACACGCAGACCACCGAGTCCACAGAGGATTGCACAGAACAACCTTGTTTGGTGCCGTCTGTGCCTCTGTCTTGAGGAACCGATCATCGACCCTTGACCATCTCCCCTTCACCAAGCGAGGTTTCGCCATGACCAGCCGAAAGACCATGCCGACGTTGCGGGACAAGAACCAATCGAAGAAATCGCGGAGCAATCTGCGCGGACGACGAGTGCTGGAACAGCTGGAGGACCGGAGACTACTGGCCGGCTTCGATCTCCAAGGCCAGATGTACGCGGACAGCCCTGGCTTCTTTGCCGGCGGCGAACAGATGGGCCACGCCGTGGCCGTGGCAGAGGATTTGGCCGTGATCGCGATTCCTCACATGTCGATTCCCGCTGCGATGGCACCCCTTCCGCCGGATACCGGCGTGGCCATCGTGCAGACGCGCAACGATAATGGGACGCCCGACGATCAGAGCGACGACAGCTGGGGCGGAGACCCCGCGATCCTGCTGGACGAAAATCTGCATACGGGCGACGCGTTCGGCCTTTCCGTGGGCATCGACGGCAACACCGTGGTGATCGGGGCGCCTGGCGACGACGAGGGCGCGTCTGATGCCGGCGCCGCCTACGTGTTCGTGTTCGACGGCGGCACTTGGACCCAGCAGGCAAAGCTGATCGCCAGCGGCGCTGAAGCGGGAGCGGCCTTGGGTTCGTCCGTAGACATCAGCGGAGATACGATCGTCGTAGGCGCGCCCGGCGAGGACGCTTCCGGCGCCGACTCGGGCGCGGCGTACGTCTTCGTCCGCGATGCCGGCGCGTGGACCCAGCAAACCAGCCTCGTCGCAGCCGATGCGGAAGCGGGCGACGCCTTTGGCACCAGCGTCGCGATCTCGCCGGACCAGGTGGTCGTGGGGGCGCCGCTGGAAGACGGCGCCGGCACCGACCGGGGAGCCATGTACCGCTTCCTGCAGTCCGGCGGAGTCTGGGACGCGGGTGCCAAGTATACGCAGCCGGACGTCGAGGTGTGGGATCGTCAGACCGGCGATCTGATCACAACCATCACTCCGCAGGATGGCGATCGTTTTGGCCAAGCGGTGGATACCAACGGGATGTTGGTCGTCGTGGGAGCACCAGGGGAACCGGGCGTCGGGACGGGGACCGTTCACATCTTTGCCGACATGGGAGGCGGGTTCGGCGCGTTCTATTCGCCGAACTCCGAAACGGATCTGGAACTGATGCCGGGCTGGAATTACGGTGCGGCGGTGGCCGTGGCGGGCGTGGCCCCCGATATGTCGGATTTGCTGCTTGCCGTCGGAATCCCGAACGTGGTCGCGCCTGGGGAAGTCCCCGGAGGAGCCGTCCAGATCATCCAGTTCGAGGCGGCACCGCAGTTCCTCCTTGGGGACGGCGCAGAAGCTGCCTTTGGCACATCCGTGTCTGTCAGCGGCCAGACGATTCTCGTGGGCGCGCCGTTGCAGGACAACACGCCCGACGGCGGCCCGACGCTCGTCGATTCCGGTGCGGCATTCTTCTACGGTCCGGCTGCGACCGGGCCGGCGAAAGATTGGGGCGATGCGCCGGACAGCGACCTGGACTACGGCCCCGGCTGGTACCACTATGCGACGCTAGCCAAGAACGACGGGGCCAATCACCTCCTCACCGACACGGGCCCCTACCTGGGCGCCGGCGTGACGGCCGAAGACGACGGCCGACCGTGGGGCGAGGAGGCCAACGGCGACGAGGACGACGGCGTCACCTTCTCCGGCCCGCTCCTGCTGGGCCAACAGTACACGGTCCAGGTCACCGTCTCCGCCGACTGCAAGCTGGACGCCTGGGTTGATTTCGACTTCAACAACGGCCGTCAGTTTGACGCAGGCGACCAGATCTTCGACAGCCTGGAGCTGGCGTCCGGAACTCACGATCTGACGTTCACCGTACCCCTGGATGCCCAGGTGCCCTCTAACGGTTATCCGTATACTTATGCCCGTTTTCGCGTCAGCACGGCGGGCGGCCTCGATCCGTGGGGACCGGCGGACGACGGCGAAGTGGAGGACTACCGGGTGGCCATCGAAATGCCGCCGCGGGACTACGGTGACGCGGGCTGGCCCTACGCGACCAGCAACTGGGACAACGGTCCGTGGCATGCGGTGGGCAGCCTCAGCTTGGGCGCTTTGGTCGACGCCGAGGAAGACGGTTCGACCGAAGGCAATTCGGTGTTGGATGACAACACGGGGCTTGATGACGAAGACGGCGTGACGTTCGCCAATCCGCTCGTCGTCGGTGAGACGGGACAGGTCGTCGTGACGTCGTCGGGAGCCGGCTTCCTGGACGCCTGGATCGACTTCAGCCGCGATGGAACGTTCGTCGACGATCCCAACGAACAGATCGCGATGCAGTTGCCGATCGACGGCGAACTGACCATCGAGTTTGCCGTTCCGAGCGGCGCGCAGATCAACTGGGATGGCACGGTGCAAACTCGATTCCGCCTCAGTTCCGTGGGCGGTCTTTCGCCCAATGGTCCGGCCGCCGACGGGGAAGTGGAAGATCACCGCGTGGAGCTCAATGCACATCCGGTGGCACAACTCCATTTGCAGCCGGGCGGAGTGGGGCACATCGGTCCGGGTGAACTGCTGATGACCACGATCGCCGGGTCCGAAAGCAACGACCCGAACGACTGGATCGATCACTATGACTGGGATCTGGATGGCGACGGCCAGTTCGACGATTACACGAATACGTTCAACCTCGACCATTCGTTCGAGTGGGAGACGTTCGCTGAGCTTGGACTCGGCGCCGGCATTCACACGATCGGCGTCCGTGCCGTGAATCAGAACAGCGGCTTGACGGGCGACGCGTTCATGGACTTCGAACTGGAAGCTGGCTGCTTTGACGTCCTGTTCGGTGCGACGGGCGGCACTTACCACATCCGTCGCGACGGTGACGAATTGGTCTTTTCCGACCCAACCGCTGCCGGCGGCGAACGGCGCTGGCAGGCATCGTTGCTGACCGATCTGTCGGTTCGCGGCCAGAGCAACAACGATACTTTGGTGGTGGACTTTTCCGGCGGCGATCCGATCCCTGGCAACGGCTTGTTCTTCGATGGCTGGGGCATGGATGACTTCGACACCCTGGAGATCGTCGGGGGTGACTTCGATACCATCGAGCACGACCTGATTAGGTATGATTCCGGGCAGATCGACTTTGGACCCGACGTCGGGACGCTAACCTACGCTGGCCTGGAGCCGATTCACGTTGGTGCGACAGCCAACAACCAGATCCTGAACCTCCCCGGCGCCTCCGTCCCATACGGCCCCAGCGACACGCTCAAGGGTGGCGTGAGTGTCAGCGCCAGCGCGGAACCGGGTGGGCTCCAGGCGGGCACGGCCATCGGGCGGTCGGGCACGTACGGAGTCAACTGGAAAACATTTACATACACGGGGATTGACCCCACCGGATTCGATACACAAGCCTACTGGGGACTCACCTCGAATCACGCAACCGGCGTCGAAGCACCGTGGGGTTTCGACCAGGCGATCAGCCTCGATGGTTACCCCAACGCAAGCGGAGACCAGATCACTGCCAGCAACCTGAACTTGGGCGCGTCGAGTCTGGCTAACGGCGTCGCCGTCTGGGAGAGACAGACTCTCTTCACTACGTCGACCAGCGGCACTTACTATGTTCCGGTCCGCCTGATGGTGACGGTCACCCGCGACGGCGTCACACCGTTGCCGTTGAGAAACCTGAATACCAACCCGATTGCCGGCCTCAACGGCCACGTCGGTGTCGTGCTCGATCTGGTCGGCAACAATGTCACGCAGTTTCGGGCCGAGTTCCGCATGTTGATGTACCACCGGAGCGCCTGGCGGCCTCTATACGACGAGTACGACTACATCGGGACGCCCTCCGGTCAGCGAGCCTACACCAGCACAAATTCGAGTTTCTGGTTCGACAGCGCCGTGGCTCGCCTGCAGAACAACACGGCCAGCGGCTATAACGAAATCGTCAGTGATGTCGGTGCCTTTGAGTACACCACCTTCCAAAACCCGAGCCAGTCTCTGACCGTCAATGCCGATGGTTTCCACGAGGTGCAACTCTACGCGATGGACACCGGCTTCAGCCCGCAGTCCATGACGCTTTCCGGAGCAAGCACGGATACCTTCCTGCTGACCGCCAACCACGTCATTCCCGACAACACGGACCTGCAGATCGGCGGCAGCGCGACGTTCGACATGGACGGGCACAGCGACGTCGTCGGCGGACTTTCCGGCACGGGCAGCATCACCACCGGCGGCGGCACGCTGCGTGTGGGCAACGGGGATGGCGCGGGCGACACGGCGACTTTCTCCGGCGCGATCAGCGAGAGCGGCGGCCTGCAGAAGTACGGCGCCGGCACGCAAATCCTGTCCGGCAACAACAGCTACAGCGGGAGTAATTTCATCGAAGAAGGCACCCTGCTGGTCAACGGGACCAACTCGGGCGGCGGCGCGGTTTACGTCAAACAAAGCGCGACGCTCGGCGGCACGGGGACGATCGCGGGCGCGGTTGCGCTTTGCGACCATTCTCATTTGTCTCCCGGCACCGCCACCAGCATCGGCTCCCTCGCCGTCGGCTCCGTCTGGTGGCAGAACGTCACGACTTTCTTCGACGTCGAGATTGACGGCACCGCCGGGGCCGGTGTAACGAACGGGCACGACATGCTGAGCGTCGGCGGCGGGGTGACGCTCGGGAATACCTATCCCACGCTGGCCATCGACTTGGGCTTCTCGCCATCTCCGGGCGATTCGTTCACGATTATCGACAAGACGGGCGGGGGCGCGATCAGCGGCACGTTCAAAGACCTGCCCGAAGGTACGGTGTTCTCCGTGACCACCGGTTCGTACAGCGCGACGTTCCAGATCACTTACCAGGGCGGCGACGGCAACGACGTGGTCCTGACGACGCTCAGCGCGACCGCCCCCGCTCTGACCGGGACGCCCGGCGGCGATTACTTCGTGGTCAAGAAGAACGGCTCCAACGTCGAGGTGTATCAAGGCACGACGTCGCCTCCAACGACGTTGGTCTACAGCGCCGCCCTATCTGGCTTGACGACCCTGACCATCGACGGCCTAGCAGGCAACGACAGCGTGTCCGTCGATTTCAGCACCGGAAATGCCCTTCCCAGCGGCGGCCTGACGTTCCATGGCGCAGGTCAGACTGGCACGCCCGGCGACGTGCTGCACATCGTCGGCGGAACTCAAGGCGACGTCGTCTACAACTACACCAACGCCCACGACGGGTCGATCGTTCTGCAGAACTACGGAACGATCAATTACACGGGGCTGGAGCCGATCTCGAATTCGGGCTCGGCGACGAACCTGGTGTTCAATCTGCCGGGCGGCGGTGATCAAGCACGGTTGAAGAACCTGGGGGGCGGCACGCTGCGGCTGGAAAGCACGGCTGGCGTGCCGACATTCGAACAGACCGACTTCGCCACGCCGTCCGGTTCGATCACGATCAACAGCGACGGGAACGCGGACCTGCTGAACGTGCTGGGTACGTTCGATTACAACCCCGCGGGCGGCTTGGGCGGAGAGATGGACGTGAATCCCAACGGGGATCTCGTGTACATTTCGGCCGGAATGGGGCAGAGCGGGTTAATCCGAGTCAACGCGTCGTTTCCGGGGGCGATGACGTCGAACACGTTAGCCTATGGAGCCGGCGTCGCGGTCGATCCGGTGACCGGCCGCTACGCGACCACCGATGGGGCGTGGAACGGTAACCTCTACGTCTACAATAGCAACGACACGCTTTACGACACCGAGGGCCTCACCGGATGCGGCGGCAGCCTGGCGGCCGGCAACGGCACGTTCGGCATCAGCACCCAATGCACCGATCGATTCCACATCTACAACGAAGCGACGGCCAGCATTTCGCTCGTCGGCAGCGGCGCCGTGGGTTCCCAGGCGACGTACAACGGCGCGACCAGCCGGTATTATTGGAACTTGAATCCGGGCAGCGCGGCGCAATACTTCACGGAATCCCCGCCGGCGTACGTCGCCACGCTGAGCGGCTATTTCGTGCGCGAGGCGAATCCGCTGACCAATCGCTTGTACGCCATCAACACAGGAACCAATAGTCTGCAAGTCCTCAACGGGACTACCCACGCCGTTATCGCCACCGTCGGGGCGGGGGGGGACACCGCCGTCGACACGGCGCTGGATCGACTTTACTTCGTTCAGGGCGGCGCGATCAGCGTCTACAACGGGTCCGGTACGAGTCTGTTGGGGACGATCACGCTCCCCGACGGCTACACCGCCAACTCCATGGACATGGCGGTTGGGGATGATCGGCTGTACGTCCTCGCGTGGAAAAGCGGAGTGACGAACCAGCGGTTGTTCGTGATGCAGACCGGCGCGGGCGTCGCGCCGGGGAACGACTTGCTGACGGTGGACCAGTCGGGCGGCGACGCGATCCCGGCTGGAGGAGTGATCTACAACGGCGGCGACGGGGACGACAAACTGTCGGTGGACTTGAACGGCAACGCCAATTACCTTTCCGCCAACAGCATCACCTTCAACGGCGGCGGGCAGACCAGCGGGGACAGCATCGAGGTCCTGAACACGCCCAACGTCAGCGGCCGAGGCACGGACTACATCGCCGACACGTCGGGAACCGCCAACAGCGGACGTATTGTCGTGAATCCCGGCGGCGGCGGCGGCGCGGGCGACGAGGAAATGAAGATCTACTTCACCGGGCTGGAGCCGTCCACCGTCAGCGGGTCGGGACCGCTGGACGTCATCGTCAACGTCGACGCCACCACGACGGTGGATGTCAAGGACGTCGGGGCGTCCAACGACGGCTGGAACGTCGTCGACGGCAACTCGACGTTCGAGGATGTCACGTTCAGCGGCTTCACGACCCTGAACGTGTACAGCGGCAACGGCGCGGAGACCATTACCTTGCATGCTCTGGATTCGACCAGCCCCACCACGATCAACCTGTCCGGTGACAACTTCGCCGGCACGGACGCAGGTAACGACACGTTCAACATCCAGGCAACTGTAGCGGCGACCGTCAACCTGATCGGCGGCGCGGGTGACGACACATTTGTGTTCAGCGCCGGGCAGGGGGTGACGGGGACGATCACGGGCGGCGGACAGAGCGACACGCTGGACTATGGCGCCTACACGACGCCGGTGAGCGTGACGCTGACGGGGACCGGTGCCGGGACGGCGACGGGGACGGGCGGCTTCACGGGCATCGAGTCGGTCAAGGGCGGGACAGCCAGCGACACGTTGACGGGCCAGAACGCGACGAGCACCTGGAATATCACAGGCTCCAACGCGGGGAACGTGACCGGGTTGACGAGCTTCCAGGGTTTCGAGAACTTGACGGGCGGCAGCGGGTCGGACACGTTCACCTTCGCCAATGCGGGTGCTCTGGCCGGCGCGGTGACGGGAGGCCCGGGCATGGACACGCTCGTCGGTGATCCCGACGGCAACGCCTTCGTGGTGACGGGCGTGGATATGGGGACGCTGACGGGCAAGACCAGCGGTTGGAGCGGCATCGAGAACCTGACCGGGGCTGCGGGCGTGGACACGTTCACGATCAATTCCGGCGCGACGCTCAGTGGGAACATCGACGGTCAGGGCGGCAACGACACCCTGGCCCAGGCGGATGGAACGAACTCTTGGAACATCACCAGTGCCAATGGAGGCACGGTGACGGACCTCAGCGGGACGTTCAGCAATATCGAGAACGTCACGGGGGGCAACGGGCCGGACACGTTCTATCTTGTCCTGAATACGGGCAGTCTGACGGGCGCCGTGACGGGAGGTGCCGGCACGGACCGTCTTGTCGGTGATTCGACCGGCAACGCGTTCGTCGTGACGGGCGCAGACGCGGGGACGCTGACGGGCAAGACCAGTGGTTGGAGCGGCATCGAGGAGTTGTTCGGGCATGGGGGCGTGGACACGTTTACGATCAATTCCGGTGCGACGCTCAGCGGGATCATCGACGGCCAGGGCGGCAACGACACCCTCGCCCAGGCGGATGGGAGCAACTCCTGGAATATCACCAGTGCCAACGGAGGCACGGTGTCGGACGTCAGCGGAACGTTCAGCAATATCGAGAACCTGACCGGCGGCACGGGCAGCGACAACTTTGCGTTCGGCGGAGGTGGTTCGCTGAGCGGAAACCTGAACGGCGGCGCGGGCAGCAACACGCTGGATTACTCAAGCTACGGCGGAGTGACGGTGGATCTGGACTCCGGTAGCGCACCGGGCGTGACGGGAAGCGTCAGCAACATCCAAAACTTCCTCGGCAGCAGCTTGAATGACATCCTTAGCGTGGATGCACTGGCCCTCGGCGTGACGCGGAATGTCAACGGCGGCGGCGGAGCGGGGAACGTGCTGTACGTGGACGCCAAGGGCCAGACGGCGACGGACAACGGGTCGCAGATCACGTTCGGCGGCGGCTACGGGACGATCACCTACAGCAACTTCCAGACGGTGAACATCACCGGGGCCGCTTTGACCATTACCGGCGATGGCAACAACAACACCCTGACTGTGACCGCCGACACCTGGAATTCGGGTCACTACCAATTGGACAGCGGGCCGGTCGTGAACTTCTCGGGCGTGACGTCGTTCCAGTTCGATGGCTTGGCGGGCAACGACACGTTGATCATCAACAATCCGGCCAACAGCGTCTTCGGCCCCACGGGCGGCATCACGTTCAACGGCGGGCCCCAGACCGTTGCCGACACGCTAACCCTGGCCGGCGGCGGCGGCGCGGGGTTCACGGAAACGTACACCGTCGGTCCAGCCGTCGATGAAGGGACGATCGTCACTACCAACGGCACCGTGACTCAGACGATCCACTTCACGGGCCTGGAGCCGATCAACGATACGGTCATGGCAAACTTGGACATCTACGCCACGGACGCAGCGAATACGATCCAAGTGGTCAACGGCACCGCCGGCCGCGTCCAGGTGACCATTGATGCGTTCGAGGCGATGGACTTCTCGAACAAGACGAACGTAACCGTCCACGGCGGCGACAGCACGGCCGGCGGCGATGGGATCGATACCATCACGGTCGACTTCACCAACAGCGCCAGCGGCCTGGCCTCGTTGACCGTCAACGCGGACGACGCCAACGACGTGATCGAGGTCAAGAACACGGCCAACAATATCTCGCTGGCGATCAATGGCAACGCCGGTTCGGACAGCCTGAGCTTTACCACCAATCCCCTCAGCCTTTCGGCCGGCGCGGGGCTGACCTTGAGCGTCGGGACGACCGAAACGATCGATGTGAATCAAGACCTCACGGCCCTGGGCGGGATCACGTTTGCCAACCCAACGTGGACGTACTTGGGCGCGAGCCTGCAAACGGACGGAACCGACGTTTCCATCACCGGCAATACAGTCATGCTCGATGGCGCAGCCGTGGTGATTGACACGGAGTCCAACAATGCGGGCAACGCGGGCAACGTCTCGCTTGGTAACACAAGCATCCGCCCTGATGTCGCCGGCCACGATTTGACCATCGACGCGCAAGGTGGAGTCGGGGGCAATGGCGGCACGGTCACGCTGGGCATCTTGACCAACACGGCGGGCGCCTTCGTCGACGACCTGAGCATCGACGCGAACGGCGTCACCGACGGGAATGTCATTCTCAACCAGTCGGTTCAAACCGCGGGTTCGATCCTGATTCAGAACGCCGTCACCGTCGACATCAACGGAGACGTGACGGCGGGCACGACGCTGACCATTCAGAACGCCACAACCGTGGACCTCGGCGCCAATGTGGACTTGGCTGCAGGCGGCGCGTTGTCGGTCAGCACCAACGTCACGGCGATCAACCTGAGCGGGGCGACGGGGACGACCAACGCCATGGACGGCAACGGGAACGCGTCGGTGACGTTGGCCAGTATCACGGCCACCTTCAGTCCGCACCTGACGGTCAACTCGGAGGGCGCGGTCAGCATGGCGTCGGCCAACATCGGCGCCACCGGCTCCATAAATATTGCCGTGGACAATAACAACAACGGCAGCGAGCCGGGAACCTTCGGGGCCCTGTCGGCCGGTTCGCTCGCCATCACCGGTTCGTCGGGGAACAACGACATCACCTTCAACGGTCCCGGAACTTCGATTGTTGCCACCAGCGTCAGCGTGACCGGAGCGGGTGCGATCGATGTGAATGCCAAGATCACCGCGGGCACGACGGTCGTGATGACGGCCAGCGACAACATCAGCATTGATGCGGCCATCGATCCCACGACGGTGACGCTGACCTCCGACGATGACGTCCTGGTCAATGCCCCCGTCTCGGCCACGACCTTGATTACCGTGCAAGCGGGGCAAGACGGCAGCGGCAGTCTGAGCGTGACGGCCTCCGGCAGCATGACCACGACGGCGGCGGGCAGCGATATTGACGTGACCGTCGGGGCCACCAGCGGCGGCATCTCGCTGGCCGGCAACGTGACGACGCAAGATCGTTTGACGCTGACCTCCAACGCGACCTCGGCCAACGGGGGCGGAGTCAGCCAGACGGTGGGCACGGTTGCTGCCCCCAACCTGCAGTTGTACGGCAGCAGCGGGGCCTTTGCCCTGGCCCAGGCCACCAACAACTTCGGCACGGTGGCCGCGGCCCTGGACGGCGGCAGCGTGAACCTGACGGATACCAACTCCGTCACGGTCGGCGCCGTGGTCACGTCGGGGATCGATACGGGCAGCAGTGGCAACGGCGGAGCCGTGACCGTCAACGCCACCAGCGGGACGATCACGGTCAACCAGGCCATTGACACCTCGACGGGCGCGAGTGGCGGCGTGTCGATCTCCGGGTCAGTGGTCATCAACGCGGCCCTGATCGCCGGCGGCGGCAACATCACGCTCAACGGCAATCCCAGCGGGGCATTCGACCTGGATATCAACGCACCCATCACGTCAGCCCTCACGATCAACTTGACCGCTCCACGCGACATTTTGGTCGGGGCCAAGCTCGAGACGACCGGGGGGGCGGGGGCCCATATCATTCTGACCGCGGACTCGGACGGCGACAGCGTCGGCGGCGTGCGGATCGAGGCGGCGGGGCAACTCGTCTCGGACGACCAGGTGCAGCTCACCGGATCTGACTTGTGGGTAGTCACGGCTTGGCCCTACGACAGCGTCCTGGTCGACGGCGACATGACCATCGGTACCCTGCAGATCGACGCCGGCGGGGCCGTCCTGATCCAGGACGGGGCCAATGCGCCGGCTGCCGCCGACACGATCATCGACGGGGTGATTCGGACTACCGGGGCGACCGCCACGATCGCCGTCACGGCCGAACAAGATGTCCGGTTCGGAGACGACGGCGACCTGAGCGGCGTCGGCGGGACGGTGACCGTCACGGCGGATACCCGTGCGGGAGCCAACGGCGGCGTGATCGACATGACCGCGCTGACGACGATCAACGCCGGCAGCGGGCTGATCGACTTGAACGCCGACGGCAACATTGACCTGACCGGGCTGACTACGACGGGCGAAGTCCAAGTCACCACGGACAACGGGGCGATCACCGACGCCGGGGACACCAACACGGACGTCACCGCCGCGACGGCGGCCCTGCGCGCCCTGACGGGCATCGGCAGCGATGCCGACGACTTGGATACCGCGGCCAACGGAGCCTCGTTCACCGTGGCGGCCGTCACCGAATCCGGCGACATTCATCTGAGCAACACAGGGGCCTTGATCGTCAACACGGTCAACGGCTTGTCGGGCGTGACCATCAGCGATGCGGCGAATGACAACAGCCGCAACGACAACATCATCCTGCGGGCCAACAGCCCGGAGACGGTCGATGCAGGCGATCCAGTGGTGAACCACGACGGCGGAAACATCATCCTGGCGGCCCAAGGGTCGGCCACGACCGACGACTTGACGCTGTACGACAACGTGACCGTCACGGGTGGCGACGGCACCATCGACGGCGACGGAAACATCTACTTGTACGCGGGCGACACGATCGACCTGGCGGTGGCCACGGTGGTCGTGTCGGTGGACGCGTCGGGCACGGTGCTGGTGAGTGCCGGCACGAACTACAACGGCGGTTCCCCCTTGGACGGCAACAGCGGCGGCGACGTGCTGATGACCAGCGGCGCGAGCGTGACCTCGGCCGACGCGAATATCACAATCCGGGCCCCAAACAACGTTCAGTTGAGCGTTGTCGATGCGAACAGTAACGGCAGTGGGGCCGTGGGCGACGTGATCGTGACGGCGGACTACGCGGGGCCCGGCGGCGGGACGAACTATCCGAGCAACAACATCGGCGCGATCAGCGACAACCTGACCGGCGAGGGAGCCAACATCACGGGCGACGAAGTGGCGTTGCGGGCCGGCAGTGGGATCGGCGACGGAGTGGCGCCGGATGATAACGACCTTGATCTGGCGATCGCGAGGCTGGCGGCCGTGACGGTGTCGGGCGATATCCACGTGCAGAACAGCGGCAACCTGGAGATCTACCCCTTCGACAGTCTGGCGGGCGTGGCGATCACCGATGCGGCGGCGCCGCTGAACAGCGGCGGCGATCACATCACCATCCGAGCCGGCGGTTGGCTGGGCGTCGCTACGAGCAACCCCGTGGTAAACAACGACGGCGGGAATATCACGCTGGCCGCGGAAGGGGCGGAGTTGACGATCGCGGCCGACGTCACCGTCACCGGCGGTGACCCCACGATCGATGGCATCGGGAACATCTACTTGTACGCCAACCGATGGATAAACCTCCTGTCCTCCGGCGTGGACGTCACCACAACTGGCGCCGGCTCAGTGTTGCTGAGCGCTGGTACCAACTACAACAACGGCTCGCCGGTCGACGGCGAAAGCTCCTGGGACGTGATGATGACCAGCGGCTCGTCGGTCAGATCCGAGGACGGCAACATCACAGTGCTGGCGCCAGACGACGTGCAGCTGAGCATCCTGAACGCCAACAGCGACGGCGACGGGACGCTAGGCGACGTCATTGTAACGGCGGATTACGCCGGGCCCGGCGGCGGGACGAACTATCCGAGCAACAACGTCGGCGCGATCAGCGACAACCTGACGGGCGAGGCAGCCAACATCACGGGCGACCAGGTGGCGTTGCGGGCCGGCAGCGGGATCGGCGACGGGGTGGCGCCGAACGACGCCGATATCGACGTGGCGATCAACACGCTGGCGGCGGTGACGGTGTCGGGCGATATCCACGTTCAGGACCTGGCGGGCGGGTTGACGATTGACACGTTCGACGGTCTGTCCGGGGTGACGATCACGGACGCCGTGGCGCCGTTGGATAGCGGCAACGACCACATCACCATCCGGGCCAGCAGTCCGCTGACGGTCAGCGCGGGCGATCCCGTCGTGAACAACGACGGCGGGAACATCGTGCTGGCGGCGGAAGGGACCGGCACCGGCGATGACTTGACGCTCGACGACAACGTGACGGCCACGGGCGGCAGCGGGAACATCAGCCTGTACGCCGGGGACACGATCAGCCTGACCGGGACGATCACCGTCAGCGCCGCAGGCACGGGCGCCGTGCTGGGGATGGCGGGGACGAACTACGCCAACGGCTCGCCGGCCAACGGGACCAATGCGGGCGACGTTTCGATGGCGGACGGCACGACGATCCAGTCGGCCGACGGGAACATCAGCTTGCGGGCGCCGGGGAACGTGAGTCTGAGCATCGTGAACGCTGACAGCAACGGCAGTGGGGCGGTGGGCGACGTGATTGTGACGGCAGACTACGCGGGCGTGGGCGGCGGACTGTCGAACAACACCGGCGCGATCAGCGATAACCTGACCGGCGAAGCGGCCAATATCACGGGCGACCAGGTGGCGTTGCGGGCGGGCAGCGGGATCGGCGACGGCGTGGCCCCGGATGACGACGATATCGACGTGGCCATCAACACGCTGGCGGCGGTGACGGTGTCGGGGGACATCCACGTCCAGGATCTGGCCGGCGGACTGACGATCGACAGCTTCGACAGCCTGTCCGGAGTAACGATCACGGATGCTGTGGCGCCGTTGGACAGCGGCAACGACCACATCACCATCCGGGCCAGCAGTCCGCTGACGGTCAGCGCCGGCGATCCCGTGGTGAACAACGACGGCGGGAACATCGTGCTGGCGGCGGAAGGGACCGGCACCGGCGATGACTTGACGCTGGATGACAACGTGACGGTCACCGGCGGCGACGGGGCGATCGACGGCGACGGGAACATCTACCTGTACGCGGGCGACACGATCGATCTGGCGGCGGCCACGGTGGTGGTCTCGGCCGATGCTTCCGGCACGGTCTTGCTGAGCGCA
>Ga0123328_1002563_pt1 | contig 16290 bp, 17 predicted proteins | sample BioC12SIPDNA_2_FD_89702 | JGI IMG/M metagenome (GOLD analysis project Ga0123328, IMG submission 89702) | Anaerobic biogas reactor microbial communites from Washington, USA - Biogas_R1_A C12 SIP DNA | ecosystem: Engineered > Bioreactor > Anaerobic > Unclassified | place: Washington, USA...
CCTGTTCGTGAGCAGCGGACCTGTGTTGCAGCACGTGGGCTACGGTGGAAGCGTAGACCTGGGCGCGAACTTCGGCCCGATGACTTGCTACGCGACCGGTACGGGCACCCTCCACTTCCAGTGGAAGCGCAACGGCCAGCCCATCGAGGGTGCGACCGAGAGCAGCTACCGCATCGTGGGCGCGACCTGTGCCGATGGTGGCAACTACTGCTGCGAAGTGACCGATGATTGCGGCACGGCGGAGCGCTGCACCGATATCACCGGCGCAACGACGGTGGTGACCGTGGTTGGCATCCCCGAGGTATGCAACAACGAGGTGGATGACGACTGCGACGGCTTGATTGACTGCGACGACCCGGATTGCGAAGGTGATCCGAACTGCCGCCGCTGCTTCGATCCGTTCGCGGATGCGGATGGCGACGAGGACGTAGACATGTATGACTTCGGTGCCTGGCAGCTCTGCTACACTGGGCCGGGCGACCCGGAGGCGGTCTTCGATGCCGACAAGTGCTGGTGCTTCGACCGGGATGACGACAGCGACGTAGACGCGGTCGACTTCCTGGCCTTCGAGGCCTGCTTCAGCGGCGGTGACGTGCCCGCCGACCCGGCCTGTGACGACTGATCCGGTCAGTCGCACGGCTATCCGATGATGTCAAGCCCCCTGTCCGTCTCTCGCAGGCGGACAGGGGGTTTGCTTTGGCACGGCCTGTCCATCCTGTCGAAGTGGAAGGAGTGTTTGCGTTGCGAGGTTCGCAGGCGACCGCTACGCTGTTGCGTGAACTGCCCCGCTGCGCGAACTGCTCTGCTCTGGCGAGATGCTCTGTGGCGGGATCATCGCCGGGAGTGGGCGACGCGCAAGCGAGCTCGGGCACTGGTTTCCAGTTGTGTCCTGCGCCGAGTACTGACCTCGTCGACCGCGATCATCTGGCGGGCATGCTCCAGCCTGGCCCAGGCGTCAGCGATGTTGATTTGCTCGGGTCGCAAGGCCTCCTGAGTGAGCACCAAGAGACGGTCGTCCCGTACGTGGGCGAACCCGCCGTCGATGAACCAGCTTTCCAGGCCGGCCTCGGATCGGAACCGCAGTCGGCCCGCTCCCAGCTTGCAGACCAACGGGGCGCGGTGTTGCAGAATGCCCACCTCGCCGTCATGTGCGGGGATACTGGCAGACTCCACGCGGCCGGTGTAGATCGGGCCGTGCGGCGTGATGATCGTGCACTCGAAGGTCTTGTCAGCCATGATGGAAACGCCGTATCACGTTCTCTGGTCGCAGCCGCCCACGTGACGGCCAAGCCTTCAGACTCCATCTCCGCATGGCGACCGTGACGGGAGCGGCCGCATCAGAGACGTCTCTTCGATTAAGCCGCCCCCTTGGCCGCGAGGCTCTCCGCCTTAGCGGCCGCATCCTCGATATTGCCCACGTACATGAATGCCTGCTCGGGCAGCTGATCCCACTTGCCCGAACACAGCTCCTCGAAACTGCGGATCGTGTCTTCCCTGGAGGTATAGTTGCCCGGATATCCGGTGAACGGCTCGGCCACGAAGAACGGCTGGGAGAAGAACCGCTCGATCTTGCGGGCGCGACTCACGGTGAGTTTATCCTCTTGCGAGAGCTCGTCCACGCCCAGGATGGCGATGATGTCCTGCAGGTCGCGGTAGCGTTGCAGGATGGATTGTACCTGCCGGGCCACCTGGTAGTGCCGCTCGCCGATGTACTGCGGGTCAAGGATGCGGCTCGACGAGGCCAGCGGATCGATGGCCGGGTAGATGCCCTTCTCGCTGATACCCCGGGACAGAACGATGAACGCGTCCAGGTGCGAGAACGTGGTCGCCGGGGCGGGGTCGGTCAGGTCGTCGGCGGGCACGTAGATCGCCTGCACACTGGTGATCGCCCCGAATCGCGTCGAGGTGATGCGTTCCTGGAGCTCGCCCATCTCGGTGCTCAGGGTGGGCTGGTAGCCGACGGCGGAGGGCATGCGGCCCAGGAGGGCGGAGACCTCGGAGCCGGCCTGAGAGAAGCGGAACACGTTGTCCACGAAGAGCATGGTGTCCGCACCGGATTGGTCGCGGAACCACTCGGCCATGGTCAGGGCGCTCAACGCGGCTCGCAGGCGGGCACCGGGCGGCTCGTTCATCTGTCCGAAGACCATCGCGGTGTGGTCCATCACCCGCTTGACGTTGCCTTGCGGGTCCTTGAAGGTGGCTTCCTGCATCTCGAGCCAGAGATCATTGCCCTCGCGGGTCCGCTCGCCCACGCCGGCGAACACAGAGTACCCCGCGTGCTCGCGGGCGATGCGAGCGATCATCTCTTGCACGATGACCGTTTTGCCCAGCCCGGCTCCCCCGAACAAGCCGATCTTCCCGCCGCGAACGAACGGCGCGAGCAGATCGACGACCTTGATCCCGGTGTCCATCATCTCGGATTTGGGCGTCAGGTCCGCGAAGTCGGGCGGCAAGTGGTGGATGGGTCTCGTCTCAGTGACTTCCATCGGCCCGCGCATGTCAATCGGCTCGCCGAGCAGGTTGAGCACCCGGCCGAGCGTGTTCATGCCCACCGGGACGCAGACGGGTTGGCCGGTGTCCTCCACGGGCATGCCGCGAATCAGCCCGTCCGTCGAGCCGAGAGCGATCGTCCGCACACGCCCACCACCCAGATGAAGAGCAACCTCGCCCCACAGCGTCTGGGATTCCGTAGCCCCCGCCGCCTGTGGATCGACCCGCACCTTGAGTGCGTTGTGAACAGCGGGCATCCGGTTTTCTTCGAACTCGACGTCGAACGTCGAGCCGATGACCTGAGTGATTCGACCGATGCTGGTACCGTTGCCTTCACCCATCAGCGGAATACCTCGTCAAGCTTGGTGGCCGCCATCTTCTCATCGGATACGCCCAGTGCGCGCAGAATACCGATGGCCATCAGCGTGTTGCCGGCAGGGGTCATGTGGACGCCGTCCGTGGTCAGGTGCCCCTTGGTGCCTGCCTCGGGATGTTGCTTGCGGTGGACGGCGATCGTTCGCAGAAACAACTCGTGGAGATCCACGTAGTCGCAGCGGTTCTTGGCCGCGACCTCCTTGCCCGCCTGGACGTAGAGGGCCAGCCGGCGATTGCCTTCCGCCTTCGCGTCCTCCTCGATCACCGTCGGGGCCAGCAGCACTACGCGGATGTTCGCCTCGCGGGCCATCGTCACCATACGTTCCAGGTTGGCCTTGTACGTGGCCAGCACCTTCTCGTCATGCGGCTGGGCCAGACGGTGCCAGACGTCGTTGATGCCCACATTGATGAACACCCATGTAGGCCGCCGCTGCACAACATCCTTCTCAAACCGTGCGATCAAGTCCTCAGCCTTGTTGCCGCTGATGCCCGCGTTGATGATCGGCGGAAGCTTGAGATCCGGGTATTGCTGAGCGAAAACCGCGTCCATGGCTCGCACGTAGCCGCCTCCCTGCGTGATGCTGTCGCCGATGACCAGAAGTTGATCGCCAGGCTCGATCACGGGCGAATTGACCAAGCTCAAGATGGTTGCGAACAGATGCAGTGCGTCCATGGGTTCTCCTTGTGTGTCTGTCATTTCAACGCTTCCGCGCCGCCCACAATGTCCAGCAGCTCCAACGTGATCTGGCTCTGGCGGGCACGGTTATACTGTTGCGTCAGCCCTCGGATCATATCTCCGCCGGCATCGGTGGCGGCTTTCATGGCGACCATGCAGGCGGTCTGCTCACTGACCGCGGCGTCGAGGAAACACTGAAACAGGCGGATTTTGACCATTTCCGGCAACAACTCGCCTAACAGCTCCCGCGGTGGGGGAGTGTAGTCGTACTCGGCGACAGGGGACGCCTCATCGGCTTCCTCGCCGACGGTGGGCCGATCCAGCGGCAGCAGCCTCATTGTCTCCACATGCTGCCGGGCCACCGACTCGAACCGCGTGTACGTGACGTACACGGAATCCACAACCCGACGCTCATAAGCGTCTATCATGGTCTGGGCGATAGGGTCCACCGTCGTGAATTGCGGTCGATCCTCGAATACCGCCAGTTCGCTGGCAAGCGGGTAACCCAGGAACTTCAGGTAGCCGATGCCCTTCTTCCCCACGGCAAAGATGTCAACCGCGTCACCCGCGGCAGTACGCTCATCCATGTGCTGCAGGGCCGCACGCAGGATCGACGCGTTGTATCCCCCACACAGCCCGCGGTTGCTGGTGATCGCGATCAGTACCGAGTGGTTCGTCTCTTCGTTGACGCGCAGCAACGGGTGATCGACACCAGCGGCGTCCCGGGCCAATTGCTGCGCCAGGCGGGTGATGCTTTGCGTGTAGGCTTTGCTCGCCGCAGCCGCGTTGAAGGCCGCCTGGAACCGAGCCGTGGCGATCAACTGCATCGTCCGCGTGATCTTGCGGATGTTCTGGACCGCCTTGCGGCGCTTGATGATGGTTCGCGCCTTGGCCATGCCGCGCCTACCTTGCTAGGAAAGACTTCTTGAAGCTGCCGATGATCTCGCGAAGCCGCCCGGCGAGGCTGTCCTCGAGATCGCTCGCCTCGATCAACTCGTTGCGAAGCTCCGGGTGTTCGTCCCGAATGTACAGCAACAGCTGTTCCTCGAACTCGGCAATGCGGCTGATGGGCATATCGTCGAGCAGCCCCTGGGTGCCGGCGAAAATGCTGATGACTTGGTCGACCACATGGTAGGGGTGGTACTGCCCCTCCTTGAGGAGTTCGACCATGATCTTGCCGCGGTCCAACTGCCTTTGCGTCGCCGAGTCCAGCTCCGTGCCGAGTTGGGCGAACGCTTCAAGATCACGATATGCCGCCAGGTCGAGCCGCAGTGTGCCCGCCACTTTCTTCATCGCTTTGATCTGGGCTTTCCCCCCGACCCGCGATACGCTGATGCCCACGTTGATGGCCGGCCGGACGCCGGCGAAAAACAAGTCCGGGTCCAGGTAGATCTGCCCGTCGGTGATCGAGATCACGTTCGTCGGAATGTAAGCCGAGACCTCGCCCTCCAGCGTCTCGATCACCGGCAGGGCGGTCAGCGACCCGCCGCTCAAGGGATCCACGCGGATCTCGAGATCCCGCTGGGGCATGATCTCCAAGTCACGCTCCGCCTCGCGTCGCCCGGGAGGCCCGAGATAACTCTTTCCGTTGACGCCTGAGCGCGTCTCCGCTGGGGCCGACCGCGGGACGATCAGGTAGCGGTTCGCCAGCTTGGTCGCCCGCTCCAGCAGCCGGCTATGCAGGTAGAAGATATCGCCTGGATAAGCTTCTCTCCCCGGGGGCCGACGCAGCAGGAGCGAAAGTTGCCGATAGGCCACCGCCTGCTTGGACAGATCGTCGTAGACGCACAGGGTGTGCTTGCCCTGCTCATACATGAAGTACTCGGCCATGGCGCAGCCGGCATAGGGAGCGATGTACTGCAGCGGAGCCGGGTCCGCACTGCCCGACGCCACCACGATGGTGTAATCCATCGCTCCGTATTCCCGCAGGGCCTCAACCACCCCCGCGATCGTCGACTCCTTCTGCCCGATCGCCACATACACGCAGATGACGCCCGTCTCCTTCTGATTGATGATCGTGTCAATGCCGATCGCGGTCTTGCCCGTCTTGCGGTCGCCGATGATCAGTTCCCGTTGCCCCCGCCCGATCGGAATCATGCTGTCAATCGCCTTGATTCCCGTCTGCAGAGGTTGGTCAACAGGCTGCCGCTCGGCGATGCCGGGAGCTGGAGATTCAATCGCCCGGCGGTAGGGGGATTCAATCACCCCACGCTTGTCCAGCGGCTGGCCCAGCGGGTTCACCACTCGCCCGATCAAGGCCTCGCCTACGGGCACAGACAGCAACTGCCCCGTACACCGGACCGCGTCACCCTCCTTGATCGCGAGGTGATCCCCCATGATCACCGCCCCGATCGCGTTTTCCTCCAGGTTGAACACCTGTCCGGCGATGCCGTTCTCGAACTCGAGCATCTCGCCGGCCATCGCTTGCGACAGGCCGTAGATCCGCGCAATACCGTCACCAACCTCCAGAACCCGCCCAATCTTCGCAACGTCCAGATCACCGCGGTACTGGGCAATTTCCTGCTTGATGACCGATGCGATCTCGTCCACTCTGAACTTCATGCCACTTCCACCGTGTCAGTGCACTGGCCGACGCCCATACTACTCCGAGGACTCCTCCAAGTACCGCTCTCCCGCGTGCACCTCGTAGGTCGTTCGATTCTGCAGCCGCCTGCGCAACGCCTCGATCCGCGACTGTACGCTGCCGTCCACCTGGATGTCGCCCGCGTGGATCACGATGCCGCCCAGCAGCTCCGGTCGGACCCGCTCGATGAGAATCACCGTTTTACGCAACCAACTGCCCGCCACGGCACGGATCGCCGTCCGCATCTCGTGCCACAATGGGACCGCCGTCTCCACCACAATCTCCTGCTGCTCACGCTGGGTCTCCATCCGCAATTGCAGGGCCCGTTGCACCGCTCGGATGAGGTCGCCTCGCCGCCGGTTGTTCAACACCTGTAGCGTGTTCAGCAACAAGTCATGCATCTGCCCGCGAAACATCCGCTCCAGGGAGGCCGCCCGCAATTCCGTATCGATGGACGGATTCGCCAGCCAAACCTCCAAATCCGGGTCCCCGTCCATGTAAGTCAGCAGATCCCCGAACTGGCTGACTACCTCCTGCTCTTCGTCCACCTCGCGGGCAGCTTCATGCAACGCTTCCGCGTACACATCGGCAATCGCGAGTCTTCCTCGATCCGCCTGCGGCATGTTTCACCCTTCCGTGCGCACGTTAGTTCGAGCTGGCCAACGGCGGTTGATCACCCAGTTCCCGTAAGGCGTCGAGCATCAACCGTTGGTGATCCTCCGGCGAAAGCTGCCGCTTGAGAGCCGACATCGCCAGTGAAACCGCAAGGTCCGCCGAGTGGTCATACAAGACCTTGAGTGCCGTGTCCCGGGCAATGCCGATCTCTCGCTTGGCGCGATCGATCAGGTATTCACTGTTGCGGCGAGCCTCTTCCTCGATGCGCCGGCGCATTACCTCGGCGTCACGGCGACTCTCCTCGACAATCTTCGATGCCTCATCGTGGGCCGCGAGCAGACGTCCCTCGTATTCCTTCAACCGGGCTTCCGCTTCCTTGCGATCACGCTGAGCCGCCTCGAAGCTGTTGCGAATGAACCGCTCACGCTTGTGGATGCCTTCGATGATCGGCCGGAACGCCAGCCGGCTCAGTATGAGCAGCAGGACAACGAAGACGGCGATCGTGTAACCCGCCTGCCAGAGGTCCACACGAAGCAGCTCCCCTCCATCCTCGGAAGCCCAGAGCGGGCCGCCCCACGAAGCGACCCACGCCCATGCCAGCGCCGTTCTGCGGATTGCCTTCCACATGGCTTGAGACCCTCAAACCGGATGGCCCGTCAATTCCCCGCACCTTGGCTTGCGGCCTCGATCACCTTGAGCAAGGTGGTGCCTACCTGCATGCATATGACTAGCGCGAAGAACGTGAAGCCCTCGATCAACGCCGAAGCGATGATCATGGATGTGAAGATGCGTCCGCCGGCCTCGGGCTGGCGAGCCTGGCTCTCCACCGCCGCCGCCGCCAGATGGCCGATCCCCTTGGCCGCTCCCATCGTCACCAAGCCCGCCCCCAGGGCCGCGCCCAGCAGGGCCAGCCCGTAATCGTTAATCACCACTTCCGCCAACGTCGGTAGCATGACCATTCTCGTCTACCTCCACTTCATCGAGGCTAATAGGCACGACTCTCGAATCCCAAACTCGCGGCTAGTGCTCCGGGCTGACCGCCGCGCCAATGAACAAACACGTCAGGAACGTGAAGATGTACGCCTGAATGAGCGCCACCAGCAGTTCCAGACAGCAATACACCGCACAACCCACGATGGTCACCGTCGCCAATTCCCAATCGAAGTAGCTTCGCAGGATGGGAACCAGCATCAGCAATGAAGCCAGCACCACGTGACCCGCCATCATGTTCGCGAAGAGACGAATGGCCAGGGCGAACGGCTTGACCAGCGCGCCAATGAGTTCCAGCACAAAAAGAAACGGAAAAAGCAGAACGCCAAGCACGCCGGGAACGTGCGGTACCAAGTGATACCAGTACGCCACAAAGCCCCTGCCCGCGGCTCCCAGCCCCGACAGACCGTGCTCCCGTTGGCGTCGAATCTGCTCCAGAATGCCCACGGCGTGTACGGCAATGAACGTAATCGACGCCAAGCCCGCCGTCACCGAAAGACCCGCCGTCGCCGTACCGAACAGGTGCGAACGACGCCAGATCAACGTGGCAATCGCGTCCAGCGGAAGAATGCCCAGCAGGTTGTTGATCAGAATGAAGAAGAACATCGTCCAGATGAACGGCATGAAACGATCCGTGTGATCCCGCAACGCCGGGCGGGCCACGCCCTCACGCACGAACTCGAAGGCCGTGTCGAAGAAGGCGTGAACCCCCTTCGGAACCATCGGATAACGCCGGCCTAATAGCGGGAAGATCACCAGCATGAGACCGGCGGTGATCAGCACCATCAGCATGTGGCTGGTGAACGGGATGTAGTCCTTCAGGACAAAAGGGCCCCAGCTCCAGGGCTCGAAATGGAACCGGCCTACTCGGAAGATCTCGTGCGGCACAATGTGCTGCATCGGATCGCCGGTCGCCAACATGGTCGCCAAACCCGTCATGACGAAACACGCCCGTCCGCTGGATCAGGCTTTCGCCTCAGGAGTCGCACGACCACCGCGGTCTCGACCGCCAGCAGGCTCAAGTAGAACCCAACCATCCAGCAGCCCAGCAGCATACCCGGATACCAGTTCAGCCACAGGCCCGCAAGCGTCGCCGATCCAACGGCGATCATCCGTATCACCGTCGCGCTCAAGGCCGCCTGGGGAAGGTAGGCGGGCAGCCATCGGTGCGCCGCAGCCGCCGGAACAAACGCCGCCCAGCACGACAGCAAATTCACCGTACCGCAGAACAGCACTGTGCCCCAATGCGTCGGGTCAGACCACCCGCCCGTGATCAGAAGGCCCAGACCGCCTGCACTCACCGTCATTGCCAGGGATGTTACCACGAGCAGGGTCAAGGTCGCCGGTCCTTAGTCTGGTGTTGCTCTTCCCGCGTCTCGGGATCCGCACCATCCAGTTGACGCATCATAGCGTAAGCTTCCTTGACAAGCAGGTACAGCCCGCTGGCCAAACCGACTCCACCGCCAGCCAGCAGGCCCCACGGCTCGCTCTGCCATCGTTGGTCCGCTCGGTAACCTAGGTAAAAGCACAGGCCCACCACACCGGCGAACTCAAAGCCGAGGCCCGCCCACCGCCAGTACTCACGCCCGTTGGTGTTCTGACCTGTCATGTGATTGCGGGCCGACCCCTGGCCGTCATCCCCCACGCCTGGCCCATGATCGACACAGGCCCTCGAAAACGCCAGAGTCTATCCGCCGGGCTTCCACACCGTCAAGCCATAGCTGACTGTTTGGGGCATGCGCAACCGCCGTGGACCGGCCACGCCGAGCCGCCGTGAGTGATTTGTCTCTTGGGAAAGTGGCCCGCTGTCCGGCTATGCCGGGACTTGAGCCAGCAGAGGGGAACGCCGGCGTCGCCGCCGCTTCTTCGGAGCGCCTGGAATGCGAATGACGGGTTTGCGCGGTTCTGCCGTGGCCGCAATCTCCAACGCCTCGTTGGCCGTCGACGCGAACAGGTCCGCGTTCACTTCCTGCCACAGCCCGTCAGCTCGATTGAATACCCCGCCCGAGATCATGATGTTCATCGTCGGGTTCGAACCCACTTCGCGGATCAGATCGATCAGACGCCGAACGCCCGGTACGCCCGCGGGAGTTGTCCCGAAGATGAGCAGGATATCCGGCCGCAATTGCCCCACGATCGTCAGTATCTCGTCGTTCGGAACGCCGCCGCCCACAAAGTAGGTCTCCCATCCTTCGGCTTCGAACAGATCGGCGCACATTTGGGCACCCAGTTCCTCGGGCTCGCCGTCTGCGCAGGAAATGACGATGCGTCTGCCGATCGATGGGCTGCGGTCCAGTTGGGTCTGCAGTTGGTCGGCCAGGCAACGGTTGATCCTCGTCGCCATGTGCTCCGTCGCGAGGTTGATCCGGTCTTCGCGATACAGCCGGTCCACATGCTCCATGGCCTGCCAGAGCACCCGCCGGTATAGCCGCTTCGCGTCGAGCCCACCGGCCATGGCCTCGGCCAGGACATCCCGGCATTCCTGCCGTCTGCCTTCCAGTAACGGAGCAACGTATCGATCGAGCAACTGATCCGCTTTCATCGTCGTCTCCCACCGAGCGACGGGACGGCCGGGGGCCGGCCTCATAGGCCGCCCCTGTGCCTTCGTCCTGTCCACCGCGTCATGCTCGGGAAGGAAGCCGTCCGCTCGCTAGCTCTTACTGCTGACCGGTCGCTCCGCACCGGTTACCGCCGACCTGTTTCTCGGGAGATGCGATCTGGCATCACCCTAAGCCACCATTTGGCCTCAGAGTACCCATCTCTCCATTGCTATGTTAATCTGGGTATTCTGCGTATTCTAGTTGGTTTGGTATCGGTGACGCGGCCGTTTTTTCTTGAACGAGATTTCACCTGCCGCCGTCTCAACTGAGACCACCCGAATCCGTAGGCACCACTGTCCGATAAGCTCGGGCATCAGGTAGCCCTATCTTGGATTTCGCGCGTGCGCGTTGGCGGAAGCCTTCTGCCCACGGACGCCCGCGAAGAGGCGATGTGTGCCTTTGCTGTGCGTAAGAATGGGGAATGTTCTCCCCTCCCGTGAGGCGGGTGCGGCAGGGGTTGGGAGCAACTTCTCAAGGGGCCGGGGCGGTCGAGGCGGGGGGGGCGGACGCCTGCCGAAGCTTCGCTTCCAGTTGCTCGACTTGGCTGGTCAGGATGTCAATCTGCCTCTGCCGCTCGGCCAGATCCTGTTCCCAGCTCAGGCGGCTGTGCGTCAGCCGGGCCATTGCCTGCTCAAGCTCCTGACGCTGCATGGCTGTTTCGCGTGAAACACGTCGAGTCTTCTCCTCCGCGGCTGCCAGCGCTTCCGACAAATGCCGCTCTGCGGCTTGGAGGCGAGCGATATCGCTTTTCAAGCGTTCGTTCTCGGCGGCGAGGCGATCGCGTTGGGCTGCCAGTCGGCCATCGCCTGGAGTCGCGGCGACTTGCTTGCGAAGTTCTTCGAGTTCCAGGCGGCACTCGTCAACCTCGACGCGGGCGTCGTCCCAGTCGGGCGTGAAAGTGCAGCCCCCCGACAGGATCGGGACGGCGAGGAGAAGAACGCAGATTTTGCTCATGACTCGACCTCAGATGCACCGAGGGAGGCGACGGTGGTGGGGGACTTGCATATCTCCCGGAGCAACGTGGTGGCGTAGCAGCCGGCCTCGAGCTGGAATTGAAGACGAACGTAGGGGCCGTGTTCGTCGCTGCCGGCGTCGACGCTCCAGCCTTGCGGCTGGAAGCGGAGCGGACGGCGAGCGCCGCTGGCAACCCGCTGACGAACCGCTGCCCATTGCTCTGGGCTTACCTGTGCATCGGCCAGCAGCGCCGCTTCCAGTTCGCCCTGTGGACCGGTGGGGGGTCGCATGCGGTGGCCGAACAGCGGACCGGTCGGGCTGATCTCAAAGGCGGCGCAGCGCGGCTGCTCGCGGTCCACGTCCTGGACTTCGAAGACCGCACCCTGTGGGTGTCGCCATGCGAGGTCGCCGAGCCAGAGGGTATCCAGGTGGTTGATTCTGCGGGCGACGGCCTGGTTGAACAGGTGCGACTGGAACGCGGACAGGTACAGCCGCTGCAGGTTGAGATCCACGGCTCGGAAGGCTTTGCGGGCTGTTCCCTTGTTCTGGATAAGGGCTCGGCAGACTCGTCGTTCGTTGGCGAAGCGGTAGGGCCAGGCGTCGGCGGCGGCTTGGTAGTCGCCCTGGTCGTAGAGTTGCCGGGCCTTGAGGATTTCGCCGTGGTCGAGTGGGCCGGGCCGGCCGAGTATCTGGGCCAGGGCGGCTTCGTAGTCGTCGTGAAGGATGGCCAGCCCGATCAGCCAGGTGTCGCCGCGCGTGCCGAACCGTTGCGGCCCGAAGTAGTTGGGCACGCCGCGACTCGCCAGCATTCCCATGGCAGACTCAACCTCCGGGCGGCGTTCGGGGTCGCAATCACGGACCTTGATGGTGAAGCGGTTGCCCGCCAGGTGGCCGAGTTTGAGCTTGTTGCCGTGCCTGGCGACGTCGAGCACGCGGATGCCGCGGAGGTCGAGAGCCGTGACGCGGGCGGGGTCGATGTGTTCTAAGCTCAGGGTTTGGGTGGTGACGGCGTTGGCGTCCTTGAGGCCGGCGTACCCGATCTCTCGGGCGGCGACGCCCAGGGCCCGGGCGATCTGGTGGACGGCGTGCATGGTCGGCAGGTTGATCTTCTCGATGCGGAAGTAGACGTGCGTTCCCTCGCCGCTCGGCGGGTAGAGTGGGACCTCGTCGACGGCGAAGTCTTCGGGCCGGGCTTTGATGTGTCCTCCCAGGCCTGGTACGTCGGCGGTCAGGAACGGCAGTTCATCGGCGGGTGGCGGTGTCATGATCGGTCGCGATCTCCCCTCGGTTCAGCCGGTCGAGGAAAGCGACAAGCTGGTACTGGGTTTCGACGGTTGGAACGGGTACGTTGATCCGGGCGGCATGGCGAACGGGCTCGCCGAGGATGGCTTCGACTTCGAGGGGTCTGCGTTCCTGGTAGTCGATGAGCATCGAGGGGCGGTAGGGGCCCATGGTTGCGGTGTTGGCCATCATCTTGTCGAGCATGGCGGGGACATCGATGTGGCAGCCGTCGGCGTTGCCGGCCGTGCCGGTCTCGATGATCAGCCGCCGGGCGAGGGCGACGAGGCCGGGGTCGGCGAGGATCTCACGGGTGGTGACTGCGCCGGCACTGACCGCCACGGTGCTGAAGGGGATGTTCCACATGAGTTTCTCCCAGCGGGCCTGGCGAAGCGAGGCGGCGACGTGGGATTCGACGCCCGCGTCGGCGAAGAGCCGGGCGATTCTGGTGGCTTGGTCGAGGTCGTCGAGCAGATGGCCGAACACCACGCGCCCGTAGTCGAGGTGGTGCACGATGCCGGGCTCGCCGCGGTTGACGCACACGAAGGCCAGTCCGCCGAGGATGCGTTCGGGGCCGAACCACTCGGCCAGACGCTGCTCGATGTGAAAGCCGTTGATCATGGCCAGGATGCGCGTATCGGATCCCATGCACGGGCGGATGAGCCGCTCGGCGTCATCGAGGCTGGTGGCCTTGAGGGCGCAGAGCACGAGGTCGACGGTGCCGATCTCGCTTGGGTCGCCGAAGGCTTTGACCGTTGGCAGGTGGAAGTCTCCCTGGCAGCTTTGGATCCGCAGGCCGTCGCGGCGAACGGCTTCGAGGTCGCGGCGCATGAGGAATCGCACGTCGTGCCCGCGCCGTGCGAGCATACCGCCGTACAGACATCCCACCGCCCCGGCACCAATCACCGCGATCCGCATCAGCCCATCCTTATGCACGCGGTTGGGTTCCGCGTAGTGTCCAACGCCCATCCATCCTTGTCCCCTCTGCCGGCTCCATCCCCTTGCTCGGCCCCATCTTACCGCCCGCCGTCACGTGCTCAAGGCCGGGGCCATCTGGCAACGCAAACGGATCCGCGATGAAATCGGTGGGGACCCGTTGCCAAGACCAAGGCAACTTGCTGTTGTTTGTTGGGACCAAGGCAACTTGTTGCTGTTCGTCAGGACCAAGTCACTTGGGCGTAACTCGCCATGGGTGGGCGAAATGACCCATAGCGAAGCCGCAATGACCCATGAAGCCCGAGTGACCCATGACCAACGTGAACCTTCGACCAAGTCCATCTTGAGCGAATCGCTTCCGGTGCGATGATGGGTCTCCGCTCGCGGTCGGCGTTCGGGTTTCGGGCTTGGTCATTGACTGGTCATTGGGCCTTGGGCATTCGCCATTGTGCCCCGGGAGCCGCGCGGCCAGCAAGTTGCACCCAATACGTATAGGAATTGCGAGAGCGTTTCCCGAACCACGGTAGCGGTCGCCCCCCGCGGCGACCGGCGTATTCTCTGCAGATCCGCCGGCCGCCACAACCTGTCCGCCGCAGCGGAGGGGGCGGCCGCTACGCCATGACGTGAACTGCTCTCGTTCTGGGAGTTGACCCGCCCTTGGTGGTATGCTACCTTGGGCGAGTGGCCTATGGCGACAGTCGGCTCCGCGATCCCCAAGCCGGGTTCTTGCCCCCGCCAACGGGAAGGCGACCTGCCGAGCGAAGGCTGGGCCGCGGGCAGCGCGTTGCCCATTCGATGTTCGCTCAGCCGCATCGGCCGCGGAGAATCGTCTCGGCCTAGCCCCGGCATCATCCCGGCACGTGCCGTGGAGGTGACGCACAGCATGGCAGCACTTCGCGACAGCCTGAACACCTCTGCCGCGTGCACATTGCCGGCGGTGTCGCTGCACCGGCGGTATACCTGGGACGCGTACCATGTTGGCTTAGCGGGCCAACGAGCCGCGGGCACCCAAGGAGCCGCGGGCTTCAGCCCGCGCGGTCCTTCGGACGGTGCGACCGCCGGCATCCACAACGCCGGCGGCATAGGTGGTTTACTCGCCGTCGAAGCGCCGCAGGCTGTAGGCGACCCGCTGCGTCACTGGTACTTCTACGACGGCAACGGCAACGTCGGCCAACTCCTCGCCTACGACGCCACCGGCCCGGCGGTGAACGCCACCCCCGGCGCCAAGTACGAGTACGACCCGTACGGCCAACTCGTCAACTGGACGGACACCATCGCCAACCCCTTCCGCTTCTCCACCAAGTGGTTCGACACCACCACCGGCCTTAGCGACTGGGGATACCGCTACTACTCGCCATCGCTCGGGCGGTGGATGAGCAGAGATCCGATTGAGGAAAGGGGTGGTAGGAACCTGAGCCAGTATACCCATAATGACCCTATCCATGCTGTTGATATGCTTGGTTTGTATTATGTCATCATCCGGGAACGACTCATCCGCAGCCATGTGTCTGTGACAACCTATCAGGCATCCGGTTCTGTCCGTTGCTCGTGTGGCTCGAAATCGAACATGACCCTCACTGTTACATTTGGCTTACGCTGGACTTGGCATCTTGTCTACTCAGTATCAAGCAGCGTTGCGTGTGATCTCGGCGCGAGCCCCTCTGGCTGTGGTGTCGTTGTGCGCACCCTGAAGGCTGATATATACGCAGATAAATGGGAATGGGTAGATCCGACAACTTATAGAACCCGAACCGAGATATACCTGAGAGACTACAGTCATGAGCTGTATCAGTTTGATCTGCTGGACACCAGTCATTTATGCTGTGCCAGATGACTGAGTGTTGGCCACCCAGGAGGGCCTGCAGATAGTGTACATTGTGCGGAGGTATCCATGTCTGGAAATATAGCAACCACTGGTGCTCTTTTGCTGATTGCGGCGCCGCTGTACTCAGGGCTTATTGATCGGATGCTCGGTTTGCTGATGCTTGCCGGCATGGTGCTGCTAATAAGTGGTCTGATACTCCAAGTACGACCGGGAAAGACTGGTCCAGAAAAAGGGGTGTGCGCCAAGCAACCTGGGAAAGAGGGATGCGAATGAGCTGAGTCACTGAAACCTTTCGATGAGGCCCTGTGGACCGTTGACACGCCGCATATCGCGGCGCGGACGAATAGGAAGGGACATCGCTGATTCGTTGGGGATCAAATGACAGAGACAAGACGAAATGAAGGATGTCCCCTGTGACCCCGAAAGCTTGGCTGCAAGGATCTTGAGTAACGAAACCATGGTCTCCCGGCCATGGCCACGTACTGCTGGGTGAAGAGGGCAATGAACAATCACGATCCGCAAAAAGGTGTTATGTGCCAACAGAACCACACGGCGACACAAGCGCGAGACTTCCGTCTCCTCCTGTGCGCTGCCATCGGGCCTTTTCCCGCGCTGGTTCTGTATTTCTGGGTTGTGCAGTGGTTCGTGGAGGTGTCTACGTTTGCCGATGTGGTGGCAGTGTGTGGTTTCCTTGCATTCGGCGTACGGTGTATTTGGCTATCATCGCTCTCCCGTTGGGCAAAGAGTGTTATTATCTTCCTGTACGTTCCATGTATGTACTTCTGCCTTGGTTTATTAGGGCTTCTATGTGCGGGGTACTTCTGGGGTCATTGGCTGTGATCTCGGGGATTAAACGGGATTGCGCCAAGCAACCTGGGAAAGGGGCATGGACGGGAAAACGGGTTTGCGCCAAGCAACCTGGGGAAGGGGGATGTGAATGAGCTGAGTCGCTGAAACCTTTCGATGA
>Ga0123328_1002568_pt1 | contig 16270 bp, 14 predicted proteins | sample BioC12SIPDNA_2_FD_89702 | JGI IMG/M metagenome (GOLD analysis project Ga0123328, IMG submission 89702) | Anaerobic biogas reactor microbial communites from Washington, USA - Biogas_R1_A C12 SIP DNA | ecosystem: Engineered > Bioreactor > Anaerobic > Unclassified | place: Washington, USA...
CAACATCCAGCTTCAGAAGCAGCTCTGCCACGGCGCCCCCTTCTATGTTCTCGGCCCTCTGGTGACCGACATCGCCCCCGGCTACGACCACATCGCCTGCGCCATCGGCGGCGCTATCGCCGGGGCTGCCGGGGCCGATTTCCTCTGCTACGTGACCCCCACCGAGCACCTCTGCCTGCCCGGTATCGAGGATGTTCACGAAGGGGTCATGGCCAGCCGTCTGGCCGCCCATGCCGCCGACCTCGCCAAGGGAATCCCCGGCGCCTGGGAGAAGGATCTGGCCATGAGCAAGGCGCGCAAGGCTCTCGATTGGGAAACCCAGTACAAACTAGCCATCGATCCCGCCAAGGCGCGGCGCCTGCGGGAAAGTTCGGGCGTCAACGAGGAACACGGCGCCTGTACCATGTGCGGCGAATACTGCGCCTACAAGGTCATGGACAGCCGCCAGAAGCGCAAATGGGCGCATCTGTGACCACTGTTTGATCACTTTCTGACAGACCAGGCCGGATTCCCCGGAAAAGGGATCCGGCCTTATTTTTCAAACCCTCTTTAGTATGTTGACCCAGAGACAGGGAAATCAAACCGTTTTAACCATAAAAAAACGCACCAGAAAAAGTTTTGACATTCCCCCTTAATTACCATATAACAACGTTTTAAATTTATCGAAAATTTTTTTGTTGCCAGGGTGTAAGTGACATCAACCTTTAAGGAAGGGAGATCCCATGGTTTGCCGCACACTGTTTGGCCTTTTTGTATTTGCAATAATGATAACGGTTTGCGGATCGGCTTCGGGCGCACCGGTGGCCGCTTCGCCGGCAGATGCCGTTGAAACGGTGTATCCGAAATTTCTCTTCGGCGGGGATATTCGCCTCCGTGAGGTCTATTTCGACAACATCCCCTACACAATTGGGGGGGAAGCCCGCGGCGGCGTTAACCACTTCCAGAGATACCGCACCCGGCTCTGGGGCGAATACCATCATAACGACGATTTCATGGTTCGCGCCCGCTTGACCAACGAATTCAGGACCTATGTCCAACCGAACAACAACGTTTACAATTCTCTGGACGAGGTAGTGATCGACAATCTCTTTTTCGATTGGAAGTGGAAGGATCTGACCCTGCGTGTCGGCCGCCAGGATCTGATTTACGGAACGGGCAAACTGATCCTCGACGGCACCCCGAAAGACGGTTCACGGACGATCTATTTCGACGCCGTGAAGCTGACCTATTCGGGCATTCCGGACACCGATGTCGATTTCCTGCTGATGTACACCCAGGCCAAGGATCCCATGGTCATCCATTCCGAAGAACGGGATATCGTCGGCTTTGCCGGCGGCGACGATTATGACGGATTCGAAGCGGGGGGCGGGGTTTACATCAAAAACAAATCCCTTAAAAAACTGCCCTTCGAAGCCTATTACCTGGTAAAAACCCACGAGCAGGACGTGGCTTTCCTCAACAATAACGATCGCCATACCATCGGCTTGCGCCTGATGCCGAAATTCTCCGCTCTCTTCGACGGCAACCTGGAGGCGGCCTACCAGTTGGGCAACGACATCTCCGCGTTCATGATTGACGCCAAAGCCAATATGAACATCCCCGGCCTCGCCGAGCGGAAAGGTCGCCTCGGCGTCGGCTGGTATTACCTTTCCGGCGACGACCCGGATTCCAAAAAAGACGAAGGCTGGAACCCCCTGTGGGCGAGGTGGCCCCAATACAGCGAACTCTATGTCTACGCTTACGATACCGACGGCGCCGGCCGCTGGTCCAACATCAACATGCCCTATGTCGATTTTTCCATTGCGCCCATGAAGAAACTCCAGACCGATCTCCTCCTCGGCTAAATGTGGGCGCCGGAGGATTCGGGAGCGGGCGGAGGCCACGACCGGGGCTGGCTCTTCACCTTCAAGAATACCTTTACGCTCAAGGAGAATCTGTTTACGCAAAAGGATCGGCTGGGCGGACACCTGCTGCTGGAACTCATGGAGCCGGGGGCTTACTACACCAAAGACCAACGGGGCCACACCGCCTCCTTCCTGCGCGCCGAGCTGAATTATTCCTTCTGACCAGAACCAGGCTCCCGGCCAGGCTATAGTAAAACAAAGACAGCCGGATTCCTTGCGGGGCATCCGGCTGTCCTTGTTTTCACAGCAGGGGGATTTTTCAAAAACTCAAGCCACGCCGACAGAAGGCGCCGCTAACAGCCTGGCTAGGCGTCGGGCCACAGCTCCGCCGCCAGTTCGCGCAGTTTGTACTTCTGGATTTTCTGGCTGGCGGTCATCGGGAATTCTTTTACGAAATGAACGAACTTGGGGATCTTGAACCAGGAGATTTTGTTGCGGCAGAAATCCTCGACATCCCCTTCCGCGATCTCCGCGCCGGGCATGGGGATCACGAAAGCGCCGATCTGTTCGCCGTACTTTTTGCTCGGCACACCGACGATCTGCACATCCTGCACACCCGGCATCTGGCCGATGAAATCCTCCACTTCCTTGGGGGAGATGTTCTCGCCGCCGCGGATGATCATGTCCTTGAGGCGACCGGTGATGTAGTAATAACCCTCCCCGTCCATGAGGCCGATATCCCCTGAATGCAGCCACCCGTCCGCGTCGATGACCTGGGCGGTCTGTTGCGGCATCTTATAGTAGCCCTTCATCGTGTTGAAACCGCGGCAGCAGATCTCGCCGGGCTCGTTGATCTCACACAGCTCTCCGGTTTCGGGATTGAGGATCGCCACCTCGATGCCGGGTAAAGCCTGTCCGATGGAGTTGCATTTGCGCTCGAGGCTGGTCTCGAAGTAGCGCGTCTGCGTCATCACCGGGCCCGACTCGGTGAGCCCGTAGGGATTGGTGATCTCACGCATGTTCAGGAACTCCACGCACTGCCGCATGCGTTTGATTGGGCAGGTGGACCCGGACATGATGCCGGTGCGCAGCGAGGAGAAGTCGAACTTGTTGAAGAGGGGATGGTCCAGAATCGCGATGTACATGGTCGGGACACCGTAGACCGCCGTGCAGCGTTCCTTTTCGATGGACATCATGACGTTGACGGCATCGTATTTCTCCACCACCACCATGGTGGCGCCGTGGTTGACGCAGGACATGACCCCCAGCACGCAGCCGAAACAGTGGAAAAGGGGCACCGGTATACAGACCCGATCCCGCACCGAGAAGTTCTGGCAGGCGCCGATCCAAAACCCGTCGTTGGCGATGTTGAAATGGCTGAGCTGCACCCCCTTCGGAAATCCCGTCGTCCCCGAGGTGTACTGCATGTTAACCACGTCGTGGCAGCATATCTCCCCCTGGCGGGTCAGATATTCCCGGTGAGGCGTCTGTACCGCCAGCGCCAGAACCTCGTTGAGGGAATACATGCCGCGGTGTTTTTCGGGACCGAGGAACATCACCCGCTTCAGAAATGGATAACGCTCGGTCCTGAGTTCGCCCCGCGGCTGCTCCCGGAGTTCCGGAATCAGCTCGTAGATCGTCTGCACGTAATCGGTGTCCCGGTAGCCGTTGATGAGAAACAGGTTTTCCGTGTCCGACTGTTGTAAAGCGAAATCGATCTCGGCTCTCTTGTAGTTCATGTTCAGCGGCAGCAGCACGGCGCCGATCTTGGCCGCGGCGAACATGAGGATGATCCAGTGGGGCACGTTGGTCGACCACAGGGCGATCTTCTCGCCCTTTCCGATCCCCAGCGCCATCAGGCCGCAGGCCAGACGGTCGACCTCGATGCCGAACTCGTACCAGGTCAGACGAAAATCGCGGTCGACATAGACCAGGGCGTCGAGAGGACCGCAACGGGCGACGGTCTGATCGAGCAACTGCCCGAGGGTGTAGTCGCGGGTAATGGGCAGATTGTTCCATGGCACCCCTGTGGACACCGCCTGCCGGAACGGCGCCTGATCCGGCGCGGTGCCCAAGGGATCGGTCAATCGGAAAAGCGGCCTCGTCACGGTCGGCTCCTTTTTTTAGAACGGCATAAAGACGACGGCGTAAATCGTCGCCGCCTGGCCGTTGGCTGCCTTGACGAGGTGCCGCACCACCGAGTTGTAGTAGGCGGAATCGCCGGGCTTGAGGACATGTCGGACGGAGCCGTACACCAGCTCGACCTCGCCGCTGATCACGACAATGAATTCCTCGCCCTCGTGGGAGGAAAAGGAGGCCTTGGCCTCGGGGGCGATCTCAATGTAGAAGGGCTCCATGTGCCGGTCGGTCTTGCCGTAACCCAGCGGAAAATAACAGAACCCTCCGGACTCGCGGACCTTGTGGGAGATTCGCTCATCCTTCCGTGCGCCGGCCCGCACGATCACCGGATCGGCCTGGAACTGATCGTCCATGAAGGTGCCAAGACGCTGCCCCAGCGCCCGCGAAAGCTTGACCAGTATGCCCAGTGCGGGGTAGACCTCGCCCGCTTCCACGGCGGCGATCACTTCGGCGCTCACCGCCGATTTTTCCGCCAGCACAGCCATCGTCATTCCCAGGCGCTCGCGATAGGTGCGCACCCGCTCTGCCACTTTGTTCCCGTCGGCCATAAGGACACCCGATAAAAGAAAAGTTTGAAAATTCCCTGGCAGGACATTTTGCCACGGTTGGCGGTCCCCGCCTGGGCGATTCGGCCGCTCAGGCTTTGTAATGCAGCCCGGTGGCCCTGTCAACGCCAAAGCTCCCGGTTGGATGCGGGAGCTTTGGCGATTTAACTCGACGGGGCGAGCCTGCGGCAGGCAGCCGGCAAGCAGGATGGAGCGCCTCAGCCACGGCGCGCGGCTTTTAAAAAGCGCCGCCTTGACAACAGAAGGTGAGCCTAAAACCTCGAGCAGCGCCCCGTTGTCCTGGAGAAGAAGTTTTTAAACGGCCTGTCAGCCCTTGCCGGCACTTCCCAGGACGGTCTCGTTCTTGTGTTTGATCAGCGCCACCAGCTCCTTGCGGGCCGCGCCCAGGTACTTGCGCGGGTCGAATTCGCCGGGGTGGTTGGCCAGGTATTCCCGCACCTTGGCGGTCACCGCCAGGCGCCCGTCGGAGTCAATATTGATCTTGCAGACGGCACTGGCCGCGGCTTTGCGCAGCTGGTCCTCGGGGATGCCGATGGCCCCTTCCATCCTGCCGCCGTACTGGTTGATCAACTCCACATAACTCTGGACGACGCTGGAGGCGCCGTGCAAAACGATGGGAAAGCGGGGAAGCCGCTTCTCGATCTCGGCCAGGATGTCGAAACGCAGGTTGGGCGGCGCTTCCCCCGGTTTGACCTTGAACTTGTAGGCGCCGTGGCTGGTGCCTATGGAGATGGCCAGGGAATCGACGCCGGTCTTGGTGACGAAATCGACCACCTCGTCGGGGCGGGTGTAGGTGGATTTCTCCGCCTGAACCTCATCCTCGATGCCCGCCAGCACGCCAAGTTCCCCTTCCACCGAAACATCGAACCGGTGGGCGTATTCCACCACCTGGCGGGTCAGCTTGACGTTCTCCTCATAGGGAAGATGGGAGCCGTCGATCATGACCGAGGAAAATCCCGAATCGACGCAGGACCGGCACAATTCCAGGGAATCGCCGTGGTCGAGATGGAGGGTGATGGGGATGTTGGAGCCCATTTCCCGCACCATTTCCACCGCCCCCAGGGCCATGTAGCGAAGCATGGTGCTGTTGGCATAGTCGCGGGCCCCCTTGCTGACCTGCAGGATGACCGGCGACGAGGTTTCCGCGCAGGCCGTCACAATAGCCTGCAACTGTTCGAGGTTGTTGAAGTTGTAGGCGGGGATGGCGTAACCGCCATCGACCGCTTTGGAGAACATCTCCCTGGTGTTGACCAGCCCCAGTTCGGAAAAATGAACCTTTTTGCTCATAGCGCCTCCTCTGCGAACCGTTAAATGCCATTGGAAAAGGGAAGCCCGGCAGGTTAACTCATCATAAGTAATATCAGTAAATGAGCGATTAGACAAGGCAATCAAACGCTCCCCCGCGTCGTTGGCGGGGCCAGGATGAAAAGAAGTTGAGTTGCGGAAGCAAAACCACTAATCTTGGAAAACAGGCTGCGCGGGGGCAAAGAGCCGCAGCAGATGAGGGGTGCGGCGTACCAAGCTTTCCCACCCTCAGCCCTTATAGCCGAATCAATCCGTTCCCGGCGACTCATGAACGACAGACTCCAATCCATCGATCTGGCCCGAACCACCCTCGCCATCCTCTTTATCTGCGCCCTGATCATCACCTCCTTGTGGATTCTCCGGCCCTTTCTTCCCGCCCTCATCTGGGCGACCATGATCGTGGTGGCGACCTGGCCGGTGATGCTCAAGGTACAGGAACGGCTGCGGGGAAAACGCTCCCTGGCGGTTCTGGTGATGACTTTGGCCATGCTGGTGGTGTTTATCATCCCTTTTGCCCTGGCTATCGGCACCATTCTGGAGAATGCCGACCAGGTCATTCGCTGGGCCAGGATCCTGGTTCATGTCACCTTCCCCCCCCCGCCGCCCTGGCTGGAGAATGTCCCTCTCCTGGGATCCTATCTGACGAACATCTGGGCCCAACTGGCGGCCATGCCGGCTGAAGAGTTGGGCGGCAGACTCTCTCCCCATCTCGGAAGGGTACTCACCTGGTTTGCCAGCCAGGCGGGAACCATCGGCATGATGTTCGTACACATCCTGCTGACCCTCGCTCTGGCGACTTTTCTATATGCGCGGGGGGAAAAAACGGGCGGTGGGGTGGTGCGTTTCGCCCGCCGGGTGGCTGGGAAAACAGGAGAAAATTCCGTCTATCTGGCCGCCCAGGCGATCCGGGCGGTGGCCCTCGGGGTGGTGGTGACGGCACTGGTTCAAGCTATCCTTGCGGGGATCGGCCTGATAATCGTCGGCATGCCTTACACGACCCTGTTGACCGCTCTCGTCTTCATGTTCGCCGTGGCCCAGATCGGGTCGGCGCCGGTCCTGCTGGCGGGAACCGTGTGGCTCTTTTACACGGGGGATCAGGTCTGGGGGACAGCCCTTTTAGTGTGGACCATTTTCCTCAGCAGTCTGGACAACCTGCTGCGCCCGATTCTCATCAAACGCGGGGCCAACCTGCCGTTGATGCTGATTTTCGCCGGTGTTATCGGTGGCCTTCTGGCCTTTGGCGTCAAGGGGCTGTTCATCGGCCCGGTGATCCTGGCCGTCTCCTACACCCTGCTCTTCACCTGGGTCGACGAGGATCTTCCCACCTCGAGCCAGAATCCGCCGGTAATTCCCCATCCCGCCGAAGAAAACAGCCCGGCCCCGTCCCAGGAATAGCCTGCCCGCGCAACACCGGAAAATCAGTCGCAGAAATGGAGGGATAAATTGAGCGCTTCGTCCAGATTGGGGAGTTCCTTTCCTTCCTGGCACCAGCAACTGACCAGTTTATAGCGGTAGTTGCCCATTTCCGTGAAGGGAACCATCATCGACTTTTCCTGAAAGGATTCCACGGTCCAGTGGTTTTTGGTGGGGTAGTAACGAAGGCGCACCAGAGGCTTGCCTCGCCAATGAACCGTATACCAGTTGGGGCCGGTGAAAAGAGTGATGCGGGTTCCGGGTTCCCCCCCCTTTTTACGGAAAAAGGAACGGATCTTGGCGATGGTGAAGGGGTTGGGATGCGGAACTTGGGGATTTATGGCGTATTCACATTCCGAGGTCATGGGTCTGCCTCCTTTTCGCAAATGACCGGCAGGAGGGGGAAAGATAAAAAATTCCGATTGAAATCTTACTGTTCCAGTTGCCAATTGTCAACAGGCCGCTTTCGGAAGAAAACCTGGCTCATTTATTTTTTTCAAATAATTTCAGGTAGTTTTCATATCCTTCCGCAGCCAGGTCGGCAACCGGGATGAAACGCAGCGCCGCCGAATTCATGCAGAAGCGCTTCCCGGTCGGCGGCGGACCGTCGTCAAAAACATGCCCCAGGTGGGAACCCCCGCGGCGGCTGCGTACCTCGGTGCGCGCCGTAAACAAACGCCGGTCCTCCCGGAAGATCAGATTGGCGGGCTCCAGGGGCCTGGTGAAACTGGGCCAGCCGGTTCCCGAATCGTATTTGTCCAGGGAGCTGAAAAGAGGCTCCCCGGAAACAATGTCCACATAGATCCCCGGCTCTTTGTTGTCCCAGTATTCGTTGCGGAAGGGGGGCTCGGTACCCTCTTCCTGGGTCACCTGGTATTGGAGGGGCGCGAGCTTTCTTTTCAGCTCCACCACGCTCCAGGCCTTGCGCTCTTTTCCCCAGACCTGATCCAGGTAGCGGTCGCGGCCGGAGCCCTGACGATAGTATCGGTAGCGCAGGGGGTTCTTCAGGTAATAATCCTGGTGGTACTCTTCGGCGGCATAAAAGGTTGTCGCCGGCAGGATGGGAGTCACGATCGTTTTGCCGTAGATGCCCCGTTCCGCAAGTTTCGACCGGGAGGCCTCGGCCGCAAGTCTCTGTTCTTCGTCATGGTAGAATATGGCGCTGGCGTATTGGAGTCCGCGGTCCACGAACTGCCCGCCGCCATCCGTCGGATCGATCTGCCGCCAGAAAAGATCGAGAAGTTCTCCATAGGATACCTGCCGGGGATCGTAGAGAATTTCCACCGCCTCCAGGTGTCCGCCGGAGGCATAATTCTGATAGTTGGGATCAAGGGATTCCCCGCCGGTATAACCCGAGGTGACCGAGATCACTCCCGGCAGTTCCTGAAAAGGCTTCTCCAAACACCAGAAACAGCCGCCGGCAAAGGTTGCCCGCCGTTGCTGCCCGCCCTGGGCATCCGCAGGCGCGGTGAACAACATGCCCCCCGCCCAGATCACCGAAAGAAACGGAACGATATGTCTCATGGCCCACCCCCTTTTCCGCTCATGTCTTCGACCTGCTGAAATTATAACCGGAAAAGTCTGCAAAAACCGTTTCCGGGGAATTTTTACTTAAGAAGGGTCACCGCGGCGGGGGATAAAGGAAAGGATGGAACAGGACAGAAAAAAACCAAGGGGCAGGTCACAGACCCGCCCCTTGGGTGAATTTTAGTGGATGAAAAGATACCCGATCAGTCCTGTCTCATGATGCGCATCTTTTTGCGCAACCGTCTCTGGGCTTCTTTTTCCTTGCGCTTTTTCTTGACGCTCGGCTTCTCGTAGTATTTACGCTGCTTCATCTCGCGGAAAAGCCCCTCCTGCTGAAGCTTGCGCTTCAGAACGCGGATCGCTTTCTCGACGTTGTTGTCGACAACATGAATTTCCAACTAAACTCACCTCATTCCCCGGCCAATTTCTTTTCCGTACCATGCCAGCCACAGCATGAAAATGTTTCTTTATAATGTAATCGCAACCAAAGATCAAGAATTATGTATATGATTGCTGACAAATTTTCACGGCAAGCGCCGATAGAGGTGCGCCTTCAGGCCACCATGGGCCAGCACCGCCGCTTCTTCGAGAGGCAGACCGACGGCCCCGGCCAAGGCCGGTTCCGGGCACAGAAAAGCCCCCTCCCAATCGGCAAAGGGGCCGCGCAGAAGTTGTCCTAGTTGGCGATAAAGCGGTCTCAGGTCCTGCTCGCGGCCCAGCCTCCTGCCGTAAGGGGGGTTGCCGATCAACAGCCCGGCATGGGCACAGGGGGCAAGAGCGGCCAGCGGTTTTCTTTCCCAAGAAACCGTTGGGAGCACTCCGGCCCGCGCCGCATTGGCCTCAGCGATCGCCAGCGCCGCGGCATCGATATCGGAGCCGTGGATCGCCACGGTGACCGGTTTTTCCCGGGCTGCCGCCTCCTTCACCAGGGCCTCCCAGAGGCCGGCACGGAAACGGGGCCAGGCCATGAAGGCAAATTGGCGGCGGTGCCCCGGTGCCCGGTTGGCCGCCAGCAGCGCCGCTTCGATAGGGATGGTCCCCGACCCGCATAGAGGGTCCTGCAACGGAGTCTTGCCGTCCCAGCCCAAAACCATTAAGATACCGGCGGCCAAGGTCTCCCGCAGCGGCGCCTCCCCCTGTTCCTGCCGGTAGCCGCGGCGGTGGAGAAGCGCGCCGGAGCTGTCCACGGAAAGGAGGCATTCATCCCCGTCAAAGCGGGCCACGATCAACTGCTCGGGCAACGCGGAAACGGGTGGCGGATGGCCTAAGGACCGGCTTACGGCGGCCATGACGGTTTCGGCAATGCGCCCCGTGTGCACCAGCCGCGAGGCCCGGCTGGAGGCGCGAACGGTGAGCGGGGCGCCGGGGCGAATGAAGCGTCCCCAGGGAAGGCGCAGCGCCTTTTGGAACAAGGACGGAAAATCACGGCAGCGGATGCTGCCGATGCGGACCAGAACGCGGCTGGCGGTGCGCAATCCGAGGTTGACCAGATAGACCTCGCGGAGGCCGCCGCTGAATGCCACTCCTCCCGCCTCCGGCACCACTTCCCCCGAAACCATGCCGCGCAGTTCGGCAGCGCAGATTTCCTCCAATCCCGGGGCGGTGACGGCAAAAAGTTGAAAATCTGATATCATCGGCGGCCTTGTCTTTTGGTATTATCCCAATCTAGCCTTTTTAGCAAAGATTGACCACCCTCTTTACAGCCCGGTGGGCGGCGGGGTTTTCCCACCCCCGGAAAAGGAGTCATCCCTAATCATGAAAATACTGGTTATCGGCAGCGGCGGACGGGAACATGCCCTCGTCTGGAAAATAGCTCAATCCCCTCTCGTGCAAAAGATCTATTGCGCTCCCGGCAATCCCGGCATCGCCGCCACAGCGGAATGCCTTGCCATCGCTGTCGACGAGATCGACGATCTGCTCGCTTTCGCCCGGGAAAACGCCGTCGACCTGACCGTGGTCGGGCCGGAACTCCCCCTGACCCTGGGCATCGTCGACCGTTTCCGCGCCGCCGGCCTGCTCATCTTCGGACCCGACCGCAAGGCGGCGCAGTTGGAAGGCAGCAAGGCTTTCTCCAAGGAGCTGATGGCCAAATACGCCATTCCCACCGCCGCCTTCGCCACCTTCGAAGACTATGCCGCGGCGGCGGATCATGTGCGCTCCCAGGGCGCGCCCATTGTCATCAAGGCCGATGGCCTGGCCGCCGGGAAAGGGGTCTTCGTGGCGCAGACGGTCGCGGAAGCGCTCCACGCCCTCAAGGAGATCATGGTCGACCAGGCCTTCGGCGAGGCGGGCCGCAAGGTGGTTGTCGAGGAATACCTTACCGGCGAGGAGGCCTCCTTCTTCGCCCTCACCGACGGCCGCGACATCCTGCCGCTGGCCGCCTGCCAGGACCACAAGGCCGCCTTCGACGATGACAGCGGCCCCAACACCGGCGGCATGGGCGCCTATTCTCCGGCGCCGGTAGTGACCCCGGCGCTCTACGATAAGATCGTCCGGGAAGTGGTCCGCCCGACCATCGACGGCATGGCCGCCGATGGTTGCCCCTACTGTGGCACGCTCTTCGTCGGCCTGATGATCAGGGGTGCGGAAATCAAGGTTCTGGAATACAATGTCCGCTTCGGCGATCCGGAAACCCAGCCTCTGCTGATGCGTCTGAAATCGGACCTGGTGCCGCTGCTGCTGGCCTGTGCCAGAGGAAATCTGGGCCAGGAAAAGCTTGAGTGGCATGAACAAACGGCGGTCTGTGTGGTCATGGCCTCGGGAGGCTACCCGGGGTCCTACCGCAAGGGCTTTGAGATCCATGGCCTGGAAGATGCCGCCGGCATGGAAGATCTCTTCGTCTTTCACGCCGGCACCGCCCTGAAGGACGGGCGCATCGTCAATAGCGGTGGCCGGGTTCTCGGCGTGACCGGCCGCGGACAGAATGTGGCCGCCGCTATCGAACGGGCTTACCAAGGGGTCGCCAAAATCCGCTGGGAAGGGGTTCACTTCCGCCGCGACATCGGCCGCAAGGCACTGGAAAGAAGGAGCTGACAATCATGGACAATCCGCCCCTGGTCGGCATTTTGATGGGCAGCGCCAATGATTACGAGATCATGCTGGAGGCCGCCCGCGTGTTGAAGGACTTCGGCATCGTCATGGAGATGACCGTGGCCAGCGCCCACCGCTCCCCGCAAAAAACCTCCCGTTACGCCCGCGAGGCCTCTTCCCGCGGTCTCAAGGTGCTTATCGTCGGTGCCGGCGCCGCCGCCCATCTGGCCGGCGTGATCGCCGCGGAAACCACCCTGCCGGTAGTGGCCGTGCCCATCGATTCCTCGGCCCTCAAGGGCCTTGACGCCCTTCTCGCCACCGTGCAGATGCCGGCCGGCATCCCCGTCGCCACCATGGCCATCGGCAAGGCCGGCGCCCGCAACGCCGGCATTCTGGCCGCCCAGATCCTGGCCCTCGGCGATGCCTCTTTGGCCGACGGGTTGCGCCGCTTCAAGACGGAACTGGCCCGGGAGATCGACAACAAAGCCAGCCTGGTCGAGGAGCGTTTCCGCAAGGATCTCGGCTGACCCGGGCCGCCGGCCAGGGCGTTAAAAAAACCAAACCGCCCCATCGGACAGGTTCGCCATGACCGAACGTTTTCTGCGCTTTCTCGCTTCCCTGCGGCTGACCCTGCCGCTACTCTTCGGTCTCGCCCTGGGGGCGGTGGCGGGAACGGTGATCCCCCAGAACCTGACACCGGCGGAGTACGAAGGCCTCTACCCCGCGGCGCTGACGGTCGTTCTGAAGGCCCTGCAACTCTTCGATGTTTATCGTTCCTGGTGGTTCATCGCCCTTCTCGGCCTGCTCGCCGCCAACCTGCTCTTCTGCTCCTGGCAGCGTCTGCCCGCCCTGGGCAAATCCCTGCGGGACATCCCTGCCGCCCCGCCACCCTACGACGCCCGGCGTCAATTCATCGCCACCTTTTTTCTCCCCGGCGGTGACAGCCGGGGAACGGCCGACGCCGTCGCCGTTTTCCTAAAGCGACGTTTTTCCACCCCGCGCCGCTTTCTTCACGGCACCAACGTCACTTTGGCCGCTCAGCGCGGCGCCTGGACCTCGCTGGCGGTCTTCGCCATCCACGGCGCTATCCTGCTGGTGCTGGGGGGAGGGATGACCGGCGCCTTCCTGGGTTTTCAGGGCTACGCCGTCATTCCCGAGGGAAAAACCGTTCTCGAGCTTCTTCCCCGGCGCGGCGACAAGCCGATACCCCTCCCCTTCGGCCTGCGCTGCGACGCCTTTACCGTCACCTTTCACGAGGACGGCCGCCGTCCCAGGGAATTCAAGAGTCTGGTTTCCATCCTGGAGGACGGCCGGGTCGTTCGTGAACGCCAGGCGATCACCGTCAACAACCCCCTGTCCTTCGGCGGGATCAGGCTTTACCAGTCGGACTACGGTCCCGCTGCACCGCCCAGGGTGACCTTGCGCGTCCATCCTCCGGTGCCCGGCGTTCCTTTCGAGACAACCCTCGCCCCGGGGGAAAGGGCTCCCATGACCCACGGTGGCGAGGTGCGCCTGGTGCGTTTTGTCGCCAACTTCCGTGACTTGGGCCCGACCGCCCTGGTGGAAGTGATGACCAGCGGCGGCGCAAGCTACGCCCTGCCCGTATTCCAGCACCGCCCCGACCTCGACCAGGCCCATCACTTTAAGGATTTACAGATTCACCTCAGCAGTTTTCAGCAGCCGTACTACACAGTTCTTCTGGCCAGCCGCGATCCGGGAGTCCCCCTGGTCTGGAGCGGGTTCATCCTCCTCGCCGCCGGATTGACGACGGCCTTTCTGTGCTCCCGGCGCCGCCTGTGGATAGCCCTGGCTCCGCAAAAGGACGGGCTGGCCCTCACCGTCACCGGGGAATGGCGGCGCAATCCAGCCACCGCTACCGCCTTCTTTCGACGTCTGACCCAGGAAATGAAAAAAGAACTGGGGAAAGAGGATTGAACCCATGTCCGGTTTCTTTTTTTTTAACGTTGCCGCAATCTTTCTTTTTGCCGCCCTGCTCCTGTTCCTTCTCTTCGCCGCCGCCAGGAAACTTTTTCTCGGAAACTGGGGGCGGAATCTCACTTTGGCGGGGCTACTTTTCCTGACCCTCGGCTTCGCCCTGCGCTGGTGGGAATCTTACCGCCTCCTCGGCCACGAAGGACATATCCCGCTCACCAACTTCTACGAATCGCTGGTGTTCTTTTCCTGGACCGTCCTTTTGGCCTTTCTGCTCATCGATTGGCGCTTCCGGCTGCCCATCCTCGGCGCCGTGGTAACGCCGGTGGCGCTTCTTTTTCTGCTCGCTGCCCAACTGACCGGCGACGCCGCCATCCATCCCCTGGTTCCGGCGCTGAAGAGCAACTGGCTGACCTTCCATGTATTAACCTGTTTCCTCGGCTATGCCGCCTTCGCCGTGGCCTGCGCCACCGCCGTTCTCTACCTGATTCGGACAAAAGAAAAAACCGGCGGACAGCCTCCTACCAAAACCCTCCTTCCCGAGCCGGAACTGCTCGAAGAGGTCCACTACCAGGCGGTCCTGGTCGGCTTCCTTCTCCTCACCCTGGGCATTCTGACCGGCTCGGCCTGGGCGCACCGGGCTTGGGGCTCCTACTGGAGCTGGGACCCCAAGGAAACCTGGAGCCTGATCGTGTGGCTGATCTACGCCGCCCTCCTCCACGCGCGGATGGTCCGCGGCTGGGGCGGAAAACCCCTCGCCTGGCTGTCCCTGCTCGGCTTTGCCGCCACCCTCTTCTGCTGGCTGGGGGTCAATCTGCTGCTGCCGGGGCTGCACAGCTACGGCGCGCTGTGAAAAAAACCGGCGGCGGTATTGGCCCGCCTGACCTGACACGGCGGTCTTTCTGGGAAATGGCCACAAAAATGGTATGTTTGACTGGATGGAAACCTCGCCATCCAATCAACAGACAACCCGGAACCCGCCATGGCCGCTTTCGCCCTGACCATTTTCCTCAGCGCCTTTCTGCTCTTCAGCGTCCAGCCCCTGATGGGGCGTTACCTTCTCCCCTGGTATGGCGGCGCCGCCGCGGTGTGGACCGCCTGCATGCTCTTTTTCCAGGTTTTTCTTTTGGGCGGCTATGGCTACGCTCACTGGCTGAGCGGTATCAAGCCCGGACGCCAAAACCGTCTGCATATATTTTTCCTGGTTGTCTCCCTGCTTGTGCTGCCCGTCGTTCCTTCCTATGAACTGGTAGCCCAAAACCAACAGGTTGCCGCCCCCCTGCAAATCTGGCTGACCCTGGGCTTTACTATCGGTCTGCCCTTTTTCCTTTTGGCCGCCACCGCCCCCCTGGTCCAGAGCCGTTTCAGCCACGCTTTCCCCGCCAGCTCTCCCTATCGCCTCTATGCACTGTCCAACGGCGGCTCCCTGTTGGCGTTGATTTCCTATCCGCTGGTGACGGAACCGTTGCTCACCCTGGCCGCCCAGTCCCGGGTATGGAGCGGCGGCTACCTTCTCTTTGTCCTGGCCTGCGGATTCTGTCTGCTGCGCTATTCCCCCGCCGAACCTCCCCCCTACCCCGACGGAGTGCGGCAGGGCATTGCCGCCGCGGAGCAACCCCGTTGCGCCGCCATCCTTCTCTGGCTGCTACTGTCCGCCCTCGGCTCGGCCATGCTGCTGACGACCACCAACCAGCTCTGCCAGGAGGTGGCCTCCGTCCCCTTCCTCTGGGTGCTTCCCCTGACCCTGTATCTGCTCTCCTTCATCCTCACCTTTGAATCGGAGCGCTGGTACCAGCGTTCCCTGTGGGCGGCAGGCCTGGTTCTTCTCACCCCTTTGGGCTGGTACGCGTTTTATGCCGGCCCCCAATTCCCCCTCTGGGCGCAACTGGTCCTCTACCCCGCTCTGCTCTTCGTTGCCTGCATGATTTGCCACGGCGAATTGTACCAGGAACGGCCGGCGGCCTCCCATCTCACCCTCTTCTACCTGTGCCTGGCCCTGGGCGGAGCACTGGGCGGGCTTTTCGTCAGCCTCGCCGCGCCCCTGCTCTTCACCACCTTTCTGGAATACGAGATCGTCCTCATCGCCGTCTGCGCCGCCGCTCTCATCCTCTGGCGCCGGCAGGGCGCCTGGCGCATCGACCGTCGGCTGCCCCTGTTCTGGATTGGGTTCATTCTGGCCGGCTGCGTTGTCGCCTTCCCGGTGATCAAAATCAAGAATCTTGTGCAAGGGGATCAGGGGGTCGTGAAAACAAGCCGCAACTTTTACGGCACCTTGACGGTGCGCAGTGGACAGGAAGAAAACGGCCCCGCCACAACCCTGGTCAACGGCCGCATCATGCACGGCTTTCAGTACCAGGACGAGGAGCGGCGCCTGCGGCCCACCGCCTATTACGCCTACGGCAGCCCGGCCCATCTCCCCTTCACTCTTCATGGCGCAAAAGCCGCAGGGGAGGAACCCATCCCGCTGCGCCGGCTAGGGGTCATCGGCACCGGCATTGGCACTCTGGCCGCCTA
>Ga0123328_1002575_pt1 | contig 16241 bp, 14 predicted proteins | sample BioC12SIPDNA_2_FD_89702 | JGI IMG/M metagenome (GOLD analysis project Ga0123328, IMG submission 89702) | Anaerobic biogas reactor microbial communites from Washington, USA - Biogas_R1_A C12 SIP DNA | ecosystem: Engineered > Bioreactor > Anaerobic > Unclassified | place: Washington, USA...
CAGACTGGCTGTCTTCCTGGGAGGCACGACGCTTGCGTCAGCCGAGGCGGTCTGCGCTTCGCCGTATGTTGCGCAGCCAGTGCCCGATGGTTATCTCGGAACCTTGGGCCTGGGCGACATCGCGGAGGGAATTGAGGCGCTGCTTGACCACAGCCTCCTGGTGCGCCAGACGGCCGCAGGAGACCGCTCCGCAACCGGGCGGCGCTGCTGCCCCCGCTGCCCGACGCGGCTGCTGCGCGAGTCACTCGAATCTGAGCCGCGCTTCTCGATGCTGGAGATCATCCGCGAGTACGCTCTCGACCAGTTGCGGGCAACCGGCGAGCTTGCCGTCGTCAGGCAGCGCCACGCCGAGACCTTTGTCGCCTGGGTCGGACGTGCCTCCGCGCGTCTGGAAGGCGCCGAACAGGGCCTATGGCTGGCCCAACTGGAGCGCGAGGCCGATAACGCAAGGGCGGCGCTGCGGCATCTGCTGGAGACCCACCAGGCCGAGCTCGCAGCACAGATGGTGTGCGCCCTTGGAGCGTACTGGCTGCGGCGTGGCCACTATAGCGAAGGCCGCCGATGGGTGGCCCAACTCCTGACCCAGATCGCCGATGTCCACATCTCAGCTAGCCTTCGCGCGCGAACGCTGCAAGTTGCGGCCATGCTGGCCGCTCACCAGGGAGATTGGGAGATGGCCCAAAGCCTCCTGGACGAGTGTCTGACGCTGTTCGACGCAGCCGTCGATCGCCAGGGCATGGCCAGCGCGCTCCAGATGCAGGCAACGGTGGCGCTCGACAGAGGCAACTGGGACGCAGCCATCGATCTGAGTAGCAGAAGTCTGGAGCTTGCACGCCAGAATGGCGACCAGTGGGCGGTCTACCGGGCCATGACCGATATGGGCCGGGCGCAGCTGAACCGGGGTTCTGCCGAAGCCGCTGCGCTATTCCAGCAAGCGTTCGAGATTGCCCAGCGTGTGGGCCACACTGAAGGTGTCGCCATCTCGCTGGTCAATCTGGGGTGGATAGCGCTTGCTGAGGAGACGCCCGACCGTGCCTCCCGGCTCGCGATGGATGCTTTGCGCCTCTGTCACTTGCTGGAGGAGCGCGAAGTGTTGGCCGAGTGTATGGAGTTACTCGGGGCGATCAGTCAACGCAGTGGCGATCCACGCCGTGCTGCCCAGCTCAGCGGCGCAGCCGAGGCTGTGCGTGAAGCGCTGGGCAGCACGCGCCCGCCTTCTGACTATGCCACGATGCGACACGCCCAAACGGTCACGGCACTGCGCAGCCAGATGCACGCCACCGAGCTCGAAGCCGCGTGGCTGCAGGGCAAGGCGATGTGCCTTGACACGATGGTGGTCACCGCCCTGAGCTGTGACGCGCTGCCCTGAACCCGTCACGGCGGAAGCGAACGCCTCGACACGCACCAAGCGCACGAACCGAAACACTCGCGTAACCTAGCATCAGCGCGGCAAAGGTTTTCTCCAAAGCATCGGCTGCACCAGCGTGTTGTGCCTCCGGTACCTCTAGGCCTCCTGGCGAAAGAGATCCTATACTGCCATCCAACCACGCGCTCCAGTGCAGAGGGTATCGAAATGCGATACGGGTCCCCCGCGCCCTGGCACAGGCGGCTGTCTGCCGTTTGTCTGTACGCCAGCGCGATAGATGCATCGTCCCGGTTCGGTGCTACACTCGCCCTGAGGCAGAGTCACAGGAGGGCAACGATGCGCAACGCACCCTATCCGGATGTCGTGGAGATCCTACGGCGGCTGATCGCCTTCGATACAACCAACCCACCCGGCAACGAGGCCGCCTGCATCGCCACCATCCACGACCTCCTGACCCAGGCAGGCATCGAGACGGCCCTGCTCGCGCAGGACCCAGCCCGCCCCAACCTGGTCGCCCGGCTCCCCGGCCGCGGCGAGGCGCCGCCATTTCTGATGTATGGGCACGTGGACTGCGTGACGTGCGCAGGGCAGACGTGGACGCACCCGCCGCTGTCGGGCGAGGTCCACGACGGCTTCATCTGGGGCCGTGGCACGCTCGATATGAAGGGCGGTGTGGCGATGATGCTGACGGCACTGCTGCGGGCCAGGGCCTCTGGCCTTCAGCCCGCAGGCGACGTGCTCTTCGCAGCGCTCTCCGATGAGGAGGGAGGCGGTGACGTCGGCGCGCGATTCCTCGTGGAGCAGCACCCCGAGCAGTTCAACGGGGTGCGCTATGCCATTGGCGAATTCGGCGGCTTCACGATGTCGCTCGCCGGCAAGACGCTCTACCCGATCATGATCGCCGAGAAGCAGATGTGTTGGCTCAGGGCCACCGTGAAGGGGCGCGGTGGTCACGGCTCGATGCCGGTCCGGGGGCAGACGATGGCACGGCTGGGTGAGGTGCTGCAACGCCTCGACCGGCGCCGCCTGCCGGTCCACATCACGCCCGCAGCCGCAGCCATGCTCAACGGGATCGCCGATGGCACCGGCGGCGCGATCGGCGCGATCCTGCGCCTCCTTCTCAAGCCGGCGCTCACCGATCTCCTGCTGAACGCGCTGGGCGGGCAGACGCGGCTCTTCGATCCCCTGTTGCACAACACCGTCAGCCCAACGATGCTCCAGGGCAGCGACAAGATCAACGTGATCCCGGGCGAGGCATCGATCGGCATCGATGGGCGCCTTTTGCCTGGTCAGACGCCCCAGCAAATGCTCGCCGAGCTGCGATCGATTCTGGGAGATGACGTCGAGCTGGAGGTCCAGCGGAGCGATCCCGGACCCGCAGAGCCCGATATGACGCTCTTCCCGCTATTAGCCGAAGTCCTCAAGACAGCGGATCCCGCGGGCATTCCCGTGCCGTTGCTGCTGAGCGGCGTGACCGATGCACGATTCTTCTCGCGACTGGGGATCCAGACCTACGGCTTCACGCCGATGCAGTTGCCGCCAGACTTCAGGTTCACCGAGGTGATCCACGCCGCCGACGAGCGCATCCCCGTCGGCGCGATGGCGTTCGGTGCCGACGCGATCTACCGCCTGCTGGAGCGGTTGCCGGGCCAGGCTGCGCTGTGAGGGAGGACGTCACGCACCCCAGACCTCAGCCTAACGATGCGCTATCGGGCTGAGACAGCCTCTTGGAGGACTTCAGGGAGATCCTTGAAGCGCAGCGGCGCCTTGACCGGGACATCGGCCCAACCGGGGACCAGGGCCTGACAGAGAACGTCGGGCGGCTCGCCGCGACCGGCATCGGGGTCAAGCGCCAACGCGGCCTCGAAGGCCGCCAACACTGCCGGGCTCACCTCCGCCTCGCGGCTGGGAGGCTGACCGGTCTGGAGCTCGAACTGCGCCATCAGCAGCTCATCATGGAGTTCCTCGTCGTCTTCTTCATCAACCAGCGCGATGCCCCGCGCAGCAGCCCGCAGCCCCAACGCGCCCAGACCGACGACCCCAAACCCAGTTGCCATAAAACGGTAGATCCAGACGTCTGCCGGATCGCGCTCCAGCAGGTGCGTCAGGATGGTCAGGCCCCTATCGAGCTCACCGAGTTGCAGATAGGCGCTCGCCAGGTCGACGAGTCCGTTGACCGCGTCCTCGCCCTTCTCATAGCGCAGGTTGTGCGCAAGCGCCCGTTTGAGCCAGTCGAGGGCAACCATCCGATCATCCTCGTCGTCAGAGAGCAACGCAGCCTCGGCCAGGTCACGGTACAGCGGTTCATAGGTGAGCGTGGGACAGGCGTAGGGCGACCGTCCGGCCTCTTCGAGGAGGACCAGCGCCCGTTCCTCTATGGCGGTCTCAGAAGCTCGACCACGTGCGCCGGCGGGAGTATTGGCGAGCAACTCCGAGACGGCCACGCACTTGAGGTCGGTTTTGGGTTCGAGTGCGGCCTCGTCCTCCAGAAGCCGCCGCAGCGGCAGCCGGGTAGCCCGGTCTGCATCCAGGGTCACCGCAAGGATCACGCGCTTCGCATCGTGAGCAAGCCACGGCGCCACTTTGTAGAGGTCGCCCCCCTCACGGTGCGCCCGCTGCACCTCCTCGATGATGGCGTCAGTTACGCGCAGGTAGCGCGTCATTGCGTGCAGGGATGCATCAGGCTTGACCATAGAAGTCCTCCACTCACTCACCGTTGTTCCCGAAGTGTACAGCCGAACGCCGCCGCGGCAACTCCCATTGGCGCCTACCCGTAGCGGGTATACAATGCTGCGGGGTCGCTATGCCGGGCTCGCCCGTACGGGACACCGACCGACAGCAGGAGGGGAGGAGATGCCTACACGAGAGCCCATTGGGGTATTTGGGGCGCTGTCTTTGCTGGGCTACAGCAGCGCAGCCGTGGTGCTTGTCGGCGGCTTACTCCTGACAGTCGGCCTTGTCGGTGCCGCCAACGATCTCCCGGAAGCCATCATCGCCTGGCAGGGCCTCGGCCCACTGCTGCGCCCGCTGACCGGGCCGCTCCACACTACCGTCGAGTTGGTTGCGGTGATCGTCTTCGTCGCTACGGTGCTGAGCAGCGCCCTCCTCTTTGTCACAGGCCGGCTCCTGGCTGCCGTCGGCGCACTCTCTCGCCGGGTGGACCGCCTGGAGCGCGACCGGCGACAACGCACGGACGGGAGCCCTTCAACGCCGTTCAGGGGCGCATGACCATCCTATCCTAACCTGGCGCCACGGCGCTTGCCGATGTGATCGGCTTACGGAAAGTCCATATGACAACGTCACCACAGCCTCAAGTCAGCAATGAAGGGCCCTGGGCGCGGTTGGAGCGGGCCAAGCAATGGCTCCGCGCGATCGCGAGTGCTACCGATCTCCTGGTCGTGGGCGGCATCCCCGAGCCGGATGTGGCGCGCGCGATGGAGGAGCTCCAGAAAGTGACGGGGGCCGAAAGGATCATTATCCAGGTCACGCGACACACTGCGCCCCTTGACGAGACCCAGATGATGCTGCGTCCTCTTCCGGAGCACATTCCGGCGCGGACCTTGCCGCTGCCCGACCGCTGGCGCCGGACCTTGGCAGCCGGCGACCTGGTGCTTTGCAGTGACCAGGATGTTCAGGCGGACGAGCAGGGCTGCCTCCTCGACCACGGGATCCGCTCATGCGTGCTCGTCCCGCTCAGGGTCGGCGGCATCCTCCGCGGCTGCATTCGGTTGGAGAACGTCGCCGCCATGGCCACCTGGCTGCCCGACGAGCTCGTGGCCCTGGCGGCGATCGGCACGGTCTTCAGCAATGCGCTGGGTTACCGCGAAGCCCGCGAGATGCTCGACGAGAGCAACGCGCGCCTCAAGCGGCTCGTGGACAACGTTCCGGACATGATCTACCGCATGGCGTTGCCCGCAGGTACGTACGAGTTCGTCAGCGCTGCCGCAGCCGCGATCACGGGCCACACCCCCGAGGAGTTCCTTACGACGCCCCGTCTCGTCGAGCGCATTCTGCACCCGGGATGGCGCAGCTACTTCGAGCACCAGTGGGCGCTGCTGCTCCAGGGCGAAGCGCCACCCGAGTATGCCTTTGCCGTCATTCACGGGCAGACCGGCGAGACCCGGTGGTTGCACCAGCGGAACGTCCTGATCCGCGATGCCGATGGCACGCCGGTCGCCCTGGAGGGCATCGTCACCGACGTCACGCAACAGCAGGTCGCAGAGGCCCGCCTGCAGACGCGCGAGTCGGCGCTGCAAACGATTCTCGCGAGCGCCCCGATCGGTATGGGGTTCAACTCCGACCGCACAATGCTCTTGGTCAACGAGGAGCTATGCCGGATGACTGGCTACGCGTCCGAGGAGCTGGTGGGAAAGGTCACCGATTTCCTCTACCCGACCCACGAGGAGTTCCAACGGGTAGGCGTGGACCTCGTGGCACAGCTCGAGCAAGGCGCCAGCGGGTCAGTCGAGACCCAGTGGGTCCGCAGGGATGGCAGCGTCTTTGACGTGCTGTTGTCGGCGAACTGCGTTACCCCTGAGGACTACGCGCTCGGGGTCACGTTCACGGTCCTGGATATCTCGCGATTCCGGCGTGGGTGACACCCTCTGATGTACCACCATCCGCGAGGCTGCGGGTAAGGTCGCCCACGATCCCGACGCGCTTGCGCGTGACGGGCTTCGGGGTATCATCGCTTCCGATATGAGCCGCAACAACACCCTTCGGCGCGCTGCCACGCTCCTCATCGTGGCAGCTGTCTGCGTCGCCCTTGACCAGGGCACCAAGATCCTGGCCCAGACCTACCTGCCGCCACGCACGCTGCATCTCCTTGGGGACACTGTGCGACTCGCCCTATCGGAAAACGCGGGCGCCTTCTTGAGCCTCGGAGCCGCCCTTTCACCGCAGGTGCGCTTTCTGATCTTCACCGTAGCGAGTGCGGGGCTTCTGGTGGGCGTGGCAGCCTATGCCATCGCGACGCCGGGGATTCCATCCGACGTTCTCATCGCCCTCGCCTGCATCACGGGCGGGGGCATCGGCAACCTGATCGACCGCATTGCGCGCGATGGGCACGTGGTGGACTTCCTCAACTTCGGGATCGGCTCGCTGCGCACGGGCATCCTGAACGTTGCTGACATCTTCATCACCTTCGGCGCGCTGTACGTGATGATCTCGGCATTCCGGCACTCGGACGAAGCCGAGCCGGCGAATGGGCGAATCAGCGAATCTGCGAATGAGCGAGGAAGCGAATAGGCAAATGGCCGGGCCGGCGCCTGGGCCAGACGCTGGTAGGTAGAGCGCTGCAGGAGAGGCTTCGCCCATCTCTGGTCACCTGGTCATCGGCTACTTCGATCCTATCACATCCATCCCAACAGAAGGAGCTTGAGCTGTATGCTAACGCTACGTGGAGACACTATCTACACCGGTCGTAGTCTGCTCTCGGATAGCGCCATCGCCATCGACGGGACGACGATTGCGAGCATCGGCGCCGCCACCGGCGAGGTCGCAGCGTCCTACCCCGTGATCACGCCCGCGATCATTGACGCGCACAGCCACATTGGCCTGATCCGGGCCGGCGAGCCTAGCGCGGAGGCGGAAGCCAACGACCACATGGACTCGATTCTGGCCCACGCCGATGTGCTGGATTCGGTCCAGATGGACGACAAAGGCTTCCGCGACTCGATTCAGATGGGCGTGCTCTACTCGTGCGTCCTTCCGGGCAGCGGTAACATCATCGGCGGCAACTCAGCCGTGATCCGCAACTACGCGGAGGACACCAACAGTGCGTTCATCCGCCGTGCCGGCATCAAGGGGGCCTTTGGGTACAACCCAATGTCGACCCGCGAATGGAAGGGGCAGCGCCCCTCGACGCGTATGGGCGCCCTGGCGATCCTGCGCGCCAAGCTGGTCGATGTCCAGAACAAGATGGCCAAGGAAGCTGCCAAGGCGGAGAGCGACGGCGACAACGCCACCGAGGCCGCCGTGACGTATTCGGCGGAGGAGAAAGTGCTCAAGGCGCTGCTCACAGGCCAGGAGCGCTATCGCGTTCACGCTCACAAGAACGATGATATCGCGGCACTGCTGCGTATGGCCGATGAGTTCGGGCTCAAGGTGGTCGTGGAGCACTCCATGGACGTCCACGACGTGGGGATCTACAGGGAGCTCGCCGCACGCGGCATTCCCGTCATCTATGGCCCGATGGACACGCTGGCCTACAAGGTCGAGCTCAAGCACGAAGACTGGCGCAACCTGCGGTACCTGCTGGAGTCCGGCGTCGAGTTCGGCCTCATGACCGACCATCCCGTGATCATGCAGAACATGCTCTTCTACTGCCTGCGCCACTTCCTGCACCTGGGCGTCAGCAAGCAGGCAGCTCTGGAGGTCATCACGCGCCAAAACGCCAAGATCCTGGGAATCGACGACATCCTGGGAACCCTCGAACCGGGCAAGTGGGGATCGTTTATCTGTTGGAGCGGCGACCCCTTTGCGCTCGAAAGCTATCCCGTCGCGGTCTACGCCGAGGGGAACCTGGTATACCAGGCTGAGTAGCAGCCGTCTATGTGCCGGCGACCGGCGAGCAATCGCCAGCGCACGGCTCTCGCCGTGCGGCGAGTTGAGAAGTGATCGCCGATCGCCGGACGCTTTGGTCTCGGATGATAGGAAGGGGTCATGACCGTCTTCGAATGGATTGCAGAGCAACTGATGCCCGAGGTCCGGCCCACGACCGCCCTGATCTACGACGGGATGGCCTCGCAGTCAGGATGGTCGCTGCCGATCATCTACGAACCTTTCGATGCGGGCAACGTGGTCCACTGGTGCGACCGCGGGGCTGTGCTCGACTATGCGCTCACCACGCACAGCGCCGGCAAGCGCGTGCTGGACTTTGGCCCCGGTGACGGCTGGCCATCGCTGATCCTCGCGCCGTTGGCTGGGGAGGTGGTGGGCGTCGATGGCTCGTCGCGGCGCGTGGACGTCTGCACCGAGAACGCGGCGCGCCTGGGCATCACCAATGCCTCGTTTGTGCACACCGCACCGGGAACACCCCTGCCCTTCGACGACGGGGCCTTTGATGCCGTCGTAGCCGCGTCATCAGTGGAGCAGACGCCCGACCCTCGCGCGACGCTCTCCGAACTCCATCGCGTGCTGCGTCCCGGCGGGCGGCTGCGCCTGTCCTACGAGGCCCTGAACCGCTACAGGGGTGGGGCCGAGCGCGAGGCCTGGCTGGCGTCGCTCGATGAGCGGACCACGCGGCTCGTCCTCTACGATCGCAATCTCGAGACGGAGATCGCCATCCAGATCGCCTTGACCTTCGCGCTACCCCGGCAAGAGGTCATCGAGGCCTTCGGCGCGGGGGACGAAGTCGCAGCCTTCTCCGACATCAGCTTCTCCGCGGTCACACCGGAGGTGCTCGGCCGGCTGATCCCGGCGACGGTCGATGCGGCTGCCAGCACAACGCGGCACCCCTCATGTGCAACCTGGCTCCGTTGGCTGCGCGAGGCCGGCTTCACAGAGGCGCATCCCACTCACTCGGGTAGCGAGATCGCCGGGCGGGTGTTTGGCACCCTGGCAGCAGGCGAACGTCCGGACATGATCGAGAGAATCGACGCCTACCTCCGACCCATCGTTGCCATCGCTGTCGAGCTCCCGGCGCCCGTCGAGCTCGACCCGATGATCACGGCTGTGAAGTAGCCCCGCCGATCTTCACGCTGCCGCTGCAGGTGCCGGAGCAGCACAACGAGCACTGGAGGCACCCATCGTAGACGAACGCCGTTCCCTATTTGACCGCTGGGCGAGCACGTATGACGCCTCGGTGCGCGACGCGGACTTCCCCTTCTGGGGCTACGACGACGTCCTGGACACCATCGTGAGACAGGCGGACGTGATCCCGGGCCTGGCCGTGCTTGATCTGGGCACGGGTACCGGCGCCCTTGCCGGGCGCCTTTCGGGCACGCCTGATCTCAACCTATGGGGCGTCGACTTCTCCGAGGAGATGCTTGCCCGGGCCCGGACCAGACTTCCCAGCGCGCACTTCGTGCAAGGTGATCTGCTCGCGTCCTGCTTGCCTGCCGATCTGGCGCGACGCTATGACCGCATCGTCTCTGGTTACGTTTTCCACGAGTTCGACATGGCTGTGAAGCTCAGCCTGCTGCAGCGACTTGCGGATGACTACCTCGCACCAGAAGGGCGGATCGTCATCGGCGACATCGCTTTCCCCACTGCGATGCTGCGCGCATCGGCGCAGCGCCGGTGGGAGGCGTGGTGGGACCTGGACGAGGCCTACTGGGCCGCCGACGAGGTCACCCCGGCCCTGTCTGCGCTTGGGCTAGACGTGACCTATAGGCAAGTGTCGGCCTGTGCAGGTGTCTTCACGCTGACCCGCCGGCACGATGAGGGATCAGTTTGACCCGGTTCGTAGTAACCGATTCATCGGTTCTGCTGTCGCTAGTCGTCCGACACTACGCGCGCCATCGCGACCATGTCGCGGGTTGCGGCTACGACGGCGTCGGGCGCATCAAACTGTACGCGTGGGCCACTCTGCCCCAGCATACGGCGCTCACCGCGGACCGACAGCGCCGCGATCGCCCGGTGCGCTACCACCACGTCGTCGCCCGTCGCCACCATCTCGAGGTCGAAGGGAGTCGCGTCGGGGGCCGCGGAACGGGCAGCCGTTAGCACGACCAGCGGCAACCCGCCCAGCGGAAGCTCTCCTCTGAGAGCCGTCTTCACCTGGTCAAAGCTCGTGGCCATCCCCGTGATCTCCGCGATCGCGGTCTCGTAAAAGGCCCGATCGAGCAGCAGCGCCAGATACGCCTCGCGCGTCCCCGCTGGCATTTCGTCCACCCAAGGGGGGTTGACGGACTTGACAAACGGGCGCACGACCCGAAGGAGGCCGCTGGCGGTCAGCCCGCGCAACCGCTCATAGATATCCAACCGCCGTTCCCAGCCACGGCTATAGGCCTCGCCGAGGACGACCTCCGTCAGCGGATGCACCAGAACGAGCCCGGCTGTCTCGCCGGGAAAGAGTGCCGCGTAGACCTGGGCGTTCAGAGCGCCCAACCCATGCCCGACGATCACATAGGGGCCGGGCTCACCCGACGCGCCAAGCAGTGTGTGCAACTCGAGCGCTGCCCCTTCTGCCGTGCGACTACCCCCACCCACCTCGCTCCAGCCATAGCCCGTCCGGTCGTAGAGGCAGCTCCGGATGCCCTCCTCGACGAGCCGGTCCTGGATTGCCACCCAGTCAAGTGAGAAGGAAGCGACATCGGCATCGACCACGACGACAGCCTCGCCGGGCTCCGCGAGGCCAGCACAGGCGAGATGCATCCCCAGCCCACCGGCATCGATGATGCGGCCCGGCGCCTGGTGTACCCTGCGGGCCCGAACCTCGGTCCAACGCTGGGTCGCGACGAGTAACAGCGGCACCAGCACACCGAGCACGGCCCCCGCCCCAACGATCATCGCCAGCAGCTTGAGCAGCGACTGTGAGCTGATCCACTCCCGTGCCTTGTGAATGACCATCAGACGCCTCCCCTGTGATCGCTCTATCCCAAATCATACGAAAGCGCGATCATCTGTCAATCCTACGCCTGGCCGGCCCTGTGGCCATCGCGGGCGTCCGCCGATGCCTCCCTTCGAAGAGAAAGGCCACGCGTCACGCTATGGCCCGCTGACGCCCAGCGCAATCGCGAGGGCGCGGACCGACTCATGTAGGCCGGCGTCTCCAGACCCGGCCTCTGCGCCTCTGCCCAATGCGCCCGGTTCGGAGAAGCTGCTGTCCGGGTGTATAACAGGGGCACCTCAGCAAAGGAGTGCTTACCCTATGACATCGACGGCCCTGCAGCGAGACGCCCTCATCCGACAGATGATCTGCCCGGCACCCTCCGCGCCGGCGCCACGGCTCTGGTGCCCACCGATCACCCACTATGCCGAGGACGGCCGGATCGACACCGGTCGGATGCGCGCCCACTGGCAGACGATGGTCGACTCCGTCGGCGGCTTCCTCGTCCCGGGATCAACTGGTGAGGCATGGGATATGACCGCGGCGGAGGTGAGTGAGCTGGTCAGCACCGCGCTTGACCTCGCAACGGCGCTCGACACGCGCATCCTCATCGGCGTCCTGCGCCCGACGGTTGACGAGATGCACGCGGGGATCGCCGAGGCAGTGGCGACCGCGCAGGCGGTCACGGGCATGTCCGATCCTCTGGCAGCGCTGCGCGAGCGCCACATCGCCGGATTCACCGTCTGCGCCCCGACGGGTGCCGGCCTCGACCAGGCCACGATCAAAGCAGGGCTCGAGAGCATCCTCAACCTGGGCCTCCCCACGGCCATCTATCAGCTACCGCAGGTGACCCGCAACGAAATCTCGCCCGAGGTGTTCGACGACCTCGCTGCACGCTTTCCCAATCTGATGCTCTTTAAGGACACCAGCGGCGCCGATGTCGTGCCCCTGGCCGACCGTGGCAAGCGGGGTGTCTTCCTGGTTCGTGGTGCTGAGGGCGGCTATGCCACCTGGCTGAAGGAATCAGGGGGCCCCTATCGCGGTTTCCTGCTGAGTACGGCGAATGGCTTTGCGCGCGAGCTGCGCCAGGTCATCGCGCTTCTGGAGGCCGATGAGACTGCGGGGGCCACAGCCCTTTCTGACCGGCTGGACGCAGCCGTCGGCGCTGCCTTTGCTGCTGTGAGGAGCGTTCCCCAGGGCAACGCCTTCGCCAATGCCAATAAGGCTATCGACCACTTCATGGCCCACGGTCCCGACGCGGCCGATACATCGGCACCTTTGCTTCATGGTGGGGCGCGCCTGCCTGCAAACGTGATCGGTGAAGTCGGCGCGGTCCTCAAGAAGGCAGGATTCCTACCCGCGACCGGTTATCTGAAAGCGTAAGACTTCAGCCAGTGACCTCGTGCCTGCTTCGAGAAGCGAGCCCAGAGAGCTGTCCAATGGAATAGCACAGCGGCGAGGGGAAGCCCTCGCCGCTGTCTGCGCCAGCACCACGCTGACGCCTAGTGGTCAGCAAAGTTGGTCCGTAGTAGTCGCTTCAGCGCTTCTGCCACCGCCCAGTCTGCTGGGCGCGTCTGCTGGGCGCGCCGGCTGAGGCCCCGGAACAACTGAAGTCGCACCTACGAACCCCAGACACCAGCCTAACGATGCACTAATCCTTTTTGGTCTCGCTCGACCCGGTCAGCGCATCGAGGCGCGCCTGAATAGCGCTGAGCTGCTCGCTCAACCAACCTGCTTGTGTTTTCAGGTCAGCCACTTCCTGGTCAGGTCCATAGGCAGGCGGCACAGGCATACCGAATCCGGGCGCGTATCGCCGCCACCGCGGCAGACCCGTAGCCCAGAATCGATTCCGGTACCCGCGTCCGCCCCAGCCACCCCTGGCACCCCAACCAACACCGCGCCCCAACCCGGGCCCTGGCGCATCATAGCCAGGCGCGTCACTGCCTGAGCAGTAACCCCGTCCGCGACCCGTCATCGGGCCTTCTCCAGCCGGTCCAGTCCTATCTCCTCTTGGCATAGGTCCCTCCTCTTTCAAGATCCTCTAGTGTTTCGTCCATAGCGCGCCACGCTGGGGCAGTCTAGCTACCAGCGTCCGCGGCCGCGGCCTCCGCCGCGACCCATCCCGCGACCACGCCTTCCCAGGCCCAACCGCGGCACCCAGCCCACCAAGCGTCCCAGGAACCCGCCGAATGGGCGTTGCCCAACTCCAGCGACGCCATAGGGCCGGCGCCCCGCGGGATCGGCCACGGCACAGTAGCCGTCACCGCGTCCCGTCAACGGTCCCTGACCTTGCGGTCCCGATCCATCCAACCTCGGCATTGCACACCTCCCAGTGTTTCTCCTGAATCCGCACCTCGCGGATCGGCGACGTCACACACGCCGCAGTTCATAGGCGTCAAGAAGCCGGCCGATAGCGTCGCGGCTCTCGCGCAAGTAAACCATCCATTCCTCCAGCGCGGCCTCGCCCTCCCCCGTCAGGGTGTAAACCCGACGAGGCGGCCCCTGCGTCTGAGCCGAATCCCAGTCTGACGTGACCCAACCCATCGCCTCTAGTCCGCTGAGCGCCCGATAGATCCGGCGCAGTGGCACCGCGGCCAACCCGAAGCCTGCCAAATGCTCGACAAGGCCATACCCATGGGTTGCTCCCCCAAGCAGCGAGCACAGCAGTGCCGGTTCTAGCATATGATCGGCGCGCCCGGAGCCCGGCCCCTGGCCTCTCCCCCCTTGCAGTCGCCCGCGTCCATGTCGTCCGTGCATTGTGTTCTCCTTCGGTATTGACGACTACAGTATACTTCACTATAGTCTTATTGTCAATAGTCAACACGACCGCATTGGTCAACTGCTCAATTCTGCACCCCCGTGATATCATGGCGGGCGCGGCAGGTCACCAGGAGGACTATCAGATTGCGCGCTATACCCATCATCCTGTCTCTATTGCTGCTCTGCGGCAGCTTCTTGGTTTCTCCGATCTCCCAAGCAGCCGGACCTGCACAACCCGTGGTGATCTACTTCTTCTGGGGCGATGGTTGCCCCCATTGCGAGGAGGCCTGGCCATTCCTCCGGGATCTGGCCAAACGCTACCCGCAGATCCAACTCGAGTCCTACGAAATCTACACCAGCACAGAGAACCAGCAGCTCTTCGAGGCGATGGCTGCCGCGCACGGGTTTGAGCCCCGCGTCGTGCCCACGATCTTCATCGGCGAGGAGCACTGGGAGGGGTTCGCCGGTGCCATGGGCACGAGCATCGAGCGCGGCGTGAATGACTGTCTTGCGAAAGGTTGCCCGGACGCGGGCGCTAGCGTCGTGCCGGGCCGCACTGCGCCGTCGCCCACAACGACGACCGAACCCATACCGACAGCTCCGGCCCCTGAGGTTACGCCAGTTGCAGAAGGTGTGACCGTCTACCTATTTTGGGGTAACACGTGCCCCACCTGCGAGGTCAGCGAGACACATCATGCGACGCTGTCGGGGCTCCCTCAGATCGGCGAGGACCCCGGCCCGGAAGCGTATGCCTTCCTGGACCACCTTGCCGATGAGATCCCCGGCCTGACCATCCAGGCCTACGACGTATGGACCTCGGACCGAGATCGCGCCACCTTCGACCGCGTCGCGGCGGCCTACGACACGCGCCCGCGCGGGGTCCCGACGATCTTCGTAGGCGGAGCCCACTGGGAGGGGTTTGACGCAGCAACGGCAGCGGAGATCCGCGCCACGGTCGAGGCATGCCGCGTGTCGGGGTGTCTTGACCCGGTGACGGCTCAGCCGGTGCCAGAGGTGCCAGAGACGCCGCAGCCTGAAGTAGCAGCCGTGATCCTCACGCTGCCCCTCCTGGGCACCGTAGATCTTGGCGACCAGTCACTGTGGGTCAGCACTGCCTTGATCAGCCTCGTCGATGGCTTCAACCCATGCTCGTTGTGGGTGCTCTCGATCCTGATCGCCCTGTCGCTGCGGACCGGCTCCCGGAAGCGAACGCTGACCATCGGCTTGGTCTACATCACCGTCACCGCTGCTGTCTACGTCCTGTTCATCGGTGGTCTGTTCACGGTCCTTACGGTCGCGAGCTTCCTGAGCTGGCTCCCGATGGTCATCTCCGGGCTGACACTCCTCTTTGCCCTTGTCAACATCAAGGACTACTTCTGGTACAAAGAGGGTCTGTCGTTGACAATCGCCGACGACCAGAAGCCAGGCATCTTCAAGAGGATGCGCGCCGTCGTCCAGGCGGGGGATTCCTTCTGGGCGTTAGCAGCCACGACTGTGGCCCTCGCTGCGGGTGTGTCGCTGGTCGAGTTCGCCTGCACCTCAGGCTTCCCCGTTGTCTGGACGAACCTGGTGGCCTCACAGTCGGTGTCAACTCCGACCTTCGTCTTGCTCCTGGCACTCTACATGCTGATCTACCAGCTCGATGAGCTGGCCATTTTCGGCACCGCCGTGTTCACGTTGAAGGTCACCCGGCTCGAGGAGCGGCACGGTAGGCTGCTCAAGCTGATCAGCGGCATGCTGATGCTGACCCTCTCGGTGGTGATGCTCGTCGACCCGGCACTGATGAACGATCTGGGCTCATCACTCCTGGTCTTCGGAATCGCGCTGGGCGCAGCCCTGGCAGTTCTGCTCATCCATCGCGCCATCCTCGCCGGGCTGGCCAGGCGTCGCGCTTGACGTCTGGCCTCCCCACCCTAGAATGAACCCTTAGCGTAGCCCCTGATAGGAGGTGTCGCATGAGCATCGTCTCGATTACGAGGGTTGCTAATGACCGGATCAGAGACGCAGTGCAGCAGGCTATCGACCTCGTCGACGGCCTCTCGGTCGTGGAGCCGGGGAACAGCGTGCTCATCAAGCCCAACCTCGTCAAACCCTCCCCATCGGGTTCAGGCGTGGTCACCGATGCGCGCGTGACGGAAGCCGTCGTTGAGGCCGTCCTGGCCCGCAATCCCGGTCGCGTCATCATTGGCGAGGGGTCATCGGTGGGCTATGACCTGCCGGGAGGCGTCGACTCACTCACCGCGATGGAGGTCAACGGCGTTGCCGACGTTGCCCGCCACCACGGATTGCCGATGGTCGATCTCAATCGTGACGACCTTGTCGAGGTTCACGCGCCGGACGCCTATGTCATGCACACGTTCAACGTCGCGCGCACCGCCTACGAAGCCGATGTCATCATCGACCTGCCGGTACTCAAGACCCACAGCCGGACCGGCATCACCTGCGGACTGAAGAATATGAAGGGCGTGCTGCCGGGCTATGAGAAGCGGCGTACGCACACGCTGGGACTGGACCGGGGCATCGTCGACCTTAACCGGGTGATGAAACCACACCTCACGGTCGTGGACGGCCTCATGGGTCTCGGGGGCACCCACACCCGGGAGGAGGACCGGATGGCGCTGG
>Ga0123328_1002579_pt1 | contig 16232 bp, 13 predicted proteins | sample BioC12SIPDNA_2_FD_89702 | JGI IMG/M metagenome (GOLD analysis project Ga0123328, IMG submission 89702) | Anaerobic biogas reactor microbial communites from Washington, USA - Biogas_R1_A C12 SIP DNA | ecosystem: Engineered > Bioreactor > Anaerobic > Unclassified | place: Washington, USA...
ATCGAAGCGGAGAAGTACGACCCGAGTCTGCCGCTGGCCTTCAAGATTGCGCGGCTGTTCGGGCGGCCGCTGGAGGAGATCTTTTTTCCATCTGTGGAGGAGGCGTGAGGATGCGGCCAGGATGCTGCCTACCATTCTGGAAGGCGCGCTCCGTGCCCTCCGTTGACAGATAGGGCGCAGGGATTACAATTGATACGAAGTATCGATTGGAGCTGACGGATGGTAATGAAAGAAGCGATTGGACCGGCGAGGCGCATGGACGTACTTCACGACACGACGGCCCCCCTGCTGGACGTGGAAGGGCTGACGGTGGCTTACGTGCCGGCGGCCGGCAGCACGCCCCAGGCGCGCCGTGAAGAGCGTTACGCGCTCCATGACCTGACCTTTCGGGTCGAGGCGCGGGAGCTGGTAGCCGTCGTCGGGCCGAACGGCGCGGGCAAGAGCACGCTGTTCAAGGTGATCGCCGGCACGCTGGCGTCCGACGCCGGGCGGGTGACGGTCTACGGGCACGGGCCGGGCGAGCACATCTGCATCGCCTACGTGCCCCAGCGCAGCCAGATCGACTGGTCGTTCCCCGTGACGGTGAAGGACGTGGTGATGATGGGCCGGGTCGGGCAGATTGGCCTCTTTCGCCGGCCGCGGCGCGAGGATTGGGCGTTCGTCGAGCAGGCGCTGGAACGGGTCAACGCAACGGCCCTGCGCCACAAACAGATCGGCGAGCTGTCCGGCGGGCAGCAGCAGCGGGTCTTCATCGCCCGCGCGCTGGCCCAGCAAGCCGAGCTGATCCTGCTGGACGAGCCGCTGACCGGGCTGGACGTGCCCAACCAGGAAGCGATTTTCGCCGTGCTCGAGGGGCTGCACGAGGACGGCGTGACGATCATGGTCGCCACCCACGACCTGCAGCTCGCCGCCGACCGGTTCGGGCGGGTGATGCTGCTGAACCGCGAGCTGGTCGCCTTCGGCCCGCCGGAAGAGGCGCTGACCCAGGCGAACCTGCTGCGGGCCTATGGCGGGCACATGCACGTGCTGCCTGGCAGCGACGGCGATCTGGTGCTGGCCGACACCTGCTGCGACGGGCACGAAGACGAGCTGTGAGCCTGGACTGGCTGCTCGATCCGCTGCAATACGAGCTGATCCAGCGGGCGCTGCTGGCGGCGACGATGACGGGCATCGTCTGCGCCGTGCTGGGCGCCTATATCGTCCTGCGCGGGATGGCCTTCCTCGGCGACGCGCTGGCGCACACCATCCTGCCGGGGGTTGTCGTCGCCTACCTGCTGGGCTGGCCCCTGGCGGTCGGGGCGCTGGTCATGGGCGTGCTCACGGCGCTGGGCATCGGCTTCCTGACCGACCAGGGGATGGTCAAGGAAGACACGGCCATCGGCATCATCTTTGCCGGCAGCTTCGCGCTGGGGGTGGCGCTGCTCTCCACGGCGGGCAACTACTCGGTAGACCTGACCCACTTCCTCTTCGGCAACCTGCTCGGCGTCTCCACCAGCGACCTGTGGGTAACGCTGCTGCTGGGCGGCGTCGTGCTGGCGGTAATTGCCCTCTTCTACAAGGAGTTTCTGGTCATCAGCTTCGACATGACCCTGGCCCAGACGCTGCGGCTGCCGACGACCTTCCTGCGCTATCTGCTGCTCGTGCTGCTGGCGGTCACCATCGTCGTCTCGCTGCAGGTCGTGGGCATTGCCCTCATCCTGGCGATGCTGATCACGCCGGCGGCGACCGCCTCGCTGCTGACCAACCGGCTGCTGCCGCTGATGGCCTACGCGGCGGCGATTGGCGCTTTCAGCGGCGTGACCGGGGTCTACGTCTCTTACCATCTGGACGTTGCCTCCGGGCCGGCGGTGGTGCTCGTCGCCACGGCCATTTTCCTGCTCGTCTTCCTGCTGGCGCCGGGCCGGGGTTTCCTCTGGCGGAGGCGCGGGCGATGAGCGACCGTCTGGCCCGGCTCAGCGGGCGGCTGCACGAGCAGGGCTACCGCGTCACCGGGGCGCGGCGGGCCATCCTGCAGGAGCTGGTGAGCAGCAGCGGGCACGTCAGCGCCGACGAGCTGGCGGCGCTGGTCAACCGGCGGGCGCCGCGCGTGGGGCGCATGACTGTGTACCGCACGCTGGAGCTGTTGCAGCAGCTTGGGCTGGTGCGGCCGATCTATCTGGGCAGCGGCGCCGCCCATTACGTGCTGCTGGAAGATGGGCACCATCACCATCTCGTCTGCGCGCGCTGCGACGCGGTCGTCGAGTTTGACGACTGCCTGATGCAGGAGCTGGAGCAGCGGCTGGGAGAGCGCTACAACTTCCGGGTGCAGGGCCATCTGCTGGAAGTGGTCGGCCTCTGCGAGAGCTGCCGGGAGCAGGAGCCGGCGTAGTGGCGGGAAGCCGGCGCCTGCGGCTGGCAGTAGCCCTGCTGGGGATGGTCGCCGCTCTGGCGGCCTGCGGCCCGCTGGGGGCGGGCAGCGAGCCGGGCGGCCCGGCCGTGCTCTACGTGGGTTGGGACGCGGATGACCGGCTCCAACTATACCGCACCGCGCCGGACGGCGGCGAGGCGCGGAAGCTGACGAGCGCGCCGCTGGGCGTTCGCGACTATGCCGTCTCGCCGGGGGGCGACGCCATCGTCTACAGCGCGAGCCGGGAAGATGGGGGCAGCGACCTCTGGCGCGTCGCGCCGGACGGGAGAGAGAACGCGCTGCTGCTGGCCTGCCCGGAGATGAGCTGCGACGGGGCAGTATGGGCGCCCGACGGGCAGCGGCTGGTCTACACGCGCCGGCCGGTCGATGCGGAGAGCGAGAGCGGGCCGCGCCTCTACTGGCTGGCGTGGCCGGGGGCGGCGACGCAGCCGGTCTTTGCCGGGGATGAGCAAATGGGGCTGCTGCCGCGCTTCTCGGCGAATGGCGACTGGCTGACCTTTGTCCGGCCGGGCGCGCTGCCGTCGGTGCTGGCCTACCCGTTGGACGGCGGCGAGCCGGTCGAGCTGCCGGGCGACGTGGTGGCGCCGGTTGTCTGGCATCCGTTTGACCTGAGCTTCCTGAGCAGCGTGGTGCTCTATGAGGGCGAGAGCGCCTACACGCACCTCTTTGCCGTACAGGTGGAGACGCAGGCCATCGAGGACGTGAGCGGCGTGGCGGAGACGGAGGACACGGGGGCGGCCTGGTCGCCGGATGGGGAGTGGATCGCCTTCACGCGCAAGGTGGCGCGGGCGCCGGTGGGCAAACAGGTCTGGCTGATGCGGGAGGACGGCAGCGAGCTGCATCCGCTGACCAGCGACCCGGAAAGCAATTTCAGCAACCTGAGCTGGTCGGCGGACGGCGAGCTGCTGCTGGTACAGCGCTTTGCGATGGCCGGCGGCGGGCGGCCGGAGGTCTGGCTGCTGGAAGTCGAGAGCGGGGCGCTGAGCCTGGTGGCGCAGCCGGGCAGCGCGCCGTCGTGGCTGCCGTAGGGCGTTATGGACGGGGCGCAAGCATCCTAGCCGCTGCGTGGCACTTGTAGAGCGATTTTGAAAAATCGCTCCTCACCCCGCCGCGCGCGATTTGAAAAAAGCGCGCTACATCAATGCCAGTGTAGTCTATATAAGACCAAAAACCCGCCCTACGTCGTCTCCGGCCGGATGAGCTGGGTCTGGATGGGATAGGGAATCTCAATGCCGGCGCTCTCGTAGGCGCGTTTGATCGCCGTCACAGCCAGGTCGGTCGCGGCGAGCCGCTTCGTCTCGCGCAGGTCGATCCAGTAGTAAGCCGTCAGCGTAATGGCGGAGTCGGCGAATGTGTGGAAGATGACGAAGGGCGGCGGGTCAGGGAGCGCGGCGGGCAGGCCGGCGATGGCGTCGAGGGTGACGCGGCGCACCTCGTCCAGGTCGCTGTCGTAGGCCACGCCGATGTCGACGGCGATACGAGCCATCGGGCTGCGCGTGAGATTGGTAAGCGGGCTTGTCAGCAGCATGGCGTTGGGCAGGAGCACGTTTTGCCCGTCCATCGTCTCCATCTCCGTGGCGCGCAGGCTGACCTCGACGATGCGGCCCTCGAACTCGTCCACGCGGATCACGTCGCCCAGCTCGAAGGGGCGCTGCAGGAGCAGGATAAGGCCGGCGATAAAATTCTCGCTGATATCCTTGAGGGCGAAGCCGATGGTGAAGCCGGCGACGCCCAGGCCGGCGACAAAGGCGGTGAGGTCGAAGCGCACCTGCTCCAGCGCTGTAATCGTCACCAGGACGACGAGCGACCAGCGCACGACCTGGGTGATGACCTGGTACGCTTCGGGCTTCACATGGCGGCGCCGGAGCATATTGGTGAGCAAGCGCACGACGAGGCCGGTCAGATAGAGGCCGACGAGGAAGATGACCAGGCCCGAGAGCAGATCGGGGAGGAAGTTCAGGAAGCGCTCGACAATCTGCTCGAGGGCGCCGGGAATCTGCTGCAGTTCGTCGTCCATGCAGTTCTCCTTTTGCTGAAGAGGCAATGGCTGCCGGGTGACCGGTAGGGCGGGTTTTCAACCCGCCGCCGAGTTGAGAACTCGACCTACGAGCCGGCTACCTCTTCATTCGTCAATCGCGGTCAAAATGGGGCGAGCGCTTCTCCAGGAAAGCGGCGACCGCCTCCTGGTGGTTGGTGCCGCCCCACAGGGCAGCGAACAGCTCCGGCTCGGCGGAGGCGGCAGCTTCCGTGGAGCGGCCGGCGAGGCGGACGAGTTCCTTCGTCGCCCCCAGCGCATCGCGCGGCAGCGCTGCCAGCCGCTGGGCCCAGGCAATCGCCACCGGCAGCACCGGCTCTCCGGCGGGCACGAGGCGCTGGACGAAGCCAATGCGGTAAGCCTCGGCGGCGCTGATGCTCTCGCCGGTGAGCAGCAGGGCCATGGCGCGGCTGGCGCCGATGAGGCGGACGAGGCGGGCCGTCCCGCCCCAGCCAGTCGTCAGCCCCATACGCACCTGCACCCAGCGGAGCTGGGCGTCCTCGGCGGCGAGGCGCAGGTCGCAGGCGGCGATGATCTCGCAGCCGCCTCCGGCAGCGTCGCCGTTGACGGCGGCGAGCACGGGCAGCGGTAGCTTGGCGAGCTGTTCGAGCGCTTCGCTCATGATGCGGTTCAGACGCACCCCGGACTCGGGCGTCATCTCGCCGGCCAGCTCCTTGAGGTCGCCCCCGGCGACGAAGGTGGGGCCCGTGCCGGTGATGATCAGCACGCGTAGGGAGCGGCTTTCTGCGGCGGCGGTCACCGCGCGGACGAAGCCCTGCTGCGCTTCCCAGTTGAGGGCGTTGCGCGCCTCCGGCCGGTTCACGCGCAGGACGCCCACGCCATTGTTTTCTTCGTAGAGGATGGTATTCGTCATGGCGAAAGTGTAACACGGGCGGCGCCAGTTGACCGCACCTGGGCCACGGCTTACCATTCGGCCCATGCACGCGCCATCGCCGCCACGCCCTGCCGTCTGGCGCGCCCTCGGGCTGGGGGCCGTCTTCCTGCTGGTCGCCGCCACGGCCGCCATCGCCCTCATCTCCAGTGGGCGGCTCGACCCACGCCTCCCGGGGCCGCTGCAGGCCGAGCTGGGGCCGCAGACGGTGGAAATTGGCGCGGAGGAGGCAACGCTGCTCTGGCAGGAGGTGGCGCTGCCGGAGCCGCCCTACTCGGTACGGCTGCGGGCGACGAGCAGCGGCGCGGAGACGGTGGCCTACGGGCTGGCGCTGGGCGGGCCGGACGGCTATCTGGCGGTCGTCATCTCGCCGGCCGGCTACCGCAGCGTGTCGCTGCAGCGGGCGGGCGCAGGCGAAGAGGTCCTATTATGGCACGCGCCGTTGGGCGACGCGCTGCCGCGCGCGATAGAGATACAGGTGGACGTACGCGAGGATGGCACCGCGACGGTCTGTGTGGCGCGAGAGACGATATGGGAGGGCGAATGGCCGGGCACAGGCAGGCAGGTCGGCCTGCTGGCGCGCGGCGAAGGGGGCGCGGCGACGGTGGTGTTTGAGGCGGTGGAGCTGTTTGGCCGTTCTGAACTGTGATTCCGTTGATTAACCTGATGGACTATGATTTTCTGCCGGCGACAACGAATCATAGTTAATCATTCAATCAGACGAATCACAGTTCAGAAAGCAATGCGTCTCTCCAGACGGCCGGTAGGGCGTCAGGTTCATCAAAGACGATCTCGCGGGCCTGGACGAAGCCGGCCAGCCGGCGCAGGGCGGCGGCGATCTCCGGGCCGGCCTCGGCGGGGGCGTCCGGCTCGGCGTAGAGGGAGAGGATGTGCAGCCGCTCCTGCTTGCGGTCCAGCTTCGGGTCGAGCCGGCCGACGAATTGGTCGCCGTGCAGAATGGGCAGCACATAGTAGCCGTACTGCCGCTTCGCCTTCGGCACGTAGATCTCCATGCGGTAGTGGAAGTCGAAAAGCAGCTCGGTGCGCTGCCGGTCGCAGATAAGGTTGTCGAATGGAGAAAGCAGCTCGGTGCGCGGCTGCCATTGCCCGGCTTGCAGCGCCTCAACGTGAGGCAGGTCGTCGCGGTGCAGATACCAGGGGCCGCGCCCTCCCCCTTCCACCGCGACGCGCAGCAGCTCGCCGCGCTTCTCCAGGCGGGCCAGCGCCCCGGGCAGGTCGGCGTAGGCGCCGCGCATGAAGTGGAAGCGGATGTGCGGCGGGCGGGCGACGCCCAGCGCGCGCACGGCAAGGGCCACGGCCCGCTCGTCGGCCTCCTGTTCGTCGAGTTGGGCCGGCGGCCTGTGGCCATCGAGATGGTCTTCGGCCAGGGCCCAGAGGCGCGTCTGCCCCTTGCGTCCGGCGACCATCAGCTCCCCTTCCAGCCACATCACGTCGAGCATCTGGTTGACGGTGCGGTGGGTGCTCCAGGCGTCGGCGTGCCACTGGTCGTCGTACTCGTCGTGCTCAAAGTCGCCCGCGGAGAGCGGCCCTTCGGCCTGCAGCCGCTCGCGGATGTGGGCGCGGAGCGGGGCGTTGGCTTCCAGCCAGCGCTTCGTGCCGGGCCGCCACCTGGCCCGCTGGCGCTGCATCGCCCAGTAAAAGAGCGGGTAATCCTCGGTGAGCACAATGGAAGCGACGTGCGCCCAGTATTCGAAGAGGCTGCGCCGCTCAAAAAGCAGGTGCGAAAGCAGGTCGGGGTCGTAGGGGCCGAGGCGACTGAAGAGGACGAGCTGCGGGCTGCGGGCGACGACCTGGATGGGGTCGAGCTGCAGGCAGCGGATGGCGCGCACCACGTCGAGCGCAGCTTCGGCGGTCGGCTCCGGGCGCGGGCCGGCGAGGCGCTGCTTGTCGATGGCCAGCCGCCGGGCGTCGGCGAGGGTCAGGGAGGGCAGGGCCGCCACAGTTACAGCACCACCACGCGCTCTTCGACGAGGTCCACCCGCGCCAGGGCGATAATTGGCACGCCGAGCGAGGCCAGATTTTCCCGGCCGGGCTCGTAGATCTTTTCGATGACGGCGCCGATGGCGCAAAGCGTGGCGCCGCTCTGGCGGATGATGTCGGCCAGGGCGGCGATCGTCTGGCCGGTCGCCAGGAAGTCGTCCACGAGCACGACACAGTCCTTGGGGCCGAGGTATTCCGGGGAGACCATCAGGCGCACGACGTTGCCCTTGGTGTGGCTGGGCGCCTCGGCCTGGTAGAAGCCGTCGGGCATGGTGATCGGCCGGTGCTTGCGCGCGTAGACGACGGGCACGCCAAGCGCGCGGCCCGCGGCGACCGCCGGGGCGATGCCGCTGACCTCGGCGGTGACGACTTTAGTCACCTCGCAGACGCCCGCCTCGCGGAAACAGGCGGCAAAGGCGTCGCCCATCGCCTGGGTCAGCACGGGGTCAATCTGGTGGTTAAGAAAACTATCGACCTTGATAATGCCGCGGCCGAGATAGGTAGCCTCAGCCGCGATCCTCTCCCTCAACATCTGTAACGCCTTCATCCTGTCCCTCCGGATAAATCCAGTCGGCAAATAAAGCTCCCAGGTCACATTCGCAGGACGCCTCGGCGACGCTGCGCAGGCTCTCCGTCGTGGCTACACCCCACTGCTGGCTCTCGTAGTAGGCCCGCAGGAAAGCGGCAAAATCATCCTCGCCCATCTCCGCTTCCAGCGCCTCAAAAAAGAGCCCGCCCCGCCCGTAGACAATGGCGCTGTACTCCTGCGGGCTATACTCGGCCACGGGCAGGCCGACGGGCAGCTCGGCCATTTCGATGCTCTGCCAGCGGCCGACCAGCGAATCGCGGAAGCCCCGCGCGCCGCCTGCCCCGTACTGGTCGGCGAAGTAAAGCAACGTGGCATACTGGGCCAGCGACTCGTCCAGCCAGGGCTCGTCGAGCTGGTCGTTGCCCACGATGCTGTAGAACCACTGGTGGGCCACCTCGTGGGCCGTCGTCGATTCCAGCACCTGCGGTGGGAAGGGGTTCTGGCGCTCATAGAGGCGCAGGGCATTGACGACGATGCCCGGATATTCGACGCCCAGAGCCGCCGTCGGCGTGCTGCCCAGGTCCAGCTCGGTGAAGGGATAGGGGCCGAAGTGCGCCTCGTAGCTCTCGACGGCGGCGACGGCGTAGGCCAGCACCTGCTCGCCCACGTCGGCGTATTCGGGGAAAGTGTAGCTGTGCAGCGTCGTCTCGCCTACGGTGGCGCTGGTGCGCTCGTAGCGCGCGCTGCCGGCAATATAAAAATCGCGCACCGGCCCGGCGAGGTAGGTGACAATCTGCCGGTCGCCCTGCTCTTCGCGGGTCGCCTCCACGCCGGAGGCAGCCAGGACGACGCCGGCCGGCGCGGTCAGGCGCGCGCGGTAGAAGCTGCTTTCGCTGTAGACGATGTCGCCGCCTTCCGGTGGCAGTTCCACGTTCCAGCCCTCGTCGTCGTAGACGGCGAGCAGCGGGTAGAAGTGGGCCAGCGCCAGAATCTCCTCGTCGTAGATGAAGGTGCCGTAGTGCCCGCCGCCGCTCCGGGGGATCGTCACGTCGAAGTCGAAAGACAGGACCAGTGACTCGCCGGGAGCCAGCGGCGCGGGCAGGGGCACGCGCAGCACGCTGTCCTGCAGCTCGTAGGCCGGCGTGACCGGCGCGCCGTTCACCTGCACGTTTTCCACGACGGCGCGCCCGCCCATCAGGTTGGGGAAGAGGCGCAGAACCATCTCCTCCAGGGGGATCTCCTCCCGGTTGGTGACGTGCATCTCCTGCCGGCCCTGGAGCTGCGTCAGGCTGTCGTCGAGGGTCAGGTCGAGGTGGTAGACGGTGGCGCCGGGCAGCTCGCCGAGCACGCCCTGGGCGCCAGAGACCAGTCCGGCGGCGAAGTCACCGCGGTCATCCCAGGCGACGGGAAAGAGGGCCGGGGCGGGCAGCACGCCGGCCGGCGCCGCAGGTGGCTCTTCTGTGGCGGCGGGGGCAGCGGCGCCGGTGGAAGAAGCCGGAGCGGTGGCTGTTGCCGGAGCCATAGCCGGGACAGCCGCGGTCGGTTCCGGTGAAGCCGCACGGCCGGCCAGCAGCCGCCAGGCAAGCACGACGACGATCAGCCCCACCACGGCGATGGCGGCGACGGCGAGGGCGCGGCGCATGATCAGCCTTTCAGCTCCAGCCAGTTGCGCCCGACGCTCACGTCCACTTTCAGCGGCGCGTCCAGCTCGAAGGTCTGGCTCATCGTCTCCACGACGAGGCGGCGCACCTCCTCGACCTCCTCCTCCGGCGCCTCCAGCAGTAGCTCGTCGTGCACCTGGAGGATGATGCGGGCCTGGTAGCCCCCTTCACGCAGCCGGCGGTGCAGGGCGATCATCGCCAGCTTGATGATGTCGGCGGCGGTGCCCTGGATGGGGTGGTTGATGGCCTCGCGCTCCGCGCGGGCGACCATCTCCGGGTTGGTGCGGGCGCGCGCCTGGAAGATGGGGAAGTAGCGGCGCCGGCCGAAAAGGGTTTCCACATAGCCCTGCTGCCGGGCCTGCATCTTCGTCCGCTCCAGATAGTCGCGGATGCCGGGGAAGCGCTCGAAGTATTCGCGGATGTAGTTCTCGGCCTCGGCCAGAGTCAGGTCCGATTCGCGGGCCAGCCGGTAAGCGCCCATGCCGTAGATGATGCCAAAGTTGACGTTCTTGGCAAACTGGCGCTGCTTAAACGTAACTTCTTCGAGCGGCACCCGGTAGACCGCGGCGGCGGTAGCGCGGTGAATGTCCAGCCCCTGGCGGAACGCCTCCAGCAGCGCCTCGTCCTGGGTGATGTGGGCGAGGATACGCAGCTCGACCTGCGAGTAGTCGGCGGCGATGATCACCCAGCCGGGCCGGGCGACGAAGCCCCGGCGGATGCGCATGCCCACGTCCGAGCGCACGGGGATGTTCTGCAGGTTGGGATTGCTGCTGGCGATGCGCCCGGTCACGCTGCCGGCCTGGTTGAAGCTGCTGTGGATGCGCCGCGTCTCCTCGTTCACCAGCGCCGGCAGGGCGTCCACGTAGGTGCTCTTCAGCTTGCCCAGCTCGCGGTATTCGAGGATGAGGTTGATGATGCCGGTCTCGTCGGCCTGGCGCAGGCTCTCCAGCACGTCGGCGGCGGTCGAGTAGGAGCCGCTGCGGGTCTTGCGCAGGCCGCGATGGGGCAGCTTCAGCTCCTCGAAGAGCACCTCGCTGAGCTGCTGGGTGGAGTTGATGTTGAAGGGATGGCCGGCGATGGCGTAAATCTGCTTTTCCAGCTCCTGCAGCCGCTCGTCCAGCTCGGCCGACATCTGCTTGAAGAAGTCCACGTCGATAGCCACCCCCTCGCGCTCGATGTCCACGAGCACGTTTACCAGCGGCATCTCGATTTCGAGCACCCGTTCCAGCTCCTTGGCCCGGATCTCCGAGGCGAGCGGCTCCCGGAGGCGCAGGGTCATGTCGGCGTCGGCGGCCCCGTAAGGGGCGACCTGCTCGACCGGAAGCTGGGCCATCGTCTTCTGGGCCTTGCCGGTGCCGATGAGCTCGGTAATCTCGGTCATCTGCACGCCGAGGCGGTGGCTCGCCAGCCCTTTGAGGCTTTTGAACTTGCTCGCCGGGTTGGTCAGCCATTCGGCAATCATCGTGTCGAAGACGAGGGGCGTGACTTCGATGCCATAGCGGCGCAGGATCATCAGGTCGTATTTGGCGTTGTGGGCCAGCTTGGGCAGGTTGGGATCGGTCAGCGCGGGGCGCAGCGCGTCGAGCACGGTCTCCAGAGGAAGCTGGCCCTCGGCCAGCCGCCGCTCGGTCTGGAAGAGCGTCATCTGCCCGTCAACCGCGTGCGACTCCTCCTCGGCGAGATGGCCGACCGGGATATAGTAGCCCTCCGCCGGGCTGACGGCGAGGCAGATGCCTACGAGGTCGGCGGTCATCTTGTCCAGGCTCGTCGTCTCGACGTCGAAGCTGAGCTGTTCGGCCGATTCCAGCCGTTTGACGAGGGCCTGTAGCGCCTCTTCGGTGCGCACGATAATCGTCGTCGTCGGCGGCTGCTCGCTGATGTCGGGCACCTCGTCCAGCGTCTCGACGAAGCGTACCGCCAGCGAGCGGAACTCCAGCTCGCGGAAAAGCTCGACCACCGCCTCGGCGTCGTATTCCTCGGCGACACAGGCGGCGAGGTCTATCTGAATCGGCGCGTCGAGCTGGATGCGGGCCAGCTTCTGGCTGAGGAAGGCCAGCTCCCGCCCCTCTTCCAGCTTCGCGCGCAGCCCCTTCGTCTGCTCGTCAAGGTGCTCGTAGATCTTTTCGAGCGTGTCGTACTGCTCCAGCAGCCGGACGGCGGTCTTGGGGCCGATGCCGGCGACGCCGGGGATGTTGTCGCTGGTGTCGCCGACAAGCGCCTTGTAATCGACAATCTGGTCGGGGCGCACGCCGAGCTTCTGCACGACCGCATCGTAGTCGTAAATCTTCGTCTCCGAGCCGGTGCGGTTGTCGGGAAGCTGGACGCGGATGTTGTCGTCCACAAGCTGCAGGATGTCCTGGTCGCCGGTGACGATGAGCACGGGCACGCCCTGCTCCGCCGCCTGCCGGGCGACGGTGCCGATCACGTCGTCGGCCTCGTAGCCTTCACACTCCAGAATGGGCACGTTGAACGCCTGCACGACCTCGCGGATGCGCTCAATCTGGATATCCAGCTCGTCGGGCATCTTTTCGCGCGTGCCTTTGTAGTCGGGGTACAGCTCGTCGCGCTGGGTCAGCCCCTGGTCGAAGGTGACGGCGAGGTACTTGGGCGGATCGTCGGCGAGCAGGATGTCCATCAGGGTGCGGGTGAAGCCGTAGGTAGCGTTGGTCGGCTCGCCCGCCTTCGTGGTGAAAGAGTCCAGCGGGAGGGCAAAAAAGACCCGGTAAGCCAGGGCGTGGCCATCAATAAGAACGAGTTCTGGGGCGCTCATACTATCCTTTTCCTGCCGTCAGGGGCGCCGGCGAGGCGTCAGGCAACGCGCTACAGGGCCGGCGCATTCGTCGAATGCCATCCAGTAATTATAGCACATTTTTTCTAAGATTGCGCTCCCGGCCGGCAGTGGGCGACCGCCGGGAACAGGGCTCATGGGGCTTGCTGCAGGAAGGGCGCCAGCTCGTGCTCGCCCAGTGGCTCGGCGGCAGGAACGGCGTAGAAACCCTTCTCCCAGAGGCGGGAGGTAAAGCCAGACTGCGCGCGCAGGTCGGCGGCGACGCCTTCCTTTAGCTGCCGGACGATCTCGTCCACGCGACAGTCCGGCGGGCAGTGGACCAGGAAATGCACCAGCTCCGCGCGGACGACAACGTGGGATAGCTCGAAGCCGCGCTCGCTCGCCAGCCGCTCGAGCACGCGCCGCACGGTAATCTGCAGCGGCAGCGGCAGAGAATGGTGAGCCCGCCAGACGACGGCGTAGCTGGTGGGCGGCTCTTCCAGCGACCAGTGACGCCCGGCGGGGACCGGCGCGCGCGCGTCGTCGGCGGCGACGTGGGGCACAAGCGCCGTGTAGAGCGCGTCGGCCTGCCGGCGCAGCTCGCCGAGGGCCGTTTCCGGGCGCGCGGCGAGGGTCAGCAGGTGGGCGCTCCCCAGGGGCCGGGTGTAGAGCAGCAGGTCGCCGCTGCGGGTGGGCAGGCGCAGGAACTGGATGGCGGCAGTATGGCCCGGCATCCAGGTATTGGCGACGTGGGCGGCGACATCTTGCACCTGTGAAGGCTCCAGGCGGCCCGTGTGCGCGCGCAGCTCGCCGCCGCAGCTTACCAGCGCGCCGATGACCTTGGCGTGCAGCGTCGCGCCCTGCAGGGTCGCGGCGAGCTGTTCCGCGTCGTCCTCGACGGGCGGAGCGGCAGGCGCCGTACCCTCGCGGCCGAGTATCTCGCCGAGAATGCCGGGCAGGGCCGCTTCGGCGGCGCCGCGAGGCAGGATTCCCTGAACCTGGTCGCCGGCCAGCTCGGGCGCGGCAAGCACGCCGGGCGGCGCCAGCGCGACCACGGCAAGATCGGGCTGCCTGTCGCGCAGGGCAGGCAGGGCCTCGTGGAGCAGCTCCACAGGCAACAGGACGAGGTCCTGTCGCTGCCGGCCGAGGAGGAGCGTGGCTTCGAGGACGGTGGAGGCAGCCGAGATGACGTACTCGCCGCTGCTCAGCAGTATCTCAAACAGGCGCGCCGCCCGCCCCTCATCCGGCTCGACCAACAGGATGCGTTTCATCGTGGTGTGGATTCTACTTTTGGCCGGGGCAAGTGGCAAACGATGATTGGCCTGGAATCGGGGCCGTGGCCCGCTCCCGGCCGGAAAACGTGACCAAAACTGTATCCGCTGCTGTCTCTCTATCTATTGACCTGCCGGCCCAGACGATCTTTGCTGTGACTGGCGACGGTAGAGATTGCGTCAACTGGAGGAACCATCAAAATGGCTAAGCAACGGCACACAGATCGCGAGCCCGCCCGGCTTCGCCCTGCATGGTCCATCACGCTGGTGGCCCTGATGATCGTTTTCGGCAGCCTGTGGGCTTCGGCTGCGACGACCACCGCCACGCCGGCGACGGTAGCCGCGCCGGTCCTGAAGTGGCAGCGCGGCGGCTGCGGCGCCTCGTCGTGCGAGCAGGGCTGGTACAACTCGCCCGCCGTAGCCGATCTGGATGGCGACGGCGAGCCGGAGATCATCTGGGCAGCCAGCACGGTCTTCGCCCTGAACGGCTCCGACGGCTCGGTCCAGTGGGCCGCCGATCCGGTGGGCGGCCGGAGCTGGCCGAGCGTCGCCGTCGCCGACCTGGAGGGCGACGGCACGTTCGAGGTGATGACGGGACATGAGGACGGTTTTTTCCACATCCACGACCACACCGGCTCCCTGCTCTGGTCCAGACAGCCCTATCCCGCCAGTCTGAATTATGAGATTCGCTCGGTGGCAGTCGCCGACCTGGAGGTCGATGGCGATCTGGAGGTGGTGTTCGCCAACACCTTCCAGGACGACCAGTGGTGGGTCTACGAGCATAACGGCGTCCTGCGCGCCGGCGACTGGCCGCAGCACGAGCCGGACGGCAACCTCAACGGCTACACCCGTTTCGCGCTGAACCAGAACATTGGCATCGGCGACGTGGACGGCGATGGCCGGGCGGAGATTATCGGCAGCACCAACTATGCCAACGGCAACATTCCGGCCTTTCACGACGACGGCACGCAGATGCTGGCCCACGAAATGTATGGCGCCAATCCCGACGGCAGCAACCGCGTCTGGAGCCGGGTGCGCGTCTTCGAGGACCACGCGCTCGATCTGAACCCGACCGACGACTGCCGGCGGGGCGCAAAAGCCAGTTTCGGCTATTCGCCGCCCACGGTGGCCGACGTCAACGGCGATGGCGTCTACGAGATCGTCATCGTCTCCAGCTTCATCGACTGCGGCGATCACGTCTACGAAAAGCCGTTTATCCTGAACGCCGATCGCACGCGCTGGGCGGCAGACGGCTATGACTGGACCGTCCTTCCGGCGACCGAGCCAGACTCTGCGCCGCTAAGCCAGGACGAGAGCGTGATCGAGCTGTCGATGCCCAACGCCGTCGCCGCCGATCTGGACGGCGACGGGCTGCTGGAAATCCTCTACGCTTCCTACGACGGCCGGGTCCACGCCTACTGGCTGGACAGGACGCAGCACGGCGACTGGCCCTATCCGGTGTACGACGCGAGCGAAGGGTTCTACCGCTTTGCGTCGGAGCCGGTTGTCGTCGATCTGGATGGCGATGGGCTGGCCGAAGTGCTCTTTGCTTCCTGGCCGGAGAAAGGGGGAAACCGCACCGGCAAGCTGCACATTGTCAATTACCTGGGCGAGCTGCTGCACGAGGTACCGCTGCCCGCGCCCTTCGGCGGCAACTGGAATGGCGGGCTGGCGGCGCCCACCGTCGATAACGCAGACGGCGACCCGGACATGGAAGTCGTCCTCGGCACGGCTCGCTCCGGCGTGGTCGTCTATGACCTGCCCGGCACGTCCGGCGCTCGCCCGCACTGGCCAACCGGACGTGGAAGCTACCTGCGCGCCGGCCTGGCCCAACCGCCCACCGTGCCGGCGCCGCCGGAGGCGACCATCTACATGCCGCTCGCCGTGCGCTCCTCGCCCTGACGGGGGCCGGCCGGATCGCGCCCGCCATTTTGGCCCTTTACAAAATACCTGGCATCTTCGAGTTTTCAACCCGCCGTCGAGTTTTCAACTCGACCTACAAGGTGGCGTCCAGACTGCCCGGCAAATTGTAATCGTCCAATCTGGCAAGCGCGATCCAGTTAGAGAACGTTCAGGGGAATCGCAGCGGTCTCTGGCTGGGGCGTGGGCGTGCGATCGGCCGGGCTGCCGGACAGGCTCCAGGCGCCCGCGCGCTCGATGCGCACGGGCACGATCTGCCCGCGCAGAGAGCGCTCGTCCTCGAAGAAGACGAGCTTACCGCGCGGGTCGCGCCCCTGCCAGCTACCCTTCCGCCGCCCCTCGACCAGCACCTCGACCGTCTGGCCCAGGTAGTCGCGCATCTTCTCGGCGGAGATACGCTCGTTCAGCGCCTCGATTTCCTGGAAGCGGCGGCGCTTTTCGGCGTCGCTCACGTCGTCGGGCATGGCGCGGGCGCTGACGGTGCCGGCGCGGGCGCTGTAGCGGGCCAGATGGATCTTGTCCAGGCGCAGCTCGGCGAGCAGGTCGTAGGTCGCCTGGAACTGCTTCTCCGTCTCGCCGGGGAAGCCGACTATGATGTCGCAGTGGATGGCGGCGCCGGGCACGACCTCGCGGATGTGGCGGACGAGGTCTCGGTAATCCTGCGCCGTGTAGCCGCGACGCATGTTGCGCAGCACCTCGTCGTCGCCGGCCTGCACGGGCACTTCAATCTGCGGCATCACCTTGGGCAG
>Ga0123328_1002581_pt1 | contig 16217 bp, 8 predicted proteins | sample BioC12SIPDNA_2_FD_89702 | JGI IMG/M metagenome (GOLD analysis project Ga0123328, IMG submission 89702) | Anaerobic biogas reactor microbial communites from Washington, USA - Biogas_R1_A C12 SIP DNA | ecosystem: Engineered > Bioreactor > Anaerobic > Unclassified | place: Washington, USA...
GGACGTCACTCGCGTGACCTTCTGGGGCGTCTATGACAAGACGTCCTGGATCGGAGGCTCGCCGCTGCTGTTCGATCGCACCTGCCAGCCCAAGGAGGCATTCTTCGCGGTGGTGAACGCCGCACGGCAGCAATGAGCCTGGAGGACAAGCCGCGTCTCCAAGGGGCAAAGTTCAGGCACAACCACGGCCCCCTACCGAGGACGAGGCTGCAATCGCACGGTAGCGATGCCGAACGCCTTGACGGGTATGGCCACAGCGCCATCGGCCGACTCCAGTTCGGCCTGATTGGCCTCCACGAGGTTTGCCTGCCAGGCCCTTTCGACGTTCAGGCCCGTCACGCTGAGCGTCGCGGTCGTCGGCCTGCCATCGGTCTCGATGAGGCGGACGATGATGCCCTGACCGTCTTCCGCCTGCTTGATGGTGGTCAGCAGCACGTTCGAGGGCTCCACGCGGCAGAAGCTCGCCTGACGGTCCAGGGCGCCCTGCCTGGGACCATTGATGACCACGGCGGCGAGCGGATTGTGGGCGGACCAGCCGAAGTCGCGATTCACGCGGTTGGCTTGAGGCCCATCATGGCTGGTCAGACTGTAGCGAAACAGAAGGTCGCTCTGCTGCACCGGCTGGAAGTTCGTGCGGAAGTTGCTGTCCAGAACGAACGCGTACATATGCCCGTTCGTGAGTTGCTCGGGCGTGACGAAGGGCTGCCCGAAATCGGGCGCCGTCAAGCCGTGGTGGGCCTGCGAGACGTAGCAGGGCCACAGGCCTCCGAACTCGATCAAGTGCGATTCCACAGGCGACAGCGTGATTCCCACATCCGGGTTCGACACGCTCGCCCAGTGCTGCACGGCGTAATAGTTCGAGTTTGAGCCCGGAAACTGGTCCTGCAGCGGCTCGATCACCGAGTTGGAGCCCTCGAACCGAAACGCCGGCGCATCGACCTCGAACGGAAACGCGAAGTAGATCTCCAGCAGCGGCGTCGAGTCCTTCAGGACGCGGTTGAACAGGTCGATCCGCTTGATCCTGTCGTACAGGACCACCTCCTGGATGATCTGCGGACAGCCCGGGCCGGAGCCGCGAGCGACCAGGCTCGCACAGACCGGTCCTTTCTGCCCTGGGCGAATCTCGGCGCACGTCGGGCCTTCACGCCGGCTCGTCTGCACCCACTTGGCCACGAACTGGTTCAGTTTGTCCGGCGCCTCGCGGTCCACCAGCTCGCGCGACAAGTCTTTGTCGTAGAGGCTCGCGATCGCGCCGGTTTGCGGGTCGAGCGTGACCCGGAAGAAACGGTTCTCAACGGTGTTCTGTGTGACACTCAGCCCGCTGTTCCGTTCGGCCGCACTCTGTCGCGGGACGATGCGATAGGTCTTATAGCCCATGGAGGGGACGCGTTCCGCGACAAACACCAGGTCGAACAGCTCATGTCCCTCGAACTGCCCGCGCGCCCAGCGGTGCGGGGCATAGGGAGCAGCCGCTAGCGGGCCGTCCAGCTCGACCACCTGGCAAGGCACCGCTTGCCCGGTGGCGGTATCGATCAGATCGAAGTGGCCTTCCACGGCGCATTTCGTCACACGCACTACATCGGTCCGGTCGAAGGCCAGTGGATTGAAAACGACGATGTGCCGGCCGGATTGGTCGATCCGGATGTTCCGCGCGATGCTCTCCAGACCTGCCGACAACACGGATTGGGCCAGGCCCGCGGCGCGGTAGGCGTAGTGGCTCTTCTCGTTCCAGGCCCAGTCCTGGAGCTCGCCCGCCGGATAGTCCTTGCCCCAGGTGTGTTCGTCGTAGAGGAGCACATCGTCATAGGCGCGGGCGATTTTCTCCGACGGATACGGCTGATTGCAGACCAGCGAAGCAATCGTCGCGGCCTTCTCCGCCGAGAGCAGCTTGTCGTGCGTCAGGCGGTTGATGGTCGTCTCTTTGGCCGTCGAGAGAGCCCCCACCACATAGTCTGTGTGCGGCAGCTCGCCACGAAAAGTGCGGACGTCGGCGCACTGCTTGTCGAGGGCTTTGAAGAACATGGCGTTCGTGGCGACAACGAGCCTCGGATACGCCCACTTCTCGTTCCACTGCCTGACGACCTCGCTGATCCTCATATCGGGCGGATGGTTGTCGACGCCGTTGTGGATGTACCGCATCACGTCGAACGGCGAACCCCGCTCGTCCATCTCATCGAGCATGCCGGGCAGGGCTTCCATAACCTCATCATATGTATCCGGCCCGATCACGCGGCTGAAGAAACCATAGCTGCCCTGGTAGTAGACCAGCACCGTCCGGCCGTCCGGTCCCTGCCAGCGGAAGGCGTCGGGCCGGCCGTGACGCAGGACGGCCGCCTCGTCCCAGAACGTGTGGATGTCGTTGCGGCCCCACTCGAAATACGTGGGCAGCCCGGCGAAGAAGTACTTGATGTCGGCGCCTGAGAGAACGGACGTCAGGCCCCAGCTCAGACCGGGCAGATCGGTGATCGACCCGACGGAGATCTCGCCCCCGTATTGCCGTACGAACCGGAAGGACGGATACATCAGCCGGATCTGCTGCTCGTGCCCGCACAGGCTGTCGATCTCGTTGCCGAACAGGGCGCCGATCTCGATCCGCCCCTGCCGGACGTAGGCTGCGAATCGGTCGATTGTCTCCTGGGGCCTGTTCTCGATGAAATGCGCCAGCGACCACGTCCCCTCCAGCGTGTAGCGGTACTTCGCCTCGTCCGGCCAGTCGCCGGTCTCGTCGCAGAATCGCAGCACGTCGTCGTAGAAGCCCGCGTAGAGGTTCAGGACGTTCTCAATCGTGTCGGTGTAGCCCAGGTCATGGTGCGTGATCGGCACGAAGTAGATGGTCCAATGCTTGCGAGGCTGCCACGGGGCTCGGTGCGTGGCCAGGACCTTGCCGCCCGCCTGGAGAACGAACTCTGCCGACGCCGCCTCCCGAACATCCGGCGCCTGGAATCGCAGCGTGGACTCGCCTTGCGGGATCGGCCCGAGACTGGCCGACCGGCGGGCCGAGCCGATTCGGACTTCGAGGTCGCATTGGACGGTATCGCCGGCGTTCTGGACGGCGACTTCGACCGTTTGAACCAATCCGTCCTGGTCGCGAGAGAACAGAACTGTCGGGCGCACCGATACGATTCGAATCGACGCATCGCCCGCCGCTGCGTTCTGGGCCTTCGCACAGAGGCAAACGCCGGCAAGCAGAACGACGCAGAACAAGGCACGCATCGACATGCGATCCAGGCGTCGCTGCTTGTAGTGACGCCGTGAGGCGTTCCTCGAAGTGTATGCCCCTTCGGCAAGCTCAGGGCAGGCTCTTGCGGGCACACTGCGAGCGGCGGCTGCATGAGTGAGGTTCATCGTCTCTCCTTTCGTTCGCGCTTCAGACTGGACAGGACTGCCGTATAGCTGCACGGTCTGTTCAGGTTATGAGGCGGCCCCCCTGCTGTCAACGGTTTCGCCACCCACGGGGCGGCTATGACTTGAACGGGTCCCCTCGCGGTGCTATCATCACCGGCAGGATATCGTGATATCCGTCATTGCCTGATCTAAGGAGAACCGCTGTATGAGACTGACCTTCTGGGTGTTTGCCGCATCATTGCTGTCTTTCACACTGGCTGCTGTCGGCGCGGAGAGAATCGATCCGGCGTTGGGCACGGTGGACCCTTGCGATGGGACGTCGTGGTACGACGGCCGGCTTCTCATGCTGGAGGGCAAGGGTTGGGAGGACACCGAATCGTATTACGACCGGCTGCCCGCCAAGGCAAAGGACAAGGTCCGAGCTCCGGTCTGGGATCTCAGTCAGCACAGCGCCGGGATGTGTCTTCGCTTCCTGACGGAGGCAGCGTCGGTCCGGGTTCGCTGGACGCTCCGGCGCGAGAACCTGGCGATGCCTCACATGCCCGCCACGGGAGTGAGCGGGATTGACCTTTACGCAAGGGCCGACGATGGGCGATGGATGTTCGTGCAAAACGGGCGGCCCACTTCCAGGTCGAACGAGGCATCCTTCCGCGTGCCCCCGGGCGCCGAATGCATGTTGTACATGCCTCTCTACAACGGAGTAGAGTCGATCCAGATCGGCGTCGACAAGGACATGGCCATCTCGCGACCTGCGGCCCCCGCCGTGCCGAACAAGCCGATCGTGTTTTACGGCACTTCCATCACCCAGGGCGGATGCGCCTCCCGCCCCGGCATGGCATACACGGCCATCGTCCGCAGACAGCTCGACGTGCCGGTGATCAACCTCGGCTTCTCAGGCAACGGCAGAATGGAACCGGAGATGGCGGACCTTCTGGCGGAGCTGGACCCGGCGGTGTACGTTCTCGATTGTCTTTGGAACATGCGGCCCGCTGAGGTATCGGAGCGGGTAGCCCCGTTCGTCAAAACGCTTCGGGCAGCCCGGCCCGACACACCGATCCTGCTCGTGGAGGACTCCAGCGTCAGCAATACCACGCCGACGGAGAAAGGCACGATCCTCCGCCGGATCCATGAAGAGCTGACGGCCGGCGGGATCGGCAACCTGCACTTCCTGTCCAATCGAGACATGCTCGGAACCGATGGAGACGGCACCGTCGACGGCTGTCATCCCAACGACGTGGGAATGATGCGCCAGGCGACTCTGTTCAGCACATCTCTGGCAACGATCCTCGGGAGGCCGATTCGTTAAGACCTTCTCCGGGGTCAGTCAGAATCACTGCTGCGCCACAAAGGGAAACAGCGTGCGCAACTCGTCCTTTGTCGGATACCGCCCGTACTCGCAGACCTCGAAGGCCTCCGCGTGCCGGACCTTCTTGCCGGCTTCCTCGCCATACAGTTCGATCAGTCTGTCGCGATACTGGTTGGCGAGGTCCATGTGCTGCTGTCGGAGCCAGCCCTTGCGCAGTTGTTCCTGCCGGGCCTTCAGATCGGCCGCGTCTCGGGGCACATCGCTGGCGCTGCCGCCGCAGCCTCCCTCGATAAACTGCGACACGAGCTCCGCCATCGCATCGAGTTTCCGCTCGATCACCGAATCGATGGAGACGACAATGTCGGGACGGAACGGATTGGGCTTCTGGAACCCATCGGACGCGTAGAGAAACACCGGGTTTTTCTTTATCGCGGGCACGTCGGGGCAGAAGAACGGCACGGTGACCATGTACGCCGCATCCTGCACCAGGATGCCGGTGTAGCGATGGTCCGGATGATAGTCGTTCGGCCGGTGGGTGATCACGATGTCCGCATTCCAGTGGCGGATCAGGCGGGTGAACGTCCGCCTGTTCTCGAGCGTCGGCTCGATCTCACCGTCATGGATGTCGAGCACCTGGACCGTGTTGCCGAGGATCCTGGCAGCCTCCTGGACTTCCGCCGTTCGACGCAAGGCCAGCGGCCCGCCGGCCGTCTGCCAGTGCCCGATGTCACCGTTCGTGGTCGATACGAATTTCACATGATGGCCCAAGTCGCTCCACAGACAGGCGGTGCCGCCGGCGAAAATCTCAGAGTCGTCAGGATGGGCCCCAAACGCGATGATCCGCAGCTTGCCGTCTTCGGGAGGCACCTTGTCCACCGCAACCATCGCCGACCCCATCGCGGCGGTAACGTCTGCGGCGGAGCTCGCCATCCCCAGCCGCGCGACACCAAACGAACCCGCCAAGATCAACCCGCAGAAGACCCCGCACACATACCATCGCCATCGGTTCATCGGACTGTCTCCTTTCTGAACGTCCTTTCGCTATCCAATTCTCGGTGGCCGAGGGCGCTACTCGCCGGCCGCCGGCGCCGTCTTGGCGGCCGCGTCATCGCGGAACAGCAGCACGAACAGACCCAGCAGCACCGCGCTCATGACCGTGATGATGATCCAGATGGGATTCCAGTCCACGACGCCGTCTGTCTTCGTCGTGTACCTGTTGATGAGCTGCACGTTGAAATAGGTTCCCACGAGCATCCCCACGCCGTAACAGATCAGGATGATGAAACCCTGGGCCTGGGCGCGAATCTCGGGCGGGGCCTTCTTGTCCACGTACACCTGTCCGCCGACGAAGAAGAAGCCGAAGATCACACCGTGTACGAGAATGGCGATGTAATAGGGCCAGGTCTGCCCCATCGCCCCGCCTGCCCAGAAGGCCGCGTAACGCACCAGCAGCGCACCCAACCCGATAACCATGGCCCACCTGGCTCCGAACCGCACCAGCGCCAGGGGCACCACGAGCATGACGAACATCTCCAGCAACTGCCCCAGATTCATAGTCGCCGTGATGTATTCGAAGCCCTGGCTCTCGAAGAACTGCGAGCCGAGGGAGAAGTACATAGTGAACGGGAGCATCACGAGCATGGAGATGATGATGAACAGGGCGAAATTGCGGTCCTTCATGAGCGTCAGCGCCTGCAACCCGAGGACGTCGACGATTGAAGACTTCCGGCCCTTGCCCGGCGGCGGCGTGTTGGGCAGAGTCAGGTTCAGCAGGGCCGCCGCCAGCGCGCTGCCCGCCCCGCAGTACAGAGGAATCGCCGTGTTGTCGATCTTCAGGCCATCGTACAGCCTGGCCGCCACGATGCTGAAGACCCCGGACGCCACCCAGCCGATGGAACCGAAAAGCCGGATCTGAGGGAACTTCTCCGAGGGGGCGTTGGCCATGGCGATGGCGTTGGTCAGACTCCACGTCGGCATATAGCAGAACATGGCCAGCAGCAGGATCACGAACAGGGACGTCGCATCGGTGACGCGCGCCCCAAAGAAGAACAGGACGGCGCAACAGAGATTCAGGGCCGTCAGCACCTTCTGGCTGGCGAAGTGACGATCCGCCACCATGCAGAAGACCGGGGCGATCAGACAGCCGAGCGGCATGACGCTGAGAATCCATGCCTTGGCGTTGCCTTCGATGCCCAGTTTCGTCAGATAGGCCGCCAAGGGCACCCACCAGACGGCGAACATCAGGTACTGGAGGAACATCATGACACTCAGACGCACTCTGACGCTCAGGGGCATTGCATCCATGGCACAACTCCCTTCCTGCTAACGAGGTGCAGATCCGTGAGCCGCTCTGCCACGAGCCCAGGCCTCACAAGACCGCTGGCAATATACCATGCCGGGCGGCCTTCCGATAACATATCTGGCAGACAAGGCATGCTTTTTCCACGCGTCACCTTCGCCATAGGCCAAAGGGCCGCGGGATTCAGAGGATTGCCTGCCGCAGGCCTTCCCGGTACACTTGCTGCAGGTTTTGACCTGCGCGAACAGGCGATGGAGACCATCCGGGGACAACGCATGGCAACGACATGGCACAAGCATCTGATCGCAGCGATCGTCGGTCTCATTTCCGTGGCTGCGGGCGCTGCCGAGCCCCTGTTCTTCGATACCAACGACACGGGGCCGGCCCCGGCCGGCGTCCCCGTCGTTCGGCCATGGAAGACTGTCCCTCTCGATCCGGACTATGGGGGCCAATGGGTGGTCAGTGCCGATCTGGACGCAGACGGCCGGGTCGACTTCGTCGCCTGTGAAAACCACAACGTCGGCGATGTTCACTACACCTCGACCGCCGTCGCCCAACGCCTGGACGGCAGTGTGCTGTGGCGCTGGGGCGATCCCGACATCGGCCGCAAGGAGTGGCACCACGACGTCGCCTGCCAGGTCCATGACTGGGACGGCGACGGCCGCCCCGAAGTTGTCCTCGCCACCAAGGGGGCCCTCGTGGAACTGGACGGCCGCACCGGCACCGAGCGGCGCCGCATCCCGATTGCCAAGGACGCCACTGACTGTATCGTCTTCGCCGATCTCGCGGGGCGGGGCCGCCCCACCGATGTTCTCGTCAAGAACCGCTATCATGATATCTACGCGTACGATCACCGGGGCGAACTGCTCTGGCACGTGAACGATCCGGGCGGCACGCGAACCGCCCACCAGCCGCGCCCGATCGATCTGGACGGCGACGGCAAAGACGAGATCGCCGCCGGCTATGCGCTGATCAACGCCGACGGATCACTGCGATGGAGATTCCGCTCGGCCAAGGTCGACGAGAACCGCGGCCATCTCGACTGTATCCGCCTGTTTCACAGGGCCGACAGGCTGGAAGACGTGCGTCTGGTCATCACGCTGTGCGGCGCCAACGGCATCGCCATGATCGACGGCAACGGGCGGGTGATCTGGGAGCAGGTGGGCAGCCATTTCGAGTCCATCGACATCGGCCGCGTCATCGCCGGCCCGCCGCGGGCGGGGCAGATCCTCGTGGATATCGATCATCAGCCTTTCGGCAAGGCGCCCCTGCTGCTGATGGATGAAAACGGCGTTCTGCTCGGCCGCATCAACACCGACTATGCTCGCCATCATCATCTGCTCGACTGGACCGGCGACGGGCTCGATGAGATCATCAACGCGCACAGCGGCGCGATCTACGACCACAGGGGCCGGCGCATCGCGACGCTCACCGCCCCGGCGTCGGGCAGGGGCGAACGCAGCATGCTGGTCGGCGATTTCACGGGCGACGGTGTGCCGGATGTGACACTCGTCACAACGGATGCCCTCTACGTCTTCAGGAACGGCGGCGGCGTCAAGCCCACACCAGGCATTCGCCTGGGAACCGAGTTCAACTTCACGCTCTACTGATCGATTTCTCCACCGGCGCTACTCGCCTACGCCCAGCCGCTTCTGCAACTCCTCCAGCGATACCCCCTTGGTTTCCGGCAGGTACTTCAGCACCAGGACGAACTGCACCAGCATCATGACAGCGAAGAAGGCAAACGCGGCAGCGCCCGAGTCACTCGCCACGATGGGGAAGAGCCAGCTCACACCGATGCAGAGCAGCCAGATCAAGAAACAGGCGGCCGCCGACCCTGAGGCGCGAATCGCATTGGGCAGCAGTTCGTTGATGCACACCCAAACGACGGCGCCCTGCGAATACGCGTGCGAGCCTACAATTCCCATCATCGCGACGATGACAATCCAACCCTGCGCATGTGTGTGGAATACCCACGCGGCCAATCCATGGGAAAAGATGAAGGTCACGGACCCGGCCAGCAGGAGCGCCTTGCGTCCCACCCGGTCAATCAGCACCATCGCAAACACCGTCATGACGAGATTCGTCAGGCCGATGATCACCGACTGCATCAAGGCCCCTGCCTTGTCGGCGCCGGCCATGCGGAAGATATCGGCCGTGTAATAAATCACCGCGTTGATGCCGTCCAACTGGTTGAACGCCGCGATCATGCCGGCCAGCAACAGCGGCTTGAGGTACTTACGATGGAGAAGGCTCTGATGGCCGCCAATCCTCTCGGACGTGAGCGACTGCTCGATCTCATCGACCTCCCGTTGCGGGTCTTCGTGGCCGAACCTCGTCAGGACCTCCTCGGCCGCCGCACGGTCCCCTTTCTTCATCAGCCAGCGGGGGCTTTCCGGAATCAGGATCGAGGCCACGAGAAAGACCGCCGCCGGGGCCGCCTCCACGCCGAACATCCAACGCCATGCCGCCGGATGCTCCGGCCCCAGTAGATAGGCCACGAGGTAGTTCGAGAAATACGCCGCCAGAATGCCCACGACGATGTTCAACTGGCTGACCGCCACCAGCAGGCCGCGGCGACGCGCCGGGGCAATCTCCGTGATGTACACCGGCGAAACGACAGACGCCCCACCGACCGCGATGCCGCCGATCCAACGGAATAACAGCAGCGCATGCCAGTTCCAGGCATACGCACCGCCGACCGCCGACACCAGATAGAACAAGGCCAGCACCGTCAGCACCGGCCGCCGTCCCCACCAGTCCGCCGGCCGGCCGACCAGCACAGCGCCAAATAAGGTCCCGATCAGGGCGCTGGAGACAGTGAAGCCCAGCAGGTTGTCGTTGAGCGAGTACACGCCTCGCAGAGCTTCCGTCGTGCCCGAGATCACCGCCGTATCGAACCCGAACAGGAACGACCCCAACGCCGCGATGATGGAACTGGTCAACAGCATCGCACCGCCATGCGTTTCCTTCATACCACCATCGCCGGTCATATCCATATCGCGTGGCCTCACACTTGTCATAGTAGCCTAATTGAATTCCGTCCGCACGGTCACCAACCCCCACGCGGGCACGTCGATGGGACCGTTCACACGTTCACCTGCCCGCTCACTCGTATCGCTCAGGTAGACAGCCGCCGGACGGACGCTGCCCCACTTCAGATTGACGGACCGCGCTCTGTCTGTCACGCCGAACAGACGCACGATCAAGGCGCGGCCGTCATCACTGGGCTTCAGAGCCGTCACGAGACATTCGCTCGGCTCGACGGTCAGCAATGACTTCGCGGGCGGCACGCCCTGCGCGCGTACGGCCAGAAGCGGCTGGCTGAAACCGGTGGCAAAGCGTGACGCCTCGGCCGGATCGCGACGGCGGTGAGGCCGCAGGACGAATCGAAATACGGTCGGACCCTCCTGGTAGGCGCGGTAGTTGGTGCCCCAGTGATTGTTCATGGCCCAGGAATAGAGCTTCTGCGTCGGCTCCACATGCCGTCGCCAGACGTCCGGATCGGTCTGCGAATTGAGCAGCGTGGCGGTGATGCCTCCCACCTGCACGAGCGGCGCATCGAGCGTCACCCACGTGACGCCGCGCTCGGCGTTGGAGACATCGGCCCAGCGCCCCACGGTGAACCAGTTCTTGCACGCGCTGGGCATCTGGTCGATCTCCGGACGCATCACGCCCAGTGGAATATCCAGGAGCACCTCGCCATCCGGCACCGCAAAAGGAAAGGCGAAATTCACGCTCTCTTTGCCCTCTTTCGCGTGGTAGCTCTTCGCTTGCAGCCGCTCTTTGTCTATCGTGTTGATGAGCTCGACATGATCGCACCCGGCCACCACGCGCAGCTCTCGCACGAGCCTCTTACAGCCGGGCGCCGCCGACTCGATGACCAGCGAAGCGACCAGCGGGCCTTTTTCGCCGACGCGAATTGTCACCGGCCCGTTGCGCTTAAGGTCCTTCGGATCGTCACCGATCAGGTACAGGTAGTCGTTCAGGGCTTCGCCTTCGCTGATGTCGGCGAAGTTGCCGCTCAGTCCCTTGGCCGTCAATTCGACGATTCCGCCGGTCCTCTCGTCCACCTGCAGACGAATGACGCCGCTGTCCAGAGTCGCGCCTGCCGCAATCGCCCGAGCTTCGCCATAGGGCGTACCTGAAGTCACCGCGTAACGCCGGGCAGCGAACGGCGGCACATCGCGCGCCAGGAAGACCAGCTCACCCGACGCCAGTCGCTGCGACGGAACCGGCCGGCCCGCATCGTCGATGACGCGGTCGCCGCCGGCACGTAGGGGCGAATGATCATTCGCCCCTGCTTTCGAGACAGTCACCAACTCCGTGCGCGGCCAGGAAAGCGTGTTGAACACGTCTATTGTTCCCGCCGATGCGACGGCGTCGACGCGTTCCGTTCCAAGAGATGCGGCCAATAGCTCGCGCGACTGCCGGTCCGCCGACTCGGCGTAACTGCGCTTGATGTCCCATTGTTCGAGCGTCTCTTTCCGCTGCGGCTCGCTCACGCTGCACCAGGCGCCCCAGGTGTGCTCGGAGTACAGTAGGACTTTGTTCCACGCCTCCTCAAAAGCCGCTGCCGAATACGCGGACGGACGCAACATCGCAAAAAGCGTCTGGGCCTGCGCGAGCCGGTCGGAGCTGGCGCGGTTCATCGCGGTCTCCAGAGCGGATGAGCCGGCGCCGTCCTCCCAGTAAGGCGTCCAGTCGCCTCGTACAGCGGGCAGCCTGTCGCCGTAGCGTTGCTCGAACGCACGGAACGCCTCGCTCGTCCCGGAGATAACGAAGCGGGGCCAAGCGTACCTGGCGTTCCAGTCGCGGACGAACTCACAGATGGCGGGGTCCGGCACGGCGTTGTCGCCGTGGCCCGCCCAGCGCACATAAGCGACGTCGAACGGATAGCCGCGTCGCTCCAGCCCATCGCAGAAGTCCTCGACCAGTTGCGGCGACATCTTCCCGTAGCGGTGCGACATCGCGTAGCCCCAGAACGGAATCCAGACAAGCACCTTCGACTGCGCATCGGGGCCCACCCAGTAGAATGGTTTGTTCTCCCACTCGCGCAGGATCGTGCCAATGCGGTCGAAGTAGTTCGGCGCCACGGAGAAATAGCGGATTCCCGCGTGGGCCATGGCGGTGACCGTGCCCCAAGTGTACCCCGGGACATCGGAGATCATCGCCGCATCGATCGGCACGCCGGTCTGCCTGGCCAGCTCCGTGGCATACTTGAACAGGCGGACCAGCTCCTCCGGCCGGCACAGCCCGGTCAGCTCGTTGAGGTACATGCCGTTGAGCACCACCTGTCTGGTCTTGACCGCATCGAGGAACTCCGCGCGCTGCCGGTCGTCGAGACGGCGCAGATACAGGTCCGCCGCCCAGAGCACCTCGACGTTCCACACGAAACGAGACCCTTCGGGATAGCCGGCCGTTCGCTTGGCGGCGGCGATCCCATCGAGGAGATTCTGTACCTGTCTGGCCTCGATGGCGGTCTGAATCTCGGTATAGCCGATGTCGGTGTGCGAATGCGGCGTGATATACACCGTCAGCTTCCTCACCGGCTTCAACGTCACCTCTCGCGTCGCGACGTGGCAATAATTCACGATAACCGTCACGAAGTCCTTCGTCTCCGCTTCGACCGCATCAACCATCAGTTCCACTTCCTGCGCTCCCCGAACCAGACGCAGGGACTTTGCAGGTCCGTGCATAAGGCGCACCACGGCGTCGGTGTCCTCGCCGAAATGTCGCACGGTCACCAGGAGTGGCTGGAACATTCGTCCGTTCTGCTCCTGCAACGCGCGCACCGGCTTGACTGACTCCAGAAACGTTCGCGACTGCACCTGACACGGTTCGGCGCCAGGCGGCACCGTCAGCCCGAGGGAATCGTAGAGCAGCCAACTGCCGCTCAGCGTGGTGACGCGGACTTCGTTGTCGCCTCTCTTGAGCAGGTCCGCCGGGAAGGCGACCGCGAATTTGTGCTCCCGGCCCTTTTCCGGACGGCCGAACACGGAGGCATCTCCCGCACCATTGGGCAGGGACTGCTCGAACGCCTGCCCGTTCACTTCCACGAGCAACCTGGGCGGGCCGGCGCTGTGGGTGTCGATCAGATCGAACAGGAGCCGGCATTCACCGCTCGCCGGCGGCGTCCTCAAACCGAAGAGCACGATGAACGTGTGTGGCCGAGCGCCCGCCCAGCCATCCGCCGGGCCGGGCTGCACATACGGCCAGTCTTTCTTCGGCTCGGAAGCCCCGACCACGAAGAACGCATCGTCGTCGAACTGGGCGTAGCCGTCCGGGGCCAGGGTAAACTCCGCGTTGTCATTGTCGGCCTTGCCGATCTCCCAGAGCGCGACGGAAGCATCGACTGAGATACGCTGCTGCTGTTCGGCCCAGGCGAGCAGCTCGACGATGGCCATGCCGAGAACGCCCGCCGAGCCGCGAAACTGACCCGACCCTCGCGGTTGATTGTCACGCGACCACCACTCATGAAAGCCACCGTGCCGAAGGACTCTCGCGGTCATGGGCGCAAGCTCGCGGTACGCCTCTGCAACGAGCCCATGACGGATCAGTTGGCGGATCATCCGCCCGCCGAACCAGCACCAGTCGCCGCCGTTCTGGTAGGAGTACGGCCCCATGGCGGGATTCTTGAAGCTGCCTTCGGGGTAGACCGGGTAAAGCGTCAGCCCAATCGAGCCGGCGCCGGCGCGCCGGACGTTGTCCATCATCTGCCGAAGCGCGCCTGCGATTTCGTCGCGCGTCAGGAGTCCCGCTTCGATGGCTACGGCCGTACCGCCGTGGTAGTAGACCGCCGCCTCGTCAAAGCCGCTCGGAAAGGGCGACTCTTCCAGATAGATGTGAGGGCGGAACTTGCGCTGGTCCGCGTCCCATAGGTGTTTGCGCACGTTTGCTCGCAGGTCATCTCGCACCTTGCGCCATCGCGCCGATGAGGTTCCTGTGTCACCGGCCAGCGAGAGGTAATCGTCGATGGCCACAAGAAACATGGCGTTGTCGTAGATGTCGAGTGCGCGATGAGAGCTCTCATCCAGCTCGACGCCCCACTCATGCTCGGGCTGCACATCGCCCCAGTCGGCGGTCGTAGCGCCCCACACCAGACCATGCGCAGCATCGAATCGGTGGGCGAGCACGTACTCCAGCGCCCGGGCCAGGCGATTGCGGACCGACACGCCGTCCACTTTCTCGTCGAGGATGGAAGAATCTCCTGTGCCGGCAACGTACTTCCGCACGGCCTGGACCAGCGAGGATTCCTGATCGGTCTCCACGGTATTCTTGTGGGCGAGCAGCTCCGGCACCAGGGCGGACCGGCGGTATTTGTAGGCGACGTTGCCCTGGGCCTTGGGGATGTACCCATCTACAATGTCGCCCTGCGGCCCCTGGAACCGGAAGAAGGTTAACAGGGCCTCGCGGACCGGCGCCGGATCGTTCACCTGGAGCGACAGCTCGATGAAGGTGTTCAGATCGCGAATCCACACCTCGCCGTAACCGCTGCCGGCGGTGAACCCGGTCTTCAGCAGGCTCCGGGCCTTGTCCAGCACCCGCGGCAGGTTCGGGTCAGCCAGGATCTGCCGGGCCACAGCGGCGGATTGAAGGGATGGAGTGCCGGAGTGTTGGATCGCTGGATCAGTCGCCCGCGCTGGCCCCGGTATTCCAACACTCGTGCATGCCAGTATTCCAACCAGGACAAGGGAATGGTGAAGTGCACTGGACATCTTGGGACCCTCGGGGTTTACTATTTGCGATCGGCCATCTACAATTCTGCTCAGCGACAGCCAGATGGTAAATCGCAGATGGCGAATTGTAAATGGTGAGCCTATGACACCGAGAGAAAGAGTCCTGGCCGCACTGAATCACGTCGAACCCGATCGCGTTCCGATCGATCTGTCCGGACATCGCTCCTCGGGCATTGCCGCGATGGCGTACCCCCGGCTGCGCAGATGCCTCGGCCTCGAACCGAGACCCGTGCGCGTCTACGACGTGGTCCAGCAACTCGCCGTTGTCGACGATGACGTACTCGACCGCTTCGGCGTCGATTGCATCGAAATGGGACGAGGCTTCGCCCTCACCGACGACGACTGGAAGCTCTGGAGGCTTCCCGACGGCACGGATTGCCTCATTCCCGCCTGGACCCGCATGGAACGTCGGTCCGATCGCTGGGTCATTCTCTCCGATTCCGGGAGAGTTATCGCGCACATGCCCGACGGCACATTGTACTTCGAACAGACGTACTTTCCGTTCGCCGAATCGGACGACGATGGGATGCTCGCCGACGCCTTCGGCGAATGCATGTGGACCGCCGTGGCGTCCCCGCCCGGTCCCGTCGATTTGCAGACCCTCCGCGAGGGAGCCCGGCGCCTGCGTCAGAGCACCGACCGGGCCATCATCGGCCTGTTCGGCGGCAATCTCTTCGAGACAGGCCAGTTCTTCTACCGGGCCGACAACTTCTTCATGCTGCTGGCCTCCGACCCTCCGAGGGCGCACCGGTTTCTGGACCGCCTGGTGGAGATCCATCTGGCTAATCTGGAGAAGTTCCTCGGCGCGGTCGGCCCGTCGATCGACATCATCCTCTTCGGCGACGATCTCGGCATGCAGACGGGTCCGATGCTCAGTCCTCGGATGTACTGCGAGTTCTTCAAACCCCGCCACCAGATTCTCTGGAATCGCGCCAAGGAGCTGGCCGACGTGAAGGTCATGCTCCACTGCTGTGGCGGAGTTCGCGAGCTGCTCCCTCATCTTATCGAAGCGGGTCTGGACGCCATCAATCCCGTCCAGATCACTTGCTCCGGCATGAACGCGGCGGAATTGAAGAAGGAATTCGGCCGGGACCTGACCTTCTGGGGCGGCGGTTGCTACACGCGGGAGATACTCACCGCTGCGCGCCCGAAAGAGGTGGCCCAGCACGTCAGGAATCAGGTTCGCATCCTCTCGCCGGGCGGCGGTTTCGTCTTCCAGCAGGTCCACAACATTCTGGCCAACGTTCCGGCCGAGAACATCGTCGCCATGTTCGACGCGGTAGACGAAAGCCGGTGACAACGCCGTGCCGGTCTCAGTCAAGAGCGCGTCGCTCAGGTTCTCTTCTCGCCTGACGATGCGGGTCGCTCCGTTGCGGCTCGCTGAGCCTGCTTGGGCTTGATGAACAGCACCTCACCGCGCTCGATCCATCCCAATCGCAGATCGATCCGGAACCAGCCGTCCCTGTTCTTCCTATCGAAGCGGACGGGCGAACGCCTGCCAAGCTCTTTGAGGTCATACTGCGCCCAC
>Ga0123328_1002582_pt1 | contig 16212 bp, 7 predicted proteins | sample BioC12SIPDNA_2_FD_89702 | JGI IMG/M metagenome (GOLD analysis project Ga0123328, IMG submission 89702) | Anaerobic biogas reactor microbial communites from Washington, USA - Biogas_R1_A C12 SIP DNA | ecosystem: Engineered > Bioreactor > Anaerobic > Unclassified | place: Washington, USA...
TCTGTGGCACCGGGATCATCGCTGCCTCCACTCCTCGTCGAGGATCGCGTACTCGTAGCTGTCGGTCCAGATCGGGTCCCCCTCCGGCGTCCGGCGCAGGGACACCGCCTTGAGCCGGTGCGCCTCGCGGCGCATCCCCAGCCGCTCCAGCAGCCGCCACGACGGAGCGTTCCGCGGATCACATCCGGCTTCGACCCGGTGCGCGCCCAGCTCCTCGAAGGCATACTGCAGGATCCGCTGGCTGGCTTCTGTGGCATAGCCGCGCCCGCAATAGTCGGGGTTGAAGATGTAGCCCAGCTCCCACGTCTGGAGCTCCTCGGGGTCCTTGCGCGTGCAGGTAATGTGACCGATCAGCTTGCCCGTGCTCTTGAGGCAGACCGCCCAGTAGCCGGGGTTGTCGACGAAGTAATCCACCACTCCCCGAAGCTCCGTCTCGGAGGAGGGATAGTCGTAGTCGTACTTCGTCACCTCAGGTAGCGTGACGTACTCACGCAGGTCACGCCAGTCATCCGGCCTGAAGGTGCGCACAATCAGTCGCTCAGTCTCGAGCAGCATGCCCTAGCCTCCTCGTCCCCATCGATTCCTGGACTGCTCAGCAGCGCGATATCGGGAACCAGATCGTGGTTCGACAGCCTGACCCTGTGACCCGTCTGCGACGGCGGAAATCTGCTAAGCCCCATCCAGCAGCCTCACGGTAGCGATCGTTCCCGCCATCGGGACGGTGACGGAGCGATTCTGGACGTGCAGGGGAAGGAAATCCCGTTCGCGTGCATCGCACAGAAAAGCTCTCTCGAGGGCCAGGTCCCGGGATGTGAGGATCACAGGCGCGTCTGGTACCGAGGAGGCGTAGAGCCGCACGACGACGCCCTCGCCTCGCGATGCGGGCTTTGCCGCCGTCACCCACACGTCGGCGCGATCCGTGGTGAAATCACCAGCGACGGTCCGGTACCATGCGGCACGCTCACGATCATCCCACGGGCCATCCATCACACCGCGTGCCACCGTGGACAAGGCATTGTCCTTCCAGTCACCGCGCTGGGTGAACAGCAACGCATAGTCGAACACATACGCCGTCCGCTCGTGCCCCTTCGCCGGGTTGGCCGGCAGACCGATGAACCCAAAGGCCGTCTCTCTCGTGGCATTGCGCGTCGCGACCAGCTCCACGCTGCCATCGGGGGGCGCAACTGACGGCGCCCGGCATGGCCAACATCAGCGCCAGCCCGCGCCCATCGTTCTTGTCTCGAACGTGGACGAAGTGCTCCACCGGCCAGAACGTTGGATCGTAGTAGCGCCCCAGAGGGCGCGCCACCACCCCACCCGGCGTGTCCATCACCAGGCGGCCCACCGTTAAGCCCGACGGGATGCGTACCGTCACCGAGTGTCCCTCGGGAGCCCGGCCCTCCACGCGGCACCAAATGAGAGGGGTACGGTTACTGAGCCACACCCGCCTGAGGAAGGGCTCACCGTCGAGCTCGCTGGTTGAAACGACCTCCACACCGCCCGCGTGCTCTTGCACCTCGAGGTGCACGGGCCGTTCGCTGGCGCGAGCGCTCTCACGCCACGTCCCGCCACGGAACTCGTACCCCATCCGCCACAGGCCTCCCGAGTCGCGGTAGCTGATGAGGTCATTGACGGGTCCCCATCCATCGAAGGCCTCCTCGCCAGGAAGCCGGATGGAATCGATGGCGCCGCCGGCATTCTCGGCGAACGTCACCGTATGGTGCACCGTCTGCACCAGAAGGCGCTCGCCCTGACGGCTGCAGTCGGGCGGGCCCGGTGCCCCATTTCCTTCCGGGAGCGGGCCGGCGGGCATATGCTGGAGGAGTGCGCCCTCCACCAAAGCCTCAGCATGTGCCAACCAGGGCAGTTGTTCCTCGTCGACGACGCTGTCAGGCGAGGTTCCCGTGATGAAGTCGTGGTGGTTTGACGTCGCAGCCGCCCACCACGCGTCCGCGAGATCCGCCGCCACCGTCTCGGCACGCGATAGGCCACCCGCTCTGAGTGCACCCCGCTCCGCAAGGAGCAGGTCATCGACAAGCTCGCGGCATCGTTGCTTCAGTCCGGGCCGGGCGGTGTAGAACCCGGTCCAGTAGGGATTGGGGTCGAGCGCAATGACCGGCAGCACCTCCCGATGACCCTCCACCAGCGCCAGGTAATCGTCAAACCCGGCGTTCACTGCCCAGACACCGGTCGTCGGGTAATGGTTGCGGTTGTAGCGGTCCAGTAACTCAATCAGGTCCGGGATCGGTTCCACGAAATCGAAACCGATCGGGCACAGCATATAGGGGGTGCGGCTGACGGGCGCCAGGTCCTTCACGTACTGCCCAATTCGACGCGCGATGTGGCGATCCGAGCGCGCAGGGATCGCGAAGCGGACGAGGTAGACCCGGCTAAGGCCACGGAACGCGAGCATATCGCCCTGCCCGTAACTGAAGGCGTTCCAGTGGCACAGCACCTCTGCGCCATTCATGTCACGCCAGACGAAGTCCAGCGAGCGCTCGTTCTTCAGCAACTCCTCGGCGCTGGTCCCCGGGCGGGGGAAGCGCTTGGACGATTCGAGGTCGCACGCCATGAAGTACATCCCATCGATGCGCGTGATCGCGGTGCGATCAAAGCCCGCAGCGCGCAGCAGCGAGGGCAGAGCCGGCGAGCTCCCGAAGCTATCGGTGAATACCATCAGGCCCGGCTCTTGCGTCATCCCATTCCGGCGCAGCCACTCCTGTCCGAGCAGCCAATCCCGCAAGATCGCTTCGGCACTGGGCAGCAACGTGTCGGCAGTGGTCACCCCACTGCCCGTCAACCGCAGCCGGCCCTCGTTGACCAGCGTCCGCACCGCCTCGCGCTGGTTGTCGGCACAGCGCTCCCAGTACATACGCAGGAAGAAGATGCACTCGACCCCATAGACCCGGCGGGGCTCGCGTTGGAGCGCGGCGACAGCCTGGTCGAGGTTGCGGCGCACAAACCGGTCGAAGTACACCTCTGAGGTGAGCATCCAGTTGGGATCCCAGTGGCTGGACTCGGTGAACACGAGGACGCGTTGCGCGCTGGCAGGGATGCCGAGGCGCTGACGGATCGACTCGACGGACGACGTCATCGAAACACCTCCTTTACACGGCGTCACCACTATAGGTGGTAACGTCGAGCGGGGCAAACGCGCCACGCACTTGGGTCGGGCCAGCATCCCCGCGAGGGCTACTACACGGAACTGCCCAACGGCATCGTGCACGGATGGCGCAACAACGAAGAGTGTGTGCCCTACCAGCCGTATATCAACGAGTACGCAGTGCACATGGTCTTCAAGCCCATGTCCAAGTTTTCTGAGGCAGACTGCGACGACGAAGGCTTCATCATTGAGGTCTCGGACTGGACGCTCGATGGCGACTACGTTGACATCGGTTTCCCCGAGGGGGATGATGACGCCGATCTGCGTGACATCTTCGGAGAGGATGGCGAGCGGTATTACTGGGTCTGCTTCTACCACTGGGATACCGACTAGCCCTTCGGCAACTGCAGCTGCGGGAAGAGACCGGGGACTGGCCCTGCCGGCCAGTCCCCGGATCCCTGATCGCCGCTAGCCCACACGAACCGCGGTGCAGAACCCCTCGCGAGGTCCCCTACTCTGATCGGCGAGACCTTGCGAGGGGAGGAGACGTCAGGAGAACATCCCCTCCATCCCGTGCGCCTCGATGAGGGCATCACAGAGCGCGCGAATCTGGTCGAGGGTCAGCTCGGAGCTCGTGTGCGGGTCGAGCATCGCTGCGTGGTAGACCGCGTCGAGCTTGCGCGTGAAGGCCGCCTCGATCGTGAGGAGCTGAACGTTGATGTTGGTGCGGTTGAGCGCCGCAAGCTGCTCGGGCAGTTCGCCGACGTAGGTTCCCTGCACGCCGTTGCGGTCGACCAGACAGGCAACCTCGACGACGGCCTTGGACGGCAGGTTGGTGATCAGCCCCGTGTTCATCACGTTGCCGCCGATGCGGAACGGCACGTCGGTCTCGATCGCCTCCATGATGTACGACCCGTACTCGTGGGTGCGGGCGTGCATCAGCGCAGGGTTCTCCGTCAGCTCCTTGCTGCGCTCATTCCAGTCAGCGATCTGGCGGATGCAGCGCCGCGGGTACTCGTCGAGTGGAATGTTGAACTTCTCGACCAGCTCGGGGGCCAGCCGCTTGATCCAGTAGGGCATGTACTCGGCGCTGTGCTCTGAGGACTCGGTGACGTAATAGCCGAAATAGTCCATCATCGCGAACCGTACCATGTCCCAGTGCTTGGGGCCGGTGCCATCGAAGGCGGCCTGATTGAGCGCCCTCGCCCGGCGCTTGATCTCCGGATAGAGATCCACGCCGCCATCGGTGACCTCCAGCAACCACGCCTGGTGGTTGATCCCCGCGATCTTCCACTGGACGGCCTTGACGTCGTCGAGCATGTCCAGGTGCCCCAAGAGGTGTGGCACACACGCCTGAACCGAATGGCAGAGACCCACTGTCTTGATGCTGGATCCACGGAGCATCGCCCCCGTGACCATGGCCATCGGGTTGACGTAGTTGAGGAACCAGGCGTCGGGGCAAACGTCCTCCATGTCGCGGGCGAAGTCGAGGCAGACGGGGATCGTTCGCAGGCCGCGGAAGATGCCGCCGATGCCCAGCGTGTCGCCGATCGTCTGCTCGAGGCCGAAGCGCTTGGGCACCTCGAAGTCGATGACGGTGGAGGGCTCGTAGCCGCCCACCTGGATCGCATTGACGACGTACTTCGCCCCATCAAGCGCGGCCCGGCGCTCCTCGACCCCCAGGTGCGTCGTGATCGTCGCGCGATCCGCGTTGATGTTGCGGTTGAGCACGTCGAGCATCAGCTTCGACTCCCGCAGCCGGTCGCCATCGATATCGTAGAGCGCGATGTGCGCATCGCGCAGCGGCTCGCTGAGCATACTGTCACCCAGCACGTTCTTCGCAAAGACGGTGCTTCCCGCACCCATAAACGTGATCTTAACCATAGCGCCTCCGGCACGAAGTGGTAGCTGCCCCCGCGGGCAGCGTCGTCGCTGCATCCAGGCGATAGGGTAGCCGGGACTGCCAGCAGTGCAAGTGACACATCCCAACATCCCCCCAATGTCCTATTGACACCGAACTTGGCTGGCCCTATAGTGAGCGTGTCAGGACGCAGGGCACGATCCGCGGGCCTCCCCTTCACCTTCCGTCGCTTAACCGGCGCCTCCCAGGGCAGCCGGCGACGACCTGGACCAAGAGGGTCAGCTCAGTACGCACGAAGCGTACGTCATCGTGCCCTGGAGGACAACTCAGTTGGTTCGTAGGTACCGATTCATCGGTTCCGCTCCCGCCCAGTCCGCTGGGCGCACCTGCTACGGCGAAGGAACGCGGAAGTCGCACAGCTCCGGACACCAGCACAGCCAGGCACTGGTACCTGTCGGTTGTGGTTGTAGTCGATCCTAACTATAATCTAATCTATGGTACCCGTAGCCCCATCGTGGTGCCTGCAACGAGGAGGTGCAGCCCAGAAGGTCACAACACTGCAGCAAGCCTTGATGTATCGATACCCATCCGCGTAGTGAGGAGGTCGAGATGGATCAACCGCGATCGAACGCCCACAAGGCAATCGCACTCATTGGCACACTCGTATTTGGACTGGCCCTTGTACTGGGGATGACCTGGCTGCTCGCCTCCGGCGAGGCAACCGGGAGCCCCATCAGAGCCATTGACCAGGGCGCTTCTGCCGGTCAAGCAGCCACCGGCCCCGCGCCACAGCCCGTCGCTGCGCGGGACGAGGCCGGGGTTACCCCAGCATTGCTGCCTTCGTCCGCCGGCGCAGCAGGCCCGCATCAGGCAGTTGCTCGCCCCGCGGGCGCGCCAGGCATGCCAACGGCTCACACGACCGACGCGATAGCTGCAGCCCGTGCCGGGACGCTCTCGGCCGGACAGCCCCCTGCCCTGCAGGCGACCGAGCCAGGTCAGCCGGAAGGCGCCTTCCTGGCGCACTTCCCGGATACCTCACTGGGCGGCGCCTCGCTCGCGGGTGGGATGGCGCCTGCGGCGGATTCCATGGCGAGCCTCGGCGGTGTGTCTGCGCTCGCCATGCCGCCCGTGCCGGGCAACGGCGACACGGTCCTTTCCCTGGGCTCGAAGCGGGTCTGGGGCGTCGTGGGCGCCGGGGAGACCGTCACCGTGACGGTCGACGGCGCCCAGATGGGCGCCAGCCGCGCGGACGCCGTGGGCTTCTTCTGGACGCCGCTCTACGCCCTGGACGGCAACCGTCCCGCCCTTGAGCCCGGAGACGTCGTGGCCCTCTATGTCGAAGGGTCGCTGCGCCACGAGGTTACGCTCCGCGCAATGACCGCGGAACTCGATGTCGTCGCCGATGAGATCGAGGGCACGATCACGGGCCTCGCCAACACGGAGCTGACGCTCTACGTGCTCGACGACGCGGTGCCCGAGCCCACGATGACCACCTTCAGCACCACCGTGACGACCAGTGCCGCCGGCGCATTCAGCTCGGATTTCGGTGGTGAATGGCCCTTCGTCGGCTGGGACCACGTCGTGGTCGCCTATGTCGACGATAACCTCCAGGTCCAGGCTCCCGTCTATGCCACCGAGTCGCTGATGGTGCGTCCGGCGCCCTGGAACATGGTCTTCGGAAGGGTCGCGCCCGGCGAGGAGATCACCATCGTCGTCAACGACGGCACCACAGACAAAGTCAACGAGACCGTCATCGCGGGGGGTGATGGCTTCTACCTGATCTTCACCGACGCTGGCATTCTCGAGGATGACGTCGTCACGCTTACCCGCGCCGGCGCGAGCACCCTCAGCCGCACCGTCGGCCCGCTCACAGCGCGCATTGACCCTGACACAGACGAGATCACGGGCGTCACCGAGCCCGGGGCTGCCATATTGGCCAGGCTGGAAAGCTATCTCACCGCCGACGGCCCCGTCTTCGTCCACCTCACCACGACCGCCGATGGCACAACCGGTAAATACACGCTCGACTTCAGCGGCGTGGCTGACCTCCTGCCCGGCGACAACATCCCGATCTTCGTCGACGATGCTGAAGGCGACAACCTGAACATCCGCGCCATCGCGCCCGTGGTCGCCGTCGACCAAGTCGGGAACCAGGTCGGCGGCTTTGCACCGGCGCCGCCCGGACCGATGGCTGAGAGGCAGCCCGTGACCCTCACCCTCTACAGTGCGGCAGTGGACCAGACCCTGGTGTTCACATCGTCGCTGCAGTACGCGGGCGAGTATCTGTTCAATGAGTGGTCACACGGCCTACCCGACATCGCCCCCGGTGATGTGGTCACCGTCGAGACAGAGGGCTTCGGCTGGCAGGGCATCGTACACGTCAACGAGATGAGCGCCGAGCCCGACACGGTCAGCGACCAGATCAGGGGACAGGTCACGCCACCCAGCACCTGGGTCGAGGTCTGGGGGCGCAAATGGAACGGTTGGAGGGATAGATGGCTCTTCCCGGTTGCCGAGACCTTTGCAGTGACGGCGACCGCTGACAGCACGTTCACCGTCGCACCTGCAGGATTCGACATCCGCAACGCGACCGACTACCAGGTGCGCCACCGGACTGAGGATGGCCAGGTTGAGGCCCTGACCGGCAACACGGACTTCGTCCAGGCCTGGGCGATGTACGACTACACCGCCGTGAGCTTCGCGCCGCCCGGAACGCCCTACACTCTCACGCTGCGGACCGGTGACGGCACCTTCAAGGGACAGCTCACCGGCGTCTCCAGCGAGCCTACCGGTATGGATCACCGCGGCTGGGGCGAGGTTGGCGCCCAGCTGGTCGAAGGCGACACGATCCAGGCACAGTCTGAGACGGGCTTTGACCAGACCCTGACCATCGTTCCGCTGGGTGTGTTCCCTGACGCGAACGCAGACGTCATCTACGGCTTCGGGCCGCCCAACGCCCTGGTCAACCTCAGCATCGAGAACTCCGATGCCTATGGCTTCGTGCCTACTGGTCCGGACGGTGCCTTCGCCGTAGCAATGGACCAACTCCAGGTGACGTCGGGCGGAGACCTCGTCGCGGGCCAGTGGGTTCGCCTCTGCGCTGCCGATGCCGACGGAAACCATGTCTGCACCGCTGCCAGTATACTGGCAGCGGTGCAGACATGGTTTCCGTCGGCATCGGCAGCGCAGAGGCGAACCCACTGGCCCGCGACGAGGTCTCCGCCCGACGTCACCTGGAGTTGGTCCATTGCTACGGCGAAGGCACCGTCCGGACCAGTAGGCACGAAGCCATAGGCATCGGAGTTCTCGATGCTGAGGTTGACCAGGGCGTTGGGCGGCCCGAAGCCGTAGATGACGTCTGCGTTCGCGTCAGGGAACACACCCAGCGGAACGATGGTCAGGGTCTGGTCAAAGCCCGTCTCAGACTGTGCCTGGATCGTGTCGCCTTCGACCAGCTGGGCGCCAACCTCGCCCCAGCCGCGGTGATCCATACCGGTAGGCTCGCTGGAGACGCCGGTGAGCTGTCCCTTGAAGGTGCCGTCACCGGTCCGCAGCGTGAGAGTGTAGGGCGTTCCGGGCGGCGCGAAGCTCACGGCGGTGTAGTCGTACATCGCCCAGGCCTGGACGAAGTCCGTGTTGCCGGTCAGGGCCTCAACCTGGCCATCCTCAGTCCGGTGGCGCACCTGGTAGTCGGTCGCGTTGCGGATGTCGAATCCTGCAGGTGCGACGGTGAACGTGCTGTCAGCGGTCGCCGTCACTGCAAAGGTCTCGGCAACCGGGAAGAGCCATCTATCCCTCCAACCGTTCCATTTGCGCCCCCAGACCTCGACCCAGGTGCTGGGTGGCGTGACCTGTCCCCTGATCTGGTCGCTGACCGTGTCGGGCTCGGCGCTCATCTCGTTGACGTGTACGATGCCCTGCCAGCCGAAGCCCTCTGTCTCGACGGTGACCACATCACCGGGGGCGATGTCGGGTAGGCCGTGTGACCACTCATTGAACAGATACTCGCCCGCGTACTGCAGCGACGATGTGAACACCAGGGTCTGGTCCACTGCCGCACTGTAGAGGGTGAGGGTCACGGGCTGCCTCTCAGCCATCGGTCCGGGCGGCGCCGGTGCAAAGCCGCCGACCTGGTTCCCGACTTGGTCGACGGCGACCACGGGCGCGATGGCGCGGATGTTCAGGTTGTCGCCTTCAGCATCGTCGACGAAGATCGGGATGTTGTCGCCGGGCAGGAGGTCAGCCACGCCGCTGAAGTCGAGCGTGTATTTACCGGTTGTGCCATCGGCGGTCGTGGTGAGGTGGACGAAGACGGGGCCGTCGGCGGTGAGATAGCTTTCCAGCCTGGCCAATATGGCAGCCCCGGGCTCGGTGACGCCCGTGATCTCGTCTGTGTCAGGGTCAATGCGCGCTGTGAGCGGGCCGACGGTGCGGCTGAGGGTGCTCGCGCCGGCGCGGGTAAGCGTGACGACGTCATCCTCGAGAATGCCAGCGTCGGTGAAGATCAGGTAGAAGCCATCACCCCCCGCGATGACGGTCTCGTTGACTTTGTCTGTGGTGCCGTCGTTGACGACGATGGTGATCTCCTCGCCGGGCGCGACCCTTCCGAAGACCATGTTCCAGGGCGCCGGACGCACCATCAGCGACTCGGTGGCATAGACGGGAGCCTGGACCTGGAGGTTATCGTCGACATAGGCGACCACGACGTGGTCCCAGCCGACGAAGGGCCATTCACCACCGAAATCCGAGCTGAATGCGCCGGCGGCACTGGTCGTCACGGTGGTGCTGAAGGTGGTCATCGTGGGCTCGGGCACCGCGTCGTCGAGCACGTAGAGCGTCAGCTCCGTGTTGGCGAGGCCCGTGATCGTGCCCTCGATCTCATCGGCGACGACATCGAGTTCCGCGGTCATTGCGCGGAGCGTAACCTCGTGGCGCAGCGACCCTTCGACATAGAGGGCCACGACGTCTCCGGGCTCAAGGGCGGGACGGTTGCCGTCCAGGGCGTAGAGCGGCGTCCAGAAGAAGCCCACGGCGTCCGCGCGGCTGGCGCCCATCTGGGCGCCGTCGACCGTCACGGTGACGGTCTCCCCGGCGCCCACGACGCCCCAGACCCGCTTCGAGCCCAGGGAAAGGACCGTGTCGCCGTTGCCCGGCACGGGCGGCATGGCGAGCGCAGACACACCGCCGAGGCTCGCCATGGAATCCGCCGCAGGCGCCATCCCACCCGCGAGCGAGGCGCCGCCCAGTGAGGTATCCGGGAAGTGCGCCAGGAAGGCGCCTTCCGGCTGACCTGGCTCGGTCGCCTGCAGGGCAGGGGGCTGTCCGGCCGAGAGCGTCCCGGCACGGGCTGCAGCTATCGCGTCGGTCGTGTGAGCCGTTGGCATGCCTGGCGCGCCCGCGGGGCGAGCAACTGCCTGATGCGGGCCTGCTGCGCCGGCGGACGAAGGCAGCAATGCTGGGGTAACCCCGGCCTCGTCCCGCGCAGCGACGGGCTGTGGCGCGGGGCCGGTGGCTGCTTGACCGGCAGAAGCGCCCTGGTCAATGGCTCTGATGGGGCTCCCGGTTGCCTCGCCGGAGGCGAGCAGCCAGGTCATCCCCAGTACAAGGGCCAGTCCAAATACGAGTGTGCCAATGAGTGCGATTGCCTTGTGGGCGTTCGATCGCGGTTGATCCATCTCGACCTCCTCACTACGCGGATGGGTATCGATACATCAAGGCTTGCTGCAGTGTTGTGACCTTCTGGGCTGCACCTCCTCGTTGCAGGCACCACGATGGGGCTACGGGTACCATAGATTAGATTATAGTTAGGATCGACTACAACCACAACCGACAGGTACCAGTGCCTGGCTGTGCTGGTGTCCGGAGCTGTGCGACTTCCGCGTTCCTTCGCCGTAGCAGGTGCGCCCAGCGGACTGGGCGGGAGCGGAACCGATGAATCGGTACCTACGAACCAACTGAGTTGTCCTCCAGGGCACGATGACGTACGCTTCGTGCGTACTGAGCTGACCCTCTTGGTCCAGGTCGTCGCCGGCTGCCCTGGGAGGCGCCGGTTAAGCGACGGAAGGTGAAGGGGAGGCCCGCGGATCGTGCCCTGCGTCCTGACACGCTCACTATAGGGCCAGCCAAGTTCGGTGTCAATAGGACATTGGGGGGATGTTGGGATGTGTCACTTGCACTGCTGGCAGTCCCGGCTACCCTATCGCCTGGATGCAGCGACGACGCTGCCCGCGGGGGCAGCTACCACTTCGTGCCGGAGGCGCTATGGTTAAGATCACGTTTATGGGTGCGGGAAGCACCGTCTTTGCGAAGAACGTGCTGGGTGACAGTATGCTCAGCGAGCCGCTGCGCGATGCGCACATCGCGCTCTACGATATCGATGGCGACCGGCTGCGGGAGTCGAAGCTGATGCTCGACGTGCTCAACCGCAACATCAACGCGGATCGCGCGACGATCACGACGCACCTGGGGGTCGAGGAGCGCCGGGCCGCGCTTGATGGGGCGAAGTACGTCGTCAATGCGATCCAGGTGGGCGGCTACGAGCCCTCCACCGTCATCGACTTCGAGGTGCCCAAGCGCTTCGGCCTCGAGCAGACGATCGGCGACACGCTGGGCATCGGCGGCATCTTCCGCGGCCTGCGAACGATCCCCGTCTGCCTCGACTTCGCCCGCGACATGGAGGACGTTTGCCCCGACGCCTGGTTCCTCAACTACGTCAACCCGATGGCCATGGTCACGGGGGCGATGCTCCGTGGATCCAGCATCAAGACAGTGGGTCTCTGCCATTCGGTTCAGGCGTGTGTGCCACACCTCTTGGGGCACCTGGACATGCTCGACGACGTCAAGGCCGTCCAGTGGAAGATCGCGGGGATCAACCACCAGGCGTGGTTGCTGGAGGTCACCGATGGCGGCGTGGATCTCTATCCGGAGATCAAGCGCCGGGCGAGGGCGCTCAATCAGGCCGCCTTCGATGGCACCGGCCCCAAGCACTGGGACATGGTACGGTTCGCGATGATGGACTATTTCGGCTATTACGTCACCGAGTCCTCAGAGCACAGCGCCGAGTACATGCCCTACTGGATCAAGCGGCTGGCCCCCGAGCTGGTCGAGAAGTTCAACATTCCACTCGACGAGTACCCGCGGCGCTGCATCCGCCAGATCGCTGACTGGAATGAGCGCAGCAAGGAGCTGACGGAGAACCCTGCGCTGATGCACGCCCGCACCCACGAGTACGGGTCGTACATCATGGAGGCGATCGAGACCGACGTGCCGTTCCGCATCGGCGGCAACGTGATGAACACGGGGCTGATCACCAACCTGCCGTCCAAGGCCGTCGTCGAGGTTGCCTGTCTGGTCGACCGCAACGGCGTGCAGGGAACCTACGTCGGCGAACTGCCCGAGCAGCTTGCGGCGCTCAACCGCACCAACATCAACGTTCAGCTCCTCACGATCGAGGCGGCCTTCACGCGCAAGCTCGACGCGGTCTACCACGCAGCGATGCTCGACCCGCACACGAGCTCCGAGCTGACCCTCGACCAGATTCGCGCGCTCTGTGATGCCCTCATCGAGGCGCACGGGATGGAGGGGATGTTCTCCTGACGTCTCCTCCCCTCGCAAGGTCTCGCCGATCAGAGTAGGGGACCTCGCGAGGGGTTCTGCACCGCGGTTCGTGTGGGCTAGCGGCGATCAGGGATCCGGGGACTGGCCGGCAGGGCCAGTCCCCGGTCTCTTCCCGCAGCTGCAGTTGCCGAAGGGCTAGTCGGTATCCCAGTGGTAGAAGCAGACCCAGTAATACCGCTCGCCATCCTCTCCGAAGATGTCACGCAGATCGGCGTCATCATCCCCCTCGGGGAAACCGATGTCAACGTAGTCGCCATCGAGCGTCCAGTCCGAGACCTCAATGATGAAGCCTTCGTCGTCGCAGTCTGCCTCAGAAAACTTGGACATGGGCTTGAAGACCATGTGCACTGCGTACTCGTTGATATACGGCTGGTAGGGCACACACTCTTCGTTGTTGCGCCATCCGTGCACGATGCCGTTGGGCAGTTCCGTGTAGTAGCCCTCGCGGGGATGCTGGCCCGACCCAAGTGCGTGGCGCGTTTGCCCCGCTCGACGTTACCACCTATAGTGGTGACGCCGTGTAAAGGAGGTGTTTCGATGACGTCGTCCGTCGAGTCGATCCGTCAGCGCCTCGGCATCCCTGCCAGCGCGCAACGCGTCCTCGTGTTCACCGAGTCCAGCCACTGGGATCCCAACTGGATGCTCACCTCAGAGGTGTACTTCGACCGGTTTGTGCGCCGCAACCTCGACCAGGCTGTCGCCGCGCTCCAACGCGAGCCCCGCCGGGTCTATGGGGTCGAGTGCATCTTCTTCCTGCGTATGTACTGGGAGCGCTGTGCCGACAACCAGCGCGAGGCGGTGCGGACGCTGGTCAACGAGGGCCGGCTGCGGTTGACGGGCAGTGGGGTGACCACTGCCGACACGTTGCTGCCCAGTGCCGAAGCGATCTTGCGGGATTGGCTGCTCGGACAGGAGTGGCTGCGCCGGAATGGGATGACGCAAGAGCCGGGCCTGATGGTATTCACCGATAGCTTCGGGAGCTCGCCGGCTCTGCCCTCGCTGCTGCGCGCTGCGGGCTTTGATCGCACCGCGATCACGCGCATCGATGGGATGTACTTCATGGCGTGCGACCTCGAATCGTCCAAGCGCTTCCCCCGCCCGGGGACCAGCGCCGAGGAGTTGCTGAAGAACGAGCGCTCGCTGGACTTCGTCTGGCGTGACATGAATGGCGCAGAGGTGCTGTGCCACTGGAACGCCTTCAGTTACGGGCAGGGCGATATGCTCGCGTTCCGTGGCCTTAGCCGGGTCTACCTCGTCCGCTTCGCGATCCCTGCGCGCTCGGATCGCCACATCGCGCGTCGAATTGGGCAGTACGTGAAGGACCTGGCGCCCGTCAGCCGCACCCCCTATATGCTGTGCCCGATCGGTTTCGATTTCGTGGAACCGATCCCGGACCTGATTGAGTTACTGGACCGCTACAACCGCAACCATTACCCGACGACCGGTGTCTGGGCAGTGAACGCCGGGTTTGACGATTACCTGGCGCTGGTGGAGGGTCATCGGGAGGTGCTGCCGGTCATTGCGCTCGACCCCAATCCCTACTGGACCGGGTTCTACACCGCCCGGCCCGGACTGAAGCAACGATGCCGCGAGCTTGTCGATGACCTGCTCCTTGCGGAGCGGGGTGCACTCAGAGCGGGTGGCCTATCGCGTGCCGAGACGGTGGCGGCGGATCTCGCGGACGCGTGGTGGGCGGCTGCGACGTCAAACCACCACGACTTCATCACGGGAACCTCGCCTGACAGCGTCGTCGACGAGGAACAACTGCCCTGGTTGGCACATGCTGAGGCTTTGGTGGAGGGCGCACTCCTCCAGCATATGCCCGCCGGCCCGCTCCCGGAAGGAAATGGGGCACCGGGCCCGCCCGACTGCAGCCGTCAGGGCGAGCGCCTTCTGGTGCAGACGGTGCACCATACGGTGACGTTCGCCGAGAATGCCGGCGGCGCCATCGATTCCATCCGGCTTCCTGGCGAGGAGGCCTTCGATGGATGGGGACCCGTCAATGACCTCATCAGCTACCGCGACTCGGGAGGCCTGTGGCGGATGGGGTACGAGTTCCGTGGCGGGACGTGGCGTGAGAGCGCTCGCGCCAGCGAACGGCCCGTGCACCTCGAGGTGCAAGAGCACGCGGGCGGTGTGGAGGTCGTTTCAACCAGCGAGCTCGACGGTGAGCCCTTCCTCAGGCGGGTGTGGCTCAGTAACCGTACCCCTCTCATTTGGTGCCGCGTGGAGGGCCGGGCTCCCGAGGGACACTCGGTGACGGTACGCATCCCGTCGGGCTTAACGGTGGGCCGCCTGGTGATGGACACGCCGGGTGGGGTGGTGGCGCGCCCTCTGGGGCGCTACTACGATCCAACGTTCTGGCCGGTGGAGCACTTCGTCCACGTTCGAGACAAGAACGATGGGCGCGGGCTGGCGCTGATGTTGGCCATGCCGGGCGCCGTCAGTTGCGCCCCCCGATGGCAGCGTGGAGCTGGTCGCGACGCGCAATGCCACGAGAGAGACGGCCTTTGGGTTCATCGGTCTGCCGGCCAACCCGGCGAAGGGGCACGAGCGGACGGCGTATGTGTTCGACTATGCGTTGCTGTTCACCCAGCGCGGTGACTGGAAGGACAATGCCTTGTCCACGGTGGCACGCGGTGTGATGGATGGCCCGTGGGATGATCGTGAGCGTGCCGCATGGTACCGGACCGTCGCTGGTGATTTCACCACGGATCGCGCCGACGTGTGGGTGACGGCGGCAAAGCCCGCATCGCGAGGCGAGGGCGTCGTCGTGCGGCTCTACGCCTCCTCGGTACCAGACGCGCCTGTGATCCTCACATCCCGGGACCTGGCCCTCGAGAGAGCTTTTCTGTGCGATGCACGCGAACGGGATTTCCTTCCCCTGCACGTCCAGAATCGCTCCGTCACCGTCCCGATGGCGGGAACGATCGCTACCGTGAGGCTGCTGGATGGGGCTTAGCAGATTTCCGCCGTCGCAGACGGGTCACAGGGTCAGGCTGTCGAACCACGATCTGGTTCCCGATATCGCGCTGCTGAGCAGTCCAGGAATCGATGGGGACGAGGAGGCTAGGGCATGCTGCTCGAGACTGAGCGACTGATTGTGCGCACCTTCAGGCCGGATGACTGGCGTGACCTGCGTGAGTACGTCACGCTACCTGAGGTGACGAAGTACGACTACGACTATCCCTCCTCCGAGACGGAGCTTCGGGGAGTGGTGGATTACTTCGTCGACAACCCCGGCTACTGGGCGGTCTGCCTCAAGAGCACGGGCAAGCTGATCGGTCACATTACCTGCACGCGCAAGGACCCCGAGGAGCTCCAGACGTGGGAGCTGGGCTACATCTTCAACCCCGACTATTGCGGGCGCGGCTATGCCACAGAAGCCAGCCAGCGGATCCTGCAGTATGCCTTCGAGGAGCTGGGCGCGCACCGGGTCGAAGCCGGATGTGATCCGCGGAACGCTCCGTCGTGGCGGCTGCTGGAGCGGCTGGGGATGCGCCGCGAGGCGCACCGGCTCAAGGCGGTGTCCCTGCGCCGGACGCCGGAGGGGGACCCGATCTGGACCGACAGCTACGAGTACGCGATCCTCGACGAGGAGTGGAGGCAGCGATGATCCCGGTGCCACAGA
>Ga0123328_1002583_pt1 | contig 16210 bp, 16 predicted proteins | sample BioC12SIPDNA_2_FD_89702 | JGI IMG/M metagenome (GOLD analysis project Ga0123328, IMG submission 89702) | Anaerobic biogas reactor microbial communites from Washington, USA - Biogas_R1_A C12 SIP DNA | ecosystem: Engineered > Bioreactor > Anaerobic > Unclassified | place: Washington, USA...
ACCATGGGAAAAAGGGTGGGCGATGCGTATCGGGATCCCGGCGGCGTGCAGGGCTGCCTTGAGTTGGGGAATCGGGATCTGGCCGTAGTGGAAGATGCTGGCGGCGAGGGCGGCGTCGGCGCAGCCTTCGGTCAGCACACGGCGGATATCCTCGATGCTCCCGGCGCCGCCCGAGGCGATGACCGGGATGGAGAGCTCCCGAGCGAGGCGGGCATAGACGGCGTCGGCATAGCCGGCGCAGGTGCCGTCGTGGTCCATCGAAGTGAAGAGGATCTCGCCGGCGCCGCGCTCCTGCGCCTCGCGGGCCCAGGCGAAGAGCTCCACGTCGGTGAGGCGCTTGCCGCCGTGGGTGGTGCAGGTCCAGCGGCCGTCGATGCATTTGGCGTCGATCGCCACCACGACGAACTGGCTGCCGTATTTGTCGGCGATGCGCCCGATCAGCGAAGGATCCGCGATGGCGGCGCTGTTGACGGAGATCTTGTCGGCTCCGGCGTCGAGCAGCCGGGCGGCGTCTTCCACGCCCCCGATGCCGCCGCCCACGGTGAAGGGGATGTCGATCCCGAGGGCGATGCGCTCCACGAGCGCGGCGAAGGTGCGCCGCCCCTCCTGGGTGGCGCTGATGTCGAGATAGACCAGCTCGTCGGCGCCGTCACGGGCATACTGCACGCCCATCTGCACGGCGTCGCCCACCTCGCGGAGCCCCTCGAAGTTGATGCCCTTGACCACCTGGCCGTCCTTTACATCGAGGCAGGGGATGATGCGCTTTGCGACCATGACTTGATGTCTTCCAGACTGATACGTTTCTCGTAAATGGCTTTGCCCACGATGACCTTGCGCAGCTTGAGCGCATCCAGCGCGCGGATGTCCTGCATCCCGGAGATGCCGCCGCTGACCGTGAAGCTCAGCTCGGGGAAGTCCCGCTGCAGGCGCACGTAGAGCGCCGAGGCGGGGCCCTGCAGCATGCCGTCGCGGGAGATCTCCGTGACGATGCACTCCTGCAGGCCGAAGGGCAGGAAACGCGCGACGAGGTCGTCCACGCCCAGGGAGATGGAGTCCAGCCATCCGGCCACGGCGACGCGGCCTTTGCGCACGTCGGCGCCGAGGATCATGCGGGCCCCGTATTGGGTAAGCCAGGCCTCGAAGCGCTCCGGATGCAGGGCGGCCATGCTGCTGATGATGGCGTGCGTGGCGCCCGCGTCGAAAACGCTTTTCAACACGCTGTCGTCGGAGATGCCGCCGCCCCATTCGAGCTCGCAGGACACCGCCGAGGCGATGGCTTCGAGCGTGGCGAGGTTCTTCGGCGATCCTTTCCTGGCGCCGTCCAGGTCCACGAGGTGGATACGCTCCACGCCGCAGTCGGCAAAGCTGCGTGCCATGTCCACGGGGGAGCCGTCGTAGGTCTTCTTTGTAAAGTAGTCACCCATTGTCAGGCGCACGCAGCGTCCGTCAATCAGGTCGATGGCGGGAATGATATGGATCATAGGGCGAGGAAGTTGCGGAGAATCGCGGCCCCGGCGGAGCCGCTCTTCTCAGGGTGAAACTGGGTACCGTAGAAATTCTCGTACTTGAGCGCTGCGCTGAACGTCTGCCCGCCGTGGCGGCAGGTCGCGATGGTGTCGGGACACAGTGTCGGGTAGTATGAGTGCACAAAATAGACGAAGCTGCCGCCCGGCAGGTCCTTGAACAGCTTGCTGTCGAGGTTGCCGATGGCGTTCCAGCCCATGTGGGGGACCTTGGCCCCCGGAGTATCGATGAAGCGCCGCACGCGGGCGTCGAAGAGGCCCAGCCCCTGCGTGGGGCCCTCCTCGGAGTCGCGGCACATCAGCTGCATGCCCACGCAGATGCCCAGCACGGGGCGGCGCAAGCCCGTAATCAGTTCGCAAAGACCGCGTTCGCGGAGGTTCTCCATGGCCCGGGCGGCGTTGCCCACGCCGGGCAGGATGACCTTGTCGGCGGCGAGGATGCGGGCGGGATCCGCCGTGAGTTCGTATTCCGCACCCAGGCGCTGCAGCGCATTGCCGACCGAACGGATATTGCCGGCGTCGTAGTCGATGATCGCGATCATAGCAGGCCTTTGCTGGAGGGTAAGTCGTAGGAGAAGACATTCCGCCGCACCGCTTGCCGCAGCGAGCGGGCGAAGGCCTTGAAGACGGACTCCGCGAGGTGGTGGTTGTTCTCGCCGCGCGCCTGGACGTAGAGGTTGGCGCGCATGGCGTCGGACAGCGACTTGAAGAAGTGCTTGAACATTTCCGTGGGCACGTCGCCCACGTATTCTCGGGTGAATGCCACGTCCCAGACGAGTTCGCTCCGGCCGCCGAAGTCCAGCAGCACGATGGCGCGGCTCTCGTCCATGGGCAGGGCGAAGCCGTAGCGGCCGATGCCGAGCTTGTCGCCCAGGGCCTGCCGCAGCGCCTCGCCGAGGGCGATGCCCACGTCCTCGACGGTGTGGTGCTCGTCCACTTCCAGGTCGCCCTTGCACTTGATTTCCAGGGCGATGCCCCCGTGGTGGATGAGCTGCGAGAGCATATGGTCGAAGAATTTCAGGCCGGTGTCCACGCCCGACGGCCCCTTGCCGTCGAGGTCCACGCGCACCCGGATGTCGGTCTCGCCGGTCTTGCGCGCCACCGTGGCGCTGCGCGCACTGCTGCGGATGGTCTCGGCGATCTGCGCCCAGTCCAGCTCGCCCACCAGCAGCGCCTGCGCGCCGAGGTTCTCCGCCAGCCGGCGGTCCGTGTCCCGGTCGCCGATCACCCAGCTCGCGGCGAGGTCGTAGGAGCCGTCGAGGTACTTGCCGAACATCCCCGTGCCGGGCTTGCGCTTCGGGGAATGCTCCTCCGGCATCGAAGGGTCGATGAGGATGTCGTCGAAGACGACGCCTTCGCCCTCCAGGGTCTTCAGGAGCAGGTTCTGGGCCGGCCAGAAGCATTCTTCGGGGAAGGCGGGCGTGCCGAGGCCGTCCTGGTTGGAGGCCATCACGAGCTCGTAGCCCAGGCCCGTCAGGGCCTTCATGCCGCTGATGGCGCCGGGCACGAAGCGGACTTTCTCGAGGGCGTCGATCTGCTCGTCGGCGGGCTCGGCCAGCAGGGTGCCGTCCCTATCGATGAATATCGCCTTTTTCATATGCTTGCAGGGATGTCAGGAGTTTGTCGTTTTCGGAAGGGAGTCCGACGGTGATGCGCAGGCAGCCCGCGCATTGGGGCACCCGGCTGCGGTTGCGGACGATGATGCCGTCGGCGAGCAGGTGCGCATAAAGCCGGTCGGCGTCGTCCACCTGCACCAGCAGGAAGTTGGCGTCGCTGGGGTACACGCGCCGCACGCAGCGGAAGGCGGGAAGCTCCGCCGCCAGCTGCCGGCGCTGCGAGACGGTCTCGGCGATCCGGTCCTCGACCGGCTCGCGCAGGGCCTTGGCGACGAGCTCCTGGGTGGACTGGTTGATGTTGTAGGGGTACTTGACCATGGACATCAGCCGGATGATGTAGGGGCTCGCGAAGGCCATGCCGAGCCGCAGCGCGGCGAGACCGTAGGCCTTGGACAGGGTCTGGAGGATGATCAGGTTGGGGAATTCCGACAGGCGGCCGCGCAGGCTGCCTTCGGCGCTGAAGTCGGCGTAGGCCTCGTCCAGCACCACGATGCCCGGGAAGCGGGCGATGAGCGCCGAGAGCTCCGCGGCGGGAAAGGCGTTGCCCGAAGGGTTGTTGGGGCTGCACAGGAAGAGCAGCTTGCTGCGGGCGTCGGCGGCGGCGAGGAGTTCTTTCGCGGGCAGCGAGAAGTCCGGTCCCAGGGGGACGCTGCGCAGGCGGACGTCGTTGATGTCGGCGGCCACGCCGTACATGCCGTAGCTGGGGGAGATGGCGATGGCGTTGTCCGTGCCCGGTTTGCAGAACACGCGGAAGCACAGGTCGATGGCTTCGTCGCTGCCGTTGCCCAGGAAGATGCTGTCCGCGGGGACGCCCTTGATGCGGGAGATCTGCTCCTTGAGCGCCTTCTGGTGCGGATCCGGGTAGCGGTTCCAGCCGGTGGGGTAGGGGCTCTCGTTGGCGTCCAGGAAGATGCCCAGCGGGCCCTGGTATTCGTCGCGGGCCGTGCTGTAGGGGCACAGGGCGCGGATGTTGGGGCGGACGAGTCGTTCTATGCTATTCATCGTTCAGGCGGATTTTGACGGCGTTGGCGTGGGCCTGCAGACCCTCCGCCTCCGCCATGGTGACGATGGTCTCCGACAGGGCGCGCAGCCCCTCCGGGCTGAGCTCCTGCAGGGTCATCTTGCGGTAGAAGCTGTCCAGGTTGACCCCGCTGAAGGAGCGGGCCCAGCCGCAGGTGGGCAGGGTGTGGTTGGTGCCGGAGGCGTAGTCGCCCGCGCTCTCCGGGGTCCACGCTCCGACGAACACGCTGCCCGCGGCCGTGATCCGGGCGGCGAGCTGCCAGGGATCCTGCACGGAGAGGATGAGGTGTTCGGGGGCGTAGGCGTTCGCGAAGGCGATGCGGTCTTCGGCGTCGGGAAGCACGATGCAGCGGCTCTTGTCCAGGGCCTGCCGCACGTAGTCCGCGCGGGGCAGCGCGGCGGTCTGCCGCTCCAGCTCTTCGCGGACCCGCCCTTCCGTCTGCGTGTCGGTGCACACCAGCATCACCTGGCTGTCGGCGCCGTGCTCGGCCTGCGAGAGCAGGTCGGCGGCGAGGAAGGAGGCGGGGACGGAGCCGTCGGTGACGACCATGACCTCGGACGGCCCGGCGGGCATGTCGATGGCCACGGTGTCGGCGGAGAGCAGCTGCTTGGCGGTGGTGACGTATTGGTTGCCGGGACCGAAGATCTTGTCCACCTGCGGGACCGTCTGCGTGCCGTAGGCCATGGCGGCCACGGCCTGGGCGCCGCCGAGCTTGAAGATGCGCTTCACGCCGCAGTACGCGGCGGTGTAGAGCACTTCGGCGTTGACCTTGCCGTCCTTGCCCGCCGGGGTGCAGAGCACCACCTCGGGGCACTGGGCGATGGCCGCCGGCACGGCGAGCATCAGCACGGTGGAGAACAGGGGCGCCGTGCCGCCGGGGATGTACAGGCCCACGCGGGCGATGGGCACGGGGCGCTGGATGCAGCGCACGCCCGGGGCCGTCTGTACGGAGATCTCCTGCGGGCGCTGGGCCTCGTGGAAGGCGCGGATGTTGGCTTCGGCCTGCGCGACGGCGCGTTTCACGGGCTCGCCCACGCGCGCCTGGGCTTCGCGGATCTCTTCCGCGCCCACTTCGATCGCCTCGAGCGGACGGCCGTCGATCTCCAGCGAGAGCGCGCGGAGCGCTTCGTCGCCCTGTTCGCGCACGCGCTTCAGGATGGCTTCCACGCGGGCGCGCACCGTCGGATTGACGGAGGAAGGGCGCCGGCACAGCGCCGGCCATTGCTCCCGCGGGGGATTGAGGTAGCTCTCCATATCGTTACGGAATGATTTTGTCTATGTTGAGTACGAGGATGCCCTCGGCGCCGATGGCCTTGAGCTGGCGGATCTTGTCCCAGAGATCGGCTTCGTCCACGACGGAGTGCATCGAGCACCAGCCTTCGGCGGCCAGCGGCATCACGGTCGGGCTGCGCATGGCGGGCAGGATCCGGGTCGCTTCGTCCACGGAGGCGAGCGGGAGGTTCATCAGGATGTACTTCTTGCGGCGGCTCACCATGGCGGAGTCGATGCGGAAGAGCATCTCGTCGAGGGTCTTCCGCTCCGCTTCGTCCAGTTTGCCGTTGGAGATGAGCACGGCCTCGGAGAAGAAGACCTTCTCCACCTCGCGCAGCCCGTTGGACACCAGCGTCCCGCCGGACGAGACGATGTCGAAGATGGCGTCGGAGATGTCGGCGGCCGGGGCGATCTCCACGGAGCCGGTGATCACTTCGATCTTCGCCTCGATGCCCTGTTCCTGCAGCCAGGAGCGCAGGATCCGGGGGTAGGAGGTGGCGATGCGCTTGCCCGCGAACCACTGCGGCCCGTCGTAGTCGACGGACTTGGGAACGGCCAGGGAGATGCGGCAGGCGCCGAAGCCGAGCTTCGCGACGACCTCCACGTCGAAGCCGCGCTCCACGACTTCGTTGAGTCCCACGATGCCGAGGGCGGCCGTGCCGCTGGCGACGACCTGCGGGATGTCGTCATCGCGCATATAGAGGAGTTCCAAGGGGAAATTCGGCGCCTGGGCCAGGAACTTCCGGCGCGAGTCGTCGATGTCGATCCCGATCTCGCGCAGCAGGGCGGTGGTGTCTTCGTTGAGACGGCCCTTGGATTGGATGGCTAGTCTTAACATAAATCTACTAACTATAATAAAAAAGGCTTCCCGGATGTCCGGCAAGCCCCAATGTTGCTATGCATACGCATATGCACCGACCTACCGGATCTTCAGATTCGGTGGTGATGATGATATGCGAGGCTGTACTTCATACATCGCAAAGTTATCAATTATTTCCGGAAATGCAAATCTGCGTCAATCCTTTTTGCTCAGGATCTTGTCGATCATGCCGTAGCCGAGGGCTTCGTCGGCGCTCATCCAGTAGTCGCGGTCGGCGTCGGCGAAGACTTTGTCGTAGGGCTGGCCGCTGTGTTGGGCGATGAGGGAAATGAGCTCCGCGCGGGCCTTTTCGATCTCCTTGGCGGCGATGAGGATGTCGGAGGCCTGGCCTTCGGCGCCGCCGAGCGGCTGGTGGATCAGCACGCGCGAGTGCGGCAGGGCGGAGCGCTTGCCTTTCTGTCCCGCGCAGAGCAGCAGGGAGCCCATCGAGGCGGCCATGCCCGTGCAGATGGTGGCCACGTCGGGCTGGATCAGCTGCATCGTGTCATAGATCGCCAGGCCGCTGGAGACCTGTCCGCCCGGGGTGTTGATATACAGGGAGATATCCTTGTTGGCGTCCACGGACGAGAGGAACAGCAGCTGCGCGAGGATGATGTTGGCCACGTCGTCGTTGATGCCGACGCCGAGGAAGATGATGCGGTCCATCATCAGGCGGCTGAACACGTCCATCGACGCCACGTTGAGCGGGCGCTCCTCGATGATGGTCGGGTTGATGTAGGCGCCGACCGCCGCCTGATAGTCCCGGAGGGTCATGGGGTTGACGCCGCGCGCGAGGGTGGCGTATTGTTCGAATTCGCTCTTCTTCATGGCTGGTAGGGGGTTTAATAGCTGTCAAAGCCGATCCGGACCCGTTTCGGGGCGGACAGGGAGGAGGGATTGCTGTTGATGGATTCTTCGAGAATCTGCTGGGTGATGCCCTGGTCGGCGAGGGCCGCGACCATGGCCGATTCATTGACGATGAAGGCGATGTCGGAGGAGGCGTAGCCTTCGGTGAGCTGGGTGAGCTTGTCCAGGTTGAGGTCGCCGTCCACCGGACGGCCGTGGAGGTACAGCTCCAGCATGGCCCGGCGCGTCTCTGCGTCCGGGGCCGGGATTTCATATTTGAGGTCCAGGCGTCCCTTGCGGAGGACGGCCGGATCGATCATGTCCATGCGGTTGGTCGTGCCGATGACGAAGATGCCGCGCTCGGAGCAGTTGTTGAGCTGGGAGAGGAATTCGTTGACCTCGTCCGCGCGGTGGCGGGCCGAGTCCGATCCGCGGGCGGGGACGAAGGCGTCGAACTCGTCGAAGCAGATCACGGACGGGGCGTTCTGCGCGGCCTTCTTGAACAGGTCGGCGATCTTGCCCTGGGTGCCGTGGATGTAGGTGCTGCCGAGGTCGGAGCCGTTCACGAGGTAGTAGTTGAAGCCCGATTCCTCCGCAAACTTCTTGGCAAAGAAGGTCTTGCCGCAGCCCGGGGGGCCGTAGAGCAGCATGCCGTTGGGTGGCGTCAGGCGGTAGCGGGCGGCCTTTTCCTTGTCCTTCAGGACCCAGATCACGCGGTTGATGAGCTCCTGCTTGAGCGCGCTCATGCCGGCCACGTCGGCGAAGCCGCCGTCGCCGGGCTTGCCCTTGCGGGCCTCCAGCTGGACGCTGTCCTCGCGGGGCTTTTCCGTCTGGTCGGAAGGGGTCTGCGGCGGCTCCTGCGGGGTCTGCGGGGCCTGCGGTTTGTCGGGCGTCCGCCGCCGGGTCGCCTGGTTGTGGGAGAGGGCGGGGGATTGCGGGGCGCAGCCCGCCGAGAGCATCTCGAGGAATTCCGCGGCGCTGGGGCGCCCGGCCGGATCGAAGCGGAGTCCCCGCTCCAGCAGGTCGATGATCTCAGGGTCGTCCGGCTTGTGGTTGGGAAAGAACAGGGGTGCCTCCCGGGCGTGCTGGACGGTGATTTTCTTCGAATAGTAGGGGGTCTTCTCCGAGATGCCGCAGTCCCAGGGGGCGAAGCCGTAGAGCATGGTGTAGAGGATCGCCGCGACGGAGAAGACGTCGCTCTTGGCGTTGAAACTGCCTTTCAGCGCCTCCGGCGCCATGTACATCACATTGAGGTCGTCAGCGGGAAGGGGGGTGCGCTCTCGATCTCGGCGTGCATGTGCCCCAGGTCGATGATCTTCGGGGTGATTTCCCCTTCGGGGGAGGTCTCGAGGAGGATGTTGCGCGGGGTGAGGTCGTTGTGGTTCACCCCCAGCTCGCCGTGGAGGTACACCAGGGCCTCGAGGATGGGGATGAGGAGGGCTTTCGTCTCGGCGACGGAGAAGGTCCGGCCTCCGCGCTGGGTCTCCGACAGGAGCGCCCCGTTGAAGAACTGGGTGACCAGGCAGGGGTATTTGTGCCTGCTGACGGACAGGACGCCGTCGGCGACATACTTGACGATGTTGGGATGGCTGATCCGGCGGCATTGCCAGATTTCTTCGACGATGCCTTCCACGAGCATCTTGTCGGGGATGCGCCCGAGATCGAAGGCTTTCATGAAGAAGGGCGTGCCTTTCTCGTCGCGGATGGCGTAGCAGTCGTTGTACGGTCCTTTCTTGATGAGGCGGGAAATGTAATAATCTCCGATGGAGGCGTTGTCCGGAAGCCTGAGCATAGGGTGATGATTTTTACAAATATAACAAATTATTCGTTCCGGAGCACCCCCGGCAGCTCCGTGATGCGGTCGATGAGCGCGTCGGGCGCCGCGCGCTCCAGCAGGGTGCGGTCCTGGTTGCCGTAGGTCACCCCGCAGGTGCGGCAGCCGGCGCCGCGGCCCATCTCCAGGTCGAAGACGGTGTCGCCCACCACGAGTGATTCTTCCGCGCGGGCGCCGAGCCGCCCGAGCAGCAGCAGGGCCAGGTCCGGCGCCGGCTTGGGCTTTGCCCGCAGCAGGTGGACGTCGTCGTTGCTGGTGTGGGCGCTGAAATAGGCTCCGATGCCGTTCTCTTCCAGCAGCGTCAGCAGCGAGGCGCTGCTGCGCGAGGTGCAGATGGCGAAGCGCAGCCCTTCCGCGTGCAGGGCGGCGATCGTCTCCGCCACGCCGTCGAACAGGGTGATGCAGGGGATGGCGATCTCGTTGAACAGCCGCCGGTAGGTCTGGCAGGCTTCCTCCACGCGTTCCGGGGGCGTGTCCGTGCCGTCCTCGAAGCATTTCCCGAGCGGCAGGCCGATGGTGGCGCGGATGCGCCCGGGGGTGGAGGCCGGCAGGCCCATCTCCCGCAGGGTGGCCTGCGTGCAGCGGACGATGCCTTCGGAGGTGTCGGCGAGGGTCCCGTCGAAATCGAAGAGGATGTTTTTGATCATGTTTGCAAAGTTAGTATTTTTCCCCCTTTTCGCTTATATTTGCATCGATGGAAGAACTTATGGAAAACGAACTGGCCGAAGTGCTGGAGGTCGCCTCCGAAGCGGGACACATCCTGCTGGAAAACGGTGCGGAGATCTCCCGCGTGGAGGATATCATGGCTCGGATCGCCACGACCTACGGGGTGGATTCGGGCAGCTTTTTCGTGATCAGCAACGGCATTTTCACCACCGGGAGGATCAATCATGTGCGCTCCGGCGGCGGGCAGGCGCAGACCTACGCCAACGTGGAGTTCATCCCCCTGAAGGGGATCCAGCTGTCCAAGGTGGTGGCGGTCAACCGCCTGAGCTATGACATTTCCAACGGGCTGTGCTCCCTGGAGCAGGCGCGCGAGCGGCTGCGGATCATCCGCAACGCCCCGTCCCAGCCGGCCTGGATGACGGCCCTCTGCACGGCCGTCGGCGCCGCGGGTTTCAGCGCCGTGTTCGGCGGCAGCTGGCTGGACTGTGCCGCCGCTTTCGTGGTGGGTCTGGTCTTGTTCCTCTATATGTACTTCGTGAGCGTACGCCATCTCTCCAAGATTGTCGGCGGGCTTAGCAATGCGTTGGTTGCCACGCTGTTGTGTCTTGCTTTCTATAGGATTGGTTTCGGCGGGAGCCTGAGCAACATGATCATCGGCTCGATCATGCCGCTGATCCCCGGTGTCCCGTTTGTCAACGGGGTCCGGGACCTTGCGAACTCCGACTATCTGGCCGGGCTGACACGCCTGACGGATGCGATGCTGGGATTCGTCTGCATCGCCCTCGGCGTGGCTTTCGGCTTCATGCTGGACGGCTGGGTCTTCGGCGGGGTGATCGCTCTGCACGGGCTGAACGTTTCTCCCCAGACGGCCAGTCTGGCGGTCCAGATCCTTGCCGCATTCGCCGGCACCTTCGCCTTTGCCGGGCTGTTCGGCGTGCCGCGCCCGCAGTTCACGGCCGCCGGTCTTGTCGGCGCTGCCGGCTGGGCCCTCTATCTGATCCTGGTGCGCTATGCGGCGGCGGCCCCCATGATCGCCATCATCCTGGCGTCGGTGTTCGTCTGCATGCTTGCGCGCATCGCGGCGGTGTGGCAGAAGTGCCCGGCGCAGGTGTTCCTGCTCTGCGGCATCTTTCCGCTGGTGCCGGGAGCCGGTCTTTTCTGGTTCACTTATTATATGGTCTCCGGACAGTTCACGCTGTCGCTGTCGAGCGGCTGGGATGCCGTCAAGGCGGCGGTCGCCATCGTGCTCGGCATCATCCTCGCGATGGAGCTGCCGCAGCGTCTCTTCTCCGGCAGGAAGGGGCATCCTGGGCACATGGTTCATTGATTCCCTGTATTTGCATTGATATGAAAAAGATATTCCTTACAACGCCGGGCTTCGGCCAGAATGAAACGGGAGCGCTGTCCGAGCTCTCCGTGCTCGACGGATTCGTTATTCTGGAAAAATGAAAGCGGGACTGATTGTAGCGATGGCCTCGGAGTGCGAGGCCCTGCGCCGGGCGGGTGTGGATGACGTCGTGCAGTCCGGCATCGGCAAAGCCGGCGCCGCCCGCGCCGCCACCGAGTTTATTTTGAAGGAGCATCCGGACTGTATCGTCAATTCCGGCTGCGCCGGCGGGGTGGCCCCGGGCATGCAGCTTTTCGATATCGTGGTCGGCCGCCAGACGGCCTACCACGACGTGTGGTGCGGAGAGGGGAGCCTCCCGGGCCAGGTCCAGGGGCTGCCGCAGCGTTTCGACGCCGATCCTGCGCTGCTGGAGGTCGCGCTCGGCCTGCAGACCGCGCGGCCGCTGCACTGCGGGCTCATCTGCTCCGGCGACCAGTTCCTCACCACCCCGGAGGACGACGCCCGGGTGCTCGGGATTTATCCCGACGCGCTGGCCTGCGACATGGAGTCGGCGGCCGTCGCCCAGGTGTGCCGGCACTACGGCGTGCCTTTCCTGAGTTTCCGTATCATCAGCGACGTCCATTCCTCCCGGGAGGCGGCGGAAGCGCATTACCGGGATTTCTGGAAGCGGGTCGCGGACGATTCTTTCACTTTCATCCGGCAGTTGCTCGAGCGCTTATGAAGACGATTCCCAGTTTCACCATCAATCACGAAAAGCTCCTGCGGGGCATCTACGTGTCCCGCCGCGACGCCGTGGGCGGCGAAGTCGTGACCACCTTCGACATCCGCATGAAGGAGCCCAACCGCGAGCCCGTCCTGGAGCAGGGCGCCATCCACACCATCGAGCACCTGGCCGCGACCTTCCTGCGCAACCATCCCGTCTGGGCCGACCGCATCGTCTATTGGGGCCCGATGGGCTGCCTGACCGGCAACTATCTGCTGATGCGCGGTGAGCTTGATTCCGCCGATATCCTGCCGCTGATGCGGGAGACCTTCCGTTTCATCGCGGACTACGAAGGGGAGATCCCGGGCGCGGCGCCGCGCGACTGCGGCAATTGGCAGCTGCACGACCTCCCGGCCGCCCGCCGCGAGGCCGCCAGGTACCTCCACGAGGTCCTGGAAGTCGCCACGGAGGCGAATCTGGTCTATCCGGAATAAAAAACCCGGCCGCGTCGGGCCGGGTCTGAATGGCTTCTGCCAGTATTAGCGGAGCTCCTCGAAGAGCAGGACCTCGATGCCGGAGTCGTTGGCGTCGAGGACCGTCTTGACCTCCTGGATGTCCGTCTGGGACATGTGATAGGGGATCAGGACCTTGGGCTTGAGGGTCATGGCCGCCTCGATGCACTGGGTCGTGGTCATCGTGTAGGGCTGGTTGACGGGCAGGAAGGCCACGTCGATCGGACCGAAGGAGGCCATCTCGTCGATGTCCTCCGTGTCGCCGGCCACATACACCTTGAAGCCGTCGAAATCGAGGATGTAGCCGTTGCCGTTGCCCTTCGGGTGGAAGTTCTGGCGCCCCTCCGAGATATTGTAGGCGGGTACGGCGGTGACGCCGACGGGCCCGACCTTGCGGGATTCGCCGTTGGCGATCGCCTCACCCTTGCCGAGCTGGTCGCGGCTCTTGGCGTTGAGCAGGATCTGCGTGTCGTCCTTGCTCAGGAGCTCGATCGTGTCGGGGCTGAGGTGGTCGCCGTGCTCATGGGTGATCAGGATGAGGTCCGCCTTGGGGAACCAGGAGTAGTCGATCTCGGCCTGGCCCATCTTGCCGACGGGATCGACCTGGACCGAGAATCCCTTGTAGCTCATGGCTACGGAGCCGTGGGTGATCATGTAGAGCTCGAGTTTGCCCCCCTTGGGGGTTTTGTATTGGACGACCGGGCAGGGAGCCTCGGGGCCGGCGCATGAGACGGCCAGGGCCGTCAGCAGGATGGTAAACAATCTGGTCATGGTACGCTTAAAATTGATCGAGGCTAATTTACGCGTATTTTTTTGAAATTAAAAAAAATCCGGGCATAACCCGGATTGTTTTGACGATAGCAGCGGGAGGGTGCGGCCGGACAGGCATTTGCCCTGCCGCAGCTGTAGACTATTCGATGGCGATGTGACGCGAAGCGGGAATCTGCTTGTCCGGTGTCTTTTTCGGCAGCACGATGCCCAGTACGCCGTTGGTCATGGTCGCCTTGATGGCCTCGACGTCGATGTTGTCGGGCAGGGTGAAGGCCTGGTGGTAGGACGTGTAGGAGAACTCGCGGCGCAGGTAGTTGCCGTCTTTCTGCTCTTCCTTGTTTTCGTGCTTCTTCTCCAGTGCGATCACCAGCTCCTCGTCGTTGTCCACGCGGATGGTGAAGTCTTCCCGGGTCATGCCCGGTGCGGCAATCTCGATCTGGAAGTCCTTGTCGGTCTCCTTGATGTTGACGGCGGGGGAGGCGAACTGCTTCGCAGGTATCACTGCGAAATCGTCGAACAAATCACCGAAAATGCTCGGGATCCAAGCCTGGTTTCTTTTAGCGGGATACATAATCAAATCTCCTATCATTTTAAATTCGTTTAACTTTTTTCTTTTGTCCCGACCGGGGGACGCCTGACAAACTGCAACTCGCAGACCAGCGGCTTTTTTAGGACATTTTGGCGCAAAATTTCCCGTAACAGATTGAAAATCAAGACATTTTGTCAGTCCCGCTGACATTTTTTCACGATCCCCCGTCCGCCGGGCAGCCGGAGCGGCAGACGGCAGACGGGAAAGGACCGGTGGCGGGGGACGGGAAGCGGCGGCCAGGCAGGTGTGTTGGTGTTTGAGGCGGAAAATAATTGGATTTTTCCGGATTTTTACTACATTTGAATCCGGTTAGTTAAATTCCCATAATATGGACAAATTCACACAGAACTACGTCGACCGGTTCATGGATGAGCTGATCGCACGCAACCCTGGCGAGAAGGAATTCCACCAGGCTGTCCGTGAGGTGGTGGAAAGTGTAGCGCCTTATGTCACTTCCTATCCCCATCTGATGGATCTCAAGATCCTTGAACGCATGGTCGAACCGGAGCGGGTCATCATGTTCCGCGTCCCCTGGACCGACGACAGGGGGGAAATTCATGTCAACCGCGGCTACCGCGTCCAGATGAACAGCGCCCTGGGCCCCTACAAGGGCGGTATCCGCTTCCACGCCAGCGTGAACCTCAGCATCCTGAAGTTCCTCGCTTTCGAGCAGACCTTCAAGAACTCCCTGACCACCCTCCCGATGGGCGGCGGCAAGGGCGGTTCCGACTTCAGCCCGCGCGGCAAGTCCGACGCCGAGGTGATGCGCTTCTGCCAGAGCTTCATGACCGAACTCCAGCGCCATATCGGCGCCGACACGGATGTGCCTGCCGGTGACATCGGCGTGGGCGGCCGCGAGATCGGTTTCATGTTCGGCCAGTACAAGCGCCTCCGCGACGAGTTCACCGGCACGCTGACCGGCAAGGGCGTCGCCTGGGGCGGCAGCCTGCTCCGCACGCAGGCCACCGGCTACGGCGTCTGCTACTTCGCCCAGGAGATGCTTGCGACCCGCGGCGAAAGCTTCGAAGGCAAGACCGTGGACATTTCCGGCTCCGGCAACGTGGCCCAGTACGCCGCCCAGAAGGCAATGTCGCTGGGCGCCAAGGTGGTGACCCTGTCCGACTCCGACGGATCCATCTACGATCCGGACGGCCTGGACGAGGAGAAATTCAAATTCGTGCTCGAACTCAAGAACATCCGTCGCGGCCGTATCAAGGAATACGCGAACAAATATCCCAACGCCCAGTACTTCCCGGGCCAGCGTCCCTGGCACATCCCCTGCGACATCGCGCTCCCTTGCGCCACGCAGAACGAAATCGAGAAGGCTGACGCGGAGAATCTCGTGAAGGGCGGCTGCTGGTGCGTCGTCGAAGGCGCCAACATGCCTTCCACGCCTGAGGCCATCGCCATTTTCCAGGAGAAGAAGATGCTCTACTCGCCGGGCAAGGCGTCCAACGCCGGCGGCGTGGCGACATCCGGCCTGGAGATGACGCAGAACTCCATCCGCCAGAAGTGGACCTCAGAGGAAGTGGACGAGCACCTGCACCGTATCATGAAAGATATCCATGAAGCGTGCATCAAGTACGGCACCGAGGAGGACGGATATATCAATTACGTCAAGGGTGCCAACCTCGCCGGCTTCATCAAGGTAGCCAATGCGATGGTGGACCAGGGTCTGGTTTAATCTATGGGCAACAACACGGATTATACACAATTGATGGCCAGGAGGATTCGCCGAATCCTCCTGGTTTGTAACAATTACGACAGTTACGCCCTCGAGGAGGACGGACACATCGAAGCGCTGATCACGCAGGAGTATTCGGAGCTCAACCTGAGCAACCCGCCCGCCATCGTGCGGGCCGAATCGACCCTGGAGGCGCTGGAGATGCTGAAACAGGACAAGGGTTTCGACCTGATCATCACCTTGTACAACGTCGGCAAGCTCGACGCCTTCGGCTTTTCGCTGCAGGCGAAGGAGCTGACCCCCGACACGCCGATCGTCCTGCTGTCCTCGTTCTCCCGGGAGATCTATCGCAAGATCGCGGAATGCGACAAGGCCGGCATCGACTACGTGTTCTGCTGGAACAACAGCACCGACGTGCTCATCGCCATCATCAAGCTCCTGGAAGACCGGCTCAACGCCGAGCACGACTGCCTGGAGATGGGGGCCCGCGTCATCTTGCTTGTGGAAGACTCCGTGCGCTACTATTCGACCTACCTGCCGCTGCTGTACAGGCTGGTGCTCCAGCAGAACAGCGAAGCGGTGCGGGATGCGCTCAACGAGGAGCAGCAGTTCCTGCGCAAGCGCGCCCGACCCAAGATCCTGATGGCCACGTGCTACGACGAGGCCTACGACTATTACCAGAAATACAAGCCCAACATCATCGGCGCCATCTCCGACATCGGCTTCGTCCTGCACAAGGGGGACAAGCCGGATCAGGAGAAGATCGATGCGGGCATCGACCTCTGCCGCCTGGTGCGGCATGAGAACCCGACGCTGCCGTTCCTGATGCAGTCCTCCCAGGAGAGCATGCGCGCCGTGGCCGAGCAGCTGGGCGTGGGCTTTGTGCACAAGCGCTCCAAGACCCTCACCCAGGAGGTGTCGGAGTACATCGGACGGGAGTTCGGCTTCGGCGACTTTGTCGTGACC
>Ga0123328_1002586_pt1 | contig 16196 bp, 13 predicted proteins | sample BioC12SIPDNA_2_FD_89702 | JGI IMG/M metagenome (GOLD analysis project Ga0123328, IMG submission 89702) | Anaerobic biogas reactor microbial communites from Washington, USA - Biogas_R1_A C12 SIP DNA | ecosystem: Engineered > Bioreactor > Anaerobic > Unclassified | place: Washington, USA...
CTGGAACAGGTGGCGGTGGATGGCGCGCAGTTCGGCGAGGTCGGTGGTGTGGGGCGGGGGATCGTCGAGAAGCTCCAGCATCCGCGCGAAGCTGAGGTCCCCCTCCGCGGCGGTGAGTGCCTCCGGGGTGCGGGCGCCGACCTTGTTGCGGAAGACGCCGGTCAGCGGGTCGAGGTACGGGTCGGGCCCGTCAGTGAAGGCCATATCGGGCCCGTGTGCGGGCGAGGAGTTCGGTGACGCCCAGGGCTCCGGAGATGTAGGCCTCGGCGTCGGCACGCATCGCGGGGGTCACCTCGACGCCCTCCATGCGGCCGTTGTGACGCGCGACGGACACCCGCCGGGCACGTTCAGTGGTGGTCGTGGTCCGGGTCATAGTGGATCCCATGCACCAATCCTTCCTGGCATTTGGCCCATTCTACCCTCCCGGAACGCCGAAACCCCGGCTCCAGGGCAGGAACCGGGGCAACGGGAGGAAGAGCGGACTAGGCCTCGCCCTCGAAGAGGGTGGTGACGGAGCCGTTCTCGAAGATCTCGTGGATCGTCTTGGCCAGCAGCGGGGCGATGGACAGGACGGTGAGGTTCTTCCAGCCCTCGGTGGACTGCGGCAGGGTGTCGGTCGTGATGACCTCCTCCGCGCCACAGTCGGACAGACGCTCGCGTGCCGGGTCGGAGAAGACGCCGTGGGTGCAGGCGATGACGACCGACTTCGCGCCGGCCTCCTTCAGAACGCGGACGGCGCCGGCGATGGTGCCGCCGGTGTCGATCATGTCGTCGAGGAGGATGCAGTCCTTGCCCTCGACGTCACCGACGACGCGGTTGGACACGACCTCGTTGGCCACGTCGACGCTGCGGGTCTTGTGGACGAACGCCATCGGCGCACCACCCAGGGTGTTGGCCCACTTCTCGGCGACCTTCACGCGGCCGGCGTCCGGTGACACCACGCACAGGTTATCCATGGAGTACTTCGAGATGATGTAGTCCGTGAGGATCGGCATGGCGTGCATGTGGTCGACGGGACCGTCGAAGAAGCCCTGGATCTGGTCGGTGTGCAGGTCGACGGACACGATACGGTCCGCGCCGGCGGCGGCCAGCAGGTCGGCGACCAGGCGGGCGGAGATCGGCTCACGGCCGCGGTGCTTCTTGTCCTGGCGTGCGTACGGGTAGAAGGGCAGGATCGCGGTGATGCGCTTCGCGGAGCCGCGCTTGAGCGCGTCGATCATGATCAGCTGCTCCATGAGCCACTTGTTCAGCGGCTGCGTGTGCGACTGGATGACGAAGCAGTCCGCGCCACGCACGGACTCCTCGAAGCGGATGAAGATCTCGCCGTTGGCGAAGTCCCGTGCCGTGGTGGGGGTGAGCTCGTAGTCGAGCTCCTTCGCCACCGCCTCGCCGAGCTCCGGGTGTGCACGCCCGGAGAACAGCATCATGTTCTTTTGGCTTTCAGTCCAGTGCGGAGTCATGATGTGCCGCTTAACCTTCCTGGTTGGTTGCGTTGTCGTTCTCAGATTCCCCGGCTGCCCGCGCTGCGGCCGCCGCCTCCGCGGCCGGGCTGCCCGGTCGCTTCCGTTCGACCCAGCCCTCGATGGTGCGCTGCGGTCCGCCGGACACGGCGAGGGCTCCCGGGGGAACGTCCTCGCGGATTACTGTACCCGCCCCGGAATACGCACCGTCACCCACGGTCACCGGAGCGATGAACATGGTGTCGGAACCGGTGCGGACGTGCGAACCGATCGTGGTGTGGTGCTTGGTCACACCGTCGTAGTTGACGAAGACGGAGGAGGCGCCGATGTTGGACTCCTCGCCGACGGTGGCGTCGCCGATGTAGGTCAGGTGCGGCACCTTGGAGCCGCGGCCGATGGTCGCGTTCTTGGCCTCGACGAAGCCGCCGAGCTTGCCGTCCTCACCGAGGACGGTGTTCGGACGGATGTAGGTGTACGGGCCGACGCTGGCGTTCTCGCCGATGACGGAACGCTCACCGTGGGTGCGGATCACCGAGGCGCCGCGGCCCACGGTCATGTCGGTGAGAGTGGTGTCCGGGCCGATGACGGCGTTGTCTCCGATGGAGGTCGCGCCCCACAGCTGGGTGCCCGGGTGGATGACCACGTCCTGCCCGACGGTGACGTTCACGCCGATGAAGGTCGAGGCCGGGTCGATGACGGTCGCGCCGCCGCGCATGGCGGCCTCCACGGTGCGGCGGTTGAGCTCACGGCCGGCCTCGGCGAGCTGGACGCGGTCGTTGACGCCGGCCAGCTCACGCGGGTCGGCGGCGACGTGGGCGCGCACCGGGTGCCCGGCCTCGCGGGCGATGCCGAGGACGTCGGTGATGTAGAGCTCGCCCTGCGCGTTGTCGGTGTCGAGCTTGGTCAGCGCGTCGCGGAGGAGCGCGCCGTCGAAGGCGAAGACGCCGGAGTTGACCTCGTCGATCTCCAGGACCTCCGGGGTGGCGTCCTTCTGCTCGACGATGGCGGTGACCTCGCCGGCGTCGTCACGGACGATGCGGCCGTAACCGGTGGGGTCGTCGAGACGCATGGACAGGACCGTGACGGCGGTGGGGGAGGCGGTGTGGGCCTCCAGGAGGGCGCGCAGCGTCTCCGGGGTGAGCAGCGGGACGTCACCGTTGGTGACCAGCACCGTGCCGTCGAAGTCCGGGATCGGGGTCAGCCCGCACTGCACGGCGTGGCCCGTGCCGTTCTGTTCCTCCTGGACGGCCTGCAGCACCTCGCGGCCCAGCTCCGCGGCGACGGCCTCGGTGGCCGGGGCGACCTGGTCACGCTGGTGGCCGATGACCGCGACGATGTGCTCGGGGTCGACCCCGGCGGCGGCGTGCAGCGCGTGGGAGAGCAGGGTGCGCCCGCCGATCTCGTGCAGGGTCTTCTGCTTCGCTGACTTCATGCGGGTTCCTGCGCCGGCGGCGAGTACCACCACGGCGCAACGGTTCTTCTCGGGCATGACTTCGATCTCCTTGGGCGGTCGCAGGGCTCAGTCCGGTTCAGCATATCGGCAAGACAGGGCGGCGGGGCGCACAACAGGCGGGGAGGGATCACCCCTCTGCCGACACCGCTGCTTTTCGACGCCCCCGTCCCCGGCCTCAGCGGCGCGTCGAGACGTCCGGCAGGCGGCGGGCCGCCACCACGCCGACAAGGCCGATCGCCGCGAGGAAGAGCAGCGCGGCACCCGAACCCAGCTGGGCGACGGCACCGGAGAGCGCACCGACGACCAGCAGGATCACCCCCATGAGGGTGTTGGCGGCGCCGACGTAGCGGGTGCGTTCATCCCCCTCGGCCATGTCGACGATGTACGTCTTCCGCGCCACGCGGATCGCGGTGTGCGCGAGGTTGACCAGGAAGAAACCGAGGGGGAAGAGCCAGGCGTTGACCGCGCCGGGCAGCCAGGCGGCCGCCGCGACCAGTCCGCCGATGACCACGGAGGCGGCCAGCGCCGCCCAGCTCATGACGTTGCGGGAGGAGATGTCCGACCAGATGCCGGAGATCCGCCCACCGAGCACCGCCGCCAGACCGGAGGCGATGAGGAAGGCACCCAGGCCCGTCAGCCCCTGGCCCACCTCCTGACTGAGCGTGACGATGAACGCCGTCGACAGCGCCGAGACCAGCAGCAGCGAGCGCACGACGACGAAGCGGCGGAACTCCCGGTCCCCGGTGAACAGGCCCCAGGTGTCGGCCCACCAGCCGCGCTGCAGACCCTGCGGCTCCTCCTCCGGGACGGGCTCGTCGATGGTGTGGAAGACGAGCGCCGCCACCGCCCACGCCGCCGCCGAGGCGAAGATGAGCCCGGCGAGGATCCAAGTGGGCACCGGGGTGCCCAGCCACTCCAGGAACAGGCCCACCACCAGTGAGGCAGCCCCGCCCACCGCGGCCGACCGCCCGGTGATCACCCCGCGCCGCCCCTTGCTGATCGTCCGCCCCTGCACGTCCTTCGACGCGATGGAGCACAGGGAACGGAAGACGGCGAGGACCGCCAGCAGGAGGGTGACGGTGAGGGCGAGGGGGAGGGCGTCGAGAAGCAGGGCCGCCAGGCCGATGAGCGCGGCGGCCACCGCCTGCCCCAGGGAGCCGATGACCCAGATCCGTTTGCGCGAACGCTGCGAGGTCACCCACGGGGTGAACGCGGCCTGGGGGAGCATCGAGCCGGCCTCCCGGATCGGAACGAGCAGCGCGATGAAAAAACCCGGCGCGCCCGCGGCCTGCAGCAGCCAGGGGAGGACCGTCTTCGCGGCGACAATCTGGTCGCCGACACCCTGCAGGCCGTTCGACCAGATGAAACGGCGGGCGGCGTGTTCTTCGGGGGAGGGGAGGCTCACGGTCCCGACCTTAGTCCGTGGGTGATGAAAGAAATGGAGACAAGGGGAGACTGCTTTGTCTACTATTTGTAGACAAAGCAGTTCACCATGTTGAAAGGACAACCATGAAGTTCCGTACCCTCTCCGCTCTCATCGCCACCTCCGGCCTGCTCGCCGCCTGCTCTCCGGCCTCCGCCGACCCGGACGGACCGCTGGGCATCCTGGCCTCCTCGACGCCGCACGCGGAGATCCTCGAATGGGTCGATGAACACGATGAGCGTTTCGAGCTCGACATCTCCTTCGTCACCGGTGGCCCCGAGGCCAACGCGGCCCTGGTCAACGGCAGCGTCCCGGCGAACTTCTTCCAGCATGAGCCCTACCTGCTCGACTGGCAGGATCAGACCGGGCAGACCGGGGTGGAGGTCATTGCCCCGGTGCACATAGAGCCGATCTCGCTCTACTCGCAGAAATTCAGCGACGTCGACGACATCCCCGAAGGGGCGACCATCGCCCTCCCGCGCAGTGCCAGCAATTTCGCCCGGGGTCTCCTGCTTCTCCAGGATCACGGGCTGTTGACGCTGGACACCGAGCTTGACCCTGCGGCGGTCTCGCGGATCACGCTCGCCTCGATCGTGGACAACCCACGCGATCTGGAGTTCGTGCCGATCGAGGATGAACTGGTCACCCGGGCCCTGGATGACCCGAAGGTGGCGGCCGCGGTCATCAACTCCAACTACGCGCTGGAGGCGGGCCACGACCCGGTCTCCGACGGCCTCATCTCCGAGCGGCCCGAGGGCAATTCCTACGCCAACATCCTCGTGGCCTCGGCCGGGGCTGCCGACGATCCGCGGGTGCGCGCCCTGGCGGAGGCGCTGACCTCCGCCGCAACCGCGGACTGGATCCGTGAACGCTACGGATCTGCCGTCGTCCCTGTGTCGGGTGAATAAAATTCACCCGACACAGGGTGTATGTCCTACCCTTTCCAGACAAAGCAGTCTAGTTTCCCGAGGATCCCCCATGAGCACCTCTCTGCCCGTCATCTCCCTCGCCAAGCTCACCGGCACCGGCCCTGAACGTGACACCGAGATCGCCCGTCTCCGACAGGTGACCCACGAGATCGGCTTCTTCTACCTCGCCGACCACGGCGTCCCCGAGGAACTGCAGGCCGAGATGTTCACCGTGGCCAAGGAGTTCTTCGCCCTGCCGCAGGAGGCGAAGGAGGAGATCGCCTTCACCGACAACCCGCACTACCGCGGCTACTCCCGCCTCGGCGAGGAGTTCACCCAGGGCAAGCTCGACTGGCGCGAGCAGATCGACTACGGCGCCGACCGCCCGGCCTGGAACGAGGGCCTCGACACCCACCCGTGGCGCGTCCTCGAGGGACCAAACCCGTGGCCGAGCGCACTGCCGAGGATGAAGCCCCTCATCACCGACTGGCAGGACCGGCTCTCCGCCGTCGGCCTCGACCTGCTGCGCGCCTGGGCCGAGTCACTGGGCCAGGCCCCCGACTACTTCGACGACATCTTCGACCACCCGCACCCCATGATGAAGCTCGCCCACTACCCGGCGCCGGCCAACGGGGAGGCCGGGCAGGGCGTCGGCGCGCACCACGACGCCGGCGTACTCACCCTCCTTCTCCCCGAGGAGGGCTCCGGGGGTCTGCAGGTGCAGCGCAACGGCGAGTGGATCGACGTGGAGGCGCTGCCGAACCTGTTCATCGTCAACATCGGGGAACTGCTGGAGGCCGCCACCGACGGCTACCTCGTCTCCACCCCGCACCGCGTCCTGCCCTCCCCGCCGGGCACCGCGCGTTTCTCCATCCCCTTCTTCCTCACCCCGAACCTCGACGCCCGCTTCCCGCGCATCGAGCTCCCGCCGGAACTGGCCGCCGCGGCCCGCGGCCTGGGCCGCGACATGGCCGGACAGGAGATCTCCGACATCTCCGGGCTCAACACCCTGAAGTCCCGACTGCGCGCCCACCCGGAGACGACCGCCCGCTACCACGCGGAACTCGCCGCCAGCCTGGCGTGACGGGCGCCCGGCGGCGTGGGAAAGCACCGGAAAGAAGAAGCTTCCCCGCTAGGACTCGAACCTAGAAAGCTGGTACCAAAAACCAGAGTGTTGCCAATTACACCACGGGGAAAGACGTAGATCAGCGTACCTGAACCGTGGCTGGGGACTAAACGCCACATCGGGATAGGCTGGTGGGCATGGTTCGACAGCGGATGACGGGCAAGGAACGCCGGGAACAGCTCATTTCGATCGGCCGCGAGGTGTTCGCGGAGCGCGGTTTCGAGGGCGCGAGCGTGGAGGAGATCGCGGCGCGGGCCGCGGTGTCCAAACCGGTGGTCTACGAGCATTTCGGCGGCAAGGAGGGGCTCTACGCCGTGGTCGTGGACCGGGAGATGATCCGCCTGGAGCAGATCATCACCGAGGCCCTGTCCCACGGCCGTTCCCGTGTGCGCATCGAGCAGGCCGTCATCGCCCTGCTCACCTACGTGGAGGAGGAGACCGACGGCTTCCTCATCCTCGTCCGTGACCTCGTGCCCGGCCAGGACCAGTCCTACGCGACGCTGCTCAACACCGCCGTCGGGCAGGTGTCGCACATCCTGGGCCGTTCCTTCGAGAAGCAGGGACTCGACCCGGACGTCGCGATCCTCTACGGGCAGGCGCTGGTGGGCATGGTCTCCATGACCGCCCAGTGGTGGCTCGACGAGCGGGAACCGGCCAAGGAGGTCGTGGCCGCGCACATCGTCAACCTGTGCTGGAACGGCCTGGCCGGCATGAAGCCGCACCCCACCCTGTCCGACGAGGTCACCGCCCAGCTGGGGGAGAAGAAGTGACACCTGCCATGCTCGCCGGCCTGCTCAAGGTCGCCGCCACCGATCCGAAGCTCAAGGGCCTGGTCGCCAACGTCGGCGCCCGCCGCCTGCACCTGACCGGCATCGACCAGGTCCGGCCGTGGGCGATCGGCACGCTCGCGCACCACGCACCGGTGCTCGTCGTCACCGCCACCGGCCGGGAGGCGGAGGACCTCACCGCCGAGCTGCGCGCCATGCTCGGCGACAGGGTCGCCTGGTTCCCGTCCTGGGAGACGCTGCCGCACGAACGCCTGTCCCCGGGCGTCGACACCATCGGCCAGCGGGCCCGCGTCCTCGACCTGCTTGCCGACGACCGCCTGTCCGTCGTCGTCACCGCCGCCCGCGGCTTCTGCCAGCCACTGCTCGCCGAGGTGGAGGGCCGCACCCCGGTCCGCCTGCGGGTGGGCGCGGAGCACGACTTCACCGGCCTCGTCGAGGAGCTTGTCTTCCGCGCGTACAGCCACGTGGACATGGTGGCGCGCCGCGGTGAGTTCGCCACCCGCGGCGGCATCCTCGACATCTTCCCGACGACCGCCGACCAGCCCGTCCGCGTCGAGTTCTGGGGCGACGAGGTCACCGACATCCGCCACTTCGCCGTCGCCGACCAGCGCACCATCCCCGAGGTGGAGGTCTCCCACGTCGAGGTGTACCCGGCGCGCGAACTGCCCATCACCGACGCCGTCGCCGCCCGCGCCGCCGACCTGGCCCGCGAGCACCCCGGCAACGCCACCCTCGTGGAGCTGCTGACGAAGATCTCCGACCGCATCCCGGCCGACGGGATGGAGGCGCTGATCCCGGCGCTCGTCGACACGCCGATGGTCACCCTGCCGGAACTCATGCCGGACAACACCCACGTCCTGCTCGTCGGCCCGGAGAAGATCCGCACCCGCATCGCCGACCTGGCCGCCACCGACGCCGAGTTCCTCGCCGCCGGCTGGGAGGCCGCCGCCATGGGCGCGTCCGGCCCCGTCGCCGCCGCAGGCCTGGACCTGGAGTCCTCCTCCTACCGTTCCTACGGGTCGCTGGAGGCCGGGGCCCTCAAGGCCGGCCAGCCGTGGTGGACCTTCGCCCCGCCGGGCATGTTCGAGGCCGACGACGCCGACACCCTGCCCCTCGACTTCGAGGCCGGCCCCACCCCGCGTGGCGACACCACCGAGATCGCCGCCATGATGTCCCTCCTCGTCGCCCACACCACCGCCGGCGGGCGCGCCGCGTTCATCGCGCCCGCCCCCGGCGCGATCCGGCGCATGGTCGACCGCTTCGCCGAGGCCGGCGTCCCCGCCCGCGTGGCCACCCCCGGCTGGGAGCCCTCCCCGGGCGAGGTCACCCTCTACCAGGCGCTGAGCCACGCGGGCCTGGTCTTCGACAAGGTGCGCAAGCACCGGGACGCCGCCGCCCTGCCCCTCGTCGTCATCACCGAGACCGACCTCACCGGCAACCGCGTCGGCGACATCGCCGGCGCCAAGCGCCGCCCCGCGCGGCGTCGACACCGTGTCGACCCGCTGGCGCTGAAGACCGGCGACCACGTCGTCCACGAGACACACGGCATCGGACGGTTCCTCAAGATGGCGGAACGGACGATCCACGCCGGGGACGAGACGTCGAGACGCGAGTACATCGTCCTCGAGTACGCCGCGAGCAAGCGCGGCCAGCCCGCCGACCAGCTGTGGGTCCCCATGGACTCCCTCGACCTGCTGAGCAAGTACACCGGCGGCGAGTCACCCACCCTGTCGAAGATGGGCGGCTCCGACTGGAAGAACACCAAGAAGAAGGCCCGCGCCGCCGTCCGCGAGATCGCCGGCGAACTCGTCGAGCTCTACGCGAAACGCCAGGCCGCCCCCGGCCACCAGTTCGCCCCGGACACCCCCTGGCAGAAGGAGATGGAGGACAACTTCCCCTTCGTCGAGACCGAGGACCAGATGCTCGCCATCGACGCCGTGAAGAACGACATGGAGTCGAACGTCCCCATGGACCGCGTCATCGTCGGCGACGTCGGCTACGGCAAGACCGAGGTCGCCGTGCGCGCCGCCTTCAAGGCCGTGCAGGACGGCAAACAGGTCGCCGTCCTCGTGCCGACCACCCTCCTCGCCCAGCAGCACCTGGCCACCTTCGAGGAACGCATGGCCGGCTTCCCCGTCACCATCCGCGGCCTCTCCCGCTTCACCACCAACGCCGACGCGAAGGAGATCACCGCGGGACTGGCGGACGGGACCGTCGACATCGTCATCGGCACCCACCGCCTGCTGGCCACCGGCGTGCACTGGAAGAACCTCGGACTCATCGTCGTGGATGAGGAACAGCGCTTCGGCGTCGAGCACAAGGAGCACATCAAGGCCCTGCGCCACAACGTCGACGTGCTCACCATGTCCGCCACCCCGATCCCGCGCACCCTGGAGATGTCGATGGCCGGCATCCGCGAGATGACCACCATCCTCACCCCGCCGGAGGACCGCCACCCGGTGCTCACCTACGTCGGCGCGCAGGAGGAGAAGCAGATCGCCGCGGCCATCCGCCGGGAGCTGCTCCGCGACGGCCAGGTGTTCTTCATCCACAACAAGGTCGCCGACATCGAGAAGAAGGCCCGCGAACTGCGCGACCTCGTCCCCGAGGCCCGCATCGTCGTCGCCCACGGCCAGATGTCCGAGGAACTGCTGGAGAAGACCGTCCAGGGATTCTGGGACCGCGAGTACGACGTGCTCGTCTGCACCACCATCGTCGAGACCGGCCTCGACATCGCCAACGCCAACACCCTGATCGTCGAGAACGCCCACCACATGGGCCTCTCCCAGCTCCACCAGCTGCGCGGGCGCGTCGGCAGGTCGCGGGAACGCGGCTACGCCTACTTCCTCTACCCCAAGGGCGCCACCCTCACCGAGACGTCCTACGACCGCCTCGCCACCATCGCCCAGCACAACGACCTCGGCGCGGGCATGGCCGTCGCCATGAAGGACCTCGAGATGCGCGGCGCCGGCAACGTCCTCGGCGCGCAGCAGTCCGGCCACATCGCCGGCGTCGGCTTCGACCTCTACGTCCGGCTCGTCGGCGAGGCCGTCGACGCCTACAAGGCACTCGCCTCCGGCCAGGTCCTCGACGCCACCGACCAGGGCCCCAAGGAGATCCGCATCGACCTGCCCGTCGACGCCCACATCCCCGAGTCCTACATCAACTCCGAGCGGCTGCGCCTCGAGGTCTACCGCAAGCTCGCCGCCTCCGCCACGGAGCAGGACCTGCGCCTGGCCGTCGAGGAGATGGAGGACCGCTACGGCCCCGTCCCCGAGGAGGTCTCCCGACTGCTGTCGGTGGCCCGCCTCCGCCACCAGGCACGCCGCGCCGGGATCTCCGAGATCATCGTCCAGGGCACCCGCATCAAGATCGGCCCGGTGGAACTTCCCGACTCCCGCCAGGTTCGCCTCAAGCGCCTGTTCCCCGGCGCGACCTACCGGGCGGCGGCGAAGGCCATCCAGGTGTCCTTCCCCAAGGCCGGCCGCGGCGCCGGGCAGCCCAACCTCCGCGACGTCGAGCTCATCCAGTGGGTCGCCGACTTCCTGTCCCGCATGTTCGACATCGGCGAGGTGGACGTCACCGGTGGCCGGCGGCAGGAGAAGAAGGTGTTCACCGTGACAGAAGTCAAGCGGTAGACTCCGCGCGGCGGCGTTTCTGTGGATAACCCGGTGTTGTCCACAGGGCAGGACAGTGCTTTCCGACGCCCACCCCGTCCACCCCCTATCGTCCGGGACATGGACATTGTCGCCGCGATGGAGGCCCTGCGGGGCGTGACGGTGCTGGAGGCCATCGCCTCCGGACACCTCACCCGGCAACGCATCGTCAGCCTCGGCTTCCGCGACGCCGGCGCCTGGATCCTTTTGGCCGAGGTGTTCCTCGGACCCACCCGACACCGGAAGCTGCAGGCCCAGGCCCTCGACGCGGCGCGGGAGGGCGGGCTGTCGCTGGATGCGCTGCGGGTCGTCGACAAGCACACCCGCAAACTCCTGCCCGGCGCCGCCGTCACCGAATGGGAACTCCGCGCCGAACTCTGCCACCTGCGCGGCACCGTCGACGAGATCGACCGGGCGGCCTCCGCCCGCGTCCGCGACCTCAACCGCACCGTGCCCGACGCGGAGAACAAGGCCTTCGCCGGACGCGCACTCAAGGGCGGCAAGAACACCGACGCCCGCGGCCTCCGCACCGCCACCATCACCCTGCCCGAACGGCACATGACCGCCTTCCTCGGCCGCCTCCTGCCCACCGCCCGCCGCCTCCGCCGCGACAACCCGAGACTCACCTACGAACAGGCGATGGCCGACGCCCTCCTTGCAGGTGGTACAGGCCCCAGTGGCCCGACCCCGCCGGTCCCCCTCGTCGTCGTCCCCGTCCCCGAGTGGGCGCAGGTCCTGCGCCGCGAAAAGGACGACACCATCTTCGGCCTCACCGACGGCACGACCATGACGGGCAGGGAACTGGTCGAGCAGGTCACCGCCGAACACCACTACGTCGGCGTCTACCACCCCGTGGAAGGCCCGGTGGACCTCTACCGCTCCGAGCGCACCGCCAGCCCCAAGCAGCAGAAACTCCTCGCCGCGGAGACCCTGCTGTGCCCCACCCCCGTGTGCACCACCTCCGCCGACGACTCCCAGGTCCACCACCTCAAGGCCTGGAAGCAGGGCGGCAACACCAACGTGGCCGAGATGACCATCGCCTGCCAGGTGCACAACGCCCGCAACGACGACGACCCCGACGCCCCACCCCGCAACGGACGCCTGGAAAGAGAACCCGGCGGGGTGGTGTTCCACCCACCCGACGGCGGGCCGCCGCAACGGAACAGACACCCGCTGCGGGAACTGTCGGCGATGGGACTCATCGCCGCCGGGCGGGCCTGACTACTCGCCCAGCCCCGACTGACCGACGGCGATCATGCGCTCGAGCGATTCGCGGGCCGCGTCGGCGGTCTCCTTCGGCACGTCCACCTCGTCGACACCCAGGGCCAGCGCGCGCAGCAGGGCGGCCGGGGTGATCATCTTCATGTAGGAGCAGGAGGCACGCTCGTTGACCGGCTCGAAGTCGATCTCCGGGGCGGTCTGACGCAGCTGGTGCAGCATGCCGATCTCGGTGGCGACCAGGACGGTGCCGGTCTGCTGGTTCTTCGCCTCGTCGAGCATCTGGCCGGTGGAGAGCATGTGGACGCGCTCCTCGTCGACCAGGCCCTCACCGGCGAGGTAGATGGCGGAGTTGGCGCAGCCGCACTCGGGGTGGATGTAGAGGTCCGCACCCGGGTGCTCCTCCGTCTTGGCCACCAGATCCGGACCGGAGATGCCGGCGTGGACGTGGCACTCGCCGGCCCAGATGCGGATGTTGTCGCGGCCGGTCTCGCGCTTGACGTGGGCGCCGAGGAACTGGTCCGGGTTGAACAGGATCTCCCTGTCGGCGGGCAGCGACTTCACGATGTCGACGGCGTTCGAGGAGGTGCAGCACACGTCGGTGAGCGCCTTCACGTCGGCGGTGGTGTTGACGTAGGAAACGACGAGGGCGTCGGGGTGCTCGGCCTTCCACTCGGCGAGCTGCTCGGCGGTGATGGAGTCAGCCAGGGAGCAGCCGGCGCGCTCGTCGGGGATGATGACGGTCTTCTCGGGGGAGAGGATCTTCGCGGACTCGGCCATGAAGTGGACGCCGCAGAAGATGATGACGTCGGCGTCGGTGTCGGCGGCGATGCGTGACAGGCCGAGGGAGTCGCCGGTGAAGTGGGCGATGTCCTGGATCTCGGGGAGCTGGTAGTTGTGGGCGAGGATGACGGCGTTGCGTTCGGCGGCGAGGCGCCTGACCTCGGCCGCCCACTCCTCGTCGGCCTCGACACCGGTCCAGCCGGTGGGGCCTTCGGTGACCTTGTCGAGCAGGGGGGATGCGAGCGGGGACAGCTTCTGGGCCACTTCTTCTCCTTGGATTCCCGTTGTGTGGGGCCAAGTATCCCAGACAACGGGCATTTGGCCGAAACGGTGGGAGTCAGAGGCTGAGGGTGCCCTGGGCCAGTCCCCACACGGCGACAGCTCCGGCCCCGACCAACACTGCGACGACGACCGCCTCGAAACGGTTGAAGACCTTCTCGTTGGCCTGGAGGCGGGTCCACACGTAGGGGAGGAGGCCGGGCAGCACCGCGAGGGCGCCGAAGAGGACGAAGGTGAGGTCCGCGGCGTAGAAGAGCCAGGCGGCGTAGGTGAGGGCCAGCAGGCCGACGGCGAGGTGGCGGCGGTTGTCGGCGGGGGAGGGGGTGGGGCCGCTGTCGTCGAAAAGCACGCCGGCGTGGGGGTGGGCGACGCCGCGCCCGCGGACGGTGAGCAGCACCAGGTAGAGGGCGGAGAAGAGGTAGGGGACAAGGTAGAGGACCGTCGCGAGCTGCACCATCGAGATGTAGGCGGTCTCGTTGAGGAAGAAGATGATCACGGTGATCTGGATGACCACCGTCGACAGCAGCTGCGCCGCCCAGGGGGCGCCCGCGCGGTTGATGCTGCCGAAACGGCGCGGCAGCAGCCCGTCGTAGGCCATGAGGGCAAGCGGTTCGGCGCACAGCATCTGCCACGACACGTAGGCGCCGAGCACCGACAGGCACAGGCCGAGGGAGATCAGCGCCCCGCCCCAGGGGCCGACGACGGCCTCGAGGACGGCGGCCATCGAGTTGTCGGGCAGGGCGGCCAGCTCCTCCCGGGTGAGGACACCGTAGGAGAGCATCGACACCGACATGAGCAGCGCGAGGACGGTGAGGAAGCCGATGATGGTGGCGCGGCCGACGTCGGCACGCGTGCGCGCCTGCTTGGAGTACACCGACGCCCCCTCGATGCCGATGAACACCCACACGGTGAACAGCATGATCCCCTGCACCTGCCCGAAGACGGGCCCCCCGCCCCAGAAGTCCGCGGTGAAACGGTCCCAGCTGAAGCCGAGGAAGGCGACGAGCAGGATGAACGCGGCGATGGGGAGGAGTTTCGCCACCGTGGTGACGGCGTTCATGAACGCCGCCTGGCGGATCCCCCTCGACAGGCCGGCGAAGATCACCCAGGTGAGGGCGGAGACGGCCAGGGCGGTGGAGACGGGGTGGTCCGGCCCGATGCCGGGGACGTAGTGGCCGAGGGTGTTGAAGAAGAGGGTGGCGTAGCCGACCTGGGCGATGACGGAGCCGAGCCAGTAGCCCCAGCCGGAGGTGAAGCCGATGTAGTCACCGAGGCCCGCGCGGACGTAGGAGTAGACGCCGGAGTCGAGGTGGGGGCGGCGGACGGCTAGGATCTGGAAGACGAACGCTATCGACAGCATGCCGACCGCGGAGATCGCCCAGCCGATGAGTGCGGCACCGGGTCCGGCCGCGGAGGCCGCGTTCTGTGGCAGCGAGAAGATGCCGGAGCCGACGGTGGACCCGATGATGAGGGCCACCAGCGACCACACTGTCACTGTATGGATACGGGGTGATGTCACCCGTCCACTCTAGACCCCTAGGATTGGGGTCATGACTGTCCTGCTTCTCGACGACCGGTGGCCCACCCTCATCCCCCTGGAGGCTTTCGGGCGGCTCGGCGGTCCGCTGGAGTTCACGGACGAGGTGCCGGTGAGTGTGCGGTGGAACATCGACAAGCTGGTCGCCGCCGAGGGGGAGGGGGTCCTGGTGAGCACGAACGGCTTCGACCCCCGGGTGCTCCGGCGGGTGCGCGCCGGTGACGAGGTCATCGTCGCGGAGTCCCGGAGGGATCCGGTGCGGCACGCGGTGCAGGCGATGCAGCGGGCCTGTTCGATCGGGGAGTGGGAGTCGGGGCAGACGCACCGTTCCCTGCTGCCGTACCTGGCGGAGGAGGCGCAGGAGTTCGCCGACCAGGTCGTCGAGTGGGAGTCCGACGGTGATGAGCAGGCGCTGCTCCGTGAGCTCGGGGACGTCCTGCTGCAGGTCCTGTTCCACGCGGAGATCGCTTCCCGACGCTCCGCCTTCGACTTCGCTGACGTCGCCGCCAGCTTCGTCGGCAAGCTGCAGGTGCGTTCCCCCTATCTTTTCGACGGCACCGACCGAGTCGTGCCCGTCGAGGAGCAGGAACGCCTGTGGGCGCTGGGGAAGGCGCAGGAAAAAACCCGGGGGAACGAGATTCCCCCGGGTCTCTAGCAGAGAGCTACTTCTTGGCGACGGCGCTGGACAGGCCCTCGAACATCTCCAGGAACTGGGTGGAGCCGGCGATCGGGGACTTCGGGTCCTCCTTGACGATCTCGCACTCGAGGGCGCGGTCGGCCAGCTGGCCGGCGTAGGCGCTGGCGGCGACGTTGAAGAGCGGGTTGTCGATGACCTTGCCGGTCTCGGTGCGCAGCTTGGCGGCGAGCTGGTTGCGGGTGGTGTCCTCGTCGATGAGGTTGGCGGACTTGAGGCCCTGCTCGAGCTCGTTGCAGGGGAGCTGCTTGATGACGGTGCCGAGGTCCGGGATGACCTGGGCGGAGGCGGCCGGTGCGAGGCCGACGACGGCGACGGTGGAGACGGCGATGGTGGCGAGTGCGCGACGGAGCATGAAGCGGTACCTTTCAGAGGGAAATAAATACGCTGGAAGCATACGTGGCCTGAGTGTCTGTTGTGATGCAAGTGGCAAAATAGGGTGAACTCCGGGGGTGTACGGGTCACTGCCGTCCCGGGCGGGTCCATGCCGTAGGATCGTCCCCCATGAGTGGCGGCGCGCGACGGGTGATGGGCTGTGGCCTGGGGGTGGTTCTGGCCATCGTCATGGTCATCTCCCTGATCGGCTGGGCCCTGTCCTTCCTGGACATCTCCAGCCCCATGCGGCAGCTGCAGCCGGTGCCGGACAATGTGCCGCCGGCCGCCGCCGCGGAGGTCCCGCTCATCGACGTCCACGCGCCGGGCCGGACCTCCGACAAGCTGGACTTCTGGGCCGCGCCCCTGGCGGAGAAGACGGGCATCCCGGCGGCGGCGATCCGGGCGTACGGCAACGCCGAACTGATCGCCCGTGACGCCTGGCCGACCTGTCGCATCAGGTGGAACACCCTGGCCGGCATCGGCTGGGTGGAGTCCC
>Ga0123328_1002593_pt1 | contig 16187 bp, 10 predicted proteins | sample BioC12SIPDNA_2_FD_89702 | JGI IMG/M metagenome (GOLD analysis project Ga0123328, IMG submission 89702) | Anaerobic biogas reactor microbial communites from Washington, USA - Biogas_R1_A C12 SIP DNA | ecosystem: Engineered > Bioreactor > Anaerobic > Unclassified | place: Washington, USA...
ACCCTCAGCGGCTTTCGAGTGTTCTGGCGCACGGGTATTCGATCATGTCGAACGTGGGCGACGGCAACTGCGACACGCTGGCGGATGATTCACCCGAGATGCGGTGGCTCTGGTGGCTGGATGCGGTACAGAAGAATGTCGTCGCCCGTTATCTCGGCCGGGAGATGCTGGATTTCCGGTATGTGGGCAAGTATGTGGTGGCGACGAAGTATCCGGACTTGAGCCTGGTGGTCAATCTGACGAAATCGCCGTATGAGGTGGCGGATGCTGGAGTGACGCTTGGTCCGTACGGGTGGCGAGTGACCAGCGACGATGGGCAGTTGGAGGGCGTCTGTGCCGTCAAGGCCTTTGGTCAGGAGTTTCCATCTGCGGTGAGCGTCATCCGCGTCAGGACGGCTGAGGGAACCAGGGTGTGGCTGCACGCGGACCAGGCGGGTACGATCCAGGTGCCGGACTTCGACGGTGAACTCCATGCCGTTGAGCTTCCGCGGACGCCGCAGAAGGAAGCGATTGTCCTGAAGGCGGCGAAATAGCCTCAAAGACCCGGAGATTTTCCCGCCGAGGCGCGGAGACGCTGAGGTGAAGGCAGAAGAGGGTGTTATCAACATTTTTTCGCTTCGGCGGGAGCCTGCGGCGGTTGGCGGTGAATCTGGGGCGGATGTGGGACACTTTAGGCGGCGGCAGAATCCGCTGGCAGTTTTCGAGGATTCTGTTATCTATGGTCATTGGTATTCGGATGACGAAGAGCCGTCGCTTTGACGGTTTATCACTTTGGGGGACGCGATCATGCAGAAGCTGACGGGGTTTCCGGAGTTTTTGACCAGTTCGCACAACCTGGTTTGTGTCGGCGATCGGGCCGGCAACATTTCCGGCTACCTTTACGAGGCGGCGGACGGCGGGCAGGCGGTGTTCTGGGACTGCCCGGAGGGCGGGACGATGGAGGTGCACACGCATGAGGGCGACGAGTATTTTATCGTGCTGCAAGGGCAGTATTCCGGGGTGATTGACGGCCGGGAGATCATGCTCGGCCCCGGCGACGAACTGCTGATCCCAGCCGGCACGCCGCATAATGGGACGATGTCGGCTGGCTTTCGGGCGGTCGACGTCTGGGCCAAGCCGCGATTTTGACGGTCTACGACCCGGCGGCCGGTTGGGTCGCGGGGGAATTCGCCGCCGGTTGGGTTTGGGGCGGCATGGCGAAGTTTTTCTTTTCCGCCTGCTGTCGGACGGCCTGGATGACGGCGGCGCCGAGGGTTGAATGGTTGGAGTCGCCGCGTTTTTTCATTTCCTGGGCGATGTAGGTTTTCCGCTGTTCGTTGAGGTCGGCGATCTGATGTTGGATGGTCTGGCGTTGTTCGGTTTTTTCGCGGACGTACTGCTGACGCTGTTCGGCGGTCATGTTTTGCATGGCTTCGGGCAGGTCGGTTGTTACGATCTTTTCGAGGTCGACCGCGCTTTCGCGGACGGCGTCGACGAGGTCCCAGGCGGCGTTGTCGTACTGTTTTGAGGCTTTGGCGGCCACGCGTTGGGCGACGTTGGCTTGGCCGTAGGCGGCGGCGTTGCGGTCCTGCGTGATCTGGCGGCCTTTGCCTTGTTCGCCGGCGGGGCCGTAGGGGATGTAGGTGTCGTTGAGCTGTTCGTTGAGTCGGGCGATTTCGACGTCCTGTGGGGCGTCGATCTGGACCACGGCTTGGTTGTGGTCGATGTTGATGAATCGGCCGTCGGCGAGGGCGGCTCCGTCCTTCCACTTGCCGTGTTCGCCTTCGGTCTCGGTGCCGCAGTGAATGGTGTTGACCACGATGCCTCTGGCGATGGCTTGGCGGCAGGCTTTGCGGTAATCGACCTGGCCCTGGGTGAAGGGTTCGTTTCCGGCGATGAAGATGACCTTCAGGTCGTTGGTTGCTTTGCTCCAGGCAAGGCTGCGGACGGCTGACTGGATGACCTGGCCGCAGTATTCGTCGCCGCCGTTGGTGGTGAGGGCGAAGAGCTCTTCCGAGACCTTGTCGAGGTCGGTGGTGAGGGGGAGGATCATGCGGATGTGGCCTTCAGCGGCTGGGATGGTGCTCTTGCCGTACTCGTAGAGGGCGACCTCGATCCGCGGGGTTTTGCCGTCGCGTGTGGCGAGGGCGAATTCGTTGACGATGCTCCAGAGCTGTGACTTGGCCTGTTCGATGAGGCCGCTCATGCTGCCGCTGGTGTCGAGGAGGATGGCCATTTGGATCAGCGGCGGTTTGGTTTCGGTTTGGGTGGTTGGTTCGGCTCCGCGCACCAGTGTTGTCGCGGCGACGATTGCCAGCATGCATGTCGTTGTCATTGTTTTACGCATGGTTGAGCCTCCATTTCGTGTTTGGTTGTCTGTGATCATTTGGTATGTGGAATCGTGTTATGGGCCTTGGACGAGGACGGTCTGGCCGTCGATTTCGAGGAGGATATCGCCGTGCAGTGCGATGGCGCCCTGGCGGTTCTCGTCGGCGAGTTGCTGGGCCAGGTCGAAGAATTCGTCTGAGGCAAAGCGGATGGTCCGCTGCGGTTGGGGTTGTTGGGCCTTGGCGGCGACGCGGCTATCGACCCAGTTTTTGCCGCGTCGGTAGAGGGCGACGTCGTTGACCTGCTGGACGTCGGCGACGGCGACGCGGTTGAGCTGCCGGTCGATGAAGGCGTTGTCGTAGCGGAGGGTCTTCTGAGACTTCTGGCGGGCGAGGTTGAGTTCCTGGTTGACCGCGCCCATCCCGGACCGCTGGCGGACCGCGCGGAGCTGGAGGTTGTCCAACGCTTCGGCGGTCACGGCGGGCGCGCTGTACAGGTCGGTTCCTTCGCGGGCGAGGAAGGCGGTGTACTCGGTGAGGATGCCGAACTCGGTGGAGAGGGCGACGATCTGGTCGACGAGTTCCTTGACCTTCGGGTCATCGGAGGCGGTCGGGTTGTCGGCTCCGAGTTGGCGGACGGCGTCGATGAGTTCGGCGATCTTTCGGCTGGCCCAGAGACGCGGGACGAAGCCGTTGCGGGTGGTGGCGTGGTCGAAGTCGAAGGTGAACTTGAACGATTTGGACTCGCCGGCCACATTGCCGCCGAGCAGGAAGGTGACCGGTTCATCGCCGATGTATTTGCCGAGCAGAATGAGCTGATCGCCGGCGAAGAGGTCCGGCGGTTGGGCGGGCAGCAGGTCGCGAGTGCGGCCGAGGGCTTCGCCGCCGTCGGGTTTGACGATGTCGAGCGTGGTATCGGCGAGCAGCGGTCCCCAGAGCTGGCGGAAGACGCGGCCGACCTGGACTTCGACGTCTTGGTTGGGCAACACGAAGCTGGACCTGGCCCTGGTGCGGTCGGCGATGGCCTCGAGGAGCGGGGCGTTGACGTCGACTCCGACGCCGAAGGTGAACACGCGGCGGCGGTGCGAATTGCCCGCGGTGGCGAGTTCGCGGATGGCGCGTTCCGAGGTGGTTCCGACGGTGGGCAGACCGTCGGTCAGGAACAGGACGATCGGCAGCATGCCCTCGGCGGGTTCGGGTCGAAGGGCCTCGATGAGGGCGTCGTGGATGTTGGTGCCGCCGATGGCGGTGATGCCGTCGATGTAGCGGCGTGCGGCGGCTTCGTTCTCGCTGGTTTTGGGGATCGCCTGTTTGGCGAAGGCGTCGACGGTGTTCTGATAGGTCAGAAGGTTGAAGCGTTCGCCTTCGGCCAGGCCGCTGATGATCTGGAGGGCCGCCTCTTTGACCTGTTCGATCTTGCAGCCGTTCATGCTGCCGGAGCGGTCGATGACGAGGGTGATTTCGCGTTTGATGGCGTGGTTGTCGGCTTGGTGTTGGACGGAGGCGGGCAGGCCGGCGAGCAGGAGGAAGTATCCGCCGCCGATTTTGGGGTCCGGATAGCAGAGCATGGAGGCGGAGATTTCGCCGTCGGCGAGCAGGTATGAGAGGCGGAACGGCCCGGGCTGAAGGCGTTCGGCGCTGAGCTTGGCTTCGATGTGGTTGGTGCTCTGCGATTTGATTTCGATGTCGTGGCTTGGCGAATAGGCGGTCGAGAGGGGGCGTTTGGAGCGTATGGTGAGGGCGATGGTCCAAGGGACCTGGTAGTCGAGGGCTTCGCTTCGCGGCAGGAGGTAATCGACGCGGTTGTCTTCGGCTTGGAGAACCTGCTCGTAGGTCAGTCGGATTTTCTGGTCGCCGTGCGGTTCGACGGGAAAGACGCTGGAGCGGATCAGGTTGTGGCCGGCGAGTTCGAGGAGGGCGGGATCGCGGATCTGGGCGACGAGGCTTTCGTAGATTCGCCGGGCTTCATCCCTGGGCAGGATTTCGACGGTGGCTTCGGGGGCTGGGCCCTGGAAGGCGAGTCCGCGGACGGTGGCGTCGGCGGGGATCGGGACGAGCAGTTCAGCCTCCTCGCGTCGCGGGCTGTCGTTCTTGAGGGACAAGGTCAGCGTGGTCGCGGCGACCTGGTCGATGATTTCGATCCGGGCGTCGACGGTGGTGACGCGGATGGATGGTGTCGGCTGGGTGGCTGAGACCACAGCGTGGCGGGTCTGCGGCACGAGGATGTTGTCGGCTCGCCACACCGGCGGCCTGGCCGTCTGTGCCTGCGTTTGCCCCGCAAAACCCGAAAGCACCATTCCAGCAACCATGCAAGCCCATGCGATCGTTCGGCGTGACATGTGGCGTCTCCTTTCGGTATCCCGCGTGTCTCCACACTCAATATACGCGATAGCGGTTGCTCTGATGTGTAAATTGCGTGTAAAACCCGGAGGCCGTGCGGGTGCGCTGTGGCGTCTTGAACTACCCGGCGGCGAGGGCGACTCGGATGAGGGCGCCGGTGGGTTTTGCGGGGAGGATTTCGACGGAGCCGCGGTGGGCTTCGGCGAGTCGTTTGACGAGGGCGAGGCCCAGGCCGACGCCGGTGGTTTCGCGGCGGGATTCGTCTTCGCAGCGGTAGAACTCGTCGAAGACCTTCTTTCGCTGGTGATGCGGGACGCCGGGTCCGCGGTCCTCGACTTCGATCAGGACGTAGCCGTCTGTTCGCCGCGTTCGGACGGTGATGGTTTTGTCATGGGCGTCGCGGGCGTACTTGAGGGCGTTGTCGACGAGGTTGACGACGACCTGCGTGACGGCGTCGTGGTCGAAGGCCACGGTTGCCATGTCCGTCAGATCCGGTCGTAGGACAAAGCCAGCCTGTCGGACCTGCGGGGCCATCATTTCGAGGGCGCGGCTGACGCACTCGTTGAGGTCGCCGAGGCGGAAGTCGTAGCGTTTGCGGCCGCGCTGGATGCGGGAGAAGTCGAGGACGTTTTCGACGAGGCGGCTGAGGCGTTCGGTTTCCTGGTGCATGCTGCGGTAGTATTCGTCGCGTTTGTCCTGCGAGCGGACCCAGTTCTTTTTCAGCATTTCGGTGTACATGCGGATGGAGGTCAGCGGCGTTCGCAGTTCGTGCGAGACGGCTGAGATGAAATTGTCTTTCTTCTTCGAGAGGTCCATCTGTCGGCGGATGCCGGCCCAGAAGCCGGTCAGGCCCAGCGAGACGGCGGCGACGGCGACGGCGACGATGCCGAGGTACCAGAATCGGAGCTGGCGGATTTGTCGGGCGATGCGATCCGGGTCGCTTTCGGCGAGGTTGACGGCCAGTTCGCCGAAGCCAAAGTCGAGGACGGCGGCGTAGGCGGCGGCTGGGTCCGGTTCGGTGGCCAGGTCGATCCGCATGCCTTCGCGGACGAAGCGCGAGGCGGATTCGCGAACTTCCTCGATGAGTTTGGCCTCGTTGAGCAGGAAGCCCTGGACGAAGTGTCGCGAGTCGATCTGGACGTGGCGGACGAGGAAGACCTGTCCGCCGAGCCAGCTATCGGTCGGGCCGCCGGAGGTGAGGATCGGGACGAAGGGTTCGACCCGCACCTGGACGACGTCGGTCGGCTTGGCGGCGTCAGCGGGCTGGTTCGGGATCACATCCGGACCGCCGGCTTGGTTTTCGTGGAGTGAAAGCGAGTCCCGCATCTGGGCGAGCGGTAGTTCCTTTGCCAGATGCTGTGATGGGACGTCTGTTCGTTGGTACGGTTCGACGTTGCTTTCGGCGATGGCCCGCTGTTGGGTGTAGACCTGGGCGGGTTTGCGTTCGTTGAGGGTACCGACCTCAAGTTTTTGCTGCCTTACGCGGTTGACCTTGGCGGCTGACTTTTGCGGTTGCGGCGGCGGGGTTTGGATCTGCTCTTGCTGGTCATGATTCACCCGCGGCGGTTCGGCTTGGGGTTGTGGAAGCGGTGGCTGGTCCACCGTTTGGACTTGGCCCGATTCGGGGCCGAGGGCGGGCAGGAGGTTGGCCCCGACGTTGGCAAGCAGGGCCTCAATCTCGGTGCGGCGTTTGTCCCTGATGGTCTGTTGCGGGTCGGCGGGCGGATAAGGGCCGGCGACGGCGCCGTTCGGCTCGATCTGGAAGAATCCGTAGGCCAGGCCGTGTTCGAGGCGCTCGCCCAGCGGCGAACGCAGCAGCGGCATTTCCTGCTGGACGGTGGCGACGTTTTCGGGGACGTAGTAGTAGCGATAGTCGGTGTAGGGGCGTTTCTGCTCGCGGCGGATGAACTCATCGAGCTTGCGCTTGACGTCGCGGCGGATCTGTTCGGCGACGGCGGCGAACTCGCCGAGGCGCTCGCCTTCGAGACCGCGGGCCCGCATGTCGATGGCGTGGTAGCCGAGGCCGCTGAGGCCCGCCACCGCGGCGAGGATGATCGCAGCCAAGACCGCAAACCGCCGGTACATGCCGTTACCCTCCGTACCGATAGCCGGCGCCGCGCACCGTTTGAATGATTTCCGGGTGAGCTGGGTCGCGTTCGATCTTGCCGCGGAGCTTGGCAATGTGCATATCGGTGGTTCGCGTGCCGAGATCGCTGTAGGGTTCGCCCCAGACCTTTTCGTAGAGTTCGGGCCGGCTGATGACCCGGTGTGGATTGGCGGTGAAATACTGGATGATTTTGGTTTCGCGGGCGCTGAGTTCGATCGGTTGGCCGTCGCGCCAGGCCTTGAGGTCGGCGGCGTCCACCTCGAGGTCGCCGAATTGGAATCGGCGGCCGACGGTTCGCGACGGATCGACCCGCCGCAGGATGGCCCGGATCCGGGCCAGGAGTTCTTCGAGGGAGAAGGGCTTGGTGACGTAGTCGTCGGCGCCGAGGTCGAGGCCGTCGATGCGTTCTTTTGGTTGGCCCTTGGCGGTGACCATGACGATGGGCGTGACGAGGCCCTCGCGCCGCCAGGCGGCACAAAGTTCCTCGCCGCTGACCTTGGGCAGCATCAGGTCGAGCAGGATCAGGTCGAAGCGGCGTTCGGCGGTCGCCCGTCGAGCTTCAAGGCCGTCGACCGCCTCAGCCACGTCGAATCCGTGGAACTCCAGAAAGTCGCGAAGCCCGATGCGGATCTTCGGTTCGTCCTCGACCACCAGGATTGTCGTTTTCGGCTCCATACGCGCCACCGTGTTCATTATAGGATAGGCGGACCGCTGCGCTTCGTAAAACCTATGTAAATTCCGCAGCGGTGATTTTACACCCATTTTACTTTGGCCGCAAGCGGCGGCGCAGCATGATGGAAGGCGTGGCGAGGGCGTCAAGTATCATCCGCTTCGGAAAGGAGTCGACCATGACCGGTTCGGTGTTGCAGCAGGCGGTTGTGATCTTTCTGGTGTTGGGGATTCCCGCGATGGCGCAGGCGCAGGACGCGGCCGACGTACCGAGTCTCCAGGGCCAGGTGACCGAGGTGACGGTGTATCGCGGGCAGACGCTGGTCACGCGGACGATCGAGCTTGAGTTGCAGCCGGGCTACAACGAGTTTGTGGTCACTGGTCTGCCGGTGCGGATCGTGCCGGAGAGCCTGTTCGCCCAGGGCTCGGGGACGGCCACCGTGCTGTCGGTTCGGTATCGCGAGCACGCGGTGCGGCAGGACGTTCGCGAGGAGATTCGGCAGGTGGACGAGCATATCGCCAAGGTGCAGCGGGACATCTACCACGCGGATCGTGACCGGCAGAATTCGGAGAACGTGTTCAACTTCTACATGGCTCTGGGCAAGTGGGCGGTCGACGCCACGAACGTGGATTTGAATCGTTCGATCGTTCAGGCGGATATGGTGCGAAAGATCGCGGATTATCTCGAAGGCAAATCGGTTCAGTGGCACCAGAACAACGTCCGCCTGGAGGACGCGAAGGCTGACCTGGAGAAGGAGCTGGGGTTCCTTCAGCGGAAGCGCGAGGAACTGGCGGGCGGTCAGGGCCGGACGGAGCGTCAGGCGGTGCTGTTCATCTCGGCCGACGAGAAGGCGGCGGCCCAGGTGCGGCTGCACTACCTGGTCAACGAGGCGAACTGGCAGCCGCAGTACAACCTTCGCGGCGATCCGGCGGCGGGCGGCGTGCTGGTGGAGTACAACGCGGTGGTCAATCAGACCAGCGGCGAGGACTGGAAGGGCGTGGCGTTGAGCCTCTCGACGGCTGAGCCGTTCATGGTGGCTTCGCCGCCGACGCTGGACCCGCTGCACGTGATGCTGAGTTCGGTCCAGATGCCGCAGCAGGCGGAGCCAAACCAGCAGGCCGCTCCCGGCGTGCCCGGGCTGGGCGGCGATGTTGGTGAGAACGCGCGTCAGCTTCAGATGTCGCGCAAGACCCAATCGGGCAAGGGCAAAATGGCTGAGAGCGACCTGAACGCCATCGCGATGGGCAATCAGCTTCTGGAGTTGAACGTGGATGGCTATCAGTTGAAGCGCATTCAGCAGCAGCTCGAGGAGACGGCCCAGGTCGAAGGGGTGAGCGTGAGCTATAGGCTGCCCGGACGGCTGAGCCTGCCCAGCCGGTCGGATCAGCAGCTTGTGACGATCGCCGCGGTGAGCGCGCCGGCGGAGTTCACGCTCGTGGCGACGCCGATCCTGACCGATTACGTCTATCTCCAGGCCGATTTGCTCAACCAGAGCGAGACGGTGCTGCTGCCCGGTCCGGCTTCGATGTTCCGCAACGGCGAGTTCGCCGGTCGCGGGCAGGTGGCGCTGGTGACCACGGGCGAGCGGTTCACCGCGGGGTTCGGCATCGACTCGCAGGTGCAGGCGTCGCGCGAGTTGGTCAAGAAGACCACCCGCGTGCAGGGCGGCAACAAGATCGACACGTACGACTACCGGATCACGGTGGCCAGCTACAAGGGTCAGCCGGTCAAGCTGCGGCTGCTGGATCGAATTCCCTATACCGAGGCGGATTCGACGATCAAGGTTGAGCTGGTTTCGACCGGTCCGGAGCTCAGCGGCGACCGGGAGTATCAGCGGACGGGCAGGGACAAGGGCGTGTTGCGGTGGGACCTGGAACTGCCGGCCAACTCGACGGGCGAGAACGCTACCGTCGTGACGTACAGCTATACCATGGAGTATGACCGGAACATGGTCGTCCAGCCGCGTCCGGTGAATGTGCCGCAGTAGCGGCGCGGGACGGCGAACGGGTTTTTATGAGTGCGGTTGCGGAAAAATGGAGAAGGGCTGCACCGTGTGGTGCAGCCCCCTCCTATCGCCAGCCCCGATTGCATCAATTTTACCCCGGAAAGAGGAACTCCGGGTGATTTTTCTGGAGCCACTTGCGGACGATCTTGACGGTCTCGTCGCTCCAGCCGGTATAGGGCGCTCGGCATCGCTGGTGGCCCAGGAGGCATCCGGAGGCCACGGCCAGGCCCTTGTCGAAGACCGGATCGATGGTGCCTTCGCCGCGTTCCTCGATGAGGGCCGCGAGCTCGTTGAAGAACCTGGAGGCGTGCTGCTGCATGCGGATGGCCTGATCCCACTTGCGCTGTGAGGCGAGCTCGTACATCTTGAGCGTCCATTTCGGGTTGGTCGCCACGAGCGAACTGCACGAGCCGCGGGCCCCGAGCTGCATGGCCGAAACGAGCAGGTTCTCGGCCACGAAGTAGGAGAGATCGGGCGTGGCCATCATGGCGTCCTGCAGTTGGCCGAAGTGGGTTCCGGCGAAGGTGAACTTGACGCCGATCAGGCTCGGGCAGACCTCCATCACTTTTCGGTAGTCGCCGCCGAGGAGGAATCGCTTGGCCCGCGGAATGTTGTAGTGGACGATGGGCAGGTCCGGACAGGCGGCGTTGATATCCTTGAAGAAGCCAAGCATCTGGCGGTCGTCGAGCTCCATCCAGTAGGGGATGTTGACCTGGGCGGCTCCGACGGCCTTCTTGCCGGCGGCGTATTCCATCAGCTCGATCGTCTTGAAGGTCACATCGGCGCAGCAGCCGATCTGAAGGGGCATTCTGGCCTTGCCGCAGAGGTCCGAGACGATATCGACCATCCGCTTGAATTCGTCGAAGCGGATGGCGTAGAACTCGCCGGTGCTGCCCGTGGTGTAGACGCCGGCGACCTTGGCGGCGATGCACCGCTGGACGTTCCTGGCGTAGGTTTCCTCGTCGAACCGGAACTGCTCGTCCCAGCACATGGTTACGCCCGCCCAGATTCCGTGCAGCTTTTTGGCTGTCAACCGCGCCATGCTTTACTCCTTGCTCAAAAATGTCGCCTCGTCGCAAACTGTCATGACAGCTTAGCGAGGGGCGGTCGGGTTGTCAAACGTTGTCCGTGGGATTTGCACAATTGCTCAGGATTGCTCGAACTGGAACGCGAAGAGGCGGAATCCGCGGCCGGAGAACCGCAGCCGCACCGGTCGGCCGGCGAGTTGGCCGACGTTCTTGCCGGAGGACCAGGCCGCCTCGGCGGCGATCTGGTTGCGGTCGATCTCGACGGCGTCCTTGAGGGAGAAACCTTCGATCGGCCGGTCGGCTTCGTCCAGGATTTCGACCTTGAGGAAGCCGGTCGCGCCGGCATCGACGTTCAGCACCAGTTTCGAGCCGTCGAAGCGGAGCAGCGGCGTGACCAGCGCGCCGCCGTGATAGTCGGCGTCGGCGGAGACGAAGCCGTCGAGGCGCTGCCTGACCGCGCGGACGCCGCCCTGACCGACCGTTTCCGGGGTGTAGTCGCCGTGGGTGTGGCTGGTGCCGCTGTAGTATTGCAGGATTTCGTCGCCGCGGCGGATCATGCCGAGGATGGGCCAGGCGCATCCGGCGTCCCAACCGCCCAGCGGGCCCAGGCCGATGTAGGCCTTTCGCTGCGGCCGGGTCCAGGTCGCGCCGTCGCGGCTGACGACCAGGTGAATGTCGTTGGGGCCGTCGTTGCGGAAGACCCCCGGCTGAGTCTCCGAATAGTGGCGGTAGAGCGCGCAGAGGCCGAGGTAGACGTCCTGGGCCCACGGGTATTTGACGATGGGGCAGGTCTGGACGTCGGTGTCCGGCGGGTCCATTTCGTCGGTGGCCAGGGCGATATCGTACTCGCCGTGAGTGGCGCAGAGGTAGAGGCCATGCTCGTTGGGTTTGACGTCGGCCGGCGGTTTGCGGAAGGGCCATGGGGTTTGCGTGGGATCATCGAGCTCGATGCGTCCCACCGTCCGGCCCCGCTCGTGCGTGCGGAGGTAGGCGACATAGCGTCCGATGCGGTCGTCCCACAGCAGGTTGTTCTGGGAATCGTGGAACATGGGCGAGGCGGGCTGGTCCACTCGTTTCCAGCGGATTCCATCCGGGCTGGTGCATAGGTAGACGGCTCCGCCCGAGAGGTCCCAGTGGGCGCCCTGCGACTCGGGCCACAACGAATTGGCGAAGATCGCGACGACCGCCTTATAGCGCTCGTCCGGTTTGCCGTTGGGGTCGCGCATGACACAGCCGTCGCCTCCGGGCATCACGATGTTATTCTCTCTGTGGCCCCTCCAGTCGAAGAGGTTGACGTTGACCCGTTTCCATTCGATCCCGTCGGTGCTCTCGGCGTAGGCGAGGGCCCGCGGGACTTCCTGATAGCGATCAAGCCCGACGAAGGCGTCGTACCACATCCGGTAGACCCCGCCGTCCTCGATCACCGTGGTGTAATCGCCGGTCCGCATGACCTCCCAGGGTTTTTCCGGCCGAAGGGCTATGGTCTCGGCCTTCACCGGCGGATTGACCCGGAGCGTGATGCCGTGCTCCCGTTCGATGAACCGTCGATCGATGAAGAGCTGCTTGCGGTTGCCGACCTCGATTGCGGTTTGGCCGCCCATGGTGTTCCCTTCCTGCCTCAGCCGTTCCAGATTCCTTCGATTTCCTGACACGCTTGCCGGAGTTTGGCCAGCACTTCGTCTCGCCGCGCCGGGTCGAACCGCACCAGCGGGGCGGACAGGCCCATCGCGGCGATGACCAGGCCGTGGGCGTCGCGTATCGGCGCAGCCATCGAGCCGATTCCCAGTTGCGGCTGGAGGTTGACCGCGTAGCCCTGGGTTCGGACCTGCTCCAGTTCCTGTTCGAGGTGTTCGACATCCACCCACTCGCTGAGGTCCGCGTCGCCGAGGCGTTTGAGGGCTTCGATGAGCTCCTGGCGAACGTCCGGCGGTGAGAATGCCAGGAATACCTTTCCCGTGGCCATCTTGTGCAGGGCGGTGTAGACGCCTTCGCCGAAGTCGACCTTCAGCGGCTGATCGGACTGGATTTCGACCAGGGCGACGGTGTAGGTGCCGCGTAGTTCAGCCAGGAGCACGTACTCGCCGATGTCGCGGGAAAGCCTGGCGGCGGCGTCGCGGGCGGTGGCCCCGCGCCGGCGGTAGTCGATCCACTTGCGGGAGAGCTGGTGAAGTCGCGGGCCCAGCAGGTACGGCCGGCCCTTGCCGGCGTGGACGACCATGCCTCGCGCCTCGAGCGTCCGCATCAGGTTCCTGCCCGTCGAGAGGTTCAGCCCCAGGCTCTGGCAGACCCGCCCCAGTTTCAGGCCCTCGGGATAGCTGGCGAGCAGCTCCATGATTTCCAGAGCCCGCTCGACGGACTGAATCTGCTTTGGGCCTTCCGCCACCGCCATTTCCCTTGACTCCCAGAACCGCGTTTGATACGTTATCTATACTTATGTAGCATATATTGCCACATAAGACAAGATAAATTCCAAAAAACCTCTTGGAGACGCCGAAATGGACGCTGAACTGACGATGAAGGTCAAGGATGCCGCTCGGGGCGCGGGGGCGGATCTGGTGGGGATCGCCAGCCTCGATCGCTTTGAGGGGGCTCCGAAACAGTGGGATCCGCGGTACATCTTTCCTGACGCTAAGGCGTTGATAACACTGGCTTTCCGGATTCCGCGGGGCGTCTATCGCGGGGCGGAGGAGGGCACCCATTTCTGGCAGTACCCAGCCCTGGGGTACGCCAACATCAATGAGGTCGCGGCCCCGATGGCGCTTCGGGGGCTGATGATCTATCTGGAGGACTTGGGTTACGAGGCGGCGGGGATTCGCAACTGCGGCGATACCGGGCCGTGGTCGTGCATTTCGTTCCAGGGCGATGGTCTGGCCGGCGACAAGAAGATCGGCGACGGCGGCTGGTTTGGCCGCGTCTCGCACACCCGGCCGGTCAAGCCCGACCTGCCCGCGCCGGACGTTCAGTTCCACTTTCGGATCGCTGCGTACCTGAGCGGGCTGGGCGAGATCGGGTTCAGCAAGATCTTCCTGACGCCGCAGTTCGGGCCCCGTCAGCGGTTCGCGTTCTGCCTGACCGACGCCCCGCTGGTGGCCGATCCGATCTATGACGGTCCGCCGATCTGCGACCGCTGCATGGCGTGCGTGAAGGAATGTCCCGGCGCGCTCAGCGCGACCGAGACGGTCAAGGTGACGGTGGCTGGGCGCGAGTTGGAGTGGTCGCGTCTGGATGAGGGGCAGTGCTGGATGGCCTACGCCAGCGGGTTGAGCGAGGTCAATCCGTTCCTGCCGCCGGACGCCCTGAAGGATATTCCGGACGGCGAGAAGATCATGAAGGGCGAGAAGAAAGTGACCATTGCCGAGGCGTTCGAGGTGCTCAAGCGGGTCCGCGAGCACTACCCGATGGTGCCGCCGAACTCGTACTACCCAGCGATGTGCAACGGGCGAGGGTGTATGCGGGCGTGCATGGTGCACCTGGAGCAGAAAGGGCGGCTGGAGAACAAGTTCCACGAGAAGTTCCGTAAGAAGACGCCGTGGTGGCATGGGAAGTGAAGAGGAATTGAGAATTCAGTGGTCAGAATTCAGAGTGAGAAGCCAGAAGCGGCTGCCGTGGGACGGTGAGAAGGGTTCGACACGCCGCGTTCGATGGATTCCCGGCGGCGGTGCGAGCGTCTGAAGATGAGTTGATTATAGGACGTGCGGGTGGCAAGGGGTGTGCTGGCAGGGGCACTCATCTATCTATCTTATGTGAGCGGTGGAACGGGCCGATGAATTCTAGGACAACGGTGTATCGTTTTGCGCCGACATGAACCGGTGGCGTGGCCTGGGATGGAGGGTCGGAAGGAAGCCTGAGCGAGAAAGTAGGCTGACGACCAATGCAGACGCGAATGCCCGGAATGGCTGGTATGAACTGGGGTGGCTGGAGAAGGGGGGCGTTGCGTTCGCATTTTCCGGTGGTGTTGGCAGTGGTGCTGTTCTGGACGGGTCAGGCGGCGGCGCTTGACCGGCTGATCATCACCGAGACCGATGGTTCCACGAGCGTCTCGGAGGCCGGTCCCACATCCGACTCATTCGAGGTGGTTCTTGAAACGGGTCCGAGTTCGAATGTGACGGTGCGGATTTACCCCGAGAGCGATCAGATCGATATCGGCGAGGGGCCGGGCGTCATGAAGACCCTGACCTTCACCACGGGCAACTACAACGTGGCCCAGACGGTGACGGTGACCGCGGTCGATGACGACGTGGCGGAGGGGGAGCACAGCGTTCTGATCAACCTGATCGCGACCAGCGGCGACAACGGGTACAACGGCTACTCAGCCGTGGTGACGGCGCACATCACGGACGACGACACGGCCGGCGTGACGATTACCGAGAGCGCGGGCTCGACGGGAGTGAACGAGCAGGGGCCGACCTCGGACACGTATACGGTGGTGCTGACCTCCGAACCGACGGCCGACGTGACGGTGACGATCGATCCGGACGGCGAGGTCAACCTGGGCAGCGGCGCGGGCGTGGCGGTGACCCGGACCTTCACGACGGCCAACTGGGGCACGGCTCAGACGGTGACGGTGACCGCGGTGAACGATCCGTGGGTGGAAGGGGAGCATACTTCGACCATCCGCCACTCGGCATCGAGCATGGACCCGGTTTACAGCGGCATCGCCATCCGCGACGTGATCGCGACGGTGACGGACAATGACGAAGCGGGCGTCGCCATCACCGAGAGCGACGGCTCGACGGAAGTCAGCGAGGCGGGCCCGACGTCGGACAGCTACGAGGTGGTGTTGACGGCGCCGCCCGTGGCTGAGGTGACGGTGACGGTAACGGCGGCGGACGGCCAGACGACGGTGAACGGCGGAGCGACGGCGATCCTGACGTTCACGCCGCTCAACTGGTCCGTGCCTCAGGAGGTGACGGTGACCGCGGTCGATGACGCCGCGGTGGAAGGTTCGCACACCGGCCTGATCGGCCACACCGTCGCCAGCACGGATCCGGCGTACAACGGCTTGGGCGTACGCAGCGTGGTGGCGACGATCGCGGACAACGACAGCGGTGGGACGATCCAGATCAGCGAGTCGGGCAGTTCGACCGTGGTCAGCGAGACCGCACCCAGTTCGGATACGTACACAGTGGTGCTGACGGCGGCGCCGATCGCCAGCGTGACGGTGACGGTGACCGCCGATGACCAGACCCGAGTCAATACCGGGGCGACGACGACGCTGACCTTCACCATGGTTAACTGGTCGACGCCGCAGACGGTGACGGTAACGGCGGTGGATGATACGGTCGCGGAGGGGCAGCACAGCGGGACGATCCGTCATTCGGCGGCCAGCGTCGATCCGGTCTACCACGGGGCGGCGATCGCCGACGTGGCGGTGACGATCGCCGACAACGACACGGCCGGCGTGACGATCGCGGAAAGCGACGGTTCGACGGCGGTCAGTGAGAACGGGCCGACCTCGGACACCTATACGATCGTGCTGACCACTCCGCCGGTGGCCAGCGTGGTGGTCAGCGTGATCCCGGACGGGCAGGTGAACCTGGGCGGCGGCGCGGGCGTGGCGGTCAGCCGGACCTTCACCACGGGCAATTGGAGCACGCCGCAGACGGTAACGGTGACGGCCGTCGATGACGCGGCGGCGGAGGGATCGCACACCTCGATCATCCAGCACACGGTCTCGAGCATTGACGGCTTCTACAACGGTATGGGAGTCCGGGACGTTCTCGTGACGATC
>Ga0123328_1002599_pt1 | contig 16172 bp, 13 predicted proteins | sample BioC12SIPDNA_2_FD_89702 | JGI IMG/M metagenome (GOLD analysis project Ga0123328, IMG submission 89702) | Anaerobic biogas reactor microbial communites from Washington, USA - Biogas_R1_A C12 SIP DNA | ecosystem: Engineered > Bioreactor > Anaerobic > Unclassified | place: Washington, USA...
CCGCATCTTCGCCCTTGTACCGCATTTCATGAAGGGCACCCAGGCAACCCAGCACCCCATCAGCACTGGACGGACGGCGCGCGTGACAGTCACGGCGATTGATGGCACGCTGCCCGCGCATGCAGACGGAGAGACCGTCTGCACCGAGGGTTACCGGCTGGAGATGCACGTGCTTCCCGCGCAGGTCGACGTCATTACGCGCGCGGTCGCCTGATATGGGATCCCGCACCAGACGCCCCAAGGCTCTGGCCCACGCCCTCGTGACGAGCGCGATCGACGGGCTGTTGCACATCCTTTGCCGCATCGACGCCGCGGAGATGAAGCGCATCCCGGCAACCGGCCCGCTGATCCTGGTGGCCAACCACATCAGCTCGCTCGAGGTCCCCATCGTCTACACCCAGCTGCAGCCCCGTCCAGCCACGGCGCTTGCCAAGGCAGAGACGTGGGAGCACCCGCTCTTCGGGCCGCTGGCCAGCCTCTGGGGCGCCATCCCGCTACACCGTGGCGAGGCCGACGCGGAGGCTTTCCGGCTGGGGTTGGAAGCACTGGAGCAGGGGAAAATCCTTGCCGTGGCCCCCGAGGGAACCCGAAGCCACGGGACCCTGCAGCGCGGTCTCCCGGGCGTCGTCCTGCTCGCCCAACGAAGCAAAGCGCCGCTTATGCCGATGGTCTACTACGGGCACGAGGCATTCAGGGATAACGTGCGCCGTCTACGACGCACCGACTTCCACGTCCGGGTTGGCAAGCCCTTCGTCATCGATCCCGGCCCCGGCCGCGTCAACGGCGAGGCCCGGCAGGCCATCGCTGACGAGATCATGGTGCGCCTGGCAAGCCTGATGCCGCCAGCATACCACGGCGTCTACGCGAGTCTCACGCCCGCACCCGGTACCTACACGCGCGACATCACACTGAACTAGCGCTTGGGTGATGCGACGTCTGGCGTTCGCAGGTGCGACTTCGGTCGTTCCGGTTCCGCAGCAGGCGCACCCGGCAGACGGGGCGGACGCGGAACCGCTGAAACGGTTACTACGCACGAGCGTTACGGACCGGCCGTCAGCGCGGAAGCTGACCTTGTCGGCTCCAGACGTGCCTGCGTGAGCGGCTAGCCGAACTCGAAGCCCTCCGCACGCTGCCGTGCGATCAGGGCAGGATCGAGCCCGGCACGCAGTACCTCCGCCCGTGTGAGCACCCGCCCCAACCACGACTCGCTCGCGCCATCGCCAAGCAGCGCCAGCGCCTCGGCATAGGTCACCCACCGGTGGCCCTGGTGCTCGACCCCGGGCCGGACGGCGTCTGGCGTAGCCAGGGAGCAATGATAGACGACACCGAGGAGCTCGTTCTCGGGCACCGGGGCGCCCCGATGAAAGTGCGTCGTGCCGATGATGAAGTCGACCTGGACGGCGACATCCAGCTCCTCCCGCACCTCGCGGTGCAGTGCCTCCTCGAATCCCTCACCCTGTTCCACGCGACCGGTGACGCACTCCCACGCCCCCGGCGCAAAGTCCTTGGCTGCCGCTCGCTGCAGCAGCAGATAGCGCCCAAGCGACGGTGCCCAGATCACGGCCCCGATGCCTGCAAGGAACCTGCCCACGGCCATTGGCGTCACCGTCCCTTTCGTCGCGCCAGGCGCTCGCGATAGGCCCGCGTCCGCCAGAGCAGCTTGCGGTGAGCGAGCTGGGCGTGTGCCTCGGCGCGCGCCTCCAGCCATGCTGATACGGTCGCCAGCGCCACGATCGCCAGGGCGATCACCAGCGCTACAAGCTCCACCTCACTCAAGTGGGCCCCCCTTCGGGTCCTGCGCTGGCCCCGGCAGCCCTGAGCAGCTCTGCTCGCCGGCGCCGGTAGGCCGCGATCGGGCCATCGCCCTGGATCAGTTGCTCGCCCATCCCAAGCGTCACCCGCTTCGGGCGCTGCGTCTCCACAACCCGCCGGTCCTGGTGCGCAATCACCAGATTCGAGGGCGCCCCTAGCCAGTTGATCACGCCACGAATGACCGGCACCCTCACAAAGCGCTGGTAGAACCGCAGGTAGAGCAGTGTGTTCTCGTCATCGACGGGGACGAAGGCCGCCATCACGCGCACATCGTCGCTGATGCAGTTCTGCCACAGGTTGGGAAAGATGAATTCCAGGTGGAAGTCGTTCGCCGGATCGGGCGTGATCTCCTCGGGCCGCCGAGGAGGGACCCCATCGTCAACCCGGTTGTAGACGTAGAAACGGAGCTTCGCCTCATCGTCCCACACGACCACAGGGCCATCGACAACCGTTCGATTCCCGCGCCCGATCGTCGTCTTGTGCACGAACGGGAGATGCACGGCGTCGAGCTGATTCTCGATCGCGCGCGTGTAATGCGTCCGCCAGGGGTCGATGGTTTCCCCATAGCTGTAGCCACCGGTGGCGAGGTCGTCGAAGAACCGGGGCGGAGCAAGGTCGTCGGGAGGTCGCTGCCCCCACCAGATCCAGATGAACCCGTGGGCCTCGTGGGTGGGATAGGCCCGCCCGTGGAAGCGCTCCGGCACCGGGGCGGAGCGCCCGTTGGCCGGAATTCGCGTCACAGCGCCGCTCGCGTCATACTCAAACCCGTGGAACGGGCACTGCAGATGACCGTCTGCCAGCACCTTGCCCGTGCTGAGTTGCACGCCGCGATGGGCACACAGGTCGGCCATGCACGCTACCCGTCCGTGAGCGTCGCGCCAGAAGACCAGTTTCTCACCCATCCGCGTCACGCCCACCGGGCGTGTGCGGACCTGCCGGGAGCTCAAGACCACGTACCATTGGTTTGGGATCATGCGGCCGTCCTCCTCGGCACTCGCTCAGTCGCCCCCAGCCACCACGTCACCCCGCAGGATGAGAGGCAGCCAGATCACGACGGCTTCGTCGGCCCCAAGGTCGACACCGTTCCCCAGAGGCCGTACGTGTCCATCGATGTCCTCAGACACGCCCGCATCGATCCCCGCGTCGAGAGCGGCGGATTGCCTGCCGATGTGGTAGGGCCGGCCTGCAAACGCCACGAAGTCGGGAATGCCCACCACATCGGGGCCTACGGAGGTCGCCTCGCCACCGAGGTCAGCACCGTTGGCCCAGCCTTCTCCACCCCAGAGGGTGGCTGCCGCGACGGCGGAGCTGCCGCTTGCCGCCGTGATCGCCACCGTATGGCTCACCGCGATGGTGTTCGTCAACCAGACCGAAGCGCCGCCTGTCGCGAGCAGCCCGCTTCCATCGCCACCGCTGTTGAGCGCGAGCGTCGTGTGAAGCAGCTGAGCTGATCCACCTGAAACCACGATCCCGGCGCCCGCGCCCTGAAGCCGAATAACGTTCTCGGCAATCACAGTGTTCTCGATGCGTCCGCCCGAAACGCCGCCCAACCACACGGCGCCCCCATCGCGGGCCTCATTGCCCAGGGCGTAGGCTCGGGCCAGCGTCAGGTTTCCGCCCGACGCCCAGAGCCCTCCGCCCGTCGTGGCAACGTTGGCGGAAAACCAAGGAGCCGTCAACGTCACGCGTCCCCCGTCCAGGGCCACCGCCCCGCCGTAGCCGGTGCCCTTCACCGCAGCCTCGTTTCCCTGATAGAGGTCGCCCTCGATGAGCAGTCCCTCCACACCTGCGGAGAAAAGCCCGCCGCCGTGTCCAGTCCCGTTGCCCGTGGCGGCGTTGCGCAAGATCGCATTGCCTTGTAACAGGATCCGGTCCTGTGGCGTCGCGCCGACGTTCGAAACCCAGACACCACCCCCATTCCCGGTGTCGGAAACGCTGGCCACATTGCCCTCGATCACGTTCCCCTGGAGGGCCACCGACCGGCTCCGGTAGTCGGCAAAGGCACCGCCATTGCCGGGACCATCAGCACCGGCCACGTTGTTGGCCAGCGTGTTGCTTTCCAGTAGCACACTGTCGCAGAGGTACGTCCCGATTCCCCCGCCCCAGCCCGTGCGGCTCGAGGTCGAGGTAGCCACGCTATCGGTGATGATGCAGTTCCGGATCGTCAGATCGACCCCCTGGGCATAGACGGCGCCACCGACGTCGACTGCGCCGGTGCCGCCACCCAGGCCCGTCGCGTCGCCACCGGTCAGCGTCAGCCCAGCAAGCTTGACGACCACGTCCGTGGGGGATGCCGCTGGCTTGCTGATGCTGATCACGCGGCCTGCACCGAGGGCGTCGATGATCGACGCGGAGCCCGGATCTGGGCGTAATGCAGGAAACGCTCGACTCCATCCGCCGGTGAGGGTGACAGAACGGGCAATGGACAGTGTCTCATAGCACGTTCCGTTGGCGACATAGACGCTTCCCAGCGCACCGGCTGCGTCGATCGCGTCCTGCAGCACGGTGTACGTGACCCCGCCTGTCATAGCAAGGCACGTTTCCCCTGCGACACCAGCGTCGGCGGACGCTTGTTGGAACGTTGTCACCGCAGCACGGCCCGGCTGGGACGCTGCAAGCACGCCCACCCCGAGAAGCAGCGCAAGAATGAGGGCAACGACACACCCGAAGTAAGCTGAGACTCGCTGGTCACCCTGACGACGCACCATAGACACCTCTTTCGCCCAGCTAGGAGCGCAGGACACGGGGAACGCACCTGGTAGCGCCACGGTTGTCCACTGCGGGCCCCCGATGGCGTCTTGGTCTCACAATAGCAGACGACCGGCAGCCTGTCAACGACCCAAAGGTACCAGACCCCCGTAACGCCCGCGTGCCCCCGGCGCGTCTAGCCAGGCACCTTCCGACGTAGGGCGCACAGTCCTGTGCGCCCGCGCGCACCCGGTCAGCGCCGGAGCAGAGGGCGAACACGACGGTTCGCCCTACATTCCAGATCGCGGGTGTCGGTTTGACGGGGAGCACACCCCAGGAAGGCGCCGGAGCAGAGGGCGAACACGACGGTTCGCCCCACATTCCTGATCGCGGGTGTCGTATTGACGGGGAGCACAACCCAGGAAGGCGATGGGAGCACACAAAAAGCGCCGCCCGGTGATCTCACCGGGCGGCGGCATCTGAGAAATTTCCTACCCTAGCAGGCAGCGGGATTCCACGTACAGGCGAACTCGCGCGCGGGCCTCACTTCGATCCGCGGCAACCGCCACGTGAGCCGGAACCCGCGTCGTTCGCGCTTGCGCCCGAGCCGGGCCAGCTTCAGCAGATGGTTGCGACGGGCCTCGGCGAGCGCTTGCTCCTGCCGGTAACTTACCATCGCGAGAATCGTGTCAATGTTCTGTGTGAGCATCGTGGCCTCCTTGGAGACACTCCGAACAACCCAACGAACGTACCCACATCCTGCCACAAACGGACCGCCGCGGCAAGGGCAACTTCCGATCATTTCGCAGCCTCGTCGGGAATTCTTCCAGCCACGATGCTCAGCGCCGCCCTGCGAAGACCTCCCTGGCCCGTGCCAACACCTCGGCCTCCAGAACCTCGGCCCGTGCCGCGATTTCCGCGCCCTCTGCCAGCGCGCGCTCGGCAAAGTCCCTATCCTGCAACCCGCCCACGTTGGTCTGCACGTTGAGATAGGCCCCACGGACCGCCGCGCGCGCACACAGGGCGCCCACGCCGGCATCGGATGCCGCGTTGGGGTTCCCCGTCTCCGCCATCGCGCGGAGCACGTCCATCGACGCGAGCGCCGCGCGCATCGTCCGCAGTGGCACCGCCACTGCCCCCTGGGTCGCCGCCTCGATCGCAGCCTGGCGGGCCGCGCGCTCCTCCTCGGTCTCCTTGGGCAGCCCAAACGCCGCCATCAGCGCGTCGAAGGCCCCGCTATCCGCATCGGCCAGACCCTCGAGCTCCTCAAGGATCGCCCGCCCGCGCACGGCCCAGACCGAGAACTCCTCCCACCGCGCATCCCACCCGCGCTTGTGCGCCGAACCATTGGCCACCATCGTCCCCAGCGCCGCCGCCAGCGCGCCCACGACCGCCGCCACCGTCCCGCCACCAGGCGTAGGCGACTCGGAGGCCACGCTATCCGCAAATGCCGCCACGGTCTTGTCCACGAAGCGTGGCTTTGCCTCACCGGCCATCGCGGCCTCGATCACGCGGTGCTGCAGATCGAAGGGCGCTAACTCGTCGAGCCCCAACGACCGGACTGCAATCTTGAGCACCTCGGAGGTCGGGATGCCCAGCGACCGCTGTTGCTTGCGCAGGAAGTACTCTCCGGCCTCGCGCAGCACCCGCAGCGGCACCATCCCCACGATCTCCGACCCCGTCGCGCGCATCCCACGCGCCCGCGCGCGCTCACTCACCTCCTCAAAGGCCACGTGCAGCGGCGTCGCCGCCAGGTCGGTGAGGTTCATCGACACCTGGCAGATGCCATACTCCTCGATGTACCAGCCGATCGCCTTGACGCCCTGCAGGCTGCCAGGGACCCAGACAGCGTCGCCGTTCTCATCGCGCACGATCTCGCCCGTGAGGGGGTCGCCCTCGCGCTTGAGCCTCCCGCGCTCCCGCACGTCGTACGCTACGGCGTTCGCCCGTCGCGTCGAGGTGGTGTTGAGGTTGACGTTGTAGGCCACCAGGAAGTCGCGTGCGCCGATCACGGTCGCACCCGATCGCGCGTTGAAGGCTGCCGGGCCAAAGTCGGGTACCCACGCCGGATCCCGCAGCTTCTCCGCGAGGCCCTCGTACTCCCCGGCACGGATCGTCGCCAGGTTCTTGCGTTCGGGCTGCGTAGCCGCCGCCTCATAGAGGTAGACCGGGATGCCCAGATCGTCGCCCACGCGCTGCGCGAGCTGCCGCGCCAGCGCCACCGCCTCCTCCATCGTCACGCCCGAGACCGGGACCAGCGGGCAGACGTCGGTAGCGCCCATGCGCGGATGGGCGCCGTGGTGCGTGCGCATGTCAATCAGCGCCGCGGACTTCGCGATCCCGGCAAAAGCCCCCTCAATCACGGCCTCGGGCTCGCCCACGAACGTCACCACCGTCCGGTTCGTCGTGGCGCCGGGGTCCACGTCCAGCAGCTTGACCCCCTCCACCCGCGCGATCGCGTCCGTAATCGCATCGATCACGGCCCGGTCGCGCCCCTCACTGAAATTCGGTACACACTCAAGTAGTCTTGGCATCGCCAACTCCCGTTTGAGATCGCCCATTGCTCACTGCCCTCCAGGCGTGATCGATCCAATCGCCATGAACGTGAAGATCAAGACGTCCTGAAGGAAGTGCAGGAACCATGCCCAGGCCACGCCGCGAGTCTCCAGCATCGATTTGCCAAGGAACCAGCCGAGAAAGGTCGCCAGCAGCACGCCCACCACCCCATAGGGAACGCCATAGAAGTGCCCGATCCCGAAGAACGCAGCCATCAGCCAGAGTGCGTGCTGCCTGCCAACAGCACGCTCGAGCACTGACAGGAACGACGCCTTGTAGGTCATCTCCTCGCTGAAGGCGTTCAGCACAGCAGCCAGCAGCACGGCCGGCAGGAACGGCAGAACCCGGACCACAAGATCCAGACTGGGACGTCCAGCGATGACGAGAAAGGCCAGTGTGCCCAGGCTCAGGAAGAACGCGAAGTTGCGCCCTACGGTTCGCCAGGTCTCCCCCGCCTTGATACCCAGCCAGGAGACAGACCCCGCCGGCGCCGCCGTGTCGCCTCGAACCAGAAAGAACGCCTCACGGCGCCGCTGCACGATGAACAGGTAGCCAATGATGGCCAGGGTCACCATCAGCCGGAGCGACTGCTCGGCCAGCATATAGACGCTGAAGGACGGATCGCTCAACCAGCGGGGATAGGCGCCAAGCTGATCGACCCTGGTATAAACCAGCCACTCCACGCCGACCAAAACGGCAAAGAGACCAAAGAAGGGCCGTAGCGGACGCACCGCAGGCCAGAGCAGCGTCAGGACCAGGCCAACCACGACGATCGCCCCGGCCACCAGAGACCGGGAGTTCTCCGAAACGGTCAGCCCCAACACCTCCTGCGCCACGATCCGGTAAGTCGAGACCACGACGATCGTCGCCCAGGCCACCACCAGCATTGCCGTCCGCTTCCGTGCGCCATCCACGCCCTGTTCCTCCTCTCCCTCCATCTCCGTCCCCTCGCAGAACGTCTGCCCCCTCGCAAGGTTTCCCCGGCTTCCGAGCCGCCCTTGCGAGGGGTTCCGCTTCCTCACCGCTTCCTCGCCCCCCTGCTCTGCCCGTCCGCCGGGCCTCAGTCCGCGTCCGCCGTCAACCCCAGGGCCGCGACATCGACCAGCTTCCGTAGCTCCCCGCCCGTCACAATCACCTTTGCCGCCTCGATATCGGGCGCCTGCCGCCGGTCGCGATCATAGAAGGGCACCACGGCCCGCAGCGCATCCATCGCCGCCCGCAATCGCTCCGAGGTCCGCAACGGCGCACGGAAGTCGATGCCCTGCGCCGCGGCGAGGTACTCGATGGCGAGGATCCCGGCCGTGTTGTCGGCCATCTCCCCAAGCCGGCGCGCGGCAAACGTCGCCATGCTCACGTGGTCCTCCTGGTTCGCCGAGGTGGGCAGGCTGTCCACCGAGGCCGGATGGGCCAACGACTTGTTCTCGCTCGCCAGCGCCGCCGCCGTCACCTGCGTGATCATGAACCCCGAATCCAGGCCACCGTGCTCGACCAGGAACGCGGGCAGATCGCTCAGATGCTTATCGATCAACAGGGCGATGCGCCGCTCCGAGAGGGACCCAATCTCGGCGATCGCGAGAGCCAACGTGTCCGCAGCCAGCGCGACCGGCTCGGCATGGAAGTTACCGCCCGACAGAACCTCGCCGGTCTCCACAAACACCAGCGGGTTGTCGGATACGGCGTTGGCCTCGATGGCCAACGTCTCTGCCGTACAGCGGATGAGGTGCAGACACGCCCCCATCACCTGTGGCTGACAGCGCAGGCTGTAGGGGTCCTGGACCCGCGAACAGGCGCGGTGCGACGCGCGGATCTCGCTCCCTGCCAGCAATCCGCGGTACGCAGCTGCAGCCGCGCTCTGGTCCGGATGCCCACGCACCGCGTGGATGCGCGCGTCGAAAGGCACATCGGACCCCATCGCCGCATCGACCGACATCGCGCCGGTGACCAGGGCCGCAGCAAACAGATCTTCAGTCCGGAACAGCGCCGCCAGGGCCAACGCGGTCGATACCTGGGTGCCATTGAGCAACGCCAGCCCTTCCTTGGGGCCAAGCTTCAGGGGTGCCATCCCGAGGCCGGCAAGCACCTCCGCTGCCGGAGCCACCTCTCCGCGCCAGCGCACGTCCCCCATGCCCAGCAGCGCCATCGCCATATGCGCAAGCGGTGCCAGGTCCCCGGAGGCGCCCACCGACCCCTTCGCCGGAATGCACGGCGTGACGCCGGCGTTGATCAGATCGACCAGCCGGTCCACCGTCGCCTGACGCACGCCCGAGTAGCCTTGCGCCAGCGCGTTCACCTTGAGCACCAGCACCAACCGCACCACGTCATCGTCAAGCAACGGCCCGATGCCCGCGGCGTGTGAAAGCACCAGGTTCTCCTGCAACTGCGCCAGGTCCTCATCGGAGATGCGCGTGTTGGCCAGCAACCCGAACCCGGTGTTCACGCCATAGACCGTCTTGTGGGCTGCCAGCACATCGAGCACGGCCTGGTGCGAGGCCTCGATCGCGCCGCAGCACCCCGGATCAAGCTGCACGCGCACCGGCCCTGCCCACACCTGCCGCAACTGAGAGAGCGTCAACGCTCCGGGCGTCAGCAATAGCTCGACCAAGGGCACCTCCTCGCGAAGCAAGGATGAAGGCGGATAGATGAAGGATGATTGGCGGAGCGTCCAGCCCGATCTCCACCCGGCTCACCCTTCATCGCGCCTGCATCGGCAGATCCAGACCCTTCTCACGCGCACACGCGATCGCATCCTCATAGCCTGCGTCCGCGTGGCGCATCACGCCCGTCGCCGGGTCGTTCGTGAGCACCCGTTCGAGGCGCCGCGCCGCGGCCTTCGTCCCATCCGCGACGATGACCAGCCCCGCGTGCTGCGAAAAGCCCAGGCCCACACCACCGCCGTGATGGAAGCTCACCCACGTGGCGCCGCTCACGGCGTTCAGCAGCGCATTGAGCAGGGGCCAGTCCGAGACCGCATCCGTACCGTCACGCATGCCCTCGGTCTCGCGGTTGGGACTCGCCACCGAGCCCGAGTCGAGGTGATCGCGCCCGATCACGACCGGCGCCTTCAGTTCGCCCGAGGCGACCATGGCGTTGAACGCCAGCCCGAGCCGTGCCCGGTCGCCCAGCCCCACCCAGCAGATCCGTGCGGGTAGTCCCTGGAAGGCGATGCGCTCACGAGCCATATCGAGCCACTGGTGGAGGTGCGCATCATCGGGCAGCAGCTCCTTGACCTTCGCGTCGGTCCGGTAGATGTCCTCGGGGTCACCGCTCAGCGCCGCCCAGCGGAACGGCCCGACGCCACGGCAGAAGAGCGGACGGATGTAGGCGGGCACGAAGCCCGGGAAGGCAAAAGCGTCCTCGACACCGGTCTCAAACGCCATCTGCCGGATGTTGTTGCCGTAGTCGAACACGGGGATGCCCTGCGCGTGAAAGGCCAACATCGCACGCACCTGCACCGCGATCGAGGCCTTGGCTTCGCGCACCACGCGCTCGGGGTCCGTGCGGCGCAGCGCCGCCGCCTGCTCGAGCGTCCACCCGACCGGCAGGTAGCCGTTGAGCGGGTCGTGGGCCGAGGTCTGGTCGGTCACGGCATCGGGGTGCACACCGCGGCGCGCCAGCTCGGGGAAGATCTCGCCCGCGTTGCCCAACAAACCGACAGAGATGGGGGTCTTGGCCCGACAGGCGTCCTCGATCCTGGCGAGCGCACGGTCGAGGTCGGTCTCCATCACATCGACAAACCCCATATCGAGCCGCCTCTTGATCCGCGCCGGATCACACTCCACCGCGAGCATCGAAGCCCCTGCCATCGTGCACGCCAGGGGTTGCGCGCCTCCCATCCCCCCCAAACCGCCGGTCAGGATCCACCGTCCCGACAGGTCGCCGCCATAGTGCTTCTTGCCGCACGACACGAAGGTCTCATAGGTGCCCTGGATGATGCCCTGGCTGCCGATGTAGATCCACGACCCCGCGGTCATCTGCCCGTACATCATCAGGCCGTGCCGGTCGAGCTCATTGAAATGCTCCCAGTTCGCCCAATGCGGCACCAGGTTGGAGTTCGCGATGAGGACGCGCGGGGCGTTGGGAGTGGTCCGAAACACGCCCACGGGTTTGCCCGACTGCACCAGCAGCGTCTCGTCGCGACGCAGGCGTCGCAGCACTTCCACAATCTTGTCGAAACACTCCCAGTTGCGTGCAGCACGGCCCATCCCGCCGTAGACGATGAGCTCGGCGGGCTTCTCGGCCACCTCGGGATCGAGGTTGTTCATCAACATCCGCAGCGCCGCCTCGGTCTGCCACGACCGGCACGACCGCGCTGTCCCTCGTGGCGCCCGCACCACACGATCAGGATCATAACGGTTTGCCATGGAGCCCTCCTCCTGCGCTAACGGTCCACCAAGGTGGTTCGTAGTAACCGCTTCAGCGGTTCTGCCGGCGCCCAGTCTACTCGGCGCCGGCTGCGGCACCGGGACGACTGAAGTTGCACCTGCGAACCCCAGACCTCAGCTTCACTAAGCACCAGTCAGAGTATACTTTGGCATGACAAGCCATGCAACGGAGGAACTGCGGTGAAAGCTAACCTGCTGGTCCGTAACGTGACAGCGGCAACGATGGTGGGAGGACGCTATGGCCTGATCCGCGACGCCAACATCGCCATCGAGGGCGAGCGCATCGCCTGGATCGGCCCGGCACAGGATCTGCCTGCAGGGCTGGCCTCGCGCGCAGATGTCAACGGTCACGGACGCCTCGTGACGCCCGGGCTCATCGACTGCCACACGCACATCGTCTATGGTGGCAACCGCGCCAACGAGTTCGAGCAGCGCCTGCAGGGCATCGCCTACGAGGCCATCGCTCGCCAGGGCGGCGGGATCATGGCCACGGTCCGCGCGACACGCGCGAGCACGGCTGCAGCCCTTGCAGCCTCTGCACGCCCAAGAATCCTGGCTTTGCTACGCGAAGGCGTGACCACTCTGGAGATCAAGACGGGCTATGGCCTCGACCTCGAGAACGAGCTGAAGCTGCTGGATGCGATCGAGCTGCTTGCCGGCGAGCTGCCTGTCGACGTGTTCCGCACCTTCCTCGGCGCCCACACCCTGCCCCCTGAGTACCGCGACCGGCCTGACGCCTACGTCGACCTCGTCTGCGAGGTAATGATCCCCGCGGTCGCAGGGCGCGTCGACGCCGTCGACGTCTTCTGCGAGTCGATCGCCTTCTCGCTCGAGCAGACGCGTCGGATCTTTGAGGCGGCTCGGGGCCACGCCCTTGCGGTGAAGATCCACGCCGAGCAGCTCAGCGACCAGGGAGGCGCAGCCCTCGCCGCGTCGATGGGCGCGCTCTCGGCGGATCACCTCGAGCACCTGGCGGAGGAGGATGTGGTCACGATGGCTGCGTCGGCGACGGTCGCCGTGCTCTTGCCGTGTGCGCTCTACACGCTGCGGGAGACGCGCCGCCCGCCAGTGGACCTATTGCGTGCGCACGGCGTGCCGATGGCGGTCGCGACCGACGCCAATCCGGGGACCTCACCGTGCTTCTCGATCCTGTTGGCGATGAACATGGCGTGCGTGCTGCTGGGGCTCACGCCGGAAGAAGCGCTTGCCGGCGTCACCGTGCACGCGGCGCGGGCGCTGGGAAGGGAGGCATCGGTTGGCACGTTGGAGCCGGGGAAGCAAGCCGACCTGATCCTCTGGGACATCGAGACGCCCGCCGAGCTCGCCTATGCCACCGGCTACAACCCCGGGGCCACCGTCATCCGCCGCGGCGCCCTACGCGATGGTGGGCAGATTGCTTGACTTGGCGCATGGGCGGCTCTGGAGAGCCACCCTACCCCGGACGTCTCGTCCGCTCCGGTCGGCGGCCCGTGCAATGGAGGCTGGGATCGCTGACCCGGCCAGCTGGGCGGCTCTGGAGAGCCACCCTACATGACGGACCGAACCGGGCAGAATGAAGGGATGGAAGATGCACAGAGGGTCGCGATCGTGTCCGATGTAGGGCGGGTCTCCTGACCCGCCCATCTGCTCCCCGCCGCCCTATGCCGGCTCTGCTCCAGTGGGAGGTCTGCCTGCGGAGAGCACCGACAGAGCGTCAGGGAACCCGCTCCACCTCGACGACGTAGTGTTGCGATCGTGCGTCAAAGCGCTTGAGCACCGCGCGCGCCTTTGGTGGCACCACAGCGCCCTCATAGTCCTCCCCTGCGAAGGCGCGCACCGCGTCGAGTGAGTCGAACCACATCTCGGTCACGAACTCCACCTCGTCGCCGGCATCACGGCGCAGGAGCTGGATGCCCCGGTACCCGACGATGTCGCGCTCCGCGATTCCTACGAAGATCTCGTCCTTGAGCAGGCCTTCGTATACGTCAGCGTTCTCGGGTGTTGTCCACCCGTGCCAGATGCGACTGATCACGGCTCACCTCCCCACGAGCGACCGGATCTGTGCCGAGCTGACCGCCTAGCTGCGCCGGCGACTGCCGCCGAGGAACGACCCGTAGTACATCAGGTTCGCAAACGACTGGACGAGCCCGGCGACATACGTGAGCGCCGCCGCGGTCAGTACCTCGCGGACACCCTTGCGCTCTTTGTCGCCGTAAAGCAGTCCGTTCTGCGCGAGAAGCTCCAGCCCCCGCCGGCTCGCGTTCAGCTCCACCGGCAGCGTCACCAGCGAGAAGACCGCCGCGCCGGCAAAACAGATCACGCCGACCCAGGCCAGATCGTAGATGCGCAGGAACAGCCCTAGCATGAACAGCAGCGGGCCCAACCATGAGGCCACGTTCACGACCGGCACGAGGTTCGACCGCAGCCGCAGCAGCGAGTAGCTCTCGGCGTCCTGCTGCGCGTGGCCCAGCTCGTGGGCGACGATGGCCAATGACGCGACGCTCGGCTGCTGTGCCACGCCCTGGGAGAGCCGGAGCGTGTTGCTCCGGGGATCATAGTGGTCGCTCAGCGTCCCGCGCGTGCCCTCGATCTGCAGCCGCATGCCCGTGCGCCCGATGATGTGCCGTGCGGCATCGAGCCCCGTGACGTTCGCCCCATTGCGCACGCGGAGCCACTTGCCATAAGCGCGCTGCACCCACGCCTGGGCGATCAGCCCCAAGATCAGGGCGGGCAGCGCATAGATGAAGTAACCCGAGTTGAGCCCTATCATAGTGTTAGTCTCCTTGGCACCATAGTAACAGGTTTGCCTTAGAAAACCATTAGCAGAGCACTTCTTGCTCGTCGAAGACGCTGAGACGGATCTCGCCAAGTCCCTGCCGGTCGCAATCGTGTACCGTAAAGATCCGCCCATCGGGCGCCTGCACACCGTCCGGATACGATACCAGGGCGCGTGCATCGAGCTCCAGGCCACCGACCCACGACGCACCGTCGTCGTTGCTCAGGTAGGCCAGCAACCGCGTTCGAGCGCTCGGGTTGGGCGTGTTGATGAGGAGCAGCCGTCCCGACCTGAGCCTGCGGATGAAGAACCGTACCCCGGGATTGACGATGTCGGTCGGTACGCCCGGCGACCACGTCAGGCCACCATCCTGTGAGCCGCTGTGCCAGATCACGCCGGCCCCTGTGCGTATGTAGAGCGACAGCAGCCCGTCCTGGCGTTCGACAACCATCCCCTCCAGCGCCCAATGCGGCGCCTCTACCGCTCCGTGGAATGACCACGTGCACCCGTGGTCGCGTGACATTGCGATGCCCTGGAGCTGCTCCGACCCTGCGAACCAGCCCGCCGGCGCGGTCCGCGCCCAGGTGACGGGCAGTACCCACACGCCGCTCGCCAGCACCGTCGGCTTGTTCAGTCGGAAGGCAAACGGCGCACCAAGGGGAATGTGACGGGGCTCGGACCATTCCAGAGCAGGCAGCTCCGATGACTGCGCCACTCTGGCCAACACGGAATACTCGCGTGTCTCGAGGTTCGCCTGGTTATAGAACAGCCACAGCCGACCTTCGGGATCATGCCACAGGCAGGGGTCATAGACTCGCGTGCCCCCTGGCATCGACACAACCACCCACGGTTCGCCCCACGTCAGGCCACTGTCTTCGCTTGTCGTCAGCAGAATCTCGTTCGCAGGATCAGGCTCCCTGGGCCCACCGCTGAAGAACGCGCACCACAGCCGCCCGTTCGGTGCGCGCTCGATCGTCGGAATCCCCTGCCACTGCCGCGCGCCCTTCGTCGAAACTACGGTCTGTCGCATTGTGCTCCTTCTCCCTCTGAAAGGCCTCTCAGTGGAGCCCGGAATCACGCCCCGGCTGTCGCCTGATCATGCTGCGCCCTGCGGCTCGCCATCAGCGTCACGATGCCGCCAAGGATGAACAGCACCACCACCAGGGCAAAGGGCAAGCGGCGATCCACCCCGGAGAGCAACCCCGCTACCCACCCGAAGGGCGTGGCAACGAGCAGCATCACCACGTTGAGCCACGCCATGATGCGCGCGCGTTCCTTCGGATCGACCGTCACCACCGTCAGCTTGTCCAGCATCGTGCTGGTCAGCGGAATGCCCGCGCCCTCCAGGATCGTCGCCAGCAGCAACACCCAGTAGTTGCCTATGGGCACCGCCAGCAGGATCACCTGGCTCACCACGAAGGTGACGAACCCCACCACCATCAGCAACCGCTCCCCCATCCGGCTGAGCTGCGCCTGGCGTTGCAGCCAGGGCATACCGAAGAAGAAGAAGAGCAACATCGTGATCGACCGGGCGAAGGGATAGAGCGCCATATGCTCCGCCGGAATGCGCAGCTCCTCCGAGACCAGGACCGACCAGAACGTACCACGGATCATGAAGCACACGTTGAGGATCAGCATGAGGGCACCCGTGTAGAGCGTGGCGGGCGATCTCAGGATCTGCTTGAGGACCATCGGGGACTCGCGGACCACGTCGAACAGCCCCTGATGCGCCGTCTGGCGCATCCGTTCACGTCCCTGCTGGGTTTCGTCCACGATCATGTTCAGCCAGACGAACTTCGCCGTCATCATCACGAACGCCAACACGTACAGGCCGCGCATCGTCGCCACGAGCCCGAAGCTCGAAATAAGCGGACTGGTCAGTGGCGACACGAAAGCCGCCAGCAACCCCGCGATGTAGATCCACGAGTAGATGTCGACCAGTTGGTCTGGATCGGTGTCCTCGACCAGCAGGCAGGCCC
>Ga0123328_1002608_pt1 | contig 16122 bp, 13 predicted proteins | sample BioC12SIPDNA_2_FD_89702 | JGI IMG/M metagenome (GOLD analysis project Ga0123328, IMG submission 89702) | Anaerobic biogas reactor microbial communites from Washington, USA - Biogas_R1_A C12 SIP DNA | ecosystem: Engineered > Bioreactor > Anaerobic > Unclassified | place: Washington, USA...
ATGGCGAGGTCGGCGGCGGGGCATTCCTGGATATCGAGGAGGCGGATTTCGATGGTGCCGCGGGAGAAGCGGGCGATGGCGCCGCGGGCGTTGGTGCATTCGGGTTCGAGGATGCCGTCGGGGTCGAGGGGGGCGAGATCGCGGGCGATGCGGTCGAAGATTTGGGATTGGTAGCGGGCGCGGGAGGGGATCCATTCGGGGACGGTGCGGCCGGTGATGGAGGGGATGCGGTCGCAGTTATGGCGGTAGGCTTCCAGGCGCATGTCGAGGCAGGGGGCGCGGCGGCCTTCGAGGTAGGGGGAGCTGGCGGCGAGGGCGGGCAGGAGGGGGAGAATCAGCCGGATGGCGGTGTGGAGGCGGTTGAATTCGGCGTCGCCGCGGAAGGGGAGGTTGAGGTGGGTGGACTGGAGATTGGACCAGCCGTGGCCGCGGCAGTCGAAGAGTCGGTTGAAGGTTTCGTAGATGGTTTTGTCGCCGTGGGGCCAGAGGCGGGTTTCGCGGTGGGGATCCATCCAGGGGTGCATGGCGGAGGGGAGCAGGCGGGCTTCGTGGTCGCGGAGCATGTCGTTGAGAGCGCGGACGTCGGCCTGGAAGAGAGCGGCGAGGCCGTCGAGAGCGGGGACGGGGCCGTCGGTTTTCATTTCGAGGACGTGGAGAACGAGCTCGTTGGACCAGCGGACGGCGCCGTGACGGACTTCGTTTTTGCGGGCGGGGCCGACGGCGTGGATGAGGCGATCGGCGATGGGCAGGATGTCGAGAGTGTCGGCATTGACGATCATGTATTCGAGTTCGACGCCGTAGCGTTCGAACAGGGAGAAGGGCGGGCGGGTCATAGGGCTGTTCTCAGGTGGATTCGAGGCGGCGGCGGAAGGAGGCCATGACGGTGTCGTAGAGGGCGTCCTTGAGGACATGGTCTTCGATGCCGGATTCGATGCTGGGGTTGTCGTTGACTTCGATGACCACGGGGCGGTCGCCGAGCATCTTGACGTCCACGCCGTAGAGGCCGTCGCCGATGGCGTGGGCGGCCTTGAGGGCGGTCTGGACGACATCGGGGGGGGCGTCGGCGACGGGGAGGGTGTCGCAGCGTCCGAAGCGGGCGGAGCCTTTCTTGGAGTGGTCGTAGATCTGCCAGTGGCCGCGGGCCATGTAGTAGCGGCAGGCGTAGAGGGGCGCGCGGTCGAGGATGCCGATGCGCCAGTCGAACTCGGTGGGGACGAATTCCTGGGCGATGATGAGATCGGACTTGTCGAGCAGGGCGTCGATGGCGGCTTCGTATTCCTCGCGGGTCTTGACCTTGACGACGCCCTGGGAGAAGGAGGAGTCGGGCTGCTTGAGGATGCAGGGGAGGCCGAGCTGCATGAGGACGAGGTTTTTGTTGTCCTTGTGGACGATGACGGTTTTGGGGGCGGGGACGTGGTTGCGCTCGAAGGATTCGGCGAGGAAGACCTTGTTGGCGCAGCGGACGATGGAATCGGGGTCGTCGATGACGACGAGACCTTCGGACTGGGCGCGCCGGGAGAAGCGGAAGGTGTAGTTGTTGACGACGGTGGTGGAGCGGATGAAGAGCGCGTCGTATTCGGCGAGGGAGCCGTAGTCGTCGCGGGTGATGAGTTCGGCCTCGATGGACTGGTCTTCGGCGGCGCGGATGAAGCGCTGGAGGGCCTTGGGGTCGGAGGGGGGGGTGGGGTCGCCGGGATCGGCGAGGATGGCCATGGAGAAACGGGGCTGGATGCGGCGGCGGACCTGGAGATTGCCGCGCGAGAAGTATTCGCAGGCGAAGCGTTCGACGGTTTCCTGATGTTCGGGGGGGACGGCGGCGCCGGAGATGGGGCTGATGTTGGAGAGGCTCCAGCGGTGGTCGGCGTCGCGCTTGAATTCGGCGCGGAGGAGGGGGGCGGGGAACATGTTGAAGAGCTGGCGGGCGAGGCGTTCGTAGCGCTTGGCGGTGTTCCGGGTGAAGTAGATCGACAGGGTGAAGGAGTCGGACTGGAGGGGGGCGAGGGATTTCTGGATGAGGTCGTCGAGGTCGGAGGAAATATCGCGGTAGATGGAGGAGGTTTTCAGGTCCTGGAGGGTGGTGATCTTGGGAATGGGGCGGTGGCCGCGGGCTTCGGCGAGGAGGGAGACGTAGTAGCCGGCGGACTGGTAGCGGTAGTGGCGGCAGAGGTTGTACACCCGGCAGTGGCGCAGGCGCTGGATCTGCGGATCGGTGAGGTATTGGCGGGCGGTGACGACCGTGGCGGAGGGAATGTGGAAGTTCCAGCGGTCGGGATTGTCGGTGACAAGGAGGATGTGGTTCATGGCCGGGGGGTGATGACGAGCAGGTTGGCGTCGTAGGTGAGCACGCCGAGCAGGATCGCATTGATCAGGCGGTCCATGGGCACGGCGTAGCGGGACTGGTTGGCGATGGGATTCCGGGCGTAGGGGTCGGCGATCTGCACGGTGCGCGCTTCGCGGTCGTAGCCGGTGAGCAGGACAAAGTGGCCTTCGGCCTCGCCGCCGAGATCGTCGTCGGCGTTGGTGGCGGGGTTGGAGCGGGCGTCGCGGTAGAGAAAGGTGGAGCTGAGGCCGGCCAACACGGGATGATTCTGGCGCAGGGGGCGGCGGAGCAGGGCGCCGCCGAGCACTTCCATGGAGACGTCGCCGCCCAGTTCGCAGAATCGGATGTAGGCCTGGATGGCCTGGCGGAGCTTGGGCTTGTGGCGGCGCGGCAGGCTGGCGCGGAGCCTGGCGGCGAGTTCGGCGGGGCCGGAGGGAAACCAGGTGGGATCGAAGACGCGGAGATTCCAGGTGAACATGCGCACCTGGAATCCGTGTTCCAGCGCATGGTTGCCGAGCAACACGCCGAGCGTGCCGCCGCCGGGGACGGGGTCGATTTCGCGCAGGAGGCGGTCGAGGGGCATGTTCCGGCCGTAAAAGCGGTACAGGCCGTGCAGGCAGGTCGGCCCGCAGGATGTGTCGGTGGGCTGGGGCGGAAGTTCCAGGGGAATCCAGTTGGAATCCGCGGATGGCGGGGAGGGGGTTTTCACGGGTGGTGGGCGGAACGCGGCGGGGCGCCCGGCGGTGGCAGGATGTTGCGCGGAATCAAATCCTTGGTTGGTCCTGGGCCAGTCCCATCGGTCGCGCCACGGGTGCGGCTGAACTGGCATTGACGGTGGGGAGAATAGGGCGGGGCCGGGAGCGTGTCAATGGGGTCTGCAGTCGGGGTCTGCCGTTGGCCGTTGGCCGGCCTGCCCGGTGTCCCCCCCCCCATTTTCTTGGCCGTGGCGGATCCGCAGGCGACCCCGTGGATGCGAAAATCCGGCGGGAGGCGGGCGGAAAGAGCTCGAACCGGAGCAGAGGGCGCGGATTCGAAGGAAAAAACCGTGATAAATTTTCCAACCTGTGGAAAACTGGTTGGCCAAATCCGGAGGAGCATCCATGAGCAAGTCCATGATAGCGGGATTGCTGATCCTGGCGGCGTTTGTGATCGTGCTGATCATGACGCCGGGGTCGGTGACGGTGAATCTGTTTTCGATGAAGGTGACGTGGAAGACGTCCTATGCGCTGCTGGCGGCGGCGGGGGTCGGCGTGGCGGCGGGAGCGTTGCTGCGCAAATGAGCCGGATCGAGGAGCTGCTGGGGCGCGGGGTGAAGATCGCGGCGCCGGGGTCGGTGGAGATCGGCGACGAGGTGGAACCCGGGTGCATCGCGCCGGGCGTGGTGATTCACGCGGGGTGCAAGGTGTTCGGGGCGGGAACGAGCATCGGGCCGGGGTGCGTGCTGGGGCGGGAGGCGCCGGCGACGGTGGAGGACTGCCAGCTGGGGGAGGGGGTCCACCTGAAGGGCGGCTATTTCAGCGGGGCGGTGTTTCTGGACGGGGCGGCGATGGGGAGCGGGGCGCAGGTGCGGGCGGGGACGATCCTGGAGGAAGGCGCCGAGATGGCGCATACCGTGGGGCTGAAGCAGACGATCTTTTTTCCGTTCGTGGTGGGCGGCAGCCTGATCAATTTCTGCGACGCGCTGATGGCGGGGGGGCGCAGCCGCAAGGAGCACAGCGAAATCGGGTCGTCGTTCATTCATTTCAACTACACCCCGCACGGGGACAAGGCGACGGCGTCGCTGTTCGGGGACGTGCCGCGGGGGGTGATGCTGGACCAGGCGCCGATTTTCCTGGGCGGGCAGGGGGGGGTGGCGGGGCCGGTGCGGATGGAATACGGCACGGTGCAGGCGGCGGGGCTGGTGTCGCGCAGGGATGTGCCGGAACCGGGGCGGCTGGTGGTGCCGGAAGCGCCGGCGGCGGGGGTGCGGCCTTACGGCACCGGCTACCGGTCGGTGGCGCGGGTGGTGCGCAACTGCATGATCTACATCGGCAACATCGCCGCGCTGCAGGCGTGGTATGAACAGGTGCGCCGGCCGCTGCTGGAGCGGACACCGCACGGGACGGCCTGCCTGGCGGGGGCGCGGAAGCAGCTGGCGGCGGTGCGCAAGGAGCGCATGAAGCGCCTGGAGGCGGTGGTGGAGCGGATCGCGCAGGAGGACCGGTCGGCGCTGGACGGGGCGCTGCGGGCGGAGCACGAGGCGCTGTGCGCGGGCTGGCCGGAGGCGAAGGAGCGGCTGGCGGCGGCGGGCGACGCGGACTGCCCCGAAAAGGCGGAGTTTCTGGCGGCCTGGGAGGCGGCCAGGGAAGAGGGTTATGTGGAGCGCGTGCGCGGGTTGCCGCCGAAAGCGAAAGCCGCCGGCACGGCGTGGCTGCAGCAGATCGTGAAAAGCGCCGGTTTGCCGGCATAACAACAGTCAGGAGCGGAACCATGGGCGAGAAGAAACTGTTTGGAACCGATGGCGTGCGCGGGGTGGCCAACCGCGAACCGATGATGGTGGAGATGGCGGTGAACCTCGGGCGCGCGGTGGCGCATGTGCTGATGGAGCGCAAAGGCGGCAAGCGTCCGCGCGTGGTGATCGGCAAGGATACGCGTCTGAGCGGCTACATGCTCGAAAACGCCCTTGTGGCGGGGCTGTGCTCGATGGGCGGCGACGCGCTGCTGGTGGGTACGCTGCCGACGCCGGGCATCGCCGTGCTGACGATCGACCAGAAGGCGGATGCCGGCTTCGTCATTTCGGCGTCGCACAATCCCTATCAGGACAACGGCATCAAGCTGTTTTCCCGCGACGGCTTCAAGCTGCCGGACGAGGAGGAGGCGGCGATTGAAGAGCTGATGGCCGGCGACACCCTCACGGGTCTGCTGCCGCTGGCGGCGGGCATCGGCAAGTCGTTCCGGGTGGAGGATGCCCTGGAGCGCTATGTGGCATTCTGCCTGGGAACCTTCCCGGACGATCTGGACCTGAAGGGCATGCGGATCGTGCTGGACTGCGGCAACGGGGCCACCTACCGCGCGGCGCCGGCCGTGTTCAAGAAGCTGGGGGCGCACGTGACCACGCTGCACGACACGCCGAACGGATTGAACATCAACGCCCACTGCGGTTCGCAGCACACCGAGGCGCTGCGCGACCAGGTGCTGGCGGAGCGGGCCGACATCGGCCTGGCGTTCGACGGCGACGGCGACCGGCTGATCGTGGTGGATGAGACCGGCGTGGAGCTGTCGGGAGATCATATCCTGGCGATCTGCGCCAAGGACCTGAAGGCCCGCGGCGAATTGAAGGGCAATCTGGCGGTGGGCACGGTGATGAGCAATTTCGGCTTGCAGAAGACCATGCGCGAGCTGGGCATCGAGCTGGGTTGCAGCGCCGTGGGCGACCGGTACGTGCTGGAAATGATGAAGGAGAAAGGCGGCATCATCGGCGCGGAATCGTCGGGCCACATGATCTTTCTCGACAAGCACACGACGGGCGACGGCATTGTGTCGGCGCTGCAACTGCTGGCGGTGATGCGGCGGGCGAACCGGGAGGCTTCGGAACTGGCCTCGATCCTGACGCTGTCGCCGCAGTGCCTCGTAAACGTGGACGTGGCCAGCCGCCCCCCGCTGAAGGATCTGCCGGGCGTGCAGGCGGCGATTGCCGCGGCGGAAAAGGAACTGGGGCAGGACGGCCGGGTGCTGGTGCGCTATTCGGGCACCCAGAACATGTGCCGGGTGATGGTCGAAGGGCCGACGGAGGACATGACGACGCGGCTGACTCATGCCATCGCCGATGCGATGAAAAAGGAAATCGGCTGACCGGCAAAAGGGGTTCGCCGGATGGCCGCCAGGCAGGTGGATCACGAAGCCGCTTGACATGGCGCTCCCAATATGTATGTTATAAATAGTATGAATACATACTCTATATGACATACAAAAGGGCAAATCAGATGCAAGCTGTTGTGGCAGAGCGTGGACAGGTCACAATTCCGAAGCTGTTACGTGACCGATTAGGGATTCGGCCGCAGACGATATTGGAGTTTCAGGAAGATCACGGCCGCCTGATTGTGGAGAAGGCGTTGCCTGCTGATCCGGTGGCGCGGGTCATGGGCTGTCTGAAATTGGACGAGCCGACCGATCAGTTGATGGTTGAGTTGCGGGGAAATGGATGAAGACCGCGGTGGACACCAATGTGCTGATCGATGTGTTTCGTGACGACCCGGTGCATGGCCGGGCTTCTGCGGATGCCTTGCGCGGCTGCATGAAACAGGGATCGCTGATCGTCTGCGACGTGGTCTGGGCGGAGCTGAGTTCGCTGTTCGATCCGCCTTCCGCCTTGCGGGAGCGGATGGAGCTGTTGGGCATTCGTTTTGAGGCCATTGAAAAGGAAACCGCGGAACAGGCCGGGGCCCTGTGGCGTCAATACAGGCGGGCCGGCGGCACAAGGGAACGGGTCATGGCCGATTTTCTGGTTGGCTCGCATGCCGCCTGCCAGGCCCAGCGCCTGTTGACGCGGGATCGCGGATTTTATCGCCAGTCCTTTGCCGGATTGGAAATATTGGACCCCTCGACTTCGGCCGGATCGTAGGCGCTCCGTCAGCCGATGGATGGGGCGTTCACTCCGTTTTGGCTTTTCATTCGGGCAGGCGTATCCGAGAGTAACCGGAAATCGAATTCAAGGAAAGGAACAGCAGCATGCAGATGAGCAAGAGGTGGATGGCGGGGTGCCTGACGGCGTTCCTGGCGACGGCGGGGCTGGCCGAAATGAAGGTGGCGACGGTGGATCTCGACAAGGTGTTCACGGCGCATCCGAAGACGCAGGCCGCGGAGGCGGAGCTGAAAAAGGCCGAAGAGGCGGTCGAGGAGGAAATGGAACAGGTGGCGGAGGGGTTGCGCGCGCTGGAGGCGGACGTGACCAAGCTGCGCGAAGCGGCCCGCAGTCCGATGCTGAGCGACGAGGCGCGCGCGACGAAGCGCGCGGAGGCGGAGGACAAGCTGACGGAGCTGCAGGAGGCGCAGCTGCGCGCGCGGCGCACGCAGGAAACCAAGCTCAAGCAGCTGCGCGAGCAGTTGATGGCTTCGCGTCAGGGGATCGTGGACGAGCTGCTGAAGGAAGTGGCGGCGTTTGCCGAGGCGGAAGGCTTCGACCTGGTGCTGGACCGGTCGGGGATGACCATGAACATGGTGCCCCTGGCCGTCTATTCCGCGCCGGAACTGGATGTGACCGAGCGGCTGATCGAACGGTTGAAGCCGTAGGGGAGGCGGGACGATGGTCACGCTGACCACGGGTGAATTGGCGGCCAGGCTGGACGCGGAGCTGGAGGGGGATGCCTCGGCCCGTGTGACGGGCGTGGCCGACCTGAAGGCGGCCCGCGCGGGCCAGGTCTCGTTCGCCGGCCATCCGAAGTATCTGCCGGCGGTGGCGGCGAGCGGAGCGACGGCGGTCATTGTGCCGAAGGCGGCGCAGGTCGAAGCGCCCCGCCCCGCGCTGCTGCGCGTGGCGGATGCCGATGCCGCGTTTGCGGCGGCCTGCGCGCTGTTTGCGCCCGAGCCGGTCATTCAGCCCCGCGGGGTGCATCCGCAGGCCTGGGTGTCGCCGGAAGCGAAGCTGGGGGCGGAGGTGTCTGTCGGCGCCTTTGCCGTTGTCGAGGCGGGGGCGGACATCGGGGACGGAACGACGCTGTATCCTCAAACGTACGTGGGCCACGGGGCAAAGCTGGGGCGCGACTGCCTGCTATATCCGCTGGCGAGCATCCGCGAGCGCTGCGTGCTGGGCGACCGGGTCATTCTGCATAACGGGGCGGTGATCGGCAGCGACGGATTCGGCTACACGGTGGATGCGCAGGGGGTGCGCACGAAGATCCCGCAGACGGGCATCGTGGTGCTGGAGGACGACGTGGAGATCGGCGCGAACGCGACCATTGACCGGGCGCGCTTCGGGGAAACCCGGGTGGGGAAGGGCACCAAGGTGGACAACCTGGTGCAGATTGCCCACAACTGCGTGATTGGCGACCATTCGGTGCTGTGTTCCCAGGTCGGACTGGCCGGCACGACCACGCTGGGCCGGCACGTGATCTGCGCAGGCCAGGCGGGGCTGGCGGGTCACCTGACGATCGGCGACGGCGCGGTGATCGGCGCCCAGGCGGGGGTGCCCAAGGACCTGCCGGGCGGCCAGATGTACCTGGGGGCGCCGGCCGTGCCCCGGCTGGAGTTCGGCAAGTCGCTGGCGCATGTCGCCAGCCTGCCCAAGCTGAAGGACAAGCTGAAGGAGTTGGAAAAGCGGCTTGCCCGGCTGGAACAGGCCGGGGAGTCGACATGACCGTCCCTGAGATTCAAGAGTCAAGGGCTGACCCTAACGGAAGATGACGATGACGTTAACGAACGAGTCGGAACAGCAGATCGAGAAACTGGCCGGGCAGACCCAGGAAGGCTTCCTGGACAATATCACCGGGGCGTTTTTCCGCAGAATCGACTGGGCGGCCTTCTGGATCGTGCTGGCGGTTTCGTTCGGCGTGTATTTCTACACGCTGGCGCCGACGCTGACGCTGGAGGATTCGGGGGAACTGGCGGTGGCGTCGGACTATCTCGGGGTGCCGCATCCGCCGGGGTATCCCATCTGGACGCTGCTGACGTGGTTTTTCCAGTGGGTGTTCCACTGGGTGACGTATAACGGGCATCCGAACCCGGCGTGGTCGGTGGGGCTGGCTTCGGCGGCGGCGGGGGCGGGGGCGTGCGCGCTGCTGGCGCTGCTGATCAGCCGTTCGGGCGCGGATCTGCTGCGCAGCGTGCCGGAGCTGAAGGAGCGGATCGGGTTCCGGGCGGAGAACCTGGTGTGTCTGATCGCGGGGATTTCGGGCGGGCTGCTGCTGGCGTTTAGTCCGGTGCTGTGGTCGCAGAGCGTCATTGTGGAAGTGTACAGCCTGAATGCATTCTTCCAGATGGCGGTGCTGCTGCTGATCTACATGTGGATGTGCCGGCCGAAGAGCGACACGCTGCTGTACCTGGCGGCGTTTCTGTTCGGGCTGGGGCTGACCAATCACCAGACGCTGCTGTTTCTGGGGCTGGCTCTGGCGCTGGCCGTGGTGCTGAAAGAAGCGGTCCTGTTCCGGGATTACGCGCTGGCGATCCTGCCGATCGGCGTGGCGTTTATCCTGGCGGCCAAGGGCATTCTGCTGTTCGCCCCGCCGGAGGCGTTCATGGAGCTGGGGGGGGCGGACGGCGCGCTGTGGAAGTGGTCGAAGGGTCCCGACAGTCCGGCGTTCTGGGTGTACAACTATCTGTTCCTGGCCGTGCCGGTGGCGCTGGCGATCGGCAGTGCGACCAAGGGCCGCAAGACCTCCATTCGCGCGGCGTATGCGGGGCTGGGGGCGGCGGCGATCTACCTGCTGGCGGTGGCGGGCTACGCCTTTTTCGCGTCGGAAGGGGCGAAGGCGGCCCCCGGATATACGCCGTGGCTGTGGAGCGCGGTGTCGCCGGATGCCGTCGGGCGCGCGGTCTCGCCGTTTGCCGGGTGGGTCTGGGGGGCGGGCGGGCCGGGATTCAGCGCCGTCCTGCTGCTGCGGATTCTGCTGCTGATGCCGATTCCGCTGGCGTTTCTGGCCCTGCCGCATGCGCGGACCGTCAGCGTATCCATCCTGCTGGCGGAGCTGGGCGTGGCATTCTACCTGTACCTGCCGATCGCCTCCGAGCAGAACCCGCCGATGAACTGGGGCTATGCGCGGACATGGGAGGGCTTCATGCACGCGGTGACCCGCGGGCAGTATGAAGCCATCGTGCCGACGGACATCTTCAGCGAGAAATTCATCCAGCAGCTCGGGGCGTACCTGAGCGACCTGCGCGGACAGTTTTCGCTGCCGGTGGCGGTGCTGGGATTCCTGCCGTTCTGCGCGTGGGGGCTGACGGCGGCCGGCCGGCGCCGGTCGGCGTTCGTGGCGGCGCTGGGGCTGGTGCTGGCGTCGTCGGCGCTGATCGTGCTGGAGACGGCGACGGGCTGGGGATGGGTGGAGGGGCTGTACCGCCTGCTGATCGCGCCGATCCTGCTGATGGCGGGCTGGGGACTGGTGACGCTGGTGGCGCTGTATCTGAAGAAGCAGGTGGCGGATTTCAAGAACTACGACTGGAGCACCATCCTGCTGCTGGGGCTGGCGATGATCCTCGTGCTGCTGGCGGTGCTGTGGGTGGACGTGATGAGCCTGAAGGCGCTGTTCCGGTCCTTCGGCGTGATGGAGCCGGACCAGGAGTTCTACCTGTCGGGGGCGGGCAAGGCGTTCTATTTCGGCCTGGTGTTCGGGCCGCCGCTGGCCATTGCGGCCGCCTGGGCGCTGAACCGGTCGCCGCTGGCGCTGGACTTCGATCTGGGCGTGTCGCAGCAGCGATGGCTGATCACGTCGGTCGTGGGGTTCTTCTCCGTGAGCGTGGTCTTCCTGATTTTCCAGAATCCGCAGCTCGACGTGCAGAACCTGTTCATCGGCCGGGTGCAGTTCATTCAGAGCCATGCGTTTTATGCGCTGTGGCTGGGCTACGGCCTGCTGCTGTCGGCGGCGTGGCTGGAGCGGCTGTTCGGCGAGAAGGCGCGGCTGCCGGCGATGGCGGCCGGCCTGCTGCTGCCGGGCATCCTGCTGTGGCAGAACGCCTATGACGAAGACCAGATCCGGATCGTGGGCGGCGCGGAGCAGAACGGCCACCACTACGGCTGGCAGTTCGGCAACTGGTCGCTGCAGGGATTGGAGGGCATCGAGGATGATTTCCGCCACTGGTATCCCGACGAAGAGGAGTTCCGGCGCCAGTGGGAGGCGATTCCGACGCGCGACGCCGCCTACCCGCCGCCGATGACCGAAGGCGCGATCTTCTACGGCGGAACCGATCCCGGCCGCTTTGTGCCGACCTACATGATCTATTCGGCGGACGTGCGGCCGGACGTCTATCTGATCACCCAGAACGCGCTGGCCGACAACACCTTCATGAACATCACCCGCGATCTCTACGGCGACACGATTTACATTCCGTCGCTGGAGGACAGCAACGAGGCGTTCCGGAAGTACGTGGAGGATGTCAATTCGGGCGCGATCCAGGCCGGCGCGGACATCAAGATCGAGGGCGGCAAGGTCAGCGTGCAGGGCGTGGGCGGCGTCATGACCATCAACGGCATTCTTGCCGAGCTGATCTTCAAGGAAAACAAGGACCGCCACGACTTCTATGTCGAGGAAAGCTATGTGATTCCGTGGATGTATCCGTACCTGACGCCGCACGGGATCATTCTGAAGCTGAACCGGGACCGGCTGCCGGGGCTGGACCCGGAGCTGGTGAAAAACGACCACGCGTTCTGGGAGTGGTACACGCAGTGGCTGCTGGACCAGCCGGAGTTCCGGCGGGACATCTGCGCGCGCAAGTCGTTCTCGAAGCTGCGCAGCGCGATTGCCGGCATCTACGACTACCGGCGGATGTACGACGAAGCGGAGTATGCCTTCAAGCAGTCCATTGACCTGTATCCGCTCTCGCCGGAAGCGAACTTCCGCCTGGCGCAGATGTACATGAACATGCAGCGCTTCGAGGAGGCCGAGACGCTGATCCGCTCCTTCCAGGAGCAGGATCCCAAGAACGAAAGCGCCAAGGGATTCCTGAACCAGATCGAAGGGCACCGCCGCATGGTGGACCGCCGCCGGGAAATCGAGAAGAAGCAGCAGGATTCCGGCGTGCTGACTCCCGACGAGGCGCTGGAACTGGTCTCCATTTACCGCGCTTCCGGGATGCAGAGCGCCTATCAGAATCTGGCGACGCGGCTGGTGTCGGATCCCGGCTTCCCTCCGCAGCATCTCCTGGCGGTGGCCGGCATGTTCGCCCAGGACCAGCGCGTGGACGCCTTGGTCTTCACCCTGGAGCGCTATACGCAGAAGGAAGGCGGCAATCTGGATGTCTGGCTGGATCTGGCGGCGGCCTATGCTTTTCTCGGGCGCGCCAACGAAGCCGTTCAGGCATCGCGGCGGGCGATCGAACTGGGCGGCGACCGGGCCCGCGACGCCATCCTGAGGGACGGACGCTTCCAGCCCCTGGCCTCCAATCCCGAATTCCGCGCGCTGTTTCCCCGTCAGGCCGGGCGTTCGGCGATGCCGCAGGCGCCGCAGTGGCAGGGCGGACTTCCCAATCTGCCGGGCCTGGCGAGATAGGCCGGACATGTCTGTTCCTGCCGGCGCCGCCGGATTCGAGGCGCTCACGCCCGATGTGGTCATGGACAGCGCCGAGCGCGCTTTGGGGCGGCGCACCTCCGGCATCTGCCGTCCGCTGACGTCCTATATCAACCGCGTGTATGAAATCGGCCTGGAAGACGGCGGGCATGTCATTGCCAAGTTCTACCGGCCGGGGCGCTGGAGCCGCGAGGCGCTGCAGGATGAGCACGACTTTCTGCGGGAACTGGCGGCGGACGAGATTCCGGTTGTGGCGCCGCTGGCGGACGCCGCCGGGGCGACGCTGCACGACGAGGGCGGCATCTGCTTCGCGCTGTTTCCCCGCATGGGCGGGCGCCCCTGCGATGAGCCGTCGCGGGAGGAATGGCGCCAGATCGGCCGCCTGATCGGGCGCATTCATGCGGCGGGCGCGCGCCGTCCGGCGGCGCACCGCATCGTGATTGATCCGCGGGAATCCTCGCGGCAGCATCTGGATTTTCTGCGCGGGTCCGGGGCGATCCCGCGCGAGGTCGCCGGCCGCTATCTCGATGCCGCGCAGCGGCTGCTGGACTGCATCGCGCCGCGGTTCGATGGCGCGGCGCGGCAGCGGCTGCATGGGGATCTGCACCGGATGAATCTGCTGTGGCGGCCGGGGGAGGGGTTTCAGGCCATTGACTTCGACGACATGGCCAACGGTCCCGCCATCCAGGACCTGTGGATGCTGCTGCCGGATCGCCTGCCCGCGGCGCGTGCTGAATTCGACGGGCTGCTGGAAGGCTACGAGACGTTTGCGGAATACGACGATGCGCAGACGCGGCTGATCGAACCGCTGCGCGCCATGCGCTATCTGCATTATGCCGCGTGGTGCGCCCGCCAGAAAGCCGACGAGGGGCGAACGCTGCTCCACCCCGAATGGGGCAGCGCCGATTTCTGGCGCAGGGAGCTGGCGGACCTGCAGCGCCAGGCCCGGGACATCGAAGATCTGGCGTAAATCCGCCCGGCCGCCTCAGACCAGCCAGAGCCAGGCCAGGGCCGACGGGACGACTTGCATGGTGGCGTTGTCCCAGCCGTGGGGCGAGACGGCCTCCGTCAGGGCGGCTATCGCGGCAATGGCGAGAATCTTAAACAGGCCGAAAGGCCCGGGGACGATGTGGGGGGTTGCCGCGGCTGCAAGGGCCAGGGCGATGGCCGACATCAGCAGCACGGCGGCCGACCCTTCAAAACTGCGCGTAGCGGGCACCGAAGACCGGGACGGGACGCGGTAGCGGTGCCGGCCGAACCGGGCGCCGACGGGTTCCCCGATGGCGTCGCCAAGTCCGGCCACCAGATATCCGGCGAGGGCGAAGGGGCCGAACAGGATGTTGGCGGCCAGACCGCCAGCAAGGGTTGTGAAGTACGGCACGAGGATAAAAAAGGTCCGGTGCGGTTCATCCCGTTCCCGGGCCATGGCTTCGTAGAGCAGGTGGCCGGGGCCGCGCCAGACGGCGTAAAAGACCACCAGCGAGCACATGGCGCCGAACAGGCAGACAGCGGAAGATCCCAGGCGCCATTGCAGGACTGCCGCGGTGCTGAAGATCAGAAAATGAAAGGTCTTGCGCGTATAGCCCGTGCGCACGCCGCGCCGCTTCAGCGTGCCGGCGATCCACAGGGCCGCCAGGGACCAGGCCAGGCCGGCCGGGCCGCCCAGGACCAGCGCTTTGGCGGTGGGGAAGTTCCCCACAAAGAAATCCAGCGTGCGTTGAATCAGCTCGTTCATTGTGACTCGTCGCCGGATGCGGCCGGCGCCGCCTGCGGAACCAGAATCTCTCCCCGCTTTTCATAAGCCGTGGAACGAACCAGCGCCGGCGGGGCCGCAAGCAGGATGTCCCGGATCATTTCGTGACCGGCGGCGGAGATCACGGTGCGGTCGTTCTTGTCTCCGCCGTCCGCGCGCAGCCAGGTCGGATAGTCGCGGCAGTCGCCGGATTGAAACGGCCACATGCGCCCGCGGAGGCCGGCGGCCAGCAGGCCGACGGCGAAAGGCCGCAGCGAAAAGCGGCAGAGGGTGAACAGGCCCGTGGTGAAGGTTCGGTACCTGAGCGCGGGGAGGTAGAGGTCGAACAAGATGTCCCGGGCCGAGGTCATGATGTAGACGGCGGCGCCGGAGCGCAGCGCAAGGAGGCCGAGTTCCCGGATGGCGCACTGTCGGCATGCCGCGGGGAGGGGGCCGTTGCCGAACCGTCCCTCCAGGCAGGCGCAGTCGTGGTTGAAGCGTCCCGACGGGCAGGGCGGATCCAGCGGCTTCATGCAGAACCCGAGGCCGAGAACGGCGCGCGGCCCGCCGAAGGGCGCTTCATGGCCCGCGGCCGGGGTGTCGACCCGGTCGCCAGAGACATCGAGTGCGGCAGCTGTGCGGATCGCCCGAAGGGCTTTCAGAGGGTGTGGCAGGACGATGCGCAGGAAGAACTGCCAGCCGTATTCGCGGAACAGGCTGTGCCGGATGAAACTCCAGAGACCGAGAGGCGGCGGTGGTGCGGCGCATTCCATGCCGGCAAGGATAGGGCGGCGGCCGGGAGCCGGTCAATGGCGATTCCCGCCGGCTTATTGCCGGGGCAGGGCCCGGAGGAGGGCCGGCCAGGTTTCCGGCGGGAGTTGTTCGGCGCGGGCGGCGGGATCCACCCCGGCGGCGGCGAGCGCGGGCAGGGGGTCATCGGTGAGATCGCGCAGAGACCGCCCCAGCATCTTGCGGCGGCGGGAAAACACATGGCGCAGAAGGTGGCGCAGGGAGGTTTCGTCCGCCTCCCCGCCGAGGGGCTGTTCGCGCAGGAGCAGTCGGGAAATGGACGACTGCACCGACGGAGGCGGCCAGAAGCAGGTGCGGGAGATGTGCTTGATGGAGTTGATATCGTAGTGCCGCTGCATCAGGATGGACAGCAGCCCGTAGTCGCGGGTGGAAGGGACGGCCGTGAGGCGGTCGGCGACTTCGCGCTGGATGGTCACGACCACCCGGGCCGGCGGATGGGGCAGTTCCGCCAGATTCACGAGCAGTCGGGCGGCGATGGCATAGGGCAGGTTGGCGACGAGCTTCATGCCCGGCCGGGGAAAGAGCGCGGGCAGGTCGCAGTCGAGGATGTCCGAACGGATCAGGTTGAGCTTGGATTCGCCGGCAAAGCGGTCTTGCAGGTATGAGGCCAGCCGGCGGTCCTTTTCGACGGCGGTGACGGCCCCCGCGCGGGCCAGCAGGGTTTCGGTGAGCACGCCGAGGCCGGGACCGACCTCCACCACGGCATCGGCGGGAGACAAGTCGGCGGCCTCCAGCAAAATGCCCAGGATGTTGCGATCGATCAGGAAATTCTGCCCGAGAATACGCGAGGGATGGAAATCCAGCCGCGCCAGCAGGGCGCGGACTTCCGAAGGGTGCGTCAAATTGGGGCTGTCGGCCATTTGGAGATTCCGTCCGGGGCGGGGTTCTGCTATCTGGGGAAGGAAGGTAGGAGCTGCCATGAGAGAAGCCGAGAAAAAAATATGGACCCGGGACGCCCTGGCGGAGGAATGCCGCCGGCTGCGGGCCGCCGGAAAGAAAGTGGTGTTTACCAACGGCTGCTTCGACCTGATGCATGCGGGCCATGCCGGCTATCTGCAGTTCGCCCG
>Ga0123328_1002609_pt1 | contig 16121 bp, 22 predicted proteins | sample BioC12SIPDNA_2_FD_89702 | JGI IMG/M metagenome (GOLD analysis project Ga0123328, IMG submission 89702) | Anaerobic biogas reactor microbial communites from Washington, USA - Biogas_R1_A C12 SIP DNA | ecosystem: Engineered > Bioreactor > Anaerobic > Unclassified | place: Washington, USA...
GCGGAGAGGCGGGACAATCGCACCACAAATCCGCCCACCCTTCCTGACAAAGCGTTCGTTTGTTCCCTGCCCTTTTCAACGCTGAAAGCGTTGCCGAATATAGCCCAGGCCAGGCCGCCGCCCGAAGGGCCAGGCCTGCCCTGGGGTGCCCGGACAGAAGGAATCATGCCCCAACGGGGCAGCCGAAATTACTGCGGGGTGCCGCGACGGCCGCCGTCGGTTTTCGTGTGCCCCCGCGCGGGCAAGCCCGCGCGAAGAAAGGCGGCAGCAAGCTACCGCACTCCAAGGCGCTGCGCGCTGCGCGGACCCGGGGCGGCGGGGAGAGGCGGGGGCCAGGAAAGAAGCGCCCGGGGGATTAGTGGTACCATCTGCGGAACGGCGGGACGGAAGCGGCCAGGCTGGAGCCTGGCGGCCCCAGGGGGCGGGCATGGCGGGCGGTGGCGGGCGGTTGGCGGTGCGGGGGATGACGTTCCGGACAAGGCCGGCGGGACGCCGGCGCCACGGGCGGGCATGGCGGGCGGTTGGCGGTGCGGGTGATGACGTTCCGGACAAGGCCGGCGGGACGCCGGCGCCACGGGCGGGCATGCCGGGCGGTGGCGGGTGTTGCGGGTGTCATGGGCGTTTTATTGGAGGGTTTGTCTTGACCCGTGCTTGGACGCGCATAGACCACGGTGTTGCGGCCGTGGGGAACGGGCTGGTGGAGCGGCGGTGGTCGCTGTTTTTGGGGCGGCTGGAGGAGCTGCACCAGGTGTTTCCCGGGCGGGGGTATGTGGAGTGGCTGGAGGGGCCGGGGCATGACTTGGACCCCGCGGATTTTGGCGCGGGGGAGGGGCCAAGGACGGTGCCGGAGTGGAGCGAGTCGTGTTCGGCCTTCGGCGCGCAGCTCACGCTGCGGCGCATGGCGGGGCCGCTGGTGTTCATGATGGACGTGACGGCGCCGCACGGGCTGCCGGCGTTTGTCCGCGAGACGCGGGTGCTGAACGCGGGGTCCGCGCCGGTGACGGTGCCGCAGGCGGTGCTGGAGAGCCTGCCGCTGCGCCGCGACGGCGCGGGGGTGCTGGACCCGGACGGCGCGCGGCATGCGGAGGGGCTGGCGGTGGAGGCGGGGGCCTTTGCCCCCGTGGCGGCGGAGCTGAAGGGGCTGGGCGGGATCGGCGTGCTGCTGGGCGCGGCGGCCCCGCTGCGCTACGAGCTGTTTTCCCCGGACGCGGCGCGCTGCGTGGCGCGCCTGCCGGGGCCGCTGACGCTGGCGCCGGGCCGGGGATGGCGGGGTCCGGCGGTGTTTACGGTGTTTTACCAGGGCGCGCCCGGCGCGGGGACCCGGCGGGTTCTGCGGGAGCTGGCGTGCCTTCTGGAAGAGCGGGAGCGCGGTCCGGAGAAGGACGGCGCCCCGCCGGAAAGGGTTGAATGACATCCTCTGAAGAGGTTTTCACCTGCGACATCACCGCCCTGGCCACGGGCGGCGACGGCCTGGGCCGCGTGGACGGGCGGGTGTGCTTTGTGCCCTTCGCCTACCCCGGCGACCGGGTGCGCGCGCGGGTGGTCCGCCGCACGCCCAAGGCATGGTGGGGCGCGCTGGAGGCGGTGGAGACGCCGTCGCCGGACCGCATCCCCTGCCTGGAGGGGAGGACGGAGGCCGACGCCGCGTATGTCTGGGGCGAGCTGGCCTACGACGCCCAGACCGTGTGGAAGCGGCGGATTGTCGCCGACTGCCTGGCGCGCATCGGGAAGATCGCTGTGGAGGTGGAATGGGTGGCCGACCCGGCGTCCCGCCACGGCTACCGCACGCGCGCGGAATTCCACGGCGACGGCCGCCATGTGGGCTACTTCGCCCACGGCACCCGCGAGATCGTGCCGGTGGCGTCCTGCCCCCTCTGCCACGACGCGGTGAACGCCGTGCTCGCGGAGCTGGGCCCGACGCGGATCAAGGGCTCCGTCACCGTGACGGCGCACCCGGAGACCGGGGAGACGATGCTGTGGGCCTCTCCGGGGATGGGGCCGTACCTGTCGCGGCGTTTTGCCAACGTGAACGCCCCGCGGGACCCCCGGCCCCGCGCGCGCTTCGTGGTGGACGGGGTGCCCGTGGTGAACGGGACCTTCTGCCAGTCGAGCCTGACGCTCAACCGCCTGCTGGTGGGGACGGTGCGGGAGATGGCCGGGGACTGCGGCTCCCTGCTTGACCTGTACTGCGGCAGCGGCAACCTGTCGCTGGGCCTGGCCCGGGCGGGGGTCCGTGTGACGGGCATGGACCACGCGGGGGCGGCGGTGCGGGCGGCGGCGGAGACCGGCGCGGGCGACTACCGGGCGGGGGACGAGGCGGCCATGTGCGCCCTGGCGGCGGGGCGGCGGTGGGACACGGTGGTGCTGGACCCGCCGCGCGCGGGGGCGGCGGCCGTGGTGGAGGCGGCGGCGGCCGCGGCGGCGGCGCGCATCGTGTGCGTGTCCTGCGACCCCGCCACGCTGGCGCGCGACCTGGCGGCCTTTGCGGGGCTGGGCTGGCGGGTGAGACGGGCCGTGGCGCTGGACCTGTTCCCCTGCACTCCCCATGTCGAGACGGCCTGCCTGCTGGAAAGGGACTGAACGGAATGCACGGAGACGCCCCCCTTCACATCTGTGTTTATGCCGCGTCGTCATGCGCGGTGGACGAGGCCTACAAGGAGGCGGCCCGGCGGCTGGGCACGCTCATCGGCGAACGCGGCGCGACGCTGGTCTACGGCGCGGGCAACATCGGGCTCATGGGCGAATGCGCGCTGGCGGTCCACGCGGCGGGCGGGCGCGTGGTCGGCGTGATTCCCGACCGGCTGGCGGACCTGGAACTGGCCTACCGCGAGGCCGACGAGCTGGTCGTGACCGAGACCATGCGCGACCGCAAGCGGATCATGGCGGAGCGGGCGGACGCGTTTGTGGCCCTTCCGGGGAGCATCGGCACGCTGGAGGAGATGCTGGAGGTGCTCGTGCTGCGGCAGCTCGGCTACCACCGCAAGCCCTGCGCCTTCCTCAATGTTAACGGGTTCTTCGACCCCCTCTTCCAGATGTTCGCCCGGCTCGTTGAGGAGAATTTCCTCAAAGAGTCCGCCCTGGACATGTTTCACGTCTGCATGACCCCCGAGGCCGTTTTCGAGTATCTGGACAACTACACGCCCCACCAGCCCGAGCCCAAGTGGTTCTGAGCGGGGGGGGCTGACCAGTCGGACCCGTCGGACCCGTCTGACTGGTCCGATGGGGCGGAAGAATCGGACCGATCCGACGGATCCGACCGATCGGTCGGATGTTTTTCGGAGAAATATCCCCCGCACGGGGAATGTTTCCTTGGGAGTCAAGGAACCGGGGTTTTTCAACAAGGAGACACACCATGAACACCTTTGACGCCATCGAGGCCCGCCGCGCGGTGAAGCACTTTGATCCGGAGCACCGGCTCACCCCGGAGGAGGAGAAGCGGCTCTTCGAGGCGGTGTTGCTGTCCCCCACCTCCTTCAACATCCAGAACTGGCGCTTTGTCGTGGTGCGGGATTCGGCGCTCCGGGAGCAGGTCAGGGCGGCGGCGTGGAACCAGGCGCAGGTGACGGACGCGGCGCTGCTGGTGGTGCTCTGCGCCGACCTGAAATCCTGGGAGAAGTCGCCGGAGCGCTACTGGCGCACCGCGCCGCCGGAGTTCCGCGACTTCGTGGTGCCGGCCATTGACGCCTATTACCGGGGGCGCGAGGGGGTGCAGCGCGACGAGGCGATGCGCTCCTGCGGCATTGCGGCGCAGACCCTCATGCTGGCCGCCAAGACGCTGGGCTATGACTCCTGCCCCATGGTCGGCTTCGATTTCGACGCGGTGGGCAGACTGGTCAACCTGCCGGAGGACCACGTCATAGGGCTGATGGTGTCCGTGGGCAAGGCGGTGGAACCCGCCCGTCCCCGGGGCGGCCAGCTCGCGCTGGACGAGGTGGTGGTGACGGACCGGTTCGCCTGAGCAGTCCCGCAGGCATACCGTTAGCCCCCAAACAGTCGGGAATGTTCGGTTGACGGGGGACGGAGACCTGTGGTAACTTCCGGATTCGCCCTGATTCAACAGGAGACCCGGATTCCCAGTGAGACTGCCGCGAACCGGAAAATTGCGCGCCCTCGGCGCCGCGGGCCTGATCGTCCTGACACTGGCTTTTGGGCAGGGGTGCGCCCATTTGCGCGCGCCGTGGTCGGACCACGACCCCTGCCGGCCGGAAGAGACCCCCGGGGTTTCGGCCGGCCGCCCCTCGGTTTGGCCGGTGGACGCTCCGGACCGGCAGGTGGTGTCGGAATACGGGGTGCGGCGGGGGCGCAGCCGCCGTCACAAGGGGATAGACATCAAGTGCGCGGAGGGGACGCCGGTGCGGGCGACGGCGGACGGGGTGGTGACGGAGGTGCGGACCCAGGGGGCCTATGGGAAGATCATCGTGGTGGATCACGGGGACGGGTATTCCACGGCATACGCGCACCTGTGCAAGCAGCACGCAAGCCCCGGGCAGGAGGTGCGGCGGGGGGAGATTCTGGGGGGGGCCGGGCGCTCGGGCAACGCGAGCTGCACGCACCTGCACTACGAGGTGCGGCGGAACGGCACGGCGACGAACCCCCGGCCCTATCTTCCGTGACCGCCCCTGCCGACCCCCTGCCGACACGCGCCACCGTGCGGGCGTATGGTAGCATAAGCCGCCGCCCCGTGTGAAACGGGGAGCGGTTTCCGGTCCCGGCGAAGTCCGGGCCGCACGATGAAGGAGTCACGGCATGGACCGAGCGGTGCTGGACGCGTATTTCAGCGGGGACGAGCTGGCGAAGGCGCTGGAGATGACCGTCACGGAGGTGGGCACGGGCACGGCCACCGTCACCATGCCCATCCGCAAAATGCACCAGAACGGCCTGGGCAAGGCCCACGGCGGCGCGATCTTCTCCCTCGCCGACTTCTGCTTCGCCGTCGCGGCGAACAGCCACGGCCAGGTCTCCGTGGCCGCCACGGTGAGCATCAATTTCCTGCGCCCCCCGGCGGACGGCATCCTCACCGCGCGGGCCGTTGAAATCCAGCGCGGCCGCCGCCTCGGCACCTACGACGTGGACGTCACCGACGACCGCGGCAAGAAAATCGCCATCTTCCGCGGCACCGTCGCCATCATGGAGGAGACCCTCGCCAGCGTGGTTGCAAAGCGGACGACACAGGAATAGCCCATGCGCTACTGGCTGATGGCGGCGACGGCGGCGGTCCTCTTTGCGGGATCGTTTGCCGCGCGCAGCCTGCTGGTGCCGTCTTCCGGGACGGCGGCGGGGGCGGGGTCCGCCGCGCCGGGGCGGATCGTCTCGCTGTCGCCGGGCATCACGGAGTCGCTGTTCGCCGTGGGGGCGGGCGGGCAGGTCGTGGGGGTGACGACCTACTGCAACTGGCCGCCGGAGGCGCGCCCGCTGCCGCGCGTGGGCGCGTTTCTGGACACCAATTTCGAGGCCATCGTGGGCCTGGCGCCCGACCTGGTGGTGCTGATGCCGTCGCACCGGGACCACCGCGCGGAGCTGGAACGGCTCGGCCTGCGCACGGAGGTGGTGGACCAGACGCTGCTGGAGGACATCCCGGCGAGTCTGGAGCTGCTGGGGCGGCTCACGGGGCATGAGGCGGAGGGGCGGGGGGCAGCGGCGATGCTGCGCGGCCAGATCACCCGCGTGCGGGACAGGGTGCGGGGCGCGGCGCGCCCCCGCGTGCTGCTGTCCGCCGGGCGCGATCTCGCGGCCAAGCGCCTCTCGGAGGTGTATGTCGCGGGGCACCGGACCTTTCTGGGGCAGCTGCTGGACGCGGCGGGGGCGGAGAACGCCTTTCCGGACAGCGCGGTGGACTATCCGGCCCTCTCGGGCGAGGCGATCCTGCGGCTGGACCCCGACATGATTCTGGAGGTGGTGATGTCGGACACGGACATCGCGCCGGAGGACGCGGCCGCGGCCTGGCGCGGGCTGGAAGGGCTGCGCGCGGCGCGCGAGGACCGCATCGTGGTCCTTCAGGGCGCGCATCTCACCATCCCCGGCCCGCGCGTCGGCGCGGCGCTGGAGGAACTGGCCCGGGCGGTCCACCCGCAACTCGACTGGGCCGCGCCATGACCGCGCCGGCCTTCGAACTGAACGGCGTCACCCTCGCCCTGGACGGGAAACCGATCCTGGACGGCGTGGGGTTTGTCCTGGAGGCGGGCGAGTCGCTGGCGGTGATCGGGCCGAACGGCGCGGGCAAGACCACCCTGCTGCGGTGCCTGCTGCGGATGCTGTCCGGCGCGCGCGGGGAGATCCGGGTGTTCGGCGACGACCTGGCGCGGCTCCCCCGCCGCGAATTGGCGCGGCGCGTGGCCTATGTGCCGCAGGCGGAGGGCCGCGCGCTCCCCTTCACAGCGCGCGAGTTCATGCTCATGGCGCGCTACCCGCACCTGGACGCCTTCGGGCGGCCGGGCCGCGCGGACGAGGAGGCGGTGGCGCGCGCCGCGGAGCGCTGCGGCGTGGCCGCATTCCTCGACCGGCGCATGGACACCCTCAGCGGCGGCGAGCGGCAGACGGTCTTCGTGGCCGCCGCCGTGGCGCAGGCGCCGCGCGCGCTGCTGCTTGACGAGCCGTCCACCTTCCTCGACTACCGGCACCAGGCGGCGCTGGGCGACCTGGTGGAGGGGCTCAACCGGCGCGACGGACTCACGGTGGTCTCCGTGACCCACGACCTGAACCAGGGCGCGCTGACGGGCGGCAAGGTGCTGGCGCTGAAGGCGGGGCGGGTCGCGTTCTTCGGCGAACCCGGCGCGCTGACCGCGGACCCCGCGCTGCTGGAGGACATCTACGGCACGGGCTTCGACTTCCTCCGCCACCCGCGGACCGGCGAAGTCATTGTGGCCCCCGTGAGGGGCGCGCCATGAAGCGGAGCGTCCTGCCCATCCTGCTGATCGCCCTCGGCGCGGGGGTCTGCCTGCTGGCCGCGCCGTTCTTCGGCGTGACCACCAGCCCCCTGTCCGCCGCCCTGGACCCCTTCGGCGCGGGCATGGAGGCCGTGGTCTTCTGGCGCATCCGCGTGCCGCGCGTGCTGACCGCCTTCCTCGCGGGCGCGGGGCTGGGCGTGTGCGGCATGGCGTTCCAGGCGCTGTTCCGCAACCCCCTGGCGACGCCGTACACCCTCGGCGTGTCCAGCGGCGCGTCGCTGGGGGCGGCGCTGTACCTGCGGCTGGGGCTGGCGGGCACGCTGCTCGGCGCGGGGGGCGCGTCCGGGGCGGCCTTTGCGGGGGCGGCGGCGGCCACCCTGCTGGTGTACGGCGTGGCGCGGGCGCGCGGGGGCAGCTCCGGGGCGACGCTGCTGCTGGCGGGCGTGGCCGTGAGCTTCTTCCTGTCCAGCATGATCCTCGCAGTGCAGTACAGCGCCAACCTGCACGACTCCTTCCGCCTGCTGCGGTGGCTCATGGGCGGGCTGGGCATGGTGGGCTACGACGCCGTGCTGGGCGTGCTGCCCTTCGCGGGCACGGGCGCCGGTGTGATCGCCCTGATGACGCAGGAGCTCAACCTGGTGGCCACGGGCGAGGATCTCGCCCTGAGCCGCGGCATGGACGTGGTCCGGTTCCGGCGGCTGCTGTTTTTCGCCGTGTCGCTCACCGTGGGCGGGGTGGTGGCCGTGTGCGGGCCCATCGGCTTCGTGGGCATGATGGCCCCGCACATCTGCCGGCTGATGGTCGGGCCGGACCACCGGCGGCTCTTCCCCGCGACGCTGCTCTTCGGCGGGGCCTTCCTGACGGTGTGCGACGCCGTGGCGCGGTGCGTCCTCGCGCCGGTGGAGATTCCCGTGGGCATCGTCACGGCCATGCTCGGCGGGCCGTTTTTCCTGTGGCTGCTGCTGACGCGGCGGGAGGAGACGTTCTGACGGGCGGCGTCTGTCATGCCGCGAAAGAAGAGGGCGCAGCAAGCGGCGCCCCTACATGCGCGTACTCCAGGCATGGGCGAAAACACTGGTGTCACCGCCCGTAGGGGCGCCGCTTGCCGCGCCCCCGCCCATGCCGTGGGCATGCGCGAAGACACCGGGGCGCCCTTCCGTAGGGGCGCTGCTTGCCGCGCCCTGGAACGGACACGACCGCCTCCGTTCGCGCGGCGACCGGTCACACGGGACGGGCGCGGATGACCTCGTCGAGGTCGTAGACCCCCTCGACCTCGTGGTCCGGCGGCACGACCAGGTAGTCGGCTTCGGGCCAGTCGCCCGAGAGGAGCCCCTCGATCAGGCGGATGCTGCCCGCGATGCGGCGCAGTTCCTTGCCCTCGCCCGCGGCGAGGGCCCCGATCCGCTCATACACCCCGGCGCAGCGCGTCTCGGGCACGTCAATGAACCAGACCGACCCGCTGTCGTGGGTGACGTTCATGGTCTCGTAGATGTACTTTGCGTTCTCCTCGCCGTAGATTTCGACCAGCTTGGCCAGGTCGGGCGTGGAGCCGGTCCACTCGCGCGTGGAGCTGTCCGAGAAGACCGACGCGCCGCGCTCGGAATAGCCCGTGCTCGCCCAGGTCTGGCTCGGGTTGTCGGCGAAATGCTCCTTGAAGGCCTCCTTCGACCCGAGGAAGAGCGTGGTGCAGTCGTGGGCGCGGGGGATCACGAGGGGGAAGCGGCGCGCGCGCAGGCCGAGGGTGGCGTTGCCGCAGAGGCCGTAGCCCAGGAGCACGGCGTCATAGGCGGTCTCCCCGGCGGCGACGGCGTCAATCTGCCCCTGGAGCAGTTCCCGGAGCCGTCCCGGCGCATTGTGCTCGCCCTTCTCGGTGAACACGGGGTCCACGGTGTGCGGGGTTTTGAAGAGGCAGTAGCCCACCTCGCGGGTGAGCACGTCGCAGGAGAGCAGCTTGAAGCGCATGGCGGGGCGCCTAGTCGCGCGGCGCGGGGTCGGGGGAGAGGAGCGCTCGCTTGTCGTCCACGTCCTTAAACTCCTCCGCCGACTCCAGGGGCTCCTTCTGCTCCTCGATCACGGGCCACCGTTCGCTGAGCTCGCGGTTCAGGTCAATGTACTCGCGCCACTTCTCCGGCACCTCGTCCTCCGAGAAGATGGCGTGGACGGGGCAGGCGTCCACGCAGACGCCGCAGTCAATGCACTCCGCCGGGTCAATGGCGAGCATGTTGGCGCCCTCGTGGAAGCAGGCCACGGGGCAGACCACCACGCACTCGGTGTACTTGCACTTGATGCAGGGCTCGCAGACGATGAACGCCATGGACGGATGCACTCCCTGGGTTTCCGCGCCGGGCACAAGGCACCCGGCGGGCGCGTTCCTGATTGTAGCCCTAAACGCGGAAACCCGTCAAAATATTCGCGGGAACGGCCGACTTGAAACGGAAGCACGCAGGGTATATAACCAACGCGCGGGCCCATGAACGCCGAACGGTGGCGGACAGCCCGCCCTGAGGCCGTGGCAATGAAAAACCTCGCGCTGGACAGTGGACGGATTGCGGCGTTCTGCCGGAAATGGGATGTCGAGGAGATGTCCCTGTTTGGCTCCGTGTTGCGGGACGATTTTCGTCCGGAAAGCGACGTTGACGTGCTGGTGTCGTTCGCACCCGGCGCGGCCCGCACGCTTTTCGACCTGGTGCGGATGCGGGATGAGCTGGCCGGAATTCTCGGGAGACCGGTGGACATGGTGAGCCGGCGCGGACTGGAGTCCGGAGGCAACCCCCTTCGGCGGGAATCCATTCTGAAGTCTGCGGAGCTGGTGTATGGACCGTGACCGGACATACCTGCTGGACATTCTTGATGCGGCGCGGTTGGCTGTGCGGTATTTGGAGGGCATTTCGCTGGAAGCGTTTGTCTCCAACATGCAGCTTCAAGACGCCGTGGTGCGTCGCTTGGAGATCATGGGGGAGGCGGCGAGGAGAATGTCTCCCCAAACGAAAGAGGCCAAGCCCGACCTTCCCTGGAGGGAAATGGCCGGATTGCGCAATCTTCTCATCCACGAATACGGCGCGGTGGATATGACGCTGGTTTGGCAGACGGTACACGCCGAACTTCCGGAACTCATCCGGAAGCTTCAGGACATGACAGGGATCTGACCGGGAATCCGCGCTATCCCAGTGCCTGGGCGGGATCGAGGCAGTACGCGTTGATTTTCTCGATGTAGGGCAGCGCGTGCTCCAGGTCGAGGGCGCGGTGGTCGGCGATGATGGTCATGGGGAGGATGCTGCGCACGACGACGCGCTCCTCGCCGTCCACCATGCGGGCCACGGGCTGGCGGCAGATGGACCCCAGGCCGATGGCCGTGACCTGGGGCTCGATCAGGTCCAGCAGGGGCACGGAAATGGGGCAGTCGCGCGGCGTGGTGCTGCCGATGTTCGACACCAGGATGGTGGCGCTGAAGAGGTTTTCCGGTGTGAGCCGGTCCTCCGGCGGGGTGGCGTCCCAGCGGTGCTGCTCCTCCGGGGACACCTTGGGCAGGCGCCTGGGGCCGACGAAGTTGGCGTAAATCCGCCAGAGCACCCGCAGGTCAAACCTGAGCAGGCGGCGGACCGTGTCGCCCACGGCGGCCTTGCGCAGGAGGAGGTCCACGTTCGTGTTTGCGGCCCTGTGCGCGAGGTCCTCCATGGACGCGCAGACGGCGGCCAGGGATTTCGCGCCCACGTCGCGCACCACCGGGGTGATCATGCGGCCGTCGGCGGAGCGGAAGGGCACGGCGATGTTCACCTCATCAAAACAGGTGATGGATCCGACCGAGGCCAGGGGGCTGTAGGAGATGTGGGCGTTTAGATCCGGGGAGAACCGCAGGGCCTCGGCGACCAGTTTCAGCATGACGGCGTTGAGCGTGAGCCGGACGCCCGTGTAGGCCGGGTTCTTCTTCGCGGCCCGGAGCCAGTCGAGCACGGCGTCCACGTCCAGGTCGAGCTGCGCCGCGGCGTGGGGGGCCTTCCGCCAGCCCTCCAGCGTCTTGTTCGCCACCACGCGGCGCTGGATGTCGAAATGCTTTGTCGTGGTCCTGCGGGAAGGCACAAATTGCATGGGAATCCTTGTGGTATTGCGGAGGCGCCCCCTTCCCCCGCGGGGATGCGCAACTATACCATTTTCGGGCGGCCGCGTTCGAATAAGGCCGAAAAGGGGGCCTATTCGAGCACCGGGCCGGGCTGGAGGCAGCAGTCTTTCATCCGCTCCATGAAGGGCAGGACATGCTCCAGGTCCATCACGCGGTGGTCAAACATGATGGTCAGCGGCAGGATGCTGCGCGCGGCGACCCGTTCCTCCCCGCCTTCCCGGACCACCACGGCCCGCCGCACGACGGAACCGAGCGCGATGGCCGCGGTCTGCGGCTGGATGATGACGATCAGCGGCGCGGCGAAGTAGGTTCCGCGCGGCGCGGTGCTGCCCACATTGGAGACGAGCACGGTGGCGCTCAGGAGGTTTTCCGGCGTGACGCGCTTTTCCGGCGGCGTCTCGCGCAAGCGCCGCCGTGCGGCGGCGGACACCCGGGGCAGCCGGCCCGGCCCCAGGAAATTCGCCCACAGCCGCCAGAGCACGCGCGGGTCCAGACGGAACAGGCGGCGCAGGGTGTCGCGCACCCCCGCCTCGCGCAGGAGCAGGTCCACATCCGTGTTCGCCGCGCGCGCGCGCAGGTCCTCCATGCCCTCGCACACCCCCCGCAGCGGCAGCGCCGCCACATCCTTGAGGACCGGGGTGATCATGCGGCTGTCGGTGGAGCGGAAGGGGATGGCGATGTTCACCTCCTCGAAGCAGGTGACTCTGCCCACGGCGGACTGCCGGCCGTAGCTGACATGGGCGTTCATCTCGGGCGCCGCGCGCAGGGCCTCCGCCACCAGCTTGAGCAGGACCGCGTTCATGGTGACCCGGACCCCCCCGAAGGCCGGGTCCGTCTTCGCGGCGCGGACCCAGTCCAGCACGGGGTCCACCTCCAGCTCCAGCAGCAGCGAGACGTGGGGGGCCTCCTGCCAGCCCTCCAGCGTCTTGTTCGCGACGACGCGCCGCTGGATGTCGAAATACTCCGTGGTGGTCTTGCGGGACGGGATGAACTGCATGGCGTTCTCCTTCTGGACAGGATGGCGAATTATACGCTTTCTGTGCGGCGCGCGGCCCCTTTTGGTATATAATACGCCCTGCGGCCCGCCCGTTCGGGGCGGGTGGAAGGATTTGGAACGTGCTGTTCAGAAGGGCAAGAAAGGCGCCGCCGCCCAGCGTGCGCGACCGGATCGCGTCGGAGCCGAAGTTCCGCGTGCATGATCTGGACGCCTCGGCCGCCGCCTTCGCGAAGGACGACGGCGCCGTGCTCACGGTCACCTTCGAGATGATGAAGAAGGGCTCCCTCGTCCAGCGGCGGGGCCGCGATGTCCGCCAGATTGTGGTCATCGTGGACAACTCGGCCAAGGTGGTCAATAGCGGTGACCAGGTGAGCCACGACACCTACCGCGCCCTGGTCAAGGCGAACGTCATTGACCCGGTGCCCGGCCTCGAACAGGACGCCTGAGGCCCCGTTCCGGTGATCCGGGCCCCGGGCGCGCGGCAACCCCAAGGAGCGGCAACATGGCGATCGCGGCCTGGCTGTGCGCGGCGGGCGTGTGGACGATGACGGGCGCGGCGGACCCCGGCCTGCTGGCGGGCGCGGCCCGCGCGGGCATCACGCCCCTCGAGGCAAACCCGCCCACCCAGCTCGGCGGCTACGGCGACCGCGCCGGAAAACCCGCCGAAGGCGTCCATGACACCCTGTGGGCCAAGGCCCTCGTTTTCGACTTCGGCGGGGAAATCTCCGCCGTCCTCACCAACGACCACATCGGCTACATTCTCACGGCGGGGGAGTACGCGAAAAGCGGCTACGAGGTCACCGCCTCCTTCTACGGCCCCGGCCTCGCCGACACCCTTCTCGCCGCCGCCGGAAACCTGGCAAGGACGGAGTGAGGGCGATCGCACGAGACGGCCCTTCGAGAAGCGCCTGCGAGCGGCATGAACGTCCCTCGGTCATGTGATTTTGTCTTTGTTGTCCCAACGGGACATCCGAATATAGCCCAGGGCAGGCCGCCGCCCGAAGGGCCAGGCCTGCCCTGGGGAGGTTACACCCTAAAGACTTGCCCTGAAGGGGCAGCCGAAATTCGCACGCATGGAAAAGGCTAGGCAGGCAGGACGCCTGCGGTACGGAAGGCACCCCGTCGCCCCTTTTTATGCCGCCGACGGCCCGCCGCAGGCAATGGAACAGACGCTTTTCAGAAAGCGTGTGGGGATTGTGGCGCGGCTGCCGTGGGTGCGCGCCTCGTGTTCATCCGCCCTCTCTGGGATACAATGTCCCCCGAAACGGGTTGGGAAAAAACGCGTGCCAGGCGGGAACCATTGATGATGGAAGAGATTGTCTTTCTGGTGACAGAGGTGCCGGAGGGCGGGCACACCGCCAGAGCCGTTGGGCTTTCCCTTTTCACCGAGGCCGCGACGCTTGACGAACTGCGGCTTCAAGTCCGAGACTGTGTGCAATGCCACTTTTCCGGAGACAAGACGCCGGAGAGGATTCTTCTCCAGTGGACGGACGGGAAGACTGTTGACGCGTGACGCCCCCTTCCGGGGCGCGCGCAGGAAAGGCTGCATCATGCAGGTGATCATCCGCGAGACGAAGGAGGCCGCCACCGAGCTGGCGGCGCAGGTGGTGGCGCGGCAGCTGGCGCGCAAGCCGAACACGGTGCTGGGGCTGGCCACGGGCCGCACCATGGAGGGGCTCTACGCCCGCCTGGTCCGCATGCACCGGGAGGAGGGGCTGGACTTCTCCCTCGCCGTCACGTTCAACCTCGACGAGTATGTGGGCCTGCCGCCGGACAATCCCGGCTCGTACCGGTACTACATGAACCACCATCTTTTCGGCCATGTGAACATTGACGGGCGCAACACGCACCTGCCCGACGGCATGGCGGCGGACCCCGAGGCCGCGGGCGGGGCCTATGACGCCCTCATCAAGGACCACGGCGGCATAGACCTCCAGATCCTCGGCATCGGCAAGTCGGGCCACATCGGGTTCAACGAGCCCCTGTCCGCCATGTTTTCGCGCACCCGCGTGAAGGCCCTCACGCCGCAGACGGTGGCGCAGAACGCCCCCCTCTTCCCCCGCCCGGAGGACATGCCCCGCCTTGCGGTGACGATGGGGGTGGGCACGATCCTCGAGGCGGACCGCGTCCTCGGCCTGGTCACGGGGGACTCCAAGGCCGAAGTCTTTGCCAAGGCGGTCGAGGGGCCCGTCACCTCCATGATCTCCGCCACGGCCCTCCAGCTCCACGCCAACTGCACCATGGTCTGCGACGCCGGGGCCGCCGCCCTCCTCACCCAGCGCGACTACTATGGGTGGATCTTCGAAAACGACCCCCAGTGGGCCGACTTCCGGTAGAAACCACGGCGGGCGGCCCGGGGGTGGCATTCCCCGGCGGGAATTTTGTATACTAGGCGCCGTTTTTCCAGTAGTCTGCGGGGCACCGCTGTCCCTGTCGCGGTCGGCCGGGCCGGGATGCGCCCGCAAACGCGCAAGGAACCCCAGAACGTGCCGGAATTCGCCGAACGCAGCTCCAGGGAACTGGTGGAGACGGGAACCGTGCTCGCGCCGAAGTTTGACGCGGACGGCCTGATCCCCGCGGTGACGACGGATTACGCGACGGGCGAGCTGCTGATGGTGGCCTACATGAACGCCGAGGCGTTCAAAAAGACCATCGAGCTCGGCGAGGCGGTGTACTGGAGCCGGAGCCGGAAGGAAATCTGGCACAAGGGCGCGACGAGCGGCCTGGTGCAGAAGGTCCGGGAAATCCGGGTGGACTGCGACCAGGACGCCGTGTGGCTCCGGGTGGAGTCGGTGGGCGGGGCCTGCTGCCATGTGGGCTACCGGTCCTGCTTCTACCGGTCGGTGCCCGCAGGCGGCGGCGGCGCGGAGTACGCCCTGGTGTACGAGGAGACGGAAAAGGCCTTCGACCCCGAGAAGGTGTACGGAAAGAAATGAACGCGGCCCCCCGGGGCCGGAGAGTAAAAGGAGCGGCAAGCGATGGCAGCGAAGAGCAAAGGCAACAGGGAGTACGTGATCCTGGAATGCACCGAGGCGCCGGGCACCTCCCGTTACATGACCCAGAAGAACAAGCGGAACAACCCCGAGCGCATGGAGCTCAAGAAGTTCAACCCGACCCTGCGCAAGGTGACGGTGCACCGCGAGAAGAAGTAGGCTTTTCCCTTTTTGGTGACCCTGTATTGGGGCCGGGGCGGATTCCATCGGTTTCCGTCCCGGCCTTTCTTTTGCGCCGGGGCCGCTCAGGCGCCCGCGCGCTCCTTGAGCTTGCGCACAAACTCCCGCGCCCGCGCCCGGTGCTCCTCCGTCACGGAGAAGGCCACGGCGGCCAGCGCGGCGGTGAGCACGCCCAGGTCGTCCATGAATCCCGTGACGGGGAGAAAGTCGGGCACGGCGTCGGTGGGCACGATGAAGTAGCCCAGGGCGCCGTAGATCACCGTGCGCGCCCAGCCGGGGGTCTTCTCGTCGCGGGCGGCGAAGAAGAGCTGGAGGGCCAGCTCCAGCACCCGCTCCCCCGCCTGCTGGAACGACGCCCGCGCCTTGTCCCAGAACTTCTCCTCGCCGTACTCCCTGCCGTATTCGCCGGGGTCCTTCGGCTCTTCCATGTCGCTCTCCCTGCCTTCCGCCGCCCTCAGGGCGTGCGGTAGCGTTTCGGGTCTATGCCGTGGCGGTCCACCCGCAGCCCCATGAGGCGCTCCGAGACCCCGAGCTGCCGGGCCGCCTTCGCCTTGTTCCCCCGCGAGTCCTTGAGCGCCTCGATGATCATCTCGCGCTCCACCCGGTCCAGCGTCTCCTCCAGCGTGCCGCTCATGACCGTGTTGCTGGCCTCGGAGGTCTGGAGCGTCGGCGGCAGGTGGTGCCCGTGGACCACGTCGTCGTTCGTCAGCAGCACGGCCCGCTCGATGCAGTTCTCCAGCTCGCGCACGTTGCCGGGCCAGTGGTAGGCCATGAGCATGTCAATGGCGGGCGTCGAGACGCGCCGGACGTACTTGTTGTTCTCCTTGCCGTACTTCTCGACGAAGAAGTTGGCCAGTTCCAGGATGTCCGTGCGGCGCTCGCGGAGGGGCGGCACGAAAATGGGAAACACATTGAGCCGGTAATACAGGTCCTGGCGGAACTGCCCCTCC
>Ga0123328_1002615_pt1 | contig 16101 bp, 14 predicted proteins | sample BioC12SIPDNA_2_FD_89702 | JGI IMG/M metagenome (GOLD analysis project Ga0123328, IMG submission 89702) | Anaerobic biogas reactor microbial communites from Washington, USA - Biogas_R1_A C12 SIP DNA | ecosystem: Engineered > Bioreactor > Anaerobic > Unclassified | place: Washington, USA...
GAACGCCGCCATCAGGTCGTCGTCGCTCACCTCGCCCGCGCCGACCTCCAGCATGTTGACCACCGTGTCGGTACCCGACATGATGATTTCGAGGTCGCACTGCCCGGTCTGCTCGATCGTCGGGAACGCGATCAACTCACCGTTGAGCCGCCCGATGCGAACCGACCCCACCGGCCCGTTGAACGGGGCAGGGGAGACGCACAGCGACGCGCTGGCGCCGATCATCGCCAGTACGTCCGACTCGTTCTGCTGGTCGAAACTCAGGACGATGGCCTGAATCTGCACCTCGTCCTTGTATCCCTCGGGGAACAGCGGCCGGACCGGACGGTCCATCAGCCGCATCGTCAGAATCTCCTTGTCCGTCGGACGCCCTTCGCGCTTGAAGAAGCCGCGCGGCACCTTGCCGGCCGCGTATTGCTTCTCGCGATAGTCCATGAACAGGGGGAAGAAATCGATCTCGCGCTTCAGCTCGGCAATCGTCGTGGCCACCAGCACCACCGTGTCGCCGTACTGCACCCACACCGCCCCGGAAGCCTGTTTGGCCAGCTTGCCCGTCTTCAGAATCAGCTTCCGACCGCCAATTTCCCGTACAACCACGTGCTCCTTGCCCGACATTGCACTGCCTTCCATTGTCCTCTCCTACTATTCCGACCCGACCCGATTCAAACACACATGCGTCCGTTCAGGATCCAGTCTCGTTCTGTTTTCGCCTGGCTCTATCCGTCTCTGTCCCGACCCGACAACCCATCTGCCGCGGCAGGCACGTCGGACATCCCCCGACATCATCGCCTGCACAAAAAAGGGGCACGGCCATGCGACGCCGGTGCCCCCGTGGTCGTTTCGTTGGCTACTTGCGCAGCCCCAGGCGCTTGACGATGGCCTGGTAACGCTCGAAATCGTTCTGCTGCAAGTACTTCAGAAGGCTGCTGCGACGACCCACCATCCGAAGCAAACCGCGACGCGACGAGAAGTCTTTCTTGTTGTCCTTCAGGTGCTCCGTCAGGTGCCCGATGCGCTGGGTCAGCAGGGCAATCTGCACCTCGGGGCTGCCCGTGTCGCCCTCGTGAATCGCATAGTCCTTGATCAGACCCGTCTTTGCTGCGTCCGACATGACTGCCTCTCCTTAATGTCTGCTACACATGGGAGCAGGAGGCCGCTCTCCTGTTCCTGATTTGCGGCAGGGAACGCTTCCCCCACCGACACAGATCGGTCAGTCGCGGCTAAACCTTGGGCGAAAGTATAGTCGCACGGCCACCTTAATGCAAGCGCAAAGCCCCACGCGCCGGAACGCGTGGAAGCTGGAGAACTGGGATGCGCTTTTTGTTGACATTGGATCGCGAGGGCCTATAATACCCCGCGTTGACTGAAAAAACGGGGCGCTCGTAGCTCAATTGGATAGAGCGTTGGGCTTCGAACCCAAAGGTTGCAGGTTCGAGTCCTGCCGGGCGTACCAGACATTCCACCGTTGCGCCGCTAGCTCAGTTGGTAGAGCAGCTGACTCTTAATCAGCGGGTCGAAGGTTCGAGTCCTTCGCGGCGTACCAGTATGCGATAGGGCCACAACGCACGGCGTTGTGGCCCTTGTTCGTTGGCTGATGTGGGGCAATGCCTCAGGCGTCGCCGCCCTCGCGGGGGACGTGCGGGGGGATACTCCCGCGCGGGCTTCAGCGAGGCTTCAACTCAGCCTGCCGATCGCCGTGGAGAGCCGCTTCAGAGATTCCTCGCGGCCGAGCACTTCCATCGTTTCGAAGAGCGGCGTGGAGACCGCCCGGCCCGTGGCGGCGATGCGCAGCGTCATGAACAGGTCGCGGGGTTTCCATTCGGACTCGTCACACAGAGCCCGCATGGCCGACTCCATAGCCTCGGTCGTCCACTGCGGCAATTGCTCGAAGACGCTACGGACCTGTTCCAGCACGGCCCGCGTTTCGACGGCATCGTGAACCGGCTGGCCCTTCTTCGACGGCAGCAGGTCCGTGGCAGGATAGTCCAGTTCGCGCCAGAAGTACGCCGTGGCGTCGGGCACTTCGCAGAGACGTTTGACGCGCTGCTGCACCATCGGGGCCATGGCCAGCAGGGTCGTGTCGGGTGTGCCCTCCGGAACCAGGCGGTCCGCGGCCATCCTCGCTGCAAAGGCCTCGGCCGGCATCGCCCGGATGTACTCGCCGTTGAGCCAGTCGAGCTTCTCCAGGTCGAACACCGGGCCGCCGGTTTTCACGCGGTCCCAGGAGAACGAGTCGATCATCTCCTGGAGCGAGAACACCTCGCGGCCGTCGGGCATCGAGTAGCCCATCAGGCCCAGGAAGTTCAGCAGCGCCTCGGGCAGGAAGCCCTGCTCGCGGTACCAGTCGAGGCTCGTGGGGTTCTTGCGCTTGGAGATCTTGCTGCGGTCCTGGTTCCTCAGCAGGGGCATGTGGACAAACTCGGGAAACTCCCAGCCGAACGCGCCGTAGAGCAGGACGTGCTTGGGCGTCGAGGTGATCCATTCCTCGGCCCGGCAGACATGAGTGATTCCCATGAGGTGATCGTCCACGACGTTGGCCAGGTGGTAGGTGGGAAACCCGTCGCTCTTCAGGAGCACCTGGTCGTCGATCGTGGAATTCTGGAACGTGATCGGCCCGCGCAGCTGGTCGTGAAACGTCGTCTCGCCCTCAGTCGGCACCGCCAGGCGGATCACGTGCGGCTCACCGGCGGCGGCCCGACGGGCCGCCTCATCGCGGTCGAGCGTGCGGCAATGGCCGTCGTAGCCGATGCGGTCCTTGCGTTGCTGCTGGGCGGCGCGGACTTCGGCCAGTCGCTCGGCCGTGCAGAAGCAGTAGTAGGCGTGGCCGGAGTCCAGGAGTTTCTGGACCTCGCGGCGATAGATGTCCAGCCGTTCGCTCTGGCGGTAAGGGCCGCAATCGCCGCCCACGTCCGGCCCTTCGTCATAGTCGAGGCCGAGCCAGTGCAGGGCGTCGAAGATGGCCTGTTCGCTTTCGCGCGTGCTGCGGGCCTGGTCGGTGTCCTCGATGCGCAGGACAAATCGGCCGCCGCAGTGCCGGGCGAAGCACAGGTTGAACAGTGCGATGTACGCCGTCCCGACGTGCGGATCGCCCGTCGGGCTTGGCGCAATGCGAACGCGAACAGGCCTTGCCTTGCCGTTCATCGGTGAGTTTCCCATCGTCGGCCTACTTCACGCGCGGGCCGGTGATGGCCACGCTCTTGCCGGTGCGGTTGCTCTTGACGTAGGCGTCGATCAACTGCATGGTCGTCACGACGCTTTCGGGAGTCACCGCCAGCTTGCTGCGGTCGCCCCTGATGGCCGCCACGAAGCCCTTGTACACGTTGATGCCCATGTTCGGCTTGTCGGCCGGGACGGTCTTGGTCGGGGTGTCGGTGTTGCCCAGGTAGAGGTCGAAGCACTTCTTCTCGGCATTGAACACCGCCATGCCCTTGGTGCCGGTGATGCGGTAGCGCGGCAGCTTCGCCTTGGTCAGGCCGCTGGTTTCGATCAGGGCCGTCATGCCGTCGTCGAACTTGATCATGCCCGTGGCCAGGTCGTCGCAGTCCTTGGCCCAGACGCCGCCGAACGTCGTGGCGAAGACATCGGTGGGCTTGCCGATGGCGAGCTGGTTGAGCTGGTCGAGCATGTGGACGCCGAGGTCCAGCAGGATGCCGCCGCCGAAGCGCTTCGTCTCGCGCCACTTCTGGTTGTACTCCTTCACGCCGAATCCGGCAGCCGAGCCGTACAGGTGCCAACGTCCCTCGAACAGAACGACGTCGCCGACGAGCTTCTGATGGACGATCTTCTTCGCGGCCAGAAAGTCGGCATCGAAGCGGCGGTTGTGGTAGACCGTGAACAGCTTGCGGGTCTTGCGGATCGCGGCGATGGTCTTCTTCAACTCGTCGGCGCTGCGCGCGACGGGCTTCTCGGACAGGACGTGCTTGCCGGCCCTGGCGATTTCGAGCGCGATCTTGCAGTGGTTGTGCGACGGCGTGGCCACGCTGACGGCGTCGATGTCCTTGTCGGCGAGCAGTTCGGCCAGGGAGGCGTAAACGCGCGGAATCCCGGCTTCCCTGGCGGCATCGCGGCGAGCTGGCGTGATGTCGCACACGGCCAGCAGTTTCGCGCCGGCCGTGGCGTCGATGTTCGGCTTGTGAGCCAGTCCAGCCATGCGCCCGAAACCGACAATTCCGAAATTGATCGTCATGACACTCCTCCGTTGTGGGTGGGTTGTCCCCGAGGCGAACGTGCGGACCTGACGAAGGGCCGACCGGGCCGGGGGCTAACGCGTATCCTGCTGATTCAGCCCGCGAACGCTTCGCGGCATCACATCATGCCCCATTCCTTGATCTTCTGCTTGATGGCCGGCTGGTCGGAATTCACTTCGAGGCTGCGGTGCCACATGTCCACGGCATTCTGCCGCAGCTCGTGCTGGTTGGAGTCCTTCAGGAAGAAGATCATGTAGATGGCCGCCAGCGCGTTCATGGCCTGCCAGTCCTGCGGCGCCAGTTCGAGGCAGCGCTGCAACTCCTCGATGGCCACGGTGTGGCGGCCGTTGCTGCTGTAGGCGAAGGCCAGCCGTTTGTGGGCCAGGGCGCTGTTGGGGTTCAACTCGACGGCGCGCTTCAGCGCCTCGATCGAGTCGTTCATGCGGTTCTGCTTCCAGTAGAGCGTGCCGAGGTTGATGTGCACGTCCTGCTGCGACGGGTCCAGCTCCAGGGCCTTCTTGTAGGCCCGGATGGCGTCGTAGGACCGCCCAATGACGTCGTAGATCGCCCCGAGGTTGCTCCAGGCGAACGGCTGATTGGGGTCCAGCTCGACGGCTTTCTCGCAGTGACTGAGCGCCTTCTCGTAATCCTTCAGATGATAATAACAGACGCTCATGTTGATCCGCGTGGGGACGCTGCGCGGCCGCAACTCGGCGGCCCCCTCGTAGGTCTCGGCCGCCTCGCTGTTGCGATCCAGCGACTGGTACACCGTGCCGAGGTTGTAGCGATACTCAAATTCGTAGGGCAGCAGCTCGATGGCACGCCTGTACGGTCCGATGGCCAGGGTCAGTTTCTGTGGATCGGACTTTCCCTGTTCGCGGTAGATGTTGCCGATTTCGCCGTAGGCGATGGCCAGCGAGTCGTCCATGCGGACGGCGTCCTCGAACTCGCGCAACGCCTCCTGCGTCTTCTGCTCGTCCATCAGCATGTATCCGAGCCCGGCATGCTTCAGCGCTTCCTGTTCGTGACAGCCGGTTGCGAGCGCCGTCGCCAGAACTGCGACGGCCGTCAGCACAGCAGTTCGTTTGGACATCGTCTGTGCTCCTTGGTGACGAGTGTGTTGCGAGAAGGCGGTGCCCTCAGTTTTTCGAGGCGAGGCGACCGACCCATTGAGCCGGAATTGTAACGCCGTCGGCCCCCGCGTGTCAAAGCCTTTGCCTTGCCTGGGTGCATTAACGTTCTGGGGCTGTCCCGTGGCACGGGCATCTTGCCCGTGAGTGGCAGGGGCATCCTGCCCCTGCTTTCCCCGAGACGTTCATGCGCCCGCCTTGCCTTTGCGGTCGAGTGTTGGCTGGCGGCGGCTGGTCCGTGGCGTCATGCGGGCGCCTGCTCGTGTGAGATTTGATGTTCGGTGCTTGACAAAGGACCGTCGCTCGGGCAAAACCTTGCCCTATGAATCGCCTGATACGGCCGGTGAGCATCGGAACACTGGCCCTGAAGAACAATCTCGTCATGGCTCCGATGGCCGGCTACACGCAGCGCGGCCTGCGGATGCTCGCGCGGCAGCAGGGCGCCGCGATGGCCGTGACGGAGATGATCAGCGCCTATGAGATCCTGCGTCCCAGCAGGAAGACGCGCCGGATGATCCGAATCGCCCAGGACGATCATCCCCTTGGCGTCCAGGTGTTCGGGGCCGACCCGTTGATGATGGCCGACGCGGCGGCCCGCATCGAACAAATGGGCTGCTTCGACCTGATCGACGTGAACATGGCCTGCCCGGTGCGGAAGATGATTGCCAAGGGCAACGGCGGGGCGATGCTCCGGACGCCCGACCTTGGCCTGGAGATTCTCGCTGGCATGCGTCGTGCCACCAGGCTGCCGCTGACGGTGAAGGTTCGGCGCGGGTACGACGCGTCCGCGGCCGGCCGCGAGCAGGTGGAGCGGCTGCTGGCGGGGGCGGACGAGCTGGGCGTGGATGCCGCCACGATCCATGGCCGCACGGTCGATCAGTTGTATCACGGCCAGGTCGAATGGTCGTTTGCGGTCGAGATGGCCGGACGGCTGAGGATGCCCGTCTTCGGCAGCGGCGACCTTCTCGACGCGCCGTCCATTCTCGATCGCCTGCGCGGCGGCGGGATCGTGGGGGTGGCCGTGGCTCGCGGAGCGGTGGGGCATCCGTGGATCTTCCGCGAGGCCATGGCCCTGGATGCCGGCCTGCCCGTCGAACCGGTGTCGCCAGCCGAGCGAGTCGAGTGCATGTGGCAACACTACGAGATGCTCCGCGACGAGTTGGGCGATTACAGCGCGATCCGCATCATGCGACGTTTCGGGATGTTCTACAGCAAAGGCATCGACCGTGCGCGCGAGTCGCGCATGGCGATGGGCAAGGTCGCATCGCGCGACGATCTGGCGGAAGTCATCAAGGAGTACTTCGAATGAGCGCAGGGCAGAGATACGATCGATTTGAGATTCCCGGCCTCCAAAGGCGTCCGGACTGGTGGCAGGTCCGTCCGGAGGAGGTCACGACCGCAGTGGAGGCCGCCGCGAAAGGAGAGGTCCGCCGGATTGCCACGACGCCGGGAGGGTTTCCCGTGTGGGCGGTGGCCTACGGGCCGCCGCAGGCGCGGCCGGGCACGGCCACGTGGGGCATCGGGTCGAACTCGCGCACCATGGCGTCGTACCGAACCAGCGAGAACGATCCGCAGGTGGTCATGCTCCTGTGCGGCGTGCATGGAGCGGAGACCGAATCGGTCGCCGGCGCTGTCAACATGCTCTCGCTGCTGGAGACGGGACGCGATCTGAAGGGCAACCCCCGGCCGCATCTGCTGGACCTGATGTCGCGGTACCGCGTGGTGATCCTGCCATGCGTGAACATGGACGGCCGCGCGGTCAGCCCGGATCATCTGCGCGGCGCCGACCTCGACCAGTTCCGCCGTGCCAGCCAGGGCTACTGGACCGACGGAACCGAGATCGGCTACCCGGCGTGCAAGGAATATGCTCCATTGCCGCTGGAGCGGGTGGGGCACCCCGGCGGCTATCCGAACGCCGACGGGTACAACATCCAGCACGACTGTTGTCCGGGCGACCTGCGGACGCCGGAGGCCCGCGGCGTGCTGAAGCTCGTGGCCGACGAGCAGGCCGACCTGGTCCTCAATCTTCACTCGCACACCATCGGCGGGCAGGTGCTCGGTGATTCGCTGCTGGCCTATCCGCTGCATGTCCATCGCGTCCACGTCTACAAGCAGCGCGTCTTCGATGCCCTGGAGGCGAAGGGCCTGCGTCCTGCGCCGGTCTACCCGATCGAGCAGCGCGGCGGCATCAACCTGAATACGGCCTGTGTGATGGCTTCGGGCGGCCTGACCGTGACGTTCGAGCAGTCGGCCGCCGCTGAGTGGTCCTTCGACGAGGTGCTGGAGATTCACTACACGGTGATCGAAACGTTCCTGGAGTGGGGTTTGAAGGAGCCCTTCAGTCCCCGGCAGATCGTGGCGCGGGGCCAAACGGAGTAGGGGGCGAGGCCACGCGACACGGGCCCACGGCCATGCCCCCCAGCCACCCGACGGCGTGTTGCCGCGTCGGTCGCCGGAGGCGGCGGCGATCAGTCGCCATACCCGTCGGGATGTTCGCGGTGCCAGCGCCAGGCGGTTTCGATGATCGACTCCAGGTGCGGGAATCGCGGCTTCCAGCCCAGTTCGCGGACGATCTTCTCGCTCGACGCCACGAGGACGGCCGGGTCGCCGGGCCGGCGAGGGGCCTCGTTGTGGGGAATCTCCCTGCCCGTAACCTTTGCCGCCGTGTCGATCACCTCGCGCACCGAGTAGCCGCTGCCGTTGCCCAGGTTATACGTGCGACGGTCGCCGGGCCTCATGGCTTCCAGGGCCAGGATGTGGGCCTGGGCCAGGTCGTAGATGTGGATGTAGTCGCGAACGCACGTCCCGTCCGGCGTATCGTAGTCCGTGCCGAAGATGGACACCTGGTCGCGTTTGCCCATGGCCGCATAGAGCACCAGCGGAATCAGGTGCGTTTCCGGGTCGTGGTCCTCGCCCAGGGTGCCGTCGGGCGCGGCGCCGGCGGCGTTGAAGTATCGCAGCGCCGCGTACCCGATGCCATAGGCACGCGAGTAGTCGGCCAGGGCCTGCTCGAACATGAGCTTCGTGCGGCCGTAAGGATTGATCGGCTGCTGCGGGTGGCTCTCGGTGATCGGCGTGGCGACGGGGGTGCCGTAGGTGGCCGCCGTGGACGAAAAGACGATCTTCCCCACGTCGGCCGCCCGCATCGCGCGCAACAGGTTCAGCGCGTTCGAGACGTTGTTGACGTAGTACTTCTGCGGTTCCGTCACGGACTCGCCCACGTAGCAGTTGGCGGCGAAGTGCATCGCGGCATCGTAGGGCTTCGCCCTCATCGCTGCCGTCAGGGTGTCGAGGTCGGCAAGGTCGCCGCGCACCAGACGCGCCACGGGCACCGACGACGCGTGGCCCTCCGACAGGTTGTCGTAGACCGTTACCTCGTGGCCGGCCTCCAGCAGCAGCCGCACCGTGTGCGATCCGATGTACCCCGCGCCGCCTGCGACGAAAACATTCATGGGACGTGTCCTCTCGATTGCTCGTGCAAGTGTCTCGCACTCTTGCGGCCGGGGCCACCCGTTGTCGGCCCCACACCTCGGCCCAAAGCGTGAGCTGCGCGTTCCTAAACGCAGAAGCGTTACTTGCCGACGACGGACCTGAAGTACTCCAGCGTCATCCGCAGCCCTTCCCGCCGCGAGACCGTGGGCTCCCAACCGAGCAGGCGTCGGGCCCGCGAGATGTCCGGCCGGCGCCTCAGTGGATCGTCCTGCGGCAACTCGCGATGCTCCAGCTTCGACTGTGACCCGGTGAGGACCAGCACTTCCCGGGCAAACTCCAGCACGGTGACTTCCTCGGGGTTGCCGAGGTTCACCGGGCCGGGGCCCGCGTCGCTCTCCATCAGCCGCACGAGGCCGTCCACGAGGTCGGACACGTAGCAGAAACTCCGCGTCTGCGACCCATCACCGAAGACAGTCAGCGGCTCGCCGCGCAGGGCCTGGGCGATGAAGCTGGGCAGCACGCGCCCGTCGTCCAGCCGCATGCGGGGGCCGTAGGTGTTGAAGATGCGGGCGATCCGCACGTCGGTCTTGTGGTACCGGTGATAGGCGGTCACGAGGGCCTCGGCGAACCGTTTCGACTCGTCGTACACGCTTCGCGGGCCCACGGGATTGACGTTGCCGAAGTAGTCCTCGGTCTGCGGATGCACCAGCGGGTCGCCGTAGCACTCGCTGGTCGAGGCCTGTAGCAGCCGCGCGCCGGCGGCCCGCGCCAGGTCAAGCATCGCCTGCATGCCGCGCGACCCCACGGCCAGCGTCTCCAGTCCCAGGCGATGGTAGTCCACCGGCGAGGCAGGGGACGCCAGGTTGTAGACGCGGTCCACCGACATGGTCGGCTCGAATCCGTCGCAGATGTCCACTTCATGGAACGCGAACCGCTGGTGGCCGTGGAGGTGCTGGAGGCTGGCGGCGTTGCCCGTGCAGAGGTTGTCCAGGCCGACCACGGCGTGTCCGTCGGCCAGCAGCCGATCCACCAGGTGCGACCCGACAAACCCGGCAGCGCCGGTGACGAGGACATTCATGGCGTCTCTTCTTCGGCAAACAGGTCCGGCTCGTCGGTCGCGGCCGCACGCCGCCGCGGGGCCTTCTTGCCGAGGACGTTGAAGGCTCGGTCCATGGCGATGCGGCCCTGTCGCGTGCGGCCCACGAGGCCCTCTTTCAACAGGTACGGCTCCACCATGTCCACCAGCGTGTCCACTTCTTCGTTGAGCGTCGCGGCCAGGGCCTCGATGCCCACGGGGCCGCCGTGGTAGTAGTCCACGATCGTGGACAGGAACCGGCGGTCCAGATCGTCAAGTCCGTTGGCGTCAATGCCTTCCATCGCCAGCGCCTGGCCGACGACGCCGAGGTCGGCCTTGCCGTCGGCCCGGACCTGGGCGAAGTCGCGCACGCGACGCATCAGGCGGTTGGCGATGCGCGGCGTGCCGCGGCTGCGCCGGGTGATTTCGCCCAGGGCGTCGGGCGTGACGTTCAGTTCCAGCAGGTGCGCCGCCCGACGGCAAATCTCGGCCAGATCCTCCTCGGGATAGAACTCGAAATGGTGGAACAGGCCGAACCGTGCCCTGAGCGGCGCCGAGAGCGACCCGGCCCGCGTCGTGGCGCCGATCAGCGTGAACGGTTCGAGGTTGAAGTTGAAGGCCCGCGCGAAGCTGCCGCGGTCCATCGTGATGTCGATCTTGAAGTCTTCCATGGCCGGGTAGATGTACTCCTCGACCATCGGGCTGAGGCGGTGGATCTCGTCGATGAAGAGCACCTCGCCGCGCTTCAGGTTCGTCAGGATGCCCACCAGGTCGGCCGGCCGGGTCAGGGCAGGGCCGCTGGAGACGCGCAGCGGCGCATTCATCTCCTTTGCCACGATGTGCGCCACGGTGGTCTTGCCCAGCCCGGGCGGGCCGTAGAACAGAATGTGCTCGAGTGGTTCCTGCCGCTTCTTCGCCGCTTCAATGGCGATGCGCAGCTTCTCGATCAGCTTCTTCTGGCCGATGCACTCGCCCAGGCTCTGCGGGCGCAGCGACCAGTTGAAGTGGTCTTCGGCCGGGCCGTCCGATTCCGGGCTGACGATTCGTTCGCGAGGCATGGTTTGTCCTTACGGTGCTGCGTGTCGGAAGCATTCCTGGAGCAACTGCTCGACGGACTCGCCCTTGGCCCCGGCGGCCAGCGTGCGGCCGATCAGGTCCTCGGCCTCGCCGCGACGGTACCCCAGGGCCATCAGGGCGCCCAGTACCTCGGCCTGCACGCCCTGGCCGGCCACGGGCAGGGGGGCTGCGGCCGCACCAACGCCGAAGGTCTTGAGCTTGCCGTTCAGCTCGGCAATGGCCTTCTCGGCCGTGCGCTTCCCGATGCCCGGCAACTGGGCCAGCAAGGCCACGTTGCGGGCTTCGATGGCCCCGGCAATGTCCGCCATGGGCATCGTCATGGCCTTCAGGCCCTTGTTCACGCCGATGCCCGGCACGGTGATGAACCGCACGAAGAAGTCGCGCTCGGCCTCGTTCAGAAACCCCACGAGCCGCGAGGCCAGGTTGCCGAACGACGTGTTGCCCTCGATGTACTCGATGGTGTGCAGCGTGACGCGCTGGCCGATGCGGGTGTGAAGCTCCGGCAGGCTCACGGCCGGAACGAACACCTCGTACGTCAGGTCGCCGAGGTCCAGGTACACGCTGGTGGCTCGAACTTCCGCGACGGTGCCGCGAATGCGGGCGATCATGCTCTCAGTCTCCGGCTGCTCAACGATTGGGCGTGACACAGGGCGATGGCCAGCGCGTCGGCCACGTCGGGCGGCTCCGGCGGCTGAGCCAGCCCGAACGCCGCCTGCACCGCCCGCTGCACCTGCTGTTTGCCGGCGTGACCGCTGTTGGTCACGGCCTGCTTGATACGGTTCGGCGCATAGCCCTCGACGGGCACCTCGGCCTCGGCCGCCGCCAGGAAGATCACTCCTCGCGCGTGGCCCATCAGGATCGCCGTCTTCGGGTGCGAGTACGTCGAGAACAACTGCTCCACCACCGCCACGTCCGGCTTGAACTCTCGAAACACCTCGGCGATGCCGTCGTGAATCTCCCGGACGCGCTGCTCGAGGGGGGCCTTCGCGTCGGCGCGGATCACGCCGGCCTCGACCAGCTTCAGCCCGCGGCCGGTCACGTCCACCAGCCCGTAACCCGTCCGCTGCAATCCAGGATCGATGCCGAGTATGCGCAAGGTCACTCCATCCGCCACGTGGTGCCGCCGGGGCCGTCTTCCAGCACGATGCCCATGCCGGTCAACTGATCGCGGATGCGGTCGGCCATGGCGAAATCCTTGTTCTTGCGGGCCTGGGCTCGCATGTCGAGCATGGTGCCGATCAACTGGTCGATGACCTGCCTGGTGCCCGAGGCGTCGTCCGCGTACCGGTCCTGAACCAGCCCCAGCACGTCGCCGCCCAACCGGCGGAACAGGTCGTCCACCCGTTCCAGCGAGCCGCGTGTGGCCTTCGGGTCGCGGGCCAGCGTATTGGCGTCGCCCACCAGGTCGAACAGGGCCGCCAAGGCCCCGGCTGAGTTGAAATCGTCGTCCATGGCTGCCCGGAAACGCTTCTCCGTTTCCTCGGCAAGCCGCTTCACGTTGTCGTCGGCTTCGCCGGCCGGGGCCTTGTCCATCGCGCGGCGGACGGCCTTCACGGCCCCCACCAGACGCTCGTAGCCCGTCTGGCCGGCGGCGAGCGACTCTTCCGTATAGTCGAACGGCCGGCGGTAATGGCCCTGGAGAATCACCATCCGCAGCACCAGCGGATCGTACCGCGTGAAGGCATCGCGGCACGTCGTGAAGTTGCCCAGGCTCTTGCCCATCTTCTGGCCGCCAACGGTCACCATGTTGTTGTGCAGCCAGTACTTGGCGAACGGATGACCGTAGGCCGCCTCGCTCTGGGCAATCTCGTCCTCGTGGTGCGGGAACATATTCTCCAGCCCGCCGCCGTGAATGTCGAACGTCTCGCCCAGGTACTTCTGGCTCATGCACGAGCATTCGATGTGCCAACCCGGATAGCCGCGGCCCCAGGGCGAGTCCCACTGGAGAATGTGCCCCGGCTCGGCCCGTTTCCACAGGGCGAAGTCGGCGGCGTGGCGCTTGTCGCCGCGAATCTCGACGCGCGTGCCCGACTCGGCCTCTTCGATGCGCCGCCGCGACAGCTTCCCGTACTCCGGGAAACTCGACACGTCAAAGTAGACGTTCCCGTTCACCTCGTAGGCGTGGCCGGTCTTCAGAAGCTGCTCGGTCAGGGCGATCTGCTCGGGGATGTGACCCGAGGCGCGCGGCGAGATGTCCGGCCGCAGGACGTTCAGGCGGTCCATGTCCTCGAAATACCGCCGCGCGTAGGTCTCGGCCAGTTGCAGCGGATGGACCTGTTCCAGGGCCGCCCGCCGCGCGATCTTGTCTTCACCCTCGTCGGCGTCGTCGGTCAGATGACCCACGTCGGTAATGTTCTGGACGTAGCGAACCTTGTAGCCCAGAAACCGAAGGTACCGGACCACCAGGTCGAACGCAATGTAGCTCTTGGCGTGGCCGATGTGGGCGTCGCCGTAGACCGTCGGCCCGCACACGTAGACGCCCACGTACGGGGGATTCAGCGGCTCGAACGCTTCGTGCTCGCGGCTCAGACTGTTATACACTCGCAGTGCCATCAGACTCCTCGAACTCCAGACTGCTCCGTTGAATGTCTCGCGCTGCTCAGGCCAGGACGACCACGGCGTGACAGGCAATGGCCTCGCGGCGGCCGACGGCGTCCAGCCCTTCGTTGGTGCGAGCCTTGACGCCCACGGCCTCGACCGGCAATCCCAGCAGATCGGCCAGGCTGTCGCGAATCTCCTGTTTCACCGGCCCGAGCTTCGGCCGCTCCGCCAGGATCGTGATATCCACCGAACGAACCGCGTATCCGGCGGCCCGCGCCTCGTCCACGGCCGTGCGCAGGATGACGCGGCTGTCCAGCCCCTCGGTCTGCGGGTCGTTGTCGGGAAAGTGCTCGCCGATGTCGCCCGAGCCGATGGCTCCGAAGATCGCGTCGCTCAGCGCGTGCAGCACGGCGTCGCCGTCGCTGTGGCCCAGCAGGCCGCGGTCCGACTCGATCCGCACGCCGCCCAGTACCAGCAGCCGGCCCGACGAGAGGCGGTGAATGTCGTACCCGAACCCGACGCGCGGCACTGTCTTCATGGCCGTTTCTCCGGCGGCCGTCGCCCACAACGGCCCACGATTCGTGCCAGTCTATCCGAGCCGCCTGCCGACTTCAAGGGCGAACGGGTGCACCAATGTTACGCGGAGAGCAGGGGCACGATGCTCCTGCCACTCACGGGCAAGATGCCCGTGCCACGGTACGGCCCCCGAAACGTTAATGCGTTTCGGGCCGTCGTCGCCGCAGGGCGCAACAGCCGGGCCGCGCGGTGCTTGCCGCGCGGCCCGTGAGAACGACGCCCCTGGTCAGGGGAATGTGTTTGCCTACGGCCTCGGAGCCAACTGGTTCAGCCGCTGCGCCGCCTCGCGGCGGTGCTCCTCGTTGGTGCTCTCGGAAATCACGAGGTTGTACAGAACCACCGCTTTGTCGCGTTGCATGAGCTTCTGGTCATAGAGCCGCGCGGCCTTGATCCGGGCCGGCAGAATCGTCTTCGGGTTCCACTGGAAACACCGCTCGAAGGCCAGGGCGGCTCGGGAGAAGTCGTTGTAATACCACCCCTCGTAAATCTCGCCCAGCATGTAGGCGGCGTCGTCGATCTTGTCACTCCTCGGGTAATCGCTGATGATCGTCCGGAACTTCTGCACCGCGACCTTCAGCTTCTCGCGTTTCTCATCCGGGAACGCCGGGTAATTCTTGAAATCAAGACCTTCCTGGTACAACTGGTCGGCGGCCGGAATCGAGTCGGTGGGCCGCAGGTTCGGCCCCGCCAGTTCCATCTCGCTCAGGTAGTGGTACTGCTCGATGCTGTTCAGCCCCATCAACTCCTTGCTGACCCATTCGAGCTTCGTGGCGTTGCCGTTGGACACGTAGAACTGCTTGAGCGATTCCAGGGCCAGGCGATAGGTCTCGCGAGCCACGGCGACACGCTCCACGGCCATCACCTCGCTGGTGGCTGCCGAGACCGGGCGGGCCGGGGGCACCTGCACCTCATACGGTTTGGTGGCCATGGCCGGGGCCGGCTCGACGGCCGGGGCGGCTTCGGCAGGAACGACTGCCGGCGTTGCCGCGTGCATCTGCGACACGCTGGGGGTCGGCACCTGTTCGCTGACTCCGGCCGGCTGGGTCGTCGTGGGCGTTTCGATGTCGCGAGCCGCAAGGTTGCGCGTGCTCTCCACGGCCGACGTCTCCACGGGCGTCTCGGCCGGTGCGGTTTCGGTTGTCGCCGGAGTCGGCGTCGGAGCGGGAGCAGGGACGCGAGCCGGCTGCATGGGAACCATGTCCGGGGCAGGGGCAGCCGTCGGCGTCGCCGTCTCGGTGGCAGGTGCCGCAGCCGGCGCCGTGGCGGTGCCATTCTCGGCCGCCACCTCGGCTCCCTTCTCGATCACCACGTCGCCCATGTCGTGAAGCCGCTGCGGAGGCACGGGGGGGGCGGCGTCGGTCTGGGCCATGACGCTCGCCGCCAGAGCGACAACGCATAGAACCAGGGCAAGGGGGCACGTGACGTGTCTCATCTCAGACTCCTCTCGGAAATGACTCGGCTCTCGATGCCGGGAAATCGATGCGAAGACCGCCCATGGGAACTTCCACTCACACTCCACCGTATCCTAGTTTTCCCAACGATCAAACGTCAAGAGAAAACTGTATGGACCGCACTGCGCATTGCCATGACGGCGCCTTGGCGGCTACGGCTGCTCGACGTAGCCAACCGTCTCCCACTTGCCGTGCTGTCGCTTGAAATGCGTGACCGCCAGCGACGCCGCCCAGCCCAATCCCACCGCTGATGTGGACATGGCCGCGTAGAGGAGCACCAGCGACGCCCCGGCCCAACCCGACAGCAGTCCGCAGGCAGCCTGCCAGGCCGCGCCAACGGTGCCTTCCTCGATCCACATCAGCGTGGACCATCCGATGACGAAGCAGGCCGCCGACAGCACCGGCGCCACAAGCACCGTACGGCCTTGCAGATATCCCGGCAATCCCCACCTGCCGTACACCAGGCCGCACACCAGGGAGAAGAGCATCAGTACTGCCAGCGGGATGACCAGAATCCAGAAGAGGGTCATGCCGCCCTCGCCCGAGTGGCTGGTGACGGCAATGCCGATGCTCTCCAGCACGGAGCCCGGCCCTCCGGTGGCACCGTCCGCTGCGACACCCGCTGTCAGAAC
>Ga0123328_1002623_pt1 | contig 16079 bp, 7 predicted proteins | sample BioC12SIPDNA_2_FD_89702 | JGI IMG/M metagenome (GOLD analysis project Ga0123328, IMG submission 89702) | Anaerobic biogas reactor microbial communites from Washington, USA - Biogas_R1_A C12 SIP DNA | ecosystem: Engineered > Bioreactor > Anaerobic > Unclassified | place: Washington, USA...
CTCCTCGGGCTTGCTCGCCTGTTTGAAGGCCGCCTTCATCAGCGGCACGCTACGCGCGGCATCGGTCATCACCACGCCGAGCCCTTGATAGGCGTCGGGCAGGCTCTTCACCGCTTCCGCAAAACGCGAATCCGGCAGCGGGAAAGAGTCCTTCATGGTCAGCACCTCCGACGGCACGATCTTCATCTCGACCAGATGCCGCTGCAGCGCCTTCATATCCACCTTGCGCACCGTGACGCCGGCCTTGATGGCCATCGCGGCGGCGGTGCCAGCCGCGTAACCCTGATTCTGCACGTCCGGCTGCATACGCAGGATCGGCATGGCATCGCGGTGGGCGCTGATGCCGAGCCCCGTCACCAGCAGGCCCTCCAGTTTCTTCGGCAGCAGACAGCGATAGGGCAGGTTGACCCGCATACCGTGGTGCCCCGGATCTTCAATGAAAAACTGCTCGTGCACGGTGTGGCCGTGCGAGTCAAAGTTACTGTACGGCTGCACGATCACATCGGGGTAGGTGCGCTCGTTCACGACATCAAGCGGCGTCATGTAGAACGCGCCGATCAGGCGGCGGCGCTCGCGGCTGTTGATGACCTGCGCCTGGTCCCAGATCCCCTCACGCATGCTGTAACGGGAGCGCAACGCAAAGAAGCAGAGGTCGGCGGCGTCAGTGTCGTCTAAGAAGCCGATGTCGGTATTCGTGTAACTGGCGCCCATCAGGCGCGGCGTCTGCCCCACCCCTTGCAGCACGAGTTCGTCGGCCGTGATAAACTCCGTCTCCTCGCCCGCCAGCGCAGCCAACTCGGCGTTGCCGGTACCGTCGATCGCCACCTTGCAGCGGATCACACCACGCTCGCCATCCGGCGTCACCACCACCACGCCGGTCACCGCGCCGTTCTCGACCACCACGCCGGTCACCATCGTGCCGTACCAGATTTCGGCGCCGGCCTTGCGGTTCTGACTGCGGTACCACTCGGACTTGCTCTGCGAAAAAACAAGACCTGTCTCCTTCACGCCCTGATCAATCACGCTGGTGAAGCCCACGCGGTTGCCCCAGTAGTAGATGCCGATCAGGCCATCGGTCTGCACGCCACCCATCTGGTAGATGTATTCGCACACGATCGTACGTGCACCGTGGCGCGCGGCGGCGATACCCGCCGGCCCTCCGCCGGTGCCGGCACCGGCCACCATAACATCGCACTCGGCCAGCACCGGCAGCTCGCGCGCTTCCGCCGTGACAGAACCGGAGGTGTTCGACAGGTAGGGCGGCAGGGTTCTAGAGTGTTCGCCAACTTTCACGGCGGTACGCGGCGCGGACAGCTTCCCGCCAGCCACACGCACGTTGCCCAGAGCCGGGCGGCGCGCCGCCAGCTTGGCGGCTTCCGTTCCCAGACGCTCACCCACGGCCATCAGGTTGCCGGGCTTCATCAGTTGCTCGGCCGCCTGCCGCGACAGATCGGCCATGGCACTCAGCACAAACAGGAACTCCGTACCCGCCGGCTGAAAGGCCTTCAGGTCAATCGCATCGGCACCAGGCCAAGGCGCCTGCGATGACGCCTGACCCTGGATGCGGTCGGGGTGCACCAGCGACAGCGTATCGGCCGACTCCAACTGGCTTGGCACGAAGGTCAGGTCACGCGCCTTCTGCTCCGCCTCGGCAAACGAACGAGCAGAACCATCCTTCATCGGCAGATCAATCTCGCACTCGAACATCCGGCCCGCAATTGACTCAGGCGAACCTTTGGGCGGCTTAATGCCGGTAATGCGCGCATCGTAGAGACCGAACAGCTCTTTGACGCGCAGACCCTCGGCACGCGGGGCCTCGCCAGCCACCACAACGCGCTTGAAGGTGTAGGTACCGGCTGGGAAAGGCGTTGCCCGACCACCCGCCGCCCGCGCCATTAGACCGCGCTCCGTGGCATCGATCACCACTTTGGCTTTGATCGCTTGGCGTCCGCTGCGGTTTGCGATCACCACTCCCGACAGCTTGCCGGCGCTGTCGATCAGCGGTTCGGTCGCGTGCGTACCGGTAAGGAAGGGCACACCAGCCTTCAGCAGCGCCGTATCCAACGTCTTCTTGACTTTCAACGGCGACGTCTGATCGGCGATTCCTTGGCCGGCCGCCGATTCCTTGGCCGGATACACGTAGAACTCACCGAGCAACTGCCGCTTCATGCTGGCGTCGAGCATCGCATCGACCTTAAGGTAGCGGTGTTTGCCGACCAGCGGCAGGGTGAAAGTCGCACACTCCGGCTCCAACTCTCTCACGCGCTCCGTTGTCTCGCCCAGCACCTTCCAGCTTTGTTTATCCTGACTACCAGACACGCGGATTTTGGCGGTCGCAAAGCCCGACCCCCACTCGCGATGAAAAACCGCAGCGACAAATGAACCCAGTTCAACCACAGCCCCTAGATCCAGCTCGAACGAGACATCCTCCTCAAACTGCACACTGTGGATAGGCGCGTCAGTCCACTTGCCGTCCGCCAACATCTTGCCGTCGATATCCTTGTGCGCTGCGGCCGATACCTTGTCGGCCTTGTACGTGAAGGGCAACGACTCAGGACGGCGCTTTTCCGGCATGAACATCTTCGTGATCAGCCCACAACGGGTGTCATCGTCACTGGCGAGCCGCAACCTGAGCTTGCCCGCCATATCCTCACCGAGATAGGGCCGCGGCGCGGCCACAAAAACCTTGGCACCGGCCTCCGCCGCTTTGAGCGCCGCCGCCACGGCACCGGACGAACCGCCGATCACCACCACATCCACATCCTGGACGAGCGGCAGCGACTTCTCTCCCTCAACGATACCGGCCGCACTTGCGATCCCGGCCAAAAAAACAGCACTCCACACCAAGCATTTCTTCATACTCTTCTTCGTCCCTCCCGATTGCGTGTTGACAACCAACGCGGGCGCAGCCCGCAACCCAATTCAATCTCACACAAAGGCCACGAAGGCCACAAAGTTTTCCATCGCGTGAAACAACCGAGCAGCACCCTCCCAAAAATCTCTGCGTCTCTTGTCAAGTCACGGCTCCAGGTTAACACTTGGTTCTTGATGGTTGGTTGAACATTGATGTGCTTCCCTTCAAGGGGTGCGCCCCCCCCGGGGGGGGCGGCGGCCGCCGACCTCATGCAACTTTTTTCATCGTCTCCTCACGGAACGCCGCCGGCGTCTTGAAGCCACACTTCTCGTGCAGCCTGCGCGTGTTGTAGATCCGGATCGCCTCTTTGATCGCCTTGATCGCTTCCTTCTTCGTCTTGAAGTGCGTGTTGAGGAAATACTCATGCTTGAGAATGCCGTTCAGGCGCTCCGCCATCGCATTCTCGTAGCAGTGGAGTTCTTCCGTCATGCTGGACCGCCAGCCGAGCTTCTCGAGCGCCTCGCGGTAGGCGTGCGAAGCGTACTGGCAGCCGCGGTCGGAGTGCGCCACGGGTTTCGCTCCCGGCTTCAGCGCACGGCTCGCCATCTCCAGCGCGGCCAGGGGGCCCTCGGCCTTCAGCGAGTCGCAGACCGCCCAGCCGACGATGTCGCGCACGAACATGTCCATCATCAGTGAAAGGAACAGGAACCCCTCTTCCGTGTAGATGTACGTGATGTCCGAGCACACCGCCTGATCGGGAGCATTGATCTCCATGTCCTTGACCAGATTCGGCGAAGGCGCCAGAGACTTGTCCTGCCGCGTCGTCTTGCAGCTGTATTTCTTGCGTTTCGGCACCATCATGCCGTTCTCCTTCATCAGCTTGTAGAAGCTGTTGACGCCCATCGAGATCCCCGCCTCGGCCATTTCCGGCCGGATGGCGAAAAGCACTTTCTTACAGCCGGCCATCGGGTTGACAATGCGTTCGCGACGGGCCAGCAGAAGAATGACGTCTTCCCGCCCGACGCGCTTCTCGCGCGCCTTGCGGCCCTTGTAGTAGGCGACCGTGCTCTTTCCACATCTGGCGCAAAGCCTCGTCACTGGCAGGCCATCCCGCTCGTGGGTGTCGTGGGCGGCATCCCACCATTCTTTTTTTTTAGATCTTCGACGGTCGTCCCGGCCCGCCGGCAGGCGATCCGAAGAAACGCCTGGTTCAGCCTGTTGTCGAGCACCTCGTCCGCGAGGCTCTGCTTGAGGCGGAGGTTCTCCGCCTCGAGCTCCTTGATCCGATCCAATTCCGTCCGTGTCTTCACGTAAACGAGCCTTCCTTTCAGATGTTCGAAGCCGAGCTTGTGCATCCAGTTGTAGACCGACATCTCCGAAATTCCATATGCCTTGGCGGCCTCCTGAACTGACTTCCATTTTGCATCCCTCAGCTCCTCCATTACCTTGAGTTTGAACGCTTCACTGTACCTCATTCTGTCCTTCATTGCTACCCGCTTTCTTCTTAGACTTCAAGAAGAAAGTGTAAACCTATCGTAAAGCCGGACACGGCCTCTCCTTCCACATCGCCAACAACCTCGGCCAAGTGGTGCCGGATGCGTCGGTCCGCGTGCGCAGCGCGCTGGACGGAACCGAACGCACCGGGTTCAAGAGCGACGCCAACGGTGACGTGCTCATCAGCGGCCTCATGGAAGGCCGGTGGCACTGGCAGGTCTCCGCATCCGGGCACGCCACACAGGCTGGCACTTTGCAAGTTGAAGCTGACCTCGACACGTCGGTCGAGCCGGTCCTGACGCGCGAATTGGTGACGGTGACCTTCACGGTCGTGCCGGTGCCGTTCACCGACCGCTACGAGATCAAGATTGAACAGACCTTCTCCACGTATGTGCCGGCGCCCGTGCTGGTCGTTGATCCCGTGTACCGCAATCTCGGCAAGATGTCGGGACCCTTCGAGTACACCTTCACGGCGACCGCCAAAAACCACGGCCTGATCAAGCTGACAGATTTCACCGTGAAAGGCACGCAGACCGCAACGGCGTCGATAACGCCTGCGATCACCTACCTGCCGGTCTTGGCACCGATGGAGCAGATCGAGATTCCCTACACGGTGAGTTATTGGGGCGAACAGGGCGCGCCCCCCGCTCCCGCTCCTGCGCCCGCGCCTGGGCCGCTGGCCTTGCCAGAACCTGAGCCGGTGTTCGGACCGCTGTCCGCACCGCGCGGCACGGCCAGCATGGGACGCGGCGTCGGGCCGCTGAGCGACCCGCCGCAGTACAACCCCTGTACCGATGATTTCATGGAGGCGGTCCAGAACCTGATGTCCTACCTAAACGGCAGGTACGGTTCGATGTCCGGCACCACGTTGATGCAGGCGCAAGCCGCGCTCACCATCATGTGGGAAATAGCCGACAGCGACCAGATGCCGATCGGTATCAGCGACATGGCGACGATGTATCAGACTATCCTCTGTATGGCCGAGTTAATGACGGGTGTCACGTCAAGCGGCGCACAAAGCGGCGGAGGAGGTGGCGGAGGCGGCGGCGGAGGCGGCGGTAACACCGGAGGCTACAACGGTGCTGGCGGCGGCTGTTTCGCGGCCGGAACCCCCGTGCTGATGGCCGATGGAACGTCGCGCGCCATCGAGGCGGTCAAGCCCGGCGATGTTGTGCGCACCGGGCCGCGCAAGGAGGATGTGGCACGCGTCACCGAGACCTACAAACGGCCGGAGGTGCCAATCCACCAGATCACGCTGGACAACGGCACCACGCTGCGCACCACGGCGGAACACCGCATCTGGACAGACGCGCACGGCTGGACGCTCGCCAAAGATATCCGCGTCGGCGACCGTGTCGTCTGCACGAATGATGCGACCGCCACGGTGACGGCATCGTCCCCCGTGCAGCAGTCCACCACCGTTTACACCTTTGAGTTGCGTGAGGATATCGCGTACTACGCGCACGGCGTGCTGGTCCGGCACCTGTGCGGCATGCAGTTCCCTCGCATGACGCCCACGCATGGAACACCGAGCCGGACGAAGGGAGGTGCCCAATGAAGCGCCTTTTCGCGACCATCAATGCCCTGAGCCGCCCCGCCGCGTCGTTGGCGTGTGCGGTCGGGGTAGCTGTTACGTTGACCCTCGCTGCACGCGCCCAGCAGCAGTACCAAGGGTTCTGCGCGTTTGCAAAGATCGAGATCCTGCAAGAGCTGACGCTGGAGCGGATCGGTTTTCTGGCCACGCTGGAGGTAACCAACAACGATGCGGTGGATCCCATCACCGGCTTCACGGCGGGGCTGCGTTTCACGCAACCGCAGAGTGGCGGCGTCCAAGATGATGCTACCTCCCTGTTTTGGGTTCGCCAACCCGAACTCATCAATATCAACGGCATCGACGGCGACGGCAACATCGCACCGGGCGCAAAGGCCACGGTCAAGTGGTTCATCGTGCCCAAACCCGGTGCCGGCGGCTCATCCCCCAGCGGCGTGCGCTACTACGTGCACTGCGACCTCGCGGGAAGCATGCGTGGAGAGGTAATCCCAGAAAACGTCATGTTCGCCATCCCCGACATGATCACCGTCAAACCCGAGCCCGAACTGGAGATCACTTACTTCCAGCCGCGCGACGTACAAGGCGACGACCCCTTCACCGAACGGGTCGAGGCACCGGTTCCTTTCACGCTGGGCGTGCTCGTCAAGAACGTCGGCTACGGCAATGCACGCAATGTCGTGATCCGCTCTGAACAACCGAGAATCGTCGAGAACAAGCAACTGCTACTGCTGATCGCGCAACTCATCGGTTGCCGCGTCATGGACGCGCCGCTCGACCGATCCTCGCTCACGGTCAATATCGGCGACATCGAGCCGGGTCAGGCGCGTGTCGCCGCGTGGGACATGATCACCTCGCTCTCAGGAACCTTTACCGAGTTCAAGGCCACCTACACCCATGCCCCCGAATTCGGCGGCGAGGAGACTTCGCTGATCCGCTCAATGAACGCCCATTTCATTGTGCATGAGGTGCTGAACGACACTGTCGGCCGCGACAACGTGCGCGATTTCCTGGCCGACACCGACCGCGACCCCGACCAACTGCCGGACGCCCTCTATGAAAGCGAGGGCACGGTTCTGCCGGTCAATCTGGCGCAAGAGTGCGCGATCACTCCGGTCAACGCATCGACCTTCACCCTCACCGGCACGACGTTGACAGAAGGCCCGGTCTATCTGCGCGTGGCCGACCCCGGCCAGAACAAACGCCGTATCGCTCAGGTCTTGCGCCCCGACGGCACGGTGGTCAACAGCAACAACGTCTGGACCTCCACCCGCTACTTGAAAACCGGCAACCAGCGGCTCGACGAACTGCACCTGTTCGACATCGTCCCGCAGGGCGATCTGTCATACACGTTGACGTATGCCGCCGATGCGAACGACACCACGCCGCCGGTCACATCAATCGAGTTCTCAGGCAAGCACCTGCTTCACCAAGGTACGAACTACATCGCGCCGGCCACGCAGGTCTACTTCCTCTCGCAGGATGAGAGCGCGGTGTCCATCGAGTACAAGCCAACGCCCGAGGCTGCCTGGTTGCCGGCACTCCCCTTCTCGTTGCCGGTCGGCACTCACGCCATCGCCTATCGCGCGACCGACGCCGCGATGAACGTGGAAGAAACAAAGACCGCACAGATCGTCGTACTCGATCCGGCCGGGGACGGTACGGCGCTGACGCTGGCGGCCAACCGCACAGGACTCTCGCTACTCTCCGGACTTGCCAGCGCACGTCCTGACGACATCCGCTTCGAATTCTCGGCACCGCCCGGACCGGTTCCGCTATACGCGAGCGTCGAGGTGTTCCGCGGCATCCGCGCCTGGCCGCAGCTTGGCGGTCTGCCCGCCACGCCCATGCGCCCCGGCGAGCTTTCAATCACGGTCTCGGGCGAAGCGGTTGACCACTATCGCTGGCGGCTGAACGGCGGCGCATGGTCGGCGGAAGCACCGGTCAGCGAACCGATCGCGCTGAACTGCACGACCGCAGGCGGTTACACGCTGGATGTGGTCGCTCGTAGTGCGCACGGCGGCTATCCGCCGGATGCCGATGCCGTCCGCGCTTCGTGGGCCGTGGCCGACGACGCGCCGGGCGTTGTATTGCTCGAAGCGCCCACGCATCCGCATACCGCGAAGACCGCGCCGTTCCGCGTCTCCGGCACGGACATCACCAACTACCGCTGGTCGTTGAACGCGAATTACATCCGTCCCAGCGCGCCCGTGAGCCAACCGTTTGCCGTTTCCAACCTGACCGATGGCGCTTACGAAGTGCGCATCTTCCCCAACCTGCCGAACGGCGAACACACCGAAGAGGGATATGCCGCTTATCACTGGACGAACCGGCTGGCATACGGGTATGACTGCACCGGACTCTCATGCGTCAGAACCGCCCCGGCAATGCCGCTCGATGCTGGCACGAATTTCGTCTGGGACGGACGCAACGATGCCGGTGTGCTGGTCTTCCCGGGATGGTACACGGTGCGGGTCAGCGCCAGCAATGCGCTGGGGCAGGTCATCTGGGCCAAAGCTTATGTCGCCGTCGAGGAACTGGGCGGAAGCGACAGCGAGGTCGCCGCCGCCAGCCGCGGCGTGCAACGCATGCACGGACGCGGCGATTGGGTGGTTTGGACCGACCGCTCGGGCGAGCAGTGGCAGATCTGGGCGCGCAACATTGCGACCAACGGCGCGGCGTTCGCGCTGACTTCATCGGCCAACACGCAGGACGATCCCTTCACCGACGGGCGCTATGTCGTGTGGCAAGGGCGTCAGGAAGACAGCACCTGGGCGGTGTATTGGACAGATCTGACCGACCCCGGCATGCCGATCCATGTGCTCTCGGCACTGCCGGACATCGACGAGACCAACCCCTCAATCTACTGGCCGTGGGCGGTCTGGCAAGCACGCGACGTACGCATCGCCTCGGCTCCGACACAACTGTACGCGAAAAACCTTGTGACCGGTGCCCTGCGTGCCGTTTCGCCCACCACGCAGGATCAATTGGATCCGCACGTCAACGCCGACCGCGTGGTCTGGCAGGATTGGCGCGATGTCGGCCCCGGCGAGATCTACTTCCAAGACCTCGAGACCGGCGAAGAACGCCGCATCACGACCAGCACCGCCGGTCAATACAAGCCCGCGATGGACGGCCCCATCATCGTCTGGCAGGACAACCGCAACGGGCAACAGGATCTGTACGCCTTTGATTTACGGGACGGTCGCGAGACCCGCCTGACTGATACGCCGTATGACGAGACTTTGCCTGCGGTGTACGGCGACTGGGTCCTCTTCACCGACAATGCACTCGGAGCCGGCCTCGAAAACCTGAGTCTCCTGCATCTGGCCTCGCTGCGGCATGCGCCGATGACGCGCACGGAAACGCAGAAGCGTTATCCTGCGTTGCTGACGCGCCACATCGCCTGGCTGGATGTCACGCCAGCCGGGACGCGCGTGGTAGCCGGTGCGCTGCCCTCGCTGCGGGGTGTCTATGCCGAGCGCAACGCAGTTCCGGTCACTGCGCAGATGCTCGAAACCGCTGCCACGGCGTTCCAACTGCTTGACCGTTGGCGCATGGACGCAAATGTCATTGAGGTCGCGACCTACGAGCAACTCTGGCCGACGGTGGAGACACGCCGTGCATGGCGTGACGGCACCACCGGCACCCTGCAAGGCGAAGATTTCCCGCTGACGCTCGGTATGTTTGTCTGGCTGGGCTTCGACCGCGCCCAGCTCATCGATTTCGGCCCATCCGAGAGCACGCCGCTCGATCTGCCGCAGGGCACCAGTGTTCTGACGTACAGCGGCTTCCCGATCGACTATTCGGCCTTCCGCATGATGCGCCAGCTCGGTCTGCAAAATGTCCGTGCGCTGCGTCTGCATGATCCGTCCTCCGGACGTTGGCAGACCGTGCAGGTCGAGGCGGGCCGACTGGTCGGAACCGACTTCCCGATCCCGCGCATCGCGGTGATCCTGATTGACATGACGCATGCGGTCAACGGATGGATGCCGCAATGACACGCAGAGACAGCGAACCCAACGAGGTGAAACCATGAACAGTCACACGCTTATCAGCTTGATCGTCGCGCTAGGTGCCGTCGGCGCGGCCTGCGCCGCCGTCACGCCGGCCGAACTGCGCGATCGGCTCGCCCGCGGTGATCGCGTCACCCTGATCGATCTCAGGCCGCGCGACGCCTACGAAGCCAGCACACTGCCGAACGCCATCCGCATGACGGCGCGCGAGGCGACGCAAAAACCGCTCACCGGCGAGGTCATCTTCTTCGACGACGGCACCGGCCCTAACCTCGCGCGCCGCGCCGCCGCACAGCTTGCGGAGGCGAACAGCAACGTGTCCGCCGACGCCTTGGCGGGCGGATACGCCGCTTGGTGCGACGCGGGCGGCCAGACCAGCGAGGCCAAAGGGCTGCGCCCCACCCTGACGCGGTATGTCAGTTATCAAGAGGTGACCGGCGACATGACGGAAGACGCAGCCGACATCGTGCTCGTCGATCTGCGGCCCGCGCCGCCGCGCGCACCCGCCGCCGCCCTCGCCGCAGGCGAAGGAACAGAAGCCAGCGCGACGCCCGCCGCAACGGCGCTGCCGCGTCTTGATCTGGCATCCGAACTGCCCGGCTACAGCATCACGCGCACGATTCCCGGAACCCGGCCGCAGCGCGGCATGCTGGCGGCCACCGCAACACCGGGCGAAGCGCAGACCGTCCCGCCGCTCTACGTGTTGATTGACGCAGGCGACGGCACAGCCGAACGCACCGCGCAGACACTGCGAGCGGCAGGCATTTCGCGCGTAGCGATTCTGGCCGGCGGCGAAACCATCATCCGGCGCAAGGGCGAACCCGGCCTCTTGCGGCGCGGCCCCGGAACCGGGCTGACGGATGACGCGCCTGCCGGAAACGCCGGATTCGCCACCGTTATTCAGCAGGAGGAACAACCATGAAACGCCTGATCCTTGCGCTGTTGGTATGTGCCGCGCGCGGACTCTGTATCGCATCCGCCGAAGGCGTGATCGCGAACGTCGCTTCGCGCGGCTTCGATGTTTTTCTGCGCACCGACTCGCCACCGGCCTCCTGTCGGCTGGAGATCTACCGCGACGCCGCAGGCACCCAGCCCGAGACGGCGGTGACCATCGAGCGGCAGGCGCTCTTCACCGGCGCGACGAGTGGCGACGACTATGCGCGCCGCTGCGCGGACCGGCAGATTCGCAGTGCCATGACCGCGTGCGGTAACCTGCTGTTCCGGGTGGATAACGCCACGCTCGACACCGTCTACCATGTACGCGTTGTGGCCGATGACGTCACATGGCCGGCGAGCGGCCTCCAAGAGGTGCGCACGCTGCCCATTGGTGCCTGGCGCCCCACCACGCACCAGACAATGATCGATGTACACAGGCCCGGCGACGGCTGGGTAGGCGTGTTGACCGTGCCGGGCGCATACGCGCCTTTGCTGGCCGTGTGCGGCGACGGCACCCCTACCAACACCTGCTTTTTCTTCAACTACGCCGACCTCGCCGATGAAACGGGCGCACCGTTCACACCGGTTGCAGGCACCCCGATGACCTTCCGTCTCTACGGCAGGGGCGGCGCACCCGCAACGCAGCGCACCATGACCTACGCAGCGCCCGACGCGCAGGATGCCGCCGTCGCGGTGCTGAGCACCGAGGTCGCACCGCTGCTCCGCCTCATGATCGCGTCAGCCGCGCAGAGCGTCACCGAACCGGCACCCGGCGAAAACTTCTTTTTCGACGGCAGCGCGATTACCTGCCGCGTGGCTCAAACCACCGTCACGCAGGTGGACACCCAGTTCGTCGCCTACGGCTGGAGCGGCAGCGGCTCGGTGCCGGTCAGCGGACGCACCACCGCATTCACCTTCGCGCTCTCTGCCGATTCGGAAGTCATCTGGAACTGGCGCACCAACTACTGGTTGGATGTCGTCGCGGAACACGGCGTTGTCGATCTGTCGCCGGGATGGTATCGCGCGGGCGCTTCGCTCAGCGCACAAGCGACACCGGACGCCGAATGGCTGTTTGACGGCTGGTCCGGCATGGCATCGGGCTCCGACCCCGTGACCGCTTTCACAGTATCGTCGCCCGGACAACTGGTCGCCGCCTTCCAGCCCGTCCTCGTGCCGGGCGGACAGGGCATGCCAGAATGGTGGCTCACACAAGCCGGACTGGTCGGCGCGGATCGCGATATGAGTGCCGACCCCGACAAAGACGGCATGAGCAATCTGCAAGAGTGGCTCGCGGACACCTCCCCTACCAACCGTGCCTCTAATCTTCGGATCACGGCACTGTCGAAAAACGGCGTCACCGCCAACCTGACGTGGCAGGGCGGACGCGAAGCCATGCAGATCGTCGAAATGCTGGAGGGTGATCTGGCGACCGGCACATGGCGTCCCGTCTCTACCAATCTGCCGCCCACCGAGACGATCGGCACCTGTGCGATTCAGATTGAAGGAAAGCCCACCCTCTTTTTCAGGATCAAAGCTGAACGCTAAACGCGACATGTTCCAACCACGCTCCAGATGGGCTGCTGCATACGCGTTATGTCTGCTGACGACCGTCGGTGGCCGGTGTGACGACATCCGGCAGGCATTGCTCACATGCGCACAGCCCTGCTTCGATTTCGGCACCCTGCCCGCAAGCGAACAGAGCGCTTCGCACACCTTTGACGTGGAGAACACGAGCACTGAAACCGTTGAGGTCTTAGCCGTGAGCACCTCCTGCGATTGTCTCACGGCTGAGTTGGAACGCAAAACCATACGGCCCGGCGAGGCGCTGGCGCTGCCGGTTCATCTCATGTTTCAAGGTCGCTCAGGTGCGCAGCGGCGAGCCGTGCATCTTGTCTACCGCACGCCCGATGCGCCTGATGGCACACGGACGCTGACGTTCACCGTGCAAGGGACAATTCTCACGCCGGTGATGCGCTACCCGGACAGCCTTGACCTCGGTGTGCAGGTACCGGGCGGCACGGCGACCGGAACGGTGGAACTCGCCGCCGGTCAGGCACACGCTTTCCGCATCCACAACGTCGGGCTTGATCGTGCCGACGCGCGTGCCGATTACCAAGCTGACACCGCGAGCCCGCGCCATCTTATCCATTTGACCCTGCCGGTGCCGCTACGCATCGGCGCGTTTTCAGGTTTTGCGATTGCCACCACCGACCTGCCAGAGATGCCGCAGGTGCAGATCCCCTACCAAGGCCTCGCCGCCCCGCTCATTGAGGCTCAGCCCTCCGTGATCGCCGCCCGGCGCGGTGTCGGACTGGACGCCTCGCTCACACTGTTTTCGGCGCACCGCATCGCTTTCCGCGTCACGCAAGTGAACGCCACCGACGCGCGCATCCGCGTCACCCTTGATCCTGCAGAGGAACGCCCCCGCATCCATGTGACCTCAAACGCATTAGCCGAATCGCTCCATGGTGCCATGGTGCGCATCACAACCGACCATCCGATCTGCCGGATCATCGAGGTGCCGATCCGTGCCTCGGCCGCCCCGGCACAGATGTGAGTTGTAAAGGAAGAACCGACATGAATAACCGAATCAAAACCATCACCAGCCTGCTGATTTCCGGCGTGTGCATGCTTGCCGGTTGGCTGAACGCCGCGACGAGCGTCTCCAACACCACCACGCATGCCGTTCATGCCACGTTGGCTGAAGCCCTTGCAGCGGTGAATGCCGACGGCCAGACTCTCGCGCTCACATCAGGTGTCTTCGAAGAACCGGAGTTGACGATCAACTACGCCGTCACGTTGCAGGGTGCCGGTACATTGGACACGATCGTTCAACCGGCGGGTGACACGCGGATTGCCTCAGTCTCCATTCCTGTAGAATATGGCGTCACGCTTCCTGTCGTTTTCCTGAACCTCACACTGAGCAACGGCGTGACGGACGGTTCAGGCGGTGCGATTTTCGTTGGGGAAGGACGTGTGATCGTCTCGAACTGCGTGGTTTCCGGGAACTCAGCCGCCAATGGCGGCGGGCTGTACTGCATGCCGGGTGCAGATGCCAGCCTCACGGTTGACCACTCCATCATCAGCGGCAACACCGCGTCGCAGCAGGGCGGCGGCGCGATGCGCGGGCTCTACCGCAACTGCACATTCTTCGGCAACAGCGCGGACAAGGGCGGTGCGGCGGCGTATGCCGTGCTTGAGGATTGCGTCTTCGAAGAGAACCAGGCGTTGGAACAAGGCGGCGGACTCTTGCATGGACGGGCAACGCGCTGCCTGTTCAACGGCAACCGGGCTGTCTTTGGCGGCGGTGCCTCTCAAGCCGATCTGGCCAACACACTGCTGATGCAGAACACCGCCAACCAGAGCGGCGCCGCGCTCTACGGTGGCACGGCGGTCAACTGCACACTCGTCGGGAACACCGCCGGCCACCAAGGCGGAGGCGTTTGCGGCGCGAGCGTGACCAACTCAATCTTGTACGACAACCATGCGTCGATTGGGAAAAACTACGACGCGGCCTCAACGCTCGCCTGGAGCTGCGCCGAACCGCTCGCGCCCGGCCCAGGCAACATCGCCGCCTATCCGCGTTTCCGGGATCGGAACGCGTACGATTATTCGTTACTCTCCCACTCGCCCTGCACGAATGCCGGATCGACAGCCTCCGCGCCAGCCGGTCCGGACCTGAATGGCAACACGCGCGTTCAGGGCGCGGCGGTCGACATGGGCGCGTATGAACACAACCCTGCCATTATCGACTATTACGGTTTCGAACTTTGGCTGCACCGGCGCGACCTGCCCATCGACGTCAATGACCAGTTCGCTCGTGACCACAACAACGACGGTATCCCCAATGGTCTCGATTATGCGTTCGGAACCAACCGTGTGGACGGCGCGCTCCTGACGATTCGCCACACGCCGACAGGGCCCGTTGCGGAGACCGCCGTGAAAGATCCCGACGCCGTCGGTTTTGTCAACGTGTGGGTTGAGACAACCGGCGCGCTGACCGGCACCCCGCAGTGGGTCAACGCCGTGCCGGTGACTGAGGGTACGCCAGAGGGTGCGGCGCGGTTCCGCCGCGACGCACCCGACGCCGCGCAACGTGGCTTCTTCCGCCTCAAGGCGGCGCTACCGTAAGTCCGCGGGTCGTCCACTGCACCAGTCCCCACAGCAGATCATGCCGCGCTGTTCCGTCCGGCGTGCGGGTGCATTCGTAAAGCGTCCAGAAGGGTGCCCAGTTGCGCTCGATGCCGCCGCTGTGTCGGATCGGATTGAGCTCCAACACACGCAAACGTGTGCGCTCCGGCGTCTCGTCCCGCAAGTAGAGGGGCCAGAGCCGCGTGTAGTGCTCGGCCTCGTACTCTCTCCCGGCCTTGTCGGTATTGCGGACGGTCTCATGTGCGTAAAACGGGAAGAAGCGTGTACGCTCGGCGCGGCGGTTCTTGCTCTCGGAGCTTGAGTACCACAACAGCGGCCATGCCGCATACCAGCGGCGATCGCCCTCGCCAACAACACTCGCATAAAACGGCCAGTAGGAACGCTTCATCGCCGGCTTGGTGGTGGCGGTCGCCCAGACTTCATGCGTCTCATAAAAAGGCCAGGGCAAACGCCAGCGCTCCGCCGAATCGGTACGCGCATAGGAGAAGAAGGGCGGTAGCACTAGGCGCTGTGTCTCGTTGGTGCGGTTGACCTCACCGTAGAGCGGAAAGAGCAGGAAAGACGACCCCGGATTACGCGCGTCGCTGTAGACCGCCGAAGTCCAGAACGGCCAGAACGCATAATGGTGCTCTACCTGTCGCTTGGTGTTGATCTTGCTGCTCCAGATGGGGAAAATCCCCTCTTCGCGCAGATGCGGATTCTCCGTCAGACGCGAGTAAAACGGCCAGGGGGTGTAGACCCGCTCGACACCGTTGACCTCGTAATTGAAGTAGAGCGGAAACAGCGTGAAGTCGATGTCATCCATCAAGGCCATGTGCGGCAGGTGACCGTGGATCGGGAAAAGCGCCCAGTAATCCTCGCCCGCTTTGCTGCGCCCCTGGAACCAGATAGGAAGCAGTGTGAACTTCCATGCGGATGCGTCGCAGGCGACATCATCGTCCGACCCGTAGGCCAGCAGAAAGCGCCACCAGGACTGCTCACGGTCACGGTGAAAAGTACCGAGCGGCCAGACCACATCGGTGACGCGCGTGTCGATGGCCGGGTCTTGGACTTTCGAATAGAACGGCCGCAGCGCCCA
>Ga0123328_1002628_pt1 | contig 16057 bp, 12 predicted proteins | sample BioC12SIPDNA_2_FD_89702 | JGI IMG/M metagenome (GOLD analysis project Ga0123328, IMG submission 89702) | Anaerobic biogas reactor microbial communites from Washington, USA - Biogas_R1_A C12 SIP DNA | ecosystem: Engineered > Bioreactor > Anaerobic > Unclassified | place: Washington, USA...
CCAGGCGGCTGTCCGTGTCCACGTTGACCTTGCGCACGCCGTGGTCAATGCCCTCGCGGATCTTCTCGACCGGGATGCCGGCCGTGCCGGGCATGTTCCCGCCGTACTGGTTGATGATGTCCACCAGCGCCTTCGGGACCGACGAGGAGCCGTGCATGACCATGTGGCAGTTCGGCATGCGCTTGTGGATCTCGCGGATGCGGTCCATGGCCAGCGTCGGGGGCAGCACGTTGCCGTCCGCGTCCTTGACCGTGGACTTGAAGGCGCCGTGGCTGGTGCCGATGGAGACGGCCAGCGCGTCCACGCCCGTCAACGCGACGAACTCCTCGGCCTGCTCCGGCTTCGTGAGGTGGTCCTGGAGCTGGTCGTCGGAGAGGCCGGCGCCGTGGCCGTCCTCGATCCCGCCCAGCGCGCCCAGCTCGCCCTCGACCGTCACGCCGAACATGTGGGCGATCTCGACCACGCGCTTCGTGATCTCGACGTTCTGCTCGTAGGTCGCCACGGTCTTGCCGTCGGCCAGCAGGGAGCCGTCAATCATGACGGAGGTGAAGCCGAGCGCGATGGCCTCCAGGCAGGTCCCCATGTCGCGGCCGTGGTCCAGGTGGACCGCCAGCGGGATGTGCGGGTACTCTTCGGCGGCCGCCTCCATGAGCTTCTTGAGGTAGATCATCTTGCTGTACTTCAGGGCGCCGCAGCTCGCCTGGATGATCACGGGGCTGTTGGTCTCGTTCGCAGCCTCCATGATCGCCTGGATCTGCTCCATGTTGTTGACGTTGAACGCGCCAACGCCGTACCCGCCCTTGGCGGCCTCATCGAGAATCTGACGCATTGGAACTTGGGGCATGGCTTCTTTTCTCCTGTCGTGAGAGGTTCCGGGTTCCGGTGCCAACACGCCCGCGCCGCCCTCATATCCCTGCGGGAGGATGCAACTCCGCCCTGTCCGGGCGGTTTTTGCGGAAATGACAGGCCTGGAGAAGGGCGCGGGGCGTCCCGCGCCTTCCAATTGACACCGCAGTTAGCATACACAAGCCGTCCGGGGGGAATCAAGATTTTCCCGTTTCGGGGCTCAGTCCCCCGCCTGCGGCGCGCGGCCCCGGTGCGTGAAATAGATGTTCCGCGCGTAGACCGGGGCGGTGGTCAGGAGCCCCAGCGCGTACAGCCACTCCCGCTGCTGGAGGTGCGACGCCAGCAGCAGCAGCGTCGCCGCCAGGCTGATGTGCCAGAACACCGCCGGCACCACGCTCTTCCGCCGGGCCTCCGTGGCCGCCCACTGGATGAGGAAGCGCAGGGCGAACAGCCCCTGGCCCGCCACGCCCACGGCCACCCACGCCCACGCCCGGGCGATCTCCCCCGCCGGCAGGCCCGCCTGCGACTGGTACCGGTGTAGCCACACATGGGCCACCATCGCCGCGCCCACGGCCACAAACAGCAGCACGCCGCCCTGGAACCCCCAGTTCAGCCGGCGGGTCAGCATCCCCTTCTCCCGCCAGATATGCACCAGATTCCGCGCGTAGATCACACTATTAAAGCAGTGGCTCAGCGCGCCGACGGGCGACTTGAGGTAAAACACGCCGTAGAGCAGGAGAATCAGGGACCCCGCGCCGCTAAGGTACCAGAAGGCCACGGGGATCACGCTGCGGCCGCGCCGCTCCGACGCATACCACTGGAGGTAGAAACGCCCGTAGAAAATGAGCGCGCCCGCCGCGCCGAGGGTCTGCCAGAAAACGGCCGCCCCGGCATCTGAAAGGAGGTGTTCCAAGAAAGGGCCTCTTCCCGCCGTTCAAGAAACGGGAAGTGTACCACGTCCCCGCTCCCGGCGGGGAAAAAGGGCGCCGCCAGCACCCCAACAGGGCCATCGCGCCAATATCCGTGGGTGCTTTTGGGATGAAGTCCGGTAATTGCCCGCGGCCCGACCTCTTCAACGCTGAAAGCGTTGCCGAATATAGCCCAGGCCAGGCCGCCGCCCGAAGGGCCAGGCCTGCCCTGGGTTGCCGGGAAAGAAGGATCATGCCCCAACGGGGCAGCCGAAATTGCGGCGGGGAGTGCCGTGCCGGCCCTGGGGGCACGCGCGGCCACCGCCGTCTTTCGTGTGCCCCCGCGCGGGCAAGCCCACGCGAAGAACGGCGGCAGCAAGCTGCCGCACTCCAAGGCGCTGCGCGCTGTGCGGACCCGGGGCTGAAAGGATGGGGAGCGGCCTGCCTGGATCCTATGCGGATGTCCCGTTGGGACAAGAAGGACAGAATCGCATCACCGAGAGACATTCGTGCCACTCGCAGGCGTTTCTCGCGGGGCCTATTAGTGCGATTGCCCTGAGCATCCCAAACCTTGCGCCGCGCCCGTTGAATATGCGATGATTCAGTGAACACGGTTCTAATCGGAGCGACGCAACCCATGAACGCCAGGGAACGCAGCAAAATCGAGACGCGGCGGCGGCTGATGGCGGCGGGCACCGCCCTCTTCGCCGACCAGGGCATCGCCGGCACGCGCAGCATGGCCCTCGCCGGGGCGGCGGGCGTGGCCGTGGGCACTCTCTACCTTCACTTCAAGGACAAGGAGGGGCTGGTGCGTGCCATCCTCATGGAGGGGCTGGAGGAACTGCTGGCGCAGCTATATGCCGTCGCCGGCGACGCTGCGATGGACGTGGGCGGGGCGGTGCGCCTCCAGACGGACATCATGATCTCCTTCGCCCAGAAGCACCCCGGACTCTGCCGCATCCTGTTCGACCCGGATGCCGTTCGCTGGCACATCAGCACGGAGATCATGGACCGCATGGTGGCGATCCAGGAGCGGCGTTTTCTGGACCAGGCCGCAGAGGGGCTGCTGGACGGGACCATGTCGCCGCGGGTGGCGGCGCGGGCCGTGGTCGGCATGCTGCTGTTTTCGCTGAACTGGTGGGTCATCCACCCGGACGAGGCGGACGCGGAGACGCTGGCCGCCACGCTGAACCGGCTCCGCCTGTCGGGGGTCTACGCACAATGACGGGGGCGCGGCGATGCCTGTGCGCGGCGCTGCTGCTGGCGGCGGGTCCGCTGGCTGCGGGCGAACCCGGTCCGCTGGACTTCGGCGAGGCCGTGCGCCGGATGCGCGCGGGGAACGAGGCCCTCGCGGCGGGCGGGGCCGAGGTGCGCCAGCGGCTGGAGGAGGGGGCGGAGGCGAAGGGGCTGCGCAGTCCGAAGGTGACGGTGGAGGCGCGGGAAACCTTCCTCAACGACCGCATCAGCATTGACCTGGAAAGCGTCGGATTCTCCTACCGGGTGCAGGAGGACCAGTTTATGAAGGGCCAGGTAAAAGTGGCCTGGCCCGTGTACACGGGGGGGCGGATAGACGCGGCGAACGCGGCGGCGGCGGCGAAGACGGAGGAGGCGGCCGCGCGGCTGAACCACACGGACCAGCAGCTCGTGACGGAGCTGGCCCGGCGCTATTTCGGCCTGCGCCTCGCCCGGCAGGCGGCGGGGGTGGCGGCGCTGAAGACCGCCGCCATGGAGCGGCACCACCGCCACGCGGCGCGGCTGTTCGCCGAGGGGATCATCGCCCGGGTGGAGGCGCTGAACGCCGAGGTGGCCCTGGCCAACGCGCGGGCGGAGCAGTCGGCCGCGGAGCGCGACGCGGCCATCGCCGCCGAGGGCCTGGCGAACGCGCTGGCGGACCCCTCGCCGGGCGACCCCGCCACGCCGCTCTTTATCGTGCGCGATCTGGAGCCCGTGGAATGGTTTCAGGACGCCGTGGAGCGCGGGCACCCCGCGCTGGAGGCGCTGGAGGCGCTGCGCCGCCAGGCGGAGGAGGGCGTGCGCGCCGAGAAGGGCGCGGCCCTGCCCACGGTCTACCTCTTCGGCCTGCGCGAACTGTTTCCCAACGACCTGACGCTCCTCGACCCCGAATGGGCGGCGGGCATCGGCGCCGAGTACACGCTGTTCGACGGCGGCCAGGCGAAGCACCGGACGGCGGCCGCGCGCGCCCAGGCCGACCGCGTGGCGCTGCTGGCGGCAAAGGCGCGGCGCGACCTGCGGTCGCTGGCGGCCGTGCGGCGGCAGGAGGCCGCCAAGGCGCTGGAGCAGCACGACGCCTTCAAAGAGACCCTCGCCCTCGCGGAGGAGAACCTGCGCGTGCGCATGCGCGCCTTCGAGGAGGGCGTGGCCACGTCCGTGGAGGTGGTGGACGCCTCGGTGTCCCTGGCCCGCGCCCAGCTCGGCCGGCTCAAGGCGGCCTACGATTTTGACACCGCCCTCTTCGGGCTGCTGGAGGCCGCGGGCAGGACGGACGCCCACGGCGGTTACATCGCGCGCGGCGTGCCCGTGGACGCCCCCGCGCCCGCCGTCCCCGCGCTGGACCTCCCCGCGCCCGCGCCCCCCGACCCCAAGGAGACTCCCGCGAAATGAAAGGCCGCCTCGCCGCCCTGTTCTTTCTCGTGCTGCTGTCCGCCGCCGTGGCCGGCCTGGGCTGGCTGCTGGTGCAGCCGCGCCCGCGCCTGCTCCAGGGCGAGGTGGACACCCGCAAGATCAGCGTCTCGGCGAAGATTCCCGGGCGCGTGGAGGAGATGCTGGCGGAGGAGGGCGGCCGCCTGAAAAAGGGCGATGTCATCGCCGTGCTCGACAGCCCCCAGCTCCAGGCAAAGCGGCAGCAGGCCGGGGCCGTCCAGGAGGCAGCGGGCGCCCAGCGCGACAAGGCCGAGGGCGGCGCGCGGGAGGAGCAGATCCGCATGGCGCAAAGCCAGTGGCTCCAGGCGCAGGCAGGCGCCGAACTGGCCGAGAAGAGCTTCGCCCGCGTGGAGCGGCTGTTCAACGACGGCGTGGTGCCCGCGCAGCGGCGCGACGAGGTGCAGGCGCAGCGCGACATGGCGCGCAAGCTGGTGGAGGCCGCCAAGGCCCAGTACGACATGGCGCTCAACGGGGCACAGGAGGAGGACCGCCGCGCCGCGCAGGCGCTGGTGAACCAGGCGGCGGGCGCGGTGAGCGAGGTGGAGTCGCTGATCGGGGAGGCGCGGGTGACCGCGCCGATGGACGGGGAGATTGTGGAGCACATCGTGAGCCTGGGCGAACTCGCCGCGGCGGGCATGCCCATCGTCACAATGATCAACCCCGATGACTGCTGGGTGACCTTCTCGGTGCGCGAGGACTGGCTGGGCGGCATGAAGCTCGGCGACCGCCTCACGGGCCGCGTGCCCGCGCTCAACGGCGCGGAGCTGGAGATGGAGGTGAGCTACCTGGCCCCCCTGGGCGACTTCGCCACCTGGCGCGCCACCAACATCGCCGGGGGCTTCGACCTGAAGACCTTCGAGGTGCGCGCGCGGCCCGTCACGCCCGCGGAGGGCCTGCGGCCCGGCATGTCCGTCGTGGTCCCCTGGGGCGAGGAGCCGCAGCCCGACCCGCTTGCCTGGCTCCGCCGGATCCTGACGGACCGATGAGCGGGACGGAACCCGCCATCCCCCCGGTCCGCCGGGGCTTCCGGGCCGTGGTCCGCCGCGAGGCGCGGCGCATTGCGGGCAGCCCCTTCATGGTGCTTTTTCTGTTCGTCCTCCCCCCGGCCACCTTTCTGCTCATGACGGCCGTCTTCTCCCAGGACATCCCCCGCGACATCCCTGTGGCGGTGTGCGACCAGGACAGCAGCGCCCTGTCGCGCCGCATTGTCCGCGCCGTGGACGCCACCTCCGCCCTGGCCGCGTCGCTCAGGGTGCATGATCTGGCGGAGGGGGCCGCGGCGGTGCGGCGCGGCGACGCCTACGGCCTGATCCACCTGCCCGCCGGACTCTCCCGCGACGCCCTCCGGGGGGACGCGCCGACGGTGACGGTCTTCTTCAACAACCAGTGGTTTCTGACGAGCGGACTGATCAACCGCGCCGTCCGCGAGGCGGTGCTGTCCGTGGGCGGCGAAATGGAGCGGCGCGCCCGCATCGCCCGCGGCGAGGCGCCCGCGCAGGCGGAAACGCGGCTCGAGCCCATCTTTGTGGACCAGCGCGGGCTGTTCAACCCGGGCACGAGCTACGGGCTCTTCCTGCTGCCCGCGCTGCTGCCGACGCTGCTGCAGGGGTTCATTGTCGTGGTGATGGTGCGGGCGGCGGCGGGTGAGCTGCGGCGCCGCACCGCCGGGGAGTGGCTGGACACGGCGGGCGGCGGCACCGCCGTGGCGGTCCTCGGAAAGCTGCTTCCGTACACGCTGGTCTTTCTCTGCATGTCCGTCCTCATGTGGACCGTCGCCCTCCGGTGGTATGGCGCGCCGATGCGCGGCGACGGACGGGTGCTGGCGGGGGCCACGGTGCTCTTCGTCCTCGCCTACCAGTCCATGGGCCTCCTTTTCGCCGCCCTCACGGCGAACATCCGCATCGCGAACAGCCTGGCCGGGTTCTACTGCGGGCCGGCCTTCGCCGTGGCCGGCGTCACCTTCCCCGCCGCCGGCCTGTCCGCGCCCGCCGTGGTGTGGAGCCTGAGCCTGCCGCTGACACACTATCTCCAGATCGTCCTCCAGCAGTGCACGCAGGGCGCGCCCCCGGCGTCGGCCCTCGCGCCCATGGCCGCCCTGTGCGCCTTCGTGTTCCTGCCGCCGCTGGTGTATGTGCCCCGGCTGGGCCGCCTGCTCCGCGACCCGGCTTCGTGGGGCCGCCTGTGAGACGCCTCGCCGCCGTCATCCGGGACGAATACCTCGCCGTGCTGCGCAATCCCGGCACGCTGCTGGTTTTTCTGGGCGGGCTCCTCGTCTACAGCATGATGTACCCGCTCCCGTACACGAACCAGGTGATCCGGGAGGTGCCTGTGGTGCCGGTGGACCTCGACCGCAGCGCGATGAGCCGCAGGCTCCTGCGCTGGGCCGACGCCACGGAGGAGGTGCGCCTGGCCGCCCCCGCGCCGGACCTCGCCGCGGCCCGCGACCGCGTGATGCTGGAGGGCGCGGGCGGCGCGCTGGTGATTCCGGAGGGCTTCGAGCGCGCCGTCCTGCGGGGGGAGCAGGCGGCGGTGGGGGTCTTCGCCGACGCCACCTGGTTCCTCGCCTACCGGCAGGTGCTCGGCGGCCTCTACAAGGCGGCGGCCACCCTGTCGGCGGGGGTGGAAATCCGGCGGCTCACGGCGGCGGACTTCGGGGAACGGCGGGCCCTCCAGGCCCGCGAGACGGTCCGCGTGGACGCCCGGCCCCTGTTCAACCCCTCGGGGGGCTATGCGTTCTATGTGGTGCCCGCCGTGCTGATCCTCGTGATGCAGCAGACCCTGCTCATCGGCGTCGCCGTGATGGGCGGCGCGCGCCGCGAGGGGCTGGTCGCCTCCGCCGCAAACGCCGGCGCCCTGGCCGTGCTCGTCGGGCGGGCCTTCGCCTACGTCACCTGGTACAGCTTCTACCCGCTCTTCTACCTCACCGTGGTCTACCGCGCCTACGACTTCCCCTCGCCCGGCGACCCCTTTTCGGCGATGGTGTTCCTCGCACCCTTCCTCGTCGCCGTCGCCATGCTCGGCATCACCCTGGCCGGCCTCTTCCGCTCGCCCGACGACGCCATCCCGGCCCTGCTCTTCACGTCCGTGCCGATGGTGTTTCTCATGGGCTTCGCATGGCCCCTCGAGACCCTGCCCGTGGGACTGCGCTGGGCGGCCATGCTGCTGCCCGCCACGCCCGGCGCCCTCGGCTTCGTGCGCATCAACCAGCTGGGCGCCTCCCTGGCGGAGGTTTCCGGGCTGTGGTTTCTTCTGTGGGGTCTGGCGGCGGTTTACGCCGTGCCCGCATGGTTCGCCGTGCGCGGGGAGCTGGCCCGCGCCGCCCCACGCCCCCTGTGAATTCTCAAATTTGAGCTTCGCCCTTTCCGGCTTGCGCCGGGCGGGTCGGGAAAGGGCATAATGCGGCGCGTTTCACGGCGGCGCGGACGGCCGCCCACATGGGATTCATCGAAATGGCAGTGTTTCAGCTGGAGCCGGGCGCGATCCGGAAGTACATGTACGGGCTGTCGGCGGTGTATTGGGCGCTGATCTTCAGCGCGTGGGTGGGCTACCCCAAAGACCACCACTACAGCATCATGACCCACACCTTCAGCTTCCTCGGCAGCTGGGCCGACAAGCACAGCCCGCAGTGGTGGTGGCTGTTCTCCGTGGGCATGGTGATGTGGGGGCTGGGCATGCTGCCCGTCACGCTGTACCTCCGCAGGCGCCTCTCCGCCGTGTCCCCCTGGGCGAGCTGGGTCTTCGGGTTCTTCTATGTCGTCGGCGGCTTCGGCATCGCGCTCGTGGGCGTTTTCCCTGACGCGCCGGGCGAGATCGTCGCCGGGGCCGGGTACACGTGGACCAAGGTCCACGCAAAGGTGGCCATCGCCGCCTTCGCCGGGTTCTTCCTCGGCAACCTGTGGATGGGCGCGATGCTCCTGCTCGACGGGCTGTCGGGACAGCGGCTGGAGGACGCGTCGTCGGCGCGGTTCCAGTACACCACGCTGCTCTGGCCCTACCTGTTCTGGCTGCCCATCCTCTGCACGGGGATCGGCTTCCTCGTGCGCTGGGAGTATGTCTACGCCGCGAAGAAGGCGGCGGCCGCCGCCGCGGGCGCATCCATCGGCAGCTCCTGGTCCGAGGCCATGAACACGCGCTACTCGTTCCCCCTGTGGGAGAACATCCTCATCTACACGCTGTTCCTGTTCCTCGTCTGGATGGTCACGGCGCTCACGGCCGCCGACCCGGACATGGACTAGGCGCGCGTCCTATTTCCTCACCAGCCAGATTTCGGCCACGCGGGAGCGCTGGCGCCAGCCGAGGCTTTCCTCGCCGGCGGGGGCCTTCCAGGTGACGACCAGCTTGCGGTCTTTCACGGCCTCTTTCGGCACGCGGTACTCGCGGACCTCGCCGATTTCGGTCTTTTCCTTGTCGGACTCCACGCGCGCACCGTCCACCAGCAGGACCTCCTGCCCGTAGCCGCAGGTGCGCACGACATAGTCGCCCTTCGGGTCGAGACCCTCGTAGACGGCGGCCTCGGGCCAGTCCATGGTGACCTGCCACGACAGGCGCTGGCGGCATTTGCCGTTGTCGAGCCACCAGAAGAGGGGCTCCGGCCGCGCCTCCTCGGCGGGGTTGCTGAAGAAGATTTCGGCGCGCTGGATGCGGGGCGACCGCGCCGTGTGGCCGATATCGTCGTAGAACCCGCCGGGGCCGGGATCCTCCCACAGGGCGATTTCGCGCAGCCGCGCAACCTTATCCTTGTCGGAGGACATCGCGGCGACCTTGGCAAACTCGTCCTCGAGCCACCAGCGGTTGTTGAGGGGGATGTCCAGGAAGTCAAGGGACGCGCCGCGCTCGGCACCGCTGGCATAGTACTGCTCCACGCTGGACTGGAGGCCGATGGAGCGGTACAGGTCGTCGTAGAGGCGCACGACCCGCCCGCGCAGCTCCGGCGCGGCGGGCTGGGTCTCGGCGCGGCGCAGGATGTCCGCCGCGCGGGCCATGGCGCTTTCAGGGCCCGTCACTTCGGCTTCCAGAAGCGCGGCGTTGGCGGCGCGCTCCAGGGCGGTCTCGTTGAGCAGCCGCGCGCGGACAAACGCGTCGTAGTACGCCCGCACGAGGCACATCTGCCAGCGCCAGTTGTCCGCCCGCTCCGGATGGCCGCGCTCCAGCTCCTGCCAGAGCCGCAGGGTGCCGTTGACCGCGCCGTTCGCCGCGAGGCTCCCGCGCCAGTTGTTCTCCAGCGCGAGGATGCCGTCGGCCGCGCGCTCCGTGTCCGCCGCGCCAAAATACACGCGGGCGTACTGCGTGAGGATGTCGCGCACCGGCGTGGCGGGGTCCCAGCCAAGGGCGCTCCAGACGGTCTTGTTCAGGTCGTCGTGGACGCCGTCGGAGTACGTGATGAACCCGTCGCAGTAGGGGGCGAACCAGTTGTGGATGTAGGCGTATTGCTCGGGGCGCGGGTTGATCGCCTCGCGGCCCAGGGTGAGCGCGTAGGCCTGGTCCCACCAGGGCACGGGGTACTGGCACAGCTTGTTGTGCGTGATGTCGGGGTACATGCGCAGGCCGTAGCGCTCCGGCAGGCGGTTGCGCAGCAGCGGGATGGGCGGGCTGGACGGCCCCCCGCACAGACCGCCGAGCCAGGACGGGGTGTGGTCCTTGACATGGTCGAGCACCTGGCCCGTCTGGGCGAGGTCAAAGCCCTGGAGGGAGAGCCAGATGCGGGCCTCAGGGTGGCGGCGCTTCAGCACCTTCGACAGGTCCTCCAGGAAGGGCAGCACCTTGTCCGGCGGGTTGTCGCCGGGGTCGCCGCCGGGGAAGAACACGCCGTCGAGGCGCGGCGTGGCGGCGTAGAGCGCGTCGTGCTCCGCCAGCAGCGCGTCGCGCTGCGCCGTGTCGCCCAGATCGAAGGTCGCGGGCGCCCAGATCCAGTATTCCAGGCCGTAGCGCGCGCAGATTTCGCTCATGCGCACGTTCATCTCCTCGCGCGTCGTCTTCATCACCGACGACGGCTTGTCCTGGAAGGGGATGTTCTCGATTGCGTTTATGCCGAAGAAGGCCAGCTCGCGGATGTGGCGGTCGAAGCCCGCCGCGTCCCACGCGTCCCACGAGTTCGCCGTGGCGCGGAAGCCGAGCTGGTGGCCGCGGATCGGCGACGCCGGGGCCGTGGCCAGGTCGAGCGCCGCAGGCAGCGCCAGGCCGCCCTCCGAACAGTCCGCGTGGCGCAGGAGCGCGCCCACGGCGTAGAGCGCGCCGCGCGGGTCCGCGCCCAGCGCCCACGCCACCGGGGCCGCGCCGCCGCGCCCCGGCTCCACCAGCAGCCGGTAGCCGTCGGTGCGGCGCTCGGGCAGGTCTTTCCCCTTGCGCACCGGCAGCGGGCGCGCCCATCCCCGCACCTTGCCCTTCTCCGGCGCGGCCACCACGATCACCGGGCGGTCCTCCCCGGGCCAGTCGGTCGCCCGCTCCAGGCGCAGCCCCGTCCGCTTCTCCACCTCTTCCACCAGCACCACTGCGGCGGTCTCCTCCACCGGCGGCAGCTCGCCGGGCCGCGTCAGGACCACGGCGCGCGAAAAGTCGGCCAGGTCGCCGGCGCGTGCGGCGGGCGCCGCAAGGACGCAGCCGACGGCCAGCAGCAGAAAGAACGCGGGGGGAAGGATGCGGTGGGGCATGGGGTTCGCCCTCCTTTCTCGGGGGGTACGGGTTCGACGCTCAGAGGCCGTCGGGCAGTTCGTGTTTCCGGCGGGGCGCCCGCGCGCCAAAGGCGGCCAGGCACAGGGCCCCGTAATAGCAGGCCACGCACAGGATCATGACAGCCCGGGGCGCGGCGGTGTACCGGTCGAGGAAAAACATCCAGCCGGAAACCGCCAGCAGCACGGCGCCCACGGCGAGAAAACGGTTCTTCTCTCGCACCGCAAAGGAAAGCGTCCACAGCGCCGCCGCCAGGCCCAGCCAGCCGTAGAAGAGACCAATCTCCTCGCGCGGGGACACCTTTGAGGACAAAGCGAAGAACGCCACTGCCATAAAGGGCAGCGCGCACGCCGCGCCAATCAGCAGACGCTTCAGGCTGGGCCGCAGGAAAACCAGCGCGGCCAGCAGGAAGAGGTGCAGCAGGGCGACGCAGGCGAACGCCGCCAGCATCTGGTCCGACAACAGCCCCGCCGCGAGCGCCAGCGCGAGCGCGCCCAGCACCCACCGCCCCGTCCACGTCCGCCACCCCCGCAGGTCCAGCGCGGCCAGCAGCGGCAGCGCGGCCGCCCACCCCGCGGACACCCCGAGGGCCATGCAGACAAACGCGGCGGGGACGCACGCCGCCGCCGTCACGGCGGCGCGCACCGTGTCCAGGCGTTCCCGAAGGATGGGGGACATTTCCGTCATGCGCCCATTCTATCCAAGTCCCCCGCCCAAGACAACACGCCGCCCGGGCCGCCGCGCCCCCCTGTGCGGGGAAGCGGGCGGTTAGAGCTTCCTGACCTTCATGTTGCGGAACCAGATGGGCGCGCCGGCGTGCTTGCCCTGAAGGCCGATCTTCCCCTTGGTGGCCAGGGCGCTCAGGGGGCCGCCGAGCCATTCGGGGGCGTCGGACCCGTCGGGGTTCTTCTTGGCGTCGGTCCACTTGGCCATGTCCATCGAGGCGACATGCTCGCCGTTGAGCACCACTTCCACCTGCTTCCCCCAGCAGTAGATGGTGAAGCGGTTCCATTCCCCGTGGGGCTTGACGGCCCGCTTCGCGGGGGCCAAGCGCCCGAAGACGCCGCCGCAGGTCCAGTTCGGGGCCACGTCGGCCCACTTGTCGGCGTAGTCGTCGAGAATCTGCACCTCGATGCAGCTCGTGATCCACTGGTCCATGTCGCTGCAGTACAGGAAGACCCCGCTGTTCGCCGCCTCGGAGTTCTTGAACTCCAGGTCGAGGGCGAAGTTCTCATAGTCCGCCCGGGTCCAGATTGCCTCGTCCTTCGTGGCCGTCAGGACGCCGTCCTCCCAGCTCCACACGCCCTTCGGATAGACCGCGTCCGACAGGTCCTTCGCGAACAGGTCCTTCCAGTCCGCCGTGGACTCGGGATGCTTCGGCGCCTCCGCGGCCCACGCCGCGACGGCGATCATCCCGGCCACAAGCGCCCCCAGGCAGAAAACCGTCTTCTTCGCCATGACTCACCGCTCCTTGTGCGTTGTGCCCGCGCGGCCGTCCCGTCCCGGCGGACGCGCGCCCCATTATCATCCGCCCGCCGCCGCCAGTCAAGACCGCCGCGCGCAGGTCACTGCGGCGCGCCGAACGACAGGGTGGAGATCCGGTCATGCCGCCCGATGTTGAGCCGGTCCAGCAGGTCCGCGCAGGGGGCGGGGACGACCGGATGAAAAGGGGGAATGGACGCAGTCTTGGGGCCGCGCCCCGCACCCTCCTCCCCCAGCGCCCTTGTTGATCCCGTTGACGCGGCAACCCATAATGGTCACGGATGGCGGGCGGGACGGGCGTCAGTTCTTGGAGGATTGGAAGCATGCCGTGCGTGACAAGACAAATCGGGCTGGTGTGCCTGTGCGTGATGATGGTTTCGGCGTGGGCGGGCGCGGAACAGGATGCCCGGGCCGTGGCCGGGGCGCTGACGGCGATGGACACCTGGATTGTGGCGCAGCCGAAAGAGGTCGAGGCATTGCCGGGGGTGTCGTTCGATCTTGCGGGCTGCGGGGGCATTGCGGCGGGCGCCGGCACCGGGATGGGGGATTTGGCGCAGCGGGCTTCGGATCGGCTGGCCGGAGCGTGCGGCGTGACGCTTCCCCTTTCTGAACCGGCCGAAGGGCCGGTCATCGCGCTTGCGCTGGCCGACACGCCCGCGAAGTTTCCGGCGGCGGCGCGGATTGACGACGCGGCCTTCGCGCGGCTCGGCGACCAGGGATACGCGCTTGTCATCGGCGCCGGCGGGGTGACGCTCACGGCGCGGAGCGCCGCGGGGCTGCGGCATGGCCTGACCACGCTGGCCCAGGCTGCGGCGGACCGGACCGTGCTTCCGGGCATGGTGATACGCGACTGGCCGTCGTTGCGGTATCGCGGGGCGCAGCAGGACGTTTCCCGGGGACAGGTTCCCGCGCCGGAGACGCTGAGGCGCCTGGCGGACACGCTGGCGGAGGGAAAGATGAACGTGTTGGAGCTGTATCTCGAGCACGTGTACAAGTACAAGGCGTTTCCGGACATCTCGCCGCCCGAGGGGTACACCCCGGACGAGGCGGGGGCGGTTTCGGCGCACGCCGCGCGGGCGGGTGTGGAGGTGCACCCGCTGCTGCAGGGGCTTGGCCACTCGTTCCACATCCTCAGCAAGCCGCAGTACCAGCACCTCCGGATCGGGCCCTGCGAGAAAACGCCGTGGGTCATGACCTTCGACATCAGGAAACCGGAGGCCGTGGCGATGGTCACGACGATGATCAACGAGTTGTGCGCGGCCTTTCCGGGCGAACTGTTCAGTGTGGACATCACGGAGATAGACATCGACGGGCTTCAGGCGGACGGGCTGCCGCTGGATCAGGTCACGGACCTGGTCTTTGGCTATGTGCTCAAGCTGAACGAGGCGCTTGGAAAGAACGGCAGACGGCTGATGATCACGCAGGGGCCGCTCGACAGCCAGGGCCATCTCGCCGGCATGGGGCCGAGGCTCAATTCTCTTCCGAAGAACGTCATTGTCGGGAGCTACTATTGCGCCGGGGGGCCGTACCAGCCGGCATGGGAAAAGGATTTTCCCCGGCTGCGCGGCGAGGGCCTCGACTTTTTCGCGCAGGCGTGGATCTCCAGCCACGTCTGGTTGACGCCGTGTGTGAACCGCGCCGCGGAATTCTCCGACCTGGAAATTTCGCGGGGACTCGGCCACGGCGCGGCCGGCAGCGTCACCTGCGACTGGGGGGACGCGGGGCACTTCCACTTCGTCGGCGAGGAATGGCTGCCGTTCCTGTACCACGGCGCGTGCGCGTGGACCGGCGCGCGGGCGGACCGGGACTATTTCCGGAAGGCTTTCGCGCGGGTTCTCTACGGACTGGAAAGCGACGCCGCCGTCCGCGCCATGGAGTCCGCAAGCGATGTGAACGCGGTGCCCCTCCGCGTCCGCGGCGAGGACGGCAAGGAGATGGAGGTTTCCACGGGCTACCTGTGGGAATTCGTCCACGACCCGTTCACACATCCCGACATCACCCGGATTGCCGATCCCGCGGGCGCCGGACAGGCGGTCTTGGACGCCGCCCTGCCCGCGCTCGCGGTCCTTTCGGAGGAGTTGCCGAAAGCCCGGCGGAACAGGGACACGCTCGAACAATGGGTTTTCGGGGCTCGCTGTTATGCGGCCCTCGGACACAAGCTCGCCGCGCTCGGCCATTACAATGACACGGCGGTTCCAAGAGAACGGGTCGCGGAGGAACTCGAGGCCGTGGCGGCGGAGTTTGAGTCGCTGCAGAACGACTTCAAACGGCTCTGGCTGGCGGAGGACCGCGACAACGAGGGATTCCAGGAACTTGTGAGACGGTTCACCTACACGGTCGTTCCCTGCCGTGAGAAGGCGAAAGAACTGGGGGCAAAGCAGGCACCGCCGCGCTTGCCGGAGGAGGTCGTTGAATGAATGTCCAACCTGTCGGCCCGGAGGAGGACGCCGCCGCCGCCGACGTGCTGGTGCGCGCGTTTCACACGTTCTCCCTCAACCAGTACCTGTTTCCCGACCCGGAACGGCGGCCGCGCCAGCTCCGCTGGCTATACCTGCGCACCATCGCGCTGTACCGGGGGGTGGGGGGCGCGTTCATCGCGGGGGACGGAAGCGGCGCGGCACTGTGGACCCCGCCGGAATACCCGCACGGCCTGCCTGCGGGACGCTATGTCCGCGCGGGGTTCCTGGCCGCCCCCTTCGGTGTCGGCTGGGAGCTGGCGGGGCGACGGCTCCGCGCGCTGCGGGACATTGAGCGCCGCCACCGCGCGGAGATTTCCGGGCCCCACTGGTCGCTGGAGGTGATCGGCGTGGACCCGGAGCGCCAGCGCACGGGGTCGGGCTCCGCCCTCATCCGGCACATCCTCGACCGCGCCGACCGCGACGGGCTCCCCGCCTATGTCATCACGCACGAGGAGAAGAACGTGGCGTACTATGAGCGCCACGGGTTCCGGCTGGCCGGCGACGCCCCCTTCGAGCCCGGCGCGCCGCCCACCTGCTCCCTGATCCGCCCCGCGCGGGCGGGCGCGTGACCGCCGGTCCCGGCGGCACGGCAACCACGAAAGGAACGGCCATGCTTTCACCCCGGATCCGCACGGCCCTGGCGGCGGCGGCCTGCCTTCTATTGGCGGGCGCAGGCACCGCGCAGGGGTCGGCAGGCGTCGTCGGCCGCCGGCTGAACGTCCCCACGCAGTGGGCCGACCTTCCCGCGTTTCTCCAGATCGTCACGGAATCATGGAACCGTGTGGTGGCGGTGCCCTACATCGTCTACATGCCCGAGCGGGACCGTGTGCTGATGCTGGTGAGCTGCGACTATCCGCACCAGGCCATGGTGCTCTGGAGCGATGACCGCGGGACGACATGGTCCGAGCCGAAATACGTCCACACCGGCGCGGACGGCATAGGCGACACGGGCATGGGCACCAGCCTCACCTATCTGGGCGGGGGCCGGGTGATGCTGGCCGCCGGGCAGCACTGGTTCAGCTCGGACTACGGGGA